>JRHI01001414.1_pt1 | contig 20249 bp, 13 predicted proteins | sample 215371 | NCBI WGS metagenome assembly JRHI01 (sample SAMN02929681, study PRJNA255918) | sediment metagenome | biome: cave system; feature: Ice Cave; material: Sediment; isolation source: sediment from deep within a dark volcanic ice cave with no known source of... ...
TGCCTGCGCCAGGGGCTATCCCCTCAAAGGTTGCCGCGTTCGATCGCCGGTCAACCCGTGCCGCAGCCTTCGCTGGCCACAACCGAAGAATCGCGGCCGGCTCGGAGAGAGGTCTCGTCGTTCATCTCCTCGACGCCGGAACGGGCCGCGAACTTTGGTCCGCTGCCCAGAAGGGTTCCGTATCCATGACCACCGCAGTTACATTTAGTCCTGAGGGGGATCAGTTTGCGCTCGCGCTGCCCCGCTCTGGAGACGACGCGGTCAAGGTGTGGGACAGTACCACAGGGAAGCCGCTCTGGCAGTCCTCCGATTCGTGCCGCGCCCTGTTCTATCGCGAAGGTCGACTCATCGGCCTGATGGACTCGCAGACTTTGACGACGCGTGACTTGCAGGCGGGCCACGATCTGGGACCGTTGCGGTCCTCGCCTGGGAGCTCGTATCTCGCCGCGGACAGGTATACTATCTCGCGGGACGGATCGCTCTGCGCCGAGAGCGCCGACAGCGGAGACGTCTTCGTCTGGGGCCTGGCGCGCAAGGAGTTGCAGTCGACTATCAAGCGAAACACACCAGTGAACCGAGTATCGGCCGACGACCGGCGGCGCATCGTTTTCAGCGGCGACAGTACGTTGCTGGCCGCGCGCGACGGTGAATACTTGAAGGTCTGGGAAACCCGCGACGGCCAGGAACGTGCCCGACTGCGGGCCTGGCCGTTCCTCTTCGCTTTCACAATCGATGGCAAGCTGCTTCTCGTCGAGAGCGGAGGCCGGGTGTCGATCTGGCGGCCAGGCGAGGCCGACCGCAAACCGCTCGTCACGCTGGAAGGGGTCAACTGGGAATCTTTCGACGTTTCCCTGTGGATCACGAGCGACAATCGGCGACTCGTCTACCTGGCAGTCCAGGAGACCACCTCTTCACTTCACGTCTGGGACCTGGCTTCCGGCGCCCTCATCCGCCAGACCACCGTCCCCTTGGGCTATGACTTGCAGCGTTCGCTCGTTATTCCGTCCCCCGATGGCAGCAAACTGGCTTACATCAGCACGCACGAGACCCCGTGCGTTTGGAATGTGGACACGCGGGAAGAGATCGTGCGCCTTCCAGGAGCCACGAACTACTTGCCGGACAAGTTCTTCGCGCTTACCTGTGATGGGGCCTGCTGCGCCATTCTCCAGCCGGAATACCGCGGCCACGTCCTCAAAGTCTTCGACCTGAAGTCGCGGCGGGAAACCTGGTCTGTCCAGACGAAGGCGGCTGCCTCTCCCGTGGTGGCCATAGCCCCCGGTGGGAATCTCGTGGCTGTCGGCGGCAACCGGGAAGTGACGCTGTACGATCCTGCGGGGAAGAAGCAAGTGGCCGTTCTGCAAGGCCACACGGGCGCGGTTGCAGCGGTGGCCTTCAACGCCAGCGGCAAGCTGCTCGTTTCGGCCTCGACAGCGGATGGGACTATCCAGTTATGGAATGTAGCCAATCGCGAAATACTCGCCGTCCTGCCGCTGCAGCAGAAGACGCTGGCCAATCTGGCGTTCAGCCCCAGCGGCCGCTGGCTCGCGACGGCGGATGACGAACACCAGGTCCGCCTTTGGGATCTTGCTGGGGCCCGGCAGGAGCTGGTCTCCGCGAACCTTGACTGGCCGGCGCCGGCGTACGTGCAGCCAACCGCGCCGCTTCCCGGCAGCCGCGATGCCTTGCTGGAAGAAGCGGCCTTCTACCACCTGCGCAGTCGCTGGAAGGAAGCAGTGGCCGCCTACGACAAGGCCATTGCCCTCGATCCCGCACAGGGCCGAGCATACCGCGACCGGGCGGAGGCGCGGCTGCCGCTGGAACAGTTCGACGAAGCGCTGGCCGACTTCCGCAAGGCGAAAAACCTGGATCGGGACCTGCCCCTGGACGATTTCGTGAGCCGGATCGGCAATGCCGCTTTTGGGAGTGGTCTGCTCCGGGCAGCGCAAGGAAAACCTGCGGAGGCGCTGGCCGACTATGCGCGAGCGACTGAACTGGGCATCGACGACCCGAACCTGTGGCTCTCCCAGGCGCGAGCCCACGGCCAGCTTGGGCAGTGGCAGCAGGCGCTCCAGTGGGCGGCCAAGGTTGTGCAGAAGGTGCCGACTCGAGCCGATGCCTGGGAACTGCAAGGGGAGTGCCACGGCAAGTTAGCCCAGTGGGACGAGGCCATCGTGGACTTCACAAAGCAGGCCAAGTTGCAACCGCAGCTGTGGCTTCCGTTGCGGCACCGCGCCGAGGCTCAGGCGGAGCGCGGCCGCTGGGACGAGGCTGCCGCCGACTATGCGCGCGCGGTCGAACTCGGGCTGCCTCAGGATGTGCTCTGGTATTCGCAATCATTGCTTCGCCTGGCGAAGGGCGATACAGGGGGTTTCCGCAAGGCATGCGCGGAAGCCAGATTGCGCGCCGGTGCCCGTCCAGACCCGACGAGCGCCGCCCTTGTCTGCTGGGCCTGCGCTCTGCTACCGGACACCGTCACCGACCCTGCCGCATTGGCGGTGTGGCTGCGCAAAAGCCAGACGTCCGGTCCCGCAAGCCCAGCCAGCCAACGGGCGCTGGGCGCGGTCCTGTACCGCGCGGGTCAAGCCCGGGAGGCGCTCGCACCGTTGACTGCGGCCAACGCGGCATTGCCGGATGATCCATCCACCTGGATGTTCCTGGCCCTGTGCCTTCAGCAACTGGACGAAAAAGACCAGGCTAAAGGATGGCTCGACCGGGCCGTGCCGCCGAGTCTGGCCTGGGAACAGCGGTTGGAGACACAGCTCCTGCGAAAGGAAGCGGCGGGAAGTGCAAAAAAACGCTAGGCTGCAAGCGGCTCGTGGAGGAAACGTCTCTTGAATCGCGATGAAGCAGAAAAGGCCCTGAGCATCATCCGCTCGGTCATCCAGAACACGCGCGACGACCTCGTCGCCCACAACTGGGGCCTGGCGTGGATGATTCATGCCTTTGCCAACCTGGGCGCCTGTCTGGCCGGCGCCTGGATCGAAAGCCAGGGACTGCCGGTTTTCTGGTATCTCGTCCCGCTTGCCATCGACGCTGTCGTAAACCTCGCCATTGTCTTGCTGCTGGTCCAGCGCGACCAGGGCGTGCGCAGCTACGTCGAATGGCAGTTGCACGGCATTTGGTGTACGTTTATTGCGTTTACCGTGGCTGGGGCCGTCGTGCTGACTGCGACCCCGGACGTACCGCCGCGGCTGTTCGGGTCGCTCTTTGCCCTTACGAGCGGCATCAGTTTCGTCATGATGGGTGTCGTCTTTTCCAGGCAGTTGCCCTACGGTCTGGCCCTGCTGGCAATCACGCTGCTTGGGCCATTCCTTCCCGCCGGTGTGCAATGGATACTGATTGGCCTGACCTGGTGGTGCGCCCAGTTCTTCACCGGACTGAGCATGCACCGCGAGAAACGGCAGCGAGCAGAGCATGAATCCGCGACCAAGCTCCTCTGATCCCGGCAGCGAACCCGACGAAACGGCGTTGGCCGTCCTCATTGCCTGCCACCATCGTGGTCCCCTCACCGCTGGGGAGATCGCCACCTTCCTCGGGCCACGCGCCGACACCGCTCTGGTATTACTGAGCCGCGGTGCATTCCTCGAACGCCAAGGTGAGCGCCATGCCATCACCCAGTCCGGCCGCGAGTATCTCGACCACGTCCTCGAAGGTATTGAGAGGCAGCTGGCACCGGACGATCCGGCGTACGTCCGCCGCTACAGGCGCGAGACGCCGACGCTCCCCTTCGACGCAAACACGACCTGGGCAGAAGCGGTGGCGATCAACTTCCAGATCGAACCCGCCGCCCTGCGCCCGCTGGTGCCGGACGTCTTCGACCTCGATCTATACCAGGGCAGGGCGTTTGTCTCGCTGACCGCGTCTCGATTGAAGGATTTTGGTGTCGGCTGGGTGCCGCGCGCCCTGCGCATGAACTTCTACCAGGCGACTTATCGGGCCCACGTGACTTTCACGGATTTCCGCGGCCGGCGCATGCAGGGTTGCTATTTCATCCGTAGCGAGACGAATTCCGCGGTCATGAGCCTCGTGGCCAACCTGCTGCCGGAGTTTCGCGCCCACCATTGCCGCACCTATCCAATGTTCATGGCCCGCCAGGGCGCTCACTTTGTCTTCACGGTCGATTCCGGCGACGATCCGGCCGGCAAAGTTGTGCTCGTGCTCGACACCTCGCGAACACTGGCGAACATGCCCGCCACTTCGGTCTTCCCGTCCATCCAGGCGGCTCATGCGTTTCTCGTCGATTTCTACGACGCCTTCTCCTACGATCCTGCTACCGAAGAGGTATTCCTGCTGGCGATTGACCGCGGTCCCTGGAACATCCAGGTCGTCGAGCCGGTGGAAGCGTATCTCGGTTACTTCGACAGCGGTCCATTCCCGCCAGGCAGCACGTGGCTCGACAGCGTGTTCTACTTCCAGAACGTGCCCTATCGCTGGCTGCCCTTGCTGAAGGAGAAAATCAAACGAGCCCGCTGACCCACGGGCGGGTCGCTGCTGACCTCGACGCCGCGCTAGCGGCGTGCGAAAATAGAAGGACCATGAGAATCCTCCACTCCGCCGACTGGCACCTGGGCGATCGTCTCGGCCGGATCGACCGCACTGCCGACCTGCGCCGGGCCGTGGAGCGCGTGGCCGCCTGCTGCGAACAGGAGCACGTGGAGGTCCTTGTTCTGGCCGGTGACATTTTCAGCGAACTGAGCCGGCCCGATGGTTTGCGCGATTCGATCGCCCACTTGCAGGACGTGTTCACGCCATTTCTCATGGGCGGAGGCACCATCGTCGCCATCACCGGCAACCACGACAACGAGATCTTTTGCCGGACGCTCCAGCACGCGATGGCCCTGGCGGCGCCGGCCGTCGCCGGCAGCCCTGGTCCCGCGCCGGCCGGCCGTTTCTACCTTGCACCCAACCCAGCCCTCCTCCGCCTCGCCGACCGCACGGGCCAGGAGGTGCAGTTCCTCCTGATGCCGTATCCGACACCGCCCCGCTACCTCGACGGGCCGGCGCAGCAGTACGGGAGTCTGGAGGAGAAGAACCGTGCGCTCCAGGGAGCGTACACCAATCGCCTACGGCAGCTGGTGCAGGACAACCCCTCCTACATTCCCCACCTGCCGACGGTCCTGTCCGCTCATATCCACCTGCATGGCGGCAAGTTGCCGTCGCTCTTCCGCATGAGCGAACGCGAGAGCATCGTCTTTTCCGCGGCCGACGTGCCGGCCGGCCTCGCTTACGTCGCGCTCGGACACATTCACAGGGCCCAGTGCCCCCTTGGCGATGCCGTGCCGCACGTCCGCTACTGTGGCAGCATCGAACGTCTCGACCTGGGCGAACGCGAGGACGACAAGAGTGCCCTCGTGTTCGACGTTGGCCCTGAGGGCCTGCGCGATCCTCCTGCCGTCTTGCCGCTGGAAGCAACGCCGATGTACGACCTCGACGTCATCAATCCGCAAGAGGAGCTGCCCCGGATGCGCGAACGTTATCCCGACGCGGAGCGTGCACTGGTGCGCTATCGGCTCGTCTGGACCGCGGGCGTTGATGACCGCGAAACAGTCCTGCGCCAGCTCGCCGACATCTTTCCCCGTTGGTATGAACGCGAGGTTCACGAGGCCAGCGCCCTGCGCGGTGGCACATTGGTTGGCCCGACGCTCGCCGGACAGCGAGGCTTCGGTGAGACCGTTCGGGACTATCTGCAGACCGAGCTGATGAATCATCCCGAGGCCGAGCGCGCCGCGCTCATCCAGCTGGCGGAGGGCCTACTGGGAGAAGAGGAGCAGGCATGATCCCCTTGCGCATCTCGCTCCAGGGCTTTTTGTGTTACCGCACCAAGGCGGAGATCTGCTTCGATGACTCGTCGTTATGGATGCTGGCAGGTCTGAACGGCAGCGGCAAATCGGCGGTGTTTGACGCCGTAACTTACGCACTGTTCGGCGGCCACCGTGGCGGCGTTCGCAACGCCGAGGAGCTCGTCAACAAAGAAAGCGATGGACTCCTCGTTGAGTTCGATTTTCTGTGCGGCAGCGAAACCTACCGCATCAAACGCACGCTCAAGAAACAGGGGCGCTCGACGCGCCAGGTACTCCAGCGCGAGCACGCCAGCGAGGGCGGCGAACGCTGGGAACCGCTCGAAAGTACGAGCAATCAGCGCGGCTTCGAGGAGTGGGTCCGCGCACACATCGGCTTGAATTACGAGACCTTTACGTCGTCCGTCCTCCTCATGCAGGGCAAGGCGGAGAAGCTGCTCAATTCCGACGCCGGCGACCGTCGCAAGGTTCTGGCCGGCATCGTGGACCTGGAACGCTATGAGAAGCTCCACCGGAAGGCCGACGATCGGCGCAAAAATCTCAAGGACCGCGCCGAGGTACTGCACCAGAAGCTCGACTTGTTCGCGGAAGTGACGGAAGCGGAATTGGCGGGAGCGGAAGAGGGCATCGCGGCGGGACAGGAAGCACTGGAGCAGGCGCAGGTCGAGCTGGAGCGCCGGCAGCGGCTGAAGCTACAGGGCGAGCACTGGGCCGACCTGAGGCAAAAGTTGGAGCAAGCGACCCGGCAATGGGAGCAGATCCAGCGTCTACTCGCGCGCGCTGAGATAATCGAGCGCGACTGGTCCCGGCTGCGTCTGCTGCGTGAGGTGCTGCCACAGCTGGACACGATCTGGCAGCAGCGCGGCCGGCTGTCCCAATCGCAGAACACGATCACGCTGCTGACGGAGGAACGCGGCAGTCTGGCCGAGCAGTTGGCGACAACGGACTACGCAGAGAAACAGGCTCGGGAAAAGCGTATTGTGCTGGAACAGGCCATTGCGGACGATCAGCAGCAGGAGCAAGAAGTGAACCGGCGGCTGGTCGAGTTGTCCGGCGTGCTCGCGCGGGTAGCGTTCTGCGAACGGCAGCGGCAGAACGTGATGGCGCTGGAGGGCCGGCTGGCAGAGTTACCTGCTGATCCTGGCGCCGTTCTCTGGGAGGCCCGCGAGGCATGCGACCGCCTGGCCGCACTGCGCCAGGCGCTGCCCTTTCTGGAGCGTCTGCACGAGGAGCGCGCCGGCCTGAGCGATGCCCGCGAACGGGTCCGCCGATTGACCGAGGAGGAGCAGGCCCTCACGGCGGAAGGATCGCAACTCGCGGTGGAACTGCGGACGCTGCAACCGCAGGTCGAAGAAGCGGCGGCGAAGCGCCGACAGAGCGAAGAGGCCGCGGCCGGTGCACGAGCATTACTGCAAGAAGCAAACAAACAGCTCGCCGAATTGGACCAGTTGCAGGGCACAAAAGTTTGCCGCCACTGCGGCCAACCGCTGACACCGAAGCACCTGGCGGACGAGCGCGCACGCCGTCAGCTGGCGCGCGCCCAGGCGGAGGTCGCCCATCGCCAGTCCGACGAGGACCGCAAACGAGCGCTAGGGGAGGAGAAGCGCCTGCAGCAGGAGCACCATGAAAAAGACGAGCACATTCGTCAGCTGCGTGAACAGCACCGCGATAGCCGCAGTCGCCGGCAGCAGGCTGAACAGGACGTGGAACGTCACCTCCGCGAATGTGAGCGAACACACGGTGAATTGCCAGAAACCCACCGCTATCAGGTGGCGGGCACGCCCCCAGCGGACTGGCTGGCGACGACCTTTCCTGCCGCAGCTGAACTAGACGACATGCGCCGCCAATGTCAGGGACTCGAGGCGGCGAAGAAACGGGTACAACTGGCACAGACGGCGGTTGAGCAGTGGTCAAAACTGCAGGCGGAGTGTGCCGGGGCACGGCGCACGCTGGCCGACCAGGAGGCGGGTTTGCCCTCCGACGTGGCCGCACTGCGCCGGCAACACGACGAGCTACACACCTCGGACGCCGCTCTGAAAACGCGCTTGCGCGAGCAGCGCGCGCGCCTGCAGGATGAGCAGGCCAACCAGGAACGGCTCAGCACGCAGCGCGCTCATTTCTGCCAGCAGGTCGCCGACCGCGACCACCGGAGCGACGTCGAACGGGTGCGTCAGGAGGCGGCGCGGGAGAACATGAGCCGTGCGCTGGCCGCGTTGCCCCTCAATTGGCGGGAGGAGGCCGAGCAGCTCACCAATCCGCACTTGCAGGAACTGAATACCGAGCGAACCGCGCTGGAAGGAATGGGGGCGGAGGCGCAGGCGCGGGAGCTGCAACAGGCCCGCGAGCGGCTGGAGGCGCTGCGCCAGGAGAAGGCAAACCGCGAACGGGATCTGGATGTGATCCCCGAGGAGGCACGCCGCGAACCCGCCGTGCTTGAGGAGCAACTGGGCCAGGCGCGGCGCGAACAGCGCCTGCGCGAGGAAGTACTCAGCGAGGCGCGGAGCGCGCGCAAGGCGCTCACGGATCGTGAGGAACAGCGCCAGCGACTCAACGAGGAGTTCCTGACGGTGGATCAAATGTACAACCGTTATCGTCTCCTCGCCGACCTGCTCGGCCCCAAGCGGTTGCAGTTGTACCTGGTGCGCCAGGCGGAGCGCGGCATCGTCGATTACGCCAACGAGGCGCTCGATCGTCTCTCCGGCGGCCAGCTCTATCTGCGGCTACGCGGCGAGGACAATGAAGAGTCGGCCGACAAGGCGCTCGACCTGGAAGCGTACAACCGTACCGCCGGCGTGGCGCCGATCGGCGTGGCGTTTCTGAGCGGCAGCCAACGCTTCCGTGTGGCGGTGAGCCTGGCGCTGGGGATTGGCCAGTACGCGAGCCATCAGCATCGGCCGATCGAGTCGGTTATCATCGACGAGGGTTTCGGCTGCCTGGACCGCCAGGGCCGGCAGGTCATGATCCAGGAATTGCAGAACCTGCGCGACAACATGCGCTGCATCCTTCTGGTGTCGCATCAAGAGGAGTTCGCGGAGGCTTTTGCGAATGGATATCGTTTCGAATTGAATAACGGCACCACCGAGGTGACGCGCTTTCAGCGGTGAGAGTGGGGTGGGAGCCTATCACACCGTATGGGTTTAGCACCTCATGAATGAGCAGTCCTCTTATCCGACCCAACGACGAGACGCATTCGTCCTGGCGTTGCCCGGCGCCCTTGCTACCGCGGTTGGGGCGGTCGAAACGGTACAGAATGGGCCGGGGCGAGGCATCATCGCCTTTGCTCTGGGATTGATCCTGCTCTTTAGTCTCCTTGCGGTGCTGCGCTGGTGCTACGCCCGGATCCGGGCGGTGCGCTGGGTGCTACTGGGCGGACTTGTCCTGTGCCTCATCGGCCAAGCCTGCACCTGGCTCTTCCCGCGCTCATTCACGCCGCTGACTCCTCCGCCAGCGGAACCGATTGTGCAGCTACGTTGTGCCACGTTGCCGTCCGTGCTCCAGGTTTTCGCCGTGCATTGCTGGTTTGCGGAGTTTGACCCAGCGGATGGGCGCTGGCACCGTTGGGAAGTCTGGCAGGAGCCCAACGTTAGCGGCACCAGTTGGGGCCATGTCCACAAGGACTTGATGAGCCCGAGCAATGGCGTGGGCGGCGGACCGAGCCAAATCCTGGCGGAATGGCGCGGCGAGGCGGCGCGGGACTTGCGCAGCGTTCTGGCCACATCGCCCGGCTACCCGGACCGTGCCCGTTACTTCGCCTGGCCCGGCCCCAACAGCAATACCTATGTCGCCTGGGTGTTGCGGCGCGCCCGGATCTCGGCAGACCTGCCGCCCATGGCTTTGGGCAAGGACTACCTGGGCACGGCAGGCGCCGCCATCACGACCACGGGAGCGGGGGTGCAACTGGAATCTAGTTCGCTGGGACTGAAAATGGGGCTGCTGGATGGCGCAGAATTGCATTTCCTGTGCTTCACCTTTGGCATCGACCTCTGGACACCCGCGCTCAAGACGCCGCTGGGTCGGATTGGCTTCGCGGATTCCTGAGACCACCGAATTCAGTTCCTTACGCCCTGGCTGAGCAACTGCCGAAAACCGGTTGCATAATTGCTAGCCAGGCGGCGTGGCTTCACCAATGCACAGAGTCGGGTGAAGTGCGATGAATCCGTCAATTGCCTGCAAGAATTGTTTCCGAGTGATCTCGGCGGACGGTGAAGGCCGCTTCCCCCCCCTGGTGTCACGCCTGTGGCGCGGACCTCAAGGAGAGCTCTGATACACTCCCCCCGACCTCATCAACCCCGGCCGCAGGGGGCAACGAGGTAGCGGCCTGCAGTGTGGACGTGGGTGGGCCACTAGCTCCTGCTAGGGCTGTCCCGTTTTTTTACGCTTGCGCCCCGTCGTTCCCTGGAGACAGCCACCGGCTCTATCGCATTTACATTACCAGCACCGATCTTCTGGTTTTTCGGCGTAGCGTCGGCGCGGTCAGCATGGGTCAACTCCTGCCACGAACCAGGGCGCGGCTCCGGCCATTCGCCTTTGGGCTCATTCCGATGCTGAGCTATTCGGCGACGTCGTCCAGATTAACCTCTCCTGGGGATCAGCCGCGGCAAGAGCGGCGCGCGAGCCAGCGGGTTTCAGCGAAACGCTGGTTTAGCGCGAACCGCGAACCTCGCACGTCTGCGGATTCGCTGGCAAAGTTGTGCCCCTCTCGGTAAGCTGGAACCAAACCCCGCCGAGGAGGGCGATCGTGCCGCACGCCATGCCGTTGTTCCAGCATCCCGTTGTCACACGCCGCACCGCCTTGCAGGCCGGAGGCCTTGGTCTGCTGGGTCTCGGCGCCTGCCACCTCGAAGGGCTGCGCGCTCTGGCCGCCAGTGGTACGCCCAACCGTCCCATCAAGGCACGCGCCGCCATTTACATCTTCCTCTCCGGCGGTCTCTCGCAGCACGACAGCTTTGACCCGAAGCCGGACGCCGCCGAGGACATCCGCGGCGAGTTCAAACCGATCGCCACCAGTACCCCCGGCATCCGCATCTGCGAACACCTGCCGATGCTCGCCCAGCGCAGCCACCTCTGGGCACTGGTGCGGTCGCTCACGCATCGCACGAACGACCATTCCCCCGGCCACATGATGATGCTCACCGGCCGCTCCGACCTGCCGCCCGGCTTCAACCCGAACATGCCGCGGCCCAACGACTGGCCGTCTATCGCTGCAGTCGCCGGCGCCTCCACGCAACGGCGAAACAACCTCCCACCTGCGGTCGTGCTCCCCGAACGCTTGATCCACTACAGCGGGCGAATCATCCCCGGACAGTATGCCGGCATCATGGGCGCCCAGCACGATCCCTGGTTCATCGAGGCCTCGTCGTACGATCCACTGCACTACGGCGCCTACCCGGAGTACGAGTTCGATCATCAGGACCGGCCCGATGGGCCGGGCAGGAAGCCCCGCCGTTTCCTCGCTCCGAACCTGGCGCTGCCCGAGGGTCTCAGTTCCGGCCGGCTTGGTACGCGGCTTGGGTTGCTGAACTCGATTGACACCCAGCGGCGCGATCTCGATCGGTTCGCCACGGTCGAGAGCTTTGACCGCTTCCACCAGGGGGCCGTATCGCTCCTCACCGATTCGCGCGTGCAACGCGCCTTCGACGTGACGAACGGTGCGCCAAAGGTGCTTGACCGCTATGGCCGCAACGCTTTCGGCTGGTCGCTCCTCATGGCTCGCCGGCTCATCGAGGCTGGTGTCAATCTCGTCCAGGTGAACCTGGGCAACAACGAAACGTGGGACACGCACGGCGAAGCCTTTCCGCACCTCAAGGACAAACTCTTGCCGCCGACCGACCGCGCCCTGTCGGCGCTGCTCGACGACTTGCGAGACAGCGGTCTCCTCGACAGCACACTCATCGTCATGGCCGGCGAGTTTGGCCGCACCCCAAAGGTTTCGCGCCTGCCGCAGTTCTACAAGCTGCCGGGACGCGACCACTGGGGTGCAGTGCAGACGGTCTTCTTCGCTGGTGGCGGCGTCCGTGGGGGCACCGTCATTGGCGCCTCTGACAAGCTAGGCGCCTACCCGGCCGACAATCCGCAGACACCGGAAAACATGGCCGCCAGCATCTACCATTCGCTCGGTATCCCTTCCACGGCAGTCTGGCACGACCCTGTCGAACGGCCGACGGCCATTTATCAGGGTGAGCCAATCGCGGGCCTGATGTGATTTAGCCCGTTGCTCTCGATCTACACAGGAATTGCTCGAGTTTAATGCAGTTCCCCGCGGCGCGGCACCATCGGCCCCGCAACACCATCCCCTGAAAAAGGCTGTGCGGATACGAGTTTGCTGCACATCCCCCTCGATTTGCGCCGGCCTGTGGCGCTTGTGGCACGCAAGTTGCCCTAGTTTCCCTATCGGTGTGCTGCTCCCCCAGCCCATGATGCTCCTTCGAGGTATCGAGAGCGACGGCCCGCCCTTCGTGGGCCTTGCCCTGCGCGTAGTGGGCAAGCGCGCGGCGTTCGCTCCGCGCCCACGGCTGCGAAACGGGTTCGGCGTATTGGGGAGCCATATTCTCCATGATAAGGGCCGTACACCGCTCCACGCTTCTGGTCGTCGGTACCGGCATGGCTGGCGCCAAGGTTGTCGAGGATATTCTCGCGCGCGCTCCCGATCGCTTCAGCATCCGCATGTTCGAGGCGGAGCCTCAAGGAACGAATAACCGCATCCTACTTTCCCACTTCCTCGGCGGCATTCACAATCCGGCTGGCCTCTGGGTCAAGCCACTGGAGTGGTATCGAGACCAGGGCATCCACGTCCATCCGGGTGTTCGCGTCGAAACCATTGATCGGGGACAGCGCGTTGTCTCCGGCGGCGGTGGCAAGGTCGTGGAACCTTACGATTACCTCGTCCTGGCCACCGGCTCACGTCCGTTCGTCCCGCCAATTAGGGGAACCGAGCAGCAGGGCGTTTTCGTCTTCCGCACTCTCGAGGATTGTGATGCCATTACCGGTTACGCGCAAAATTGCGATCGCGCCATCGTGCTCGGCGGCGGCCTGCTCGGCCTTGAGGCGGCCCGCGGCCTGCTCAGCGATGGTCTTGAAGTCACAGTCGTCGAGGTGGCACCGCACCTGATGGCCGAGCAACTCGACCCAACCGGCGCCGAGCTGCTTCGTCGCAAGCTCGAAGCCATGGGCATGCGAGTGATGGTGGATAAGCGGATGACTCATCTTCTCGGTGAGGGCCGCGTCACGGGTGTGCGGTTCAACGACGGCAGCACCCTCGACACTGACATGGCGGTCATCAGTTGCGGCAGCCTGCCCAACGCGGAGGTCGCACGCAGCGCCGGCCTGGCAGTCGAGCGCGGCATCGTCGTCGATGATCAGCTCCGCACCAGCGACCTGGGCATCTGGGCCGTCGGCGAGTGCGCCGAACATCGCGGCCAGCTCCATGGGCTGCTCGATCCGCTCTGCGATCAGGTTCGCGTCCTTGCCGACGTGGTTACTGGCACGCGTCCCGACGCCGCCTATCTGGGATCTCGGCCGGCGACTTCGCTCAAGGTGATGGGCATCGATCTTCTGACCATGGGCGATATCCATAACGCCGACGCCGGCAACGAAACGTTCAGCCAGCTCGATTCGTCGCGCGGGGTTTACAAGAAACTGGTGATCCGCGATAGGCGCCTCGTCGGCGCCATCGTGGTCGGGACACCCGATCCACGCGGCGGCCTGCTACGGCTGTTCAAGAGTGGCGATCCTCTACCCTGTCCAGCACTCGATCTGTTCGTTGAGTCATGCGGTCCGGACGAGCGATCGCCCCTGAGCGGCGTCGACGTCGACGCGGGCAAGCCCCCCGGCAAGGAGAAGAACAAGGTCGAGGCCATGAAGGCCCAGAAAGACGGCCTCGACGCAGTGCCCGACATTTACCGCTACGCGACGAACAACAACTGGGAAGAGACGACCGAGGCCGACAGGCAACGCATGAAGTGGCACGGTGTGTTCTTCCGCGTGCCGACGCCGGGCAACTTCATGATGCGGCTGCGGTTGCAAGCTGGCCGGACCGATTCGCGACAATTCCGGGTTATCGCCGACCTGACCGACCAGTACGGCAGGGGTTTCTGCGACCTGACGGCACGGCAGCAGATTCAGCTACGCTGGTTTACGCTGGCCGACGTACCGGACATCTGGCGGCGGCTGGAGGAAGTTGGCCTGCACAGCAAGCAGACCGGCATGGACAACGTTCGCGGTGTGTGTGGCTGCCCGGTAGCTGGCCTGACGCAGCACGAGTTGTTCGACGCCACGTCGGCGATCCGCGCCCTGGACGAGGCGCTGGTCGGCAACAGGGAATTCAGCAATCTTCCGCATAAGTTCAACGTAACCATCACCGCCTGCCTTGAGAACTGCTGCCACGCCGAGACACAGGACGTGGGCCTGGTGCCGGCATACCGCGAACTGGACGGCCAGCAGGTGAATGGATTCAACCTGCTGGCCGGCGGCAAGCATGGCTCGGGTGGTTATCGACCGGCCACACCGCTGGATGTCTTCGTCCGGCCGGAAGACGCTGCAGACCTGTGTACCGCGCTGGTCGGCGTGTTCCGCGACCACGGCGCACGCACGAGCCGGCCGCGGGCGCGCCTCGCCTTTCTCGTTCAGGACCGCGGCGGCGCCTGGTTGCGCGATGAGCTGCAGCGGCGCTGGGGCCAGTCGTTGCTTAGGGCTGGCACCGACATGCGCAAGAAGCACCACGCCGATCATGTCGGCATCCACCCGCAGAAGCGCTCCGTCCACAACGAGGGCGTTCAGCACTTCTACGTTGGCCTGCTGGTGCCGGTGGGTCGGATCACGACCGCCCAGATGCGCGCGGTCGCCGACCTCGCCGACTGCTATGGCAGTGGCGACATTCGCGTCACAGTCGGGCAAAACCTGGTTGTGCCGAACATTCCCGAATATCGCATTGGCGCTCTCACCGAGGAGCCGTTGTTGAAGGAGTTGCCATTCGATCCGTCGCCGATCCTGCGCGGCCTCATGGCCTGCACTGGCAGCGATTATTGCGGGATGGCCCTCATCGAGACGAAGGGGTATGCTCTTCAGATCGCTCGCGAACTCGAGAAGCGGACTGAAGGCAAAAAAGTTCTACCGCTGACCATCCACTGGTCGGGCTGCCCGGCCGGTTGCGGCTTGCATCAGGCGGCGACACTCGGCCTGCAAGGCTGCCGTTCGCGGGTCAACGGTGACGTGGTTGACGCGGCCCACGTTTGCGTCAATGGGCAAACTGGGCCAAACCCAGTCGTCGCCACCGACCTGATGCGCGACGTGCCCATCGACCACCTGGTCGATGCGCTGGAACCCTTGGTGACGTATCTTCCCCGAAGGTGAGAGCTCTTGATGGACCCTGAAACGATGCAAGCGCTCGGCCACGAGGCGGCAACGAAGCAGTCCAAGTAGCGGCCGTGCCAGGAGAATCAGCGGCAGGATCCGCGAGCCGGGCGCTGACCCTCCGGCCCCGACCGGACCGCATCACCTGGTGGGGATACAGCGAAGCAATTCTTGCAGACGAGCGATCCGCAGCGTCTGTGCCGCGTGCTGGCGGCCAAGGGGATCGAACAGCACTGGCAGAAGCCCGGCGGCGCCCGCGCCGGCGCAGTCGTTGATGGGGTCATCGCCAACCAGCGCAATCGCTGCGGGCGATTCGCCCGTGAATCGACACAGTGCGGCAAAGAACTCCGGCGACGGCTTCCGCCATCCTACCTCGGAGCTTATGACCAACAGCCGCGCCGGCTCCAGTTCCGGCAGGCCGCCGACGACACTCCGCAAACGATGGTCGTAGTTTGAGGCCAATCCAAGGCGGTAACCGCGTCGGGACAGTTCATGCAGCACGGGACCCGCCTCCGCCTCGCAGCGCCAGGCATCTGGCCGAGCGAAATGGGCGAATAGTTCGCGGAAACACTCCCCCGGATCAGCCACGTCATCCAGCACCGTCTCCACGATCCGCCGCCAGCGCCGGATTTCGCGCTCCTCGCTCGTCTCCATGTCCTGGCGGCGGTCTTCCTCTTCCTCGAACGCGAAGGCTCGGCGGAGGCGAGTGCCGATCTCTACCACCGACAGACGGCTACCCCAGCGCCGGCCAACCGTGGCGTACACGGCCGCCGCGGAGGGGTCGGGGTGGATGAGAGTGCCAACTGCATCGAAGAAAACGGCGCGAACGCCAGCGAGAAGCATGTCAACCCTAACGAGGGCGCAAACTTTGACGGCGGTCAGGAATGATTTCCGGAGGAAGCGCCTTTCAGGCCGCAGCGTCAGCAAGTGGATTGAACCAACCTTCGTCTGCGCTGCCAGCTAGCAGCGCAGCAAAGAGTCCTCGGCTAGCTGGTGCAGGCGGTATTCCAGCCGCGCGATGTGCCGGCGCTGATTGCGGCAGGCAATTTCAAGGTAAGGTAGTTCGGCTCGGTCGGCCTGGAGATGCAAACGCAGCTGCTCCAGTGCAAGAGCGTGCTGCCAGGCCTCTTGTCGAGCGCCGGTCAGCATACTGGTTTCCACCCGGCAGCCGAGCAGCGCGGCCCGCAGCGCGTTGGCTGAGATCCGGCGAACCTGCGTAGCCGTGATCCGGCAGCGGCTGACGGTGTCGTAAGCCTGCCGCAGATCGCGTTGCAGTCTTTCTAGTTCATCCTGCAACGACGCGGCGGGGTCGCTCCACAACTGTTTGCCCAGATCGATCAGCTGGGCCTCGACGTTCAGGGCGAGTTGTTCCAGACTCATGACACACTCCTCGGCGAGCGCGCGGCGGCAACGCGTTACCGTCTTCTTCCTACCATGCTATTCGCTCGCTCGCCAGAGGCATTTGCCAGCCCGGTGACATCCTCCAAAGATTTCCATAGCCTGAGCAGCAGCCTGGGTTTTGAATATGCAACGCGAGTCGCGCATCACCACAAAAAGTTTCACACCGAAGGAGAGCGAGAGCCACTCCATGACGACGCCAACGCTGCCAACCCGCCACCCATCGCGGGCCACCAAGGGCGAACAGTTCGCCGGTTTGACCGTCGCCCTCATCACGCCATTCCGCGATGGGGAGGTCGATTACGAGAACCTGCGCCGGCTGGTCGACTGGCACGTCGAACAGGGGACCGACGGCCTGGCCCCGGCCGGCACGACTGGCGAATCGCCGACGCTGTCGCACGAGGAGCACGAGAAGCTCATCGGCGCCGTAGTAGAAGGTGCGGCTGGCCGGATTAAGGTCATGGCGGGCACCGGCTCCAACAGCACGCGCGAAGCGATCCGCCTGACGCGCTTTGCTAAGCGTGCCGGCGCCGATGGCGCACTCATGGTCGGACCCTATTACAACAAGCCGACGCAGGAAGGCTACTATCGCCACTTCGCCGCTGTGGCCGAGGCCGTGGACCTGCCGATCATCCTCTACAACATCCCCGGCCGGACCGGCTCGAACATCCTGCCCGAAACGATTGCGCGCCTGGCCGAGATTCCCACCATCGTCGGCATCAAGGAAGCAACCGGCTCCATGGACCAGGCGTCGCAGGTTGCCGCCCTGTGCAATCTGACGATCCTGAGCGGGGATGACAGCCTGACGTTGCCGCTACTCAGTATCGGGGGCCAGGGTGTCGTCTCCGTGGTGGGCAACATTGTGCCGCGCGACATGAAAGCGCTCATCACTGCCTTCGAGGCTGGCCGGCTGTCCGAGGCTCAGGAATGGCATCGCCGACTCTTCCCGCTCTGCCGCGACATGCTCGGTGTGGCTACCAATCCGATCCCGATCAAGGCGGCAATGCAGCTCCTTGGCCGGGCACCCGGGGAACTGCGTTTGCCTCTCTGCGCGCTCGATGGCGCGGGCGAGGAACGGGTCCTGTCCACGCTGCAACAGTACGGTTTAACGCGCGGCGCGCAGTAGATGAAGAAATCCACAAAAAAACATTTGACGCTGCCTGCGAAAAGGTTATTCTGCAATCCTGACTCTTAGAAGGAAGGTATTGCCCGGGCTCTGATCGGGGTGTATGAGACTAGGGAATCCCCATCTCGGCGGAGGGTAACTGCAGGTCTGTGCTGCCGGGGCGCTTCCTGCCTTTTTTCGCTGTTCAGGGGTGCTGTAGCGTTTTGAGGACTGGCCAGGCGGTCAGGTCCGGTTTCGGTTCCAGCGTACACGGCTGGCTGCGAACGGTGGGGGAATCCTCGCTCAGCGACCGAGTGAGGCGCGGTGCCAAGCTGGGCCCACGCCGACTTCGTAGCGGCCATCTTGGGAGGGATCGATCTTGAGTACTACAACGGCGGTGGCCACGCGGTCACGGGGCAACAAAGAATCGAAATCCATGCCGGCGTCGCTGGTTCGGGTGCCGGACGCCACGATCGCTCGCATGAGCGACGTCTTCAAGCTGATGGCGGACAAATCCCGCTTGAAAATCCTGCTGGCCTTGGCGCAGGAAGACGAGATGCACGTCTCCGCCCTGTGCGCGATGCTCCGGCAGTCCCAGCCGGCCGTCAGCCATCACCTGACGCTGATGCGTATGACCGGCCTGGTTGGTTTCCGCCGCGACGGCAAACACAATTTCTATCACGTTGATTCCACCTTGCTGTGCAACCTGCTGGAACAGTTCTTCGCCGACGCTAACAACGGCCAAAAGCAGCTGCACTTCGAGGAGTTCTCTCTCTCCTACCGGCGGAAATGACCCGGCGTGGCAACGACCTTTCACCATAAGGGGCCCACGCATACAACAGTAGCAGGGACGAGCAGCGCCGGCCCATTCCTGTGCGCCGTGCATCGTCCGGGCGGACTGCTGTTCGATTTCGCGCGCTTGTGGTGAAGCATGACTATCGTGGCAAAACTTGCCCTGGAAGATGGTACGGTCTACACCGGGCGAGCCTTCGGGGCCGCCGGCGAGACCTTTGGCGAGGTCGTGTTCAACACGAGCATGACCGGCTACCAGGAAGTGCTGACCGATCCGTCCTACAAGGGGCAGATCGTCGCCATGACCTATCCGCTCATCGGCAACTACGGCGTCAACACCCAGGACGCCGAATCACACCGACCGCAGGTCGAGGGCTTCGTCGTCCGCGAGTTGGCACGGGTTCCGAGCAACTACCGCTCGCAGGGCAGCCTCGACGATTACCTGACCGAGAACCGTGTCATCGGACTCGAGGGGATCGATACCCGGGCACTCGTGCGCCGGTTGCGTGTGCGCGGCACCATGACCGGCGTCCTGTCCACGACCGACCTCGACGATGCCGCGCTGCTCCAGAAGGCCCGAACCAGTCCGAACATCGTCGGCCGCGACCTCGTCCGTGAAGTGCTGCCCGAGCGGGCCTTCGAGTGGCATGAAGGCTTCATCAGCCCGCTCGTCACCTACTTGCCGGCGCGGCCGGCGGCACACCACGTCGTCGCACTCGATTTCGGCATGAAGTGGAACATCCTCCGTTGCTTGACGCAGGTCGGCTGCCGCGTCACCGTGCTGCCGGGGACCGCCACCGCGCAGCAGGTGCTGGCCCACGAACCGGACGGCATTTTCCTCTCGAACGGTCCCGGCGACCCGGCTCCTCTGACCTACGCAATCGACACGCTCCGCAACCTCGCCGGCAAGAAGCCGATTTTCGGCATCTGCCTGGGCCATCAATTGCTCGGCCTGGCTCTGGGCGGCGAGACGTTCAAGCTAAAGTTCGGCCATCGCGGAGCCAATCAACCGGTGCTCAATAAACGCACCGAAAGGGTCGAAATTACGACCCAGAATCACGGCTTTGCCGTACGGGCCGAGACGCTGCCGCCCGAGCTGGAGCCGACGCACGTCAACCTCAACGACGGCACGCTTGAAGGCATGCGTCACCGGCGCTGGCCGATCTTCAGCGTGCAGTACCACCCGGAGGCGTCGGCGGGCCCGCACGACAGCATCTATCTCTTCGAGGAGTTCCGGAAGCTGATGGGGTGACGCAAGGCCTCGGCGGGTTAGCGCCCGCTTCACTAACCCGCAAGTGCCTTGCCAATTAGGTGCGGTCGGGCACGAGGTGCCGCTCCTGTGCGCTAGCCCCCGGGCTCGCACCAGCTTCGCCGTCGGTAGTCCAACCGCCGTGAACTTGGCACTTTTCCACCTAACCTGCCGCGGACAGTTGCGGCTGCAGACTTTGTTCAGCGTTCGCGTGCGGGCTGGACGGTTGATGCTTCTGCCGTCCGCTGCTTGGCAAATCTGGTCCGCTGGCCAGTTGTCGGAAGTCTCAGCAAAAAAGACAAATGGGCTTGACTATCACCAGAAGCGGACTTAGGACGGCCTATTAAAGGATAAGCAACCATAGGTAGAACAGTTCAAGATTTTGAACATTGCGTGTCTTGTATATATGAGATCTTTGATATTTTTACAGAGTCTCCATTCCAGGTCGCGCAGCTGCCGGCCCCGTTGCCAGACGCTCATGCTTGGGGTGGCGAGACGGGGCTGGCGAAGACATGCGGTGTTAAGAGCCTGTTCCACAAGGGTCAGCATCACGTTTTCG
>JRHI01001415.1_pt1 | contig 20236 bp, 20 predicted proteins | sample 215371 | NCBI WGS metagenome assembly JRHI01 (sample SAMN02929681, study PRJNA255918) | sediment metagenome | biome: cave system; feature: Ice Cave; material: Sediment; isolation source: sediment from deep within a dark volcanic ice cave with no known source of... ...
CAGCAAAACAAGTAAAAGATGCAATAATTAATATTCCAAACGTAACTGCTCAGGTACCTGAGCAGTTACACCCAATGACACCATGTTGTATTCCGGTAGTGTGAATACCAAAAACCGTTGTGGCTCAAATGCACCAGGAGGCGAGTGTGGAGCATAGCGTACTTGCATCCAATTTCACCCGGAAGGATGGAGAATCAACGTGGCAGCAAATAGGAAAAGCCCAAGCACAACGAGAATGGCAACCAACACATAAAGGTAGACCGATTTTCGAGATGCGCCCAGGGTAGGTACATATCGCATCAACCGTTCCTCAACCAGCTCTAGAACGATTCCGTAGATGATGGGAAGTGCTGTGAACAGGCTTCTACCTAAAAGTGGTGGACCAATGGAAAGGTCGTTATAGAGAACACAAACACCCACTAGAAAACCCAGTGAGTGTTTGTCGTAAGGTATGTTCCATTTTCAGACGATCTGTCACTCCTTTGACAGAGTATTACTTTGGTAATTTGGCGGCTCTGGCTCGCCATAGGTACACCCCAAGTGCAATGATCCCTTCGAGAAAGCCAAGTGCAATGAGGATCGAACCGGTATTCCAGTACAGCTCTTGTGAAGCCGTATAGGATGTAACAGGGCCGGGATTATACGCTAAACCGAGGAAGACCAATCCAAGCACAAGAACTACTAGGGGAACGAAGTACAATAAACGCATGCGACTGACACGAGTAGGACGAGTTTCCAATTTTCCCTTTCCTTTCTAGAGCTCTCTCGTTGGGCTCTTGAGCAAAGAATCTAACATATAGGTCTACTTTGAAAACGATGCATACCAATATTTTTCACCTACGAATTGCTCGCATATGGAGGCGAGTTCGTGTGAGAGGAACAAAAATAAGTGATAGAGGGCAAGATATAAAAACATTGAGTCAAAGCGTTTATATCATGAACAATATTCTAACTCAATAGAAGGGGAGGAGGCCAACATGTCTCAACAAATAGCCCCAAGCGAACTGCGTGGGAGTGGGCGGCTTCGGCTAGCAAGCCTGGGCGTCTTGTCTGGTCTACTCGTCGGTATCCTTATGGGGATAGCGGCCCGGATTGCCATGAGGATCGTGGCTTTGGTCGTCGATCAAGGACTTGAGTTCAGCATTGGTGGTACACTTGGGATTATACTAGTGGTGAGTTTTAGTTCCATGCTTCTCGGCCTCATCTTCGTCGCCGTGAGGAAGTATCTGCCCGGTGCTGGACTTCTCAAGGGTATGGCTTTCAGCGGGCTCATCTTCCTTTGTATCGGGATTCCCTTCTTATTGGGCCTGTTAGGCCCACCTGACGAAATCTCGGTTGGACCACCGCTGCTGGGTAGAAGCCTTTTCGGGGCCTTGTTTCTCATCTATGGACTTGCTATGGAGATGATCTTTGAACGGCTGCTTTCCCTCACTGCTCGATGGCATGCCAGGATGCTTCTTGCCGCTGCTCTCCTCGCGCTTCTGAGCTTGATCGGAATCTTTCTCGTGGGAGCTTTTCTTGCCTCTCATTGATCCGTGATCAGCTGCTCATGGTGGCACGACCTCACACACTCTACCATCGTATTAGGCAATACATAGAGAAGCACATCAGCGCATATAATATGATGGAAAGTAATTCCCTATGAAACATATAACATGTAAGATACCAGGATCAGGAGGATGGCTATGGGACTGCCTTCTACTTCCACACTGATAGGATTGCAGTCTCATCAGCCGCGTACCGATAGTACTCGTTTGCATAGGCGCTGGCTCCTCCTTGCCAGAATGCTCTGGATCGCCATGTTCGTCCTTACGCTTGTATTCTTCTGCGCCAACCTCCTGATCGGCAATTATGGTCTGCTCATCACTATTCTGTTGGTTGCTGTCACTAGTGTGTGGTTCGCGGTGAGCCTCGTGCTGTTCTGGCGCAAGTCCACTGATTGGGTCATCTTGCTCTTTTCTCAAGCACTTATGCTTGTGGGAGGAGTCCTCATTCAACCCTATCCAAATGTGTTAGTTCAGTGGAACTACTGGGTATGGGCGTTTCCCACTACTTTCCTGGGGTTCCTGGCTTGGTCCGCTCTCATCATTGCGTATCTGTTTCCTGATGGACGCTTTGTTCCCAGCTTCACACGCTGGCTTGCCTTTGGGTGGATCGCTGTATCTCTTGTGGCAAGCTTACCCATTTCCATCCCTAGCGCTTTCTCTCCCTTGAACTGGTGGTCTTCCCCGCTCTTTACTCTGGTGAGAATTCCTTTTTGTTGCAGTTTTGCTCTCGCCCTGCTGTATCGTTATCGCAAGATGTCTACGTCGGTCCAACGCCAGCAGATCAAGTGGGTGACCTTCGTCGCTACCATCGTCCTTGTAGAGGTGAGTGCGGCAACTCTTGTACTACTCGTGGTCCCCTCTTACTTCCCGGCGCTTGGCCTCTTAACGCAGCTGTATCAACTCGCCGAAGTGATTACATCGTTCTTGTCTGTCTTTGTCCCTCTCTCCATTGGTATCGCCCTGCTGCGCTACCGACTGTGGGATATCGATCTCATTATCAACCGGACACTGGTTTATGCTGTGCTCACGCTCACCATCGTCACGCTCTACGTTCTTGTCGTGGTTGGGTTTGGCACGCTCTTGCAGGAGCAGGGTAATCCTGGTATTGCTCTTCTAGCAACTGGTCTCGTTGCTGTGCTATTTCAACCATTGCGCACGCGGTTGCAACGGACCGTGAACCGTCTGATGTATGGGGACCGTGACGACCCTTACCGCGTTCTCTCGCGGCTGGGGCAACGTCTGGAATCCACACTGGCTCCGGAGGCTGTGTTGCCTACCATCGTCGAGACGGTAGCACTAGCCCTCAAGCTCCCATATACCGCAATTATCCTCAAGCAAGGAGACGAGTTCGCACCTGCCGCAACTTACGGAACACTCAAGGGGGACCTGATGCGTCTGCCGCTGGTCTATCAAACCGAGCACGTGGGCGAGCTGCTCCTCGCTCCACGTACACCTGGTGAGACATTCTCTTCTGCTGATCGGATGTTGCTTGAAGACCTGGGCCATCAAGCTGGCGTAGCTGCTCATGCTGTACGCTTGGCAGAGAATCTCAAGCAGTTGATTATCGACTTGCAGAACTCGCGTGAACGCTTAGTCACAGCCCGCGAGGAGGAACGCCGTCGCCTACGTCGTGATTTGCATGACGGACTAGGACCTCAGCTTGCCAGTCTGACGCTCAAACTGGAGACTGTTCGCAACCGCTTGGCGCATGATCCACTGGCCGATACACTGCTTTCTGACCTCACCATGCGCGCGCAAGCCGCTGTTGCTGACATTCGTCGCCTAGTCTACGCCTTGCGACCACCCGCCCTCGATGAAATGGGACTGATTCCTGCCTTGCGTGAGCATGCCTTGCAATACAGTGACCAGGGAGACAATGGGCTACATATCAGCATCGAAGTCCCTCACTGTCTCCCAGAGCTATCTGCTGCTGTCGAAGTGGCTGTCTATCGCATCGCGCAGGAGGCCCTGACGAATGTGGTTCGTCATGCCCATGCGAGGCAGTGTACCATCTGCCTCGTCGTGGATGAGAGGGCTAGTTTGCTCACCCTCTCCATTCAGGATACTGGATGTGGACTACCTCCATCGAGGCATGTGGGTGTCGGCCTCGTCTCAATGCGGGAACGGGCTGAGGAACTTGGTGGGACCTGGGCCATTGAGCCTGTTGCGAGTGGCGGGACGTGTGTTCTGGCACGGTTGCCCTATATACGCTCTAGGAAAGTAGAGCAAGCAAGCAATTCCGACGGTCGGTTGTAAGATGTGGATAAAAGAATTGCTTGCTTGCTCATTTTGATCTGAACGGTCCAAGCGGTAGGGGCAGCAATTCATTGCGCCTGCTCATTGCGCCCAGCGGGAACGAGCGCAGCGATGTTTCTGCCCGTCTGGGGATGGACTGCAAGGACCTTGCTACGCTCGTCCTTGCTGGGCGCAATGAATTGCTGCCCCTACCGCTGGACCATTCAAATCAAGGGGAACACTTATAGGACGTTCCCTTGTGCTCGCTCTGGGAACTTGGTAGGTTAGTTATCGGGCGTGGTGTGGATCACACCAGGGAAGCTAGACGGTGCGGGGTGGAACTCGAAGTCATTACCCGGTCGTGGACTCAAGAAACCCGCAGCCGTGACGACCTGCGGCACCTTCAGGAAGTCTTCAAGGGAGACCCGCCCAAATGCCCAGTTGTCCCACGGATCGGCTCTCATGATAACTCGCCCCACGACGCGATGACCACCCTCCACTTGCATCAGTTGTCCGCCAATCTGTGCTAGGCGTGGCAGCCCCATGCGGGCCATGTCGATGATCTAGGCCAGCAATGCGCCGTTTGTCAATTCTTCGGCCAACTGCTGCGTCGCCAGAAAGACGGAACGGTCCTCAAAGGTCTCTTTTCCGTGAGGAAAGCTGAAGTGGGTTGTGGCAAGTTGTCCTCCATACGCCTGCGCGAAATTCGTGTGCAATTGCTCTTCAGTCCGAATAGCTTTCAGGGCAGTCAGAGCTGATCCGGAGATGCCCAATTGCTCATGATTTTCAACGGCATGGCTGTAGAAGGTGGTGAAGAGAGCTTCACCGGTTGCCAGAATGCTGAAAAAATCAGTCAGATTGCCACCTGATGTGGCTTCAGCATGTACAGCATGGGCATCCAGGGCCAGAGCTGCGGTCAAGGCTAGTCCTGCCGTTCCTGCCACAGCTCCGCGCAACAGGTAGCGACGGGACAACGGCTGTGAGCATGCAGCGAGCAGATTGGTAGTTGCCGCAAGCGCTTCAGGGGGCACTTCCTTCAGTGCTTTACGAACTTCTGGTGTCTCCATTGGATTCATGTGTTTTTGATTCCTTTCTCTAATAGTTCTCTCGACCACGATGGTCAAAGGTCTGCATACGTTCTCACGTGCTAGAGCATACCTGAATACCTGTTCCCGTGTCATGAGACGGCTTCCCAATGTGCTGGGAAGTTGTTCCCGATATGTTGGGATTGTCTGCTTGCTCCACTCGCGTCGGGAATTCGTACTAGGAGGAATCTTTCTCTCGCCCTTTCTCGCAGCATTATTTCCGCTTTCCTTGGCCTGACATAGACTCTAAGAAAGCAGAGCAAGTAGGCAATCCCGATAGGCTGGGAATAAGTTCCCGACACATTGGGAAGCCATCTCATGACACGGGAACACCTACTCAGGTATGCTCTTAACAAGTGATGAGGACGGGCTACGAGGAGGAGTCAAATACTGAAGCTAACACAGAAAACAAGCAACCCAGAAAGGAGTCTTTCCTATGTCAACAGAACAGAACAAGGCGCTTATACGTCGTGCGTATGAAGAGGCATTTAATCAGAGGAACTTTGCCATCTTAGATGAGGTGGATGCCCCAGACTTCGTGGCTCACCATGCCTCAATAACAATGCAAGGTCTCGAAGCTTTCAAACAGTTCCTTTCGCTCTACCTCACTGCCTTCGCCGATGCCTGTTTCACCGTCGAGGACCTGATCGCTGAAGGAGACCTCGTGGTGGCTCGCCATACCTTTCGTGGCACACAAACAGGCGAACTTATGGGCATTGCACCCACGGGCAAACAGGTGACGGTGACAGGAATCACCATTACGCGCTTCGCCAATGGGAAGGGTGTCGAACTCTGGGGCAACAGTGACGATCTGGGTCTGCTACAACAACTCGGCGTGGTTCCTGCACCTGGACAAATGGGGTAGGAGCAACATGTGCCTCTATATGATGGTATACAGTTAGAGAGTAGAATGAGGCAATTCAGATACTTTGCCCATTAAAGTGAGTTGTAAGGCTCAAACTTGAACTGAAGGAAACATGTATCAACCGAGTGTGGCTCAATTGACTGAAAGGAAAGGTAAGACTATGCAAGAAGACTTCTTCCCACTGGTATCTCTGGTTTGGCTCCAGCGTGACACCTTCTTTGGCTTGTTCCAGCCTCAGGATCCCGGACTACTGATTGCACGAGCAGGAGGAAGAATCAACCTCGTGACTCTGAAAGGGAAGGTCTTCGAAGCTGACAAGCAGGAAATCGGTGTCAAATGGGTATGGTACCAGCTTGGACAAGGTGTACGCCTCAAGGTAGCGGACAAGACATACTGGTTTGCCTGGATCGCGGGATCTGGAACGGCGACAAGCTGGGGGAGGAAAGAGATCGAGGGAGTATTCTTGACACTAGCTGGGCCAGAGGGTCTCGACTTGGTCAATCTCGCCGCTGCCAAGGTATGGAGGAGCTATCTCAAGACTGAGAGGGCGGCATGATCGACTTAGAAGACCCCAGGATTGAGTAGGTTAAGACGCAAGCTAAGATCAGCCTCCATAGTCGAATAACAGGCAGTGGTAGAAGTTTCTCACACTATCGGACTTCGTCTTGTGGTACACTAATCAGCGTTCGGATTGTTTGAACGTCTTGAAGAAAACTACTTCGAAGTGAGGTAGTTATATGAGTGTAAATCACGGAATTAAATGGGAGAAACCTGTACAATTAAGTGGGCCATCATCATCTCAAAAAAACGAAAGAGCGGCCCGCACAATTATCAAGTTTTGGCCCATTTAACTCCATGATTTATATAGAGTAGAGGAAAGCCGAGAGGGAAAACTCCACTCGATATGACAAGAGCGAGAGAACTACTGAAGGAGCATGCTCATGAACCTTCCGTCTATATCAACACGGATAGGCGTAAATCCTGAGCCGGGCAGTGAAGCGGGAATGCGCTTGTTTGGGCACTGGCTCATTCTCGCTCGGCTTGTGTGGCTCACTCTAGTTCTCTTTACTCTGTGTCTCTTGGCTGTCGGCCTCCCAATGTACATTGCAGAGTTGCAGACTGTAAGTAGCGCAGGAGTATATGTTCCCTGGCAACTCTCCCTAGAGAATGCGCGGACGCTCCAGCACCTTGGTATTTCTTTAAGCACTTATTCCTTCTGGGTTCTCGTGCTTATCCTCGCCTCAGCGGGAGTATTTTTCGCTGTTGGTGGAGTGCTCTTCTGGCGCAAATCTGACGATTGGATGGCACTCTTTGTCGCGCTGGTCCTCATACTGGTGGGAGCAGCGACAAGCGGTATCATAGTTGGATGGCATCTAGGTGACTGGCGATGGCCGTTTTCGCTCCAGTTTCTGAATTTCCTCACGAGTGTTGGCTACGCGCTCTTCTTTTACCTCTTTCCTGACGGACGTTTTGTGCCGCGTTGGTCATGTTGGCTCATTATTGTATGGATTCTATTAGCTGGTTTCCAATCGTTCCTTCCCACTTCCCCTTTCAATTGGGATAACTGGCCTCTGAGTGCATTGGTGCTTTTCGGGTTGCTAGGAAGCTTTGTAGGATTCCAGACTTACCGCTACCGTCGCGTGTCCAATCCAGTTCAGCGTCAGCAGACTAAATGGGTCGTCTTCGCTTTGGTTGTCACCTTCATAGGAATAGCAGGGGATATTGTTGTCTTTGACTTGCTTCCTCAGTTCTCTCTCACATTCAGCCCACCCGACTTCCTCGCTCAGGTGATAGATGAACTTACCTGGAACCTCGTTCCTGTTCTTATTCCTCTCGCTATTGGTATCGCTATCTTGCGCTATCGCTTGTGGGATATCGACGTCATCATCAACCGTACGCTGGTTTACGGCATACTCACGGTCAGCATCATCGCCCTCTATATTCTGGTCGTAGTTGGCTTTGGCACCGTGTTGCAGACGCAAGGCAACCTTGGTCTTTCACTGCTGGCAACCGGCCTGATTGCTATGCTGTTCCAACCTCTGCGGAACCGTCTCCAGAGCGCAGCCAATCGTTTGATGTACGGAGACCGTGACGATCCCTATCGTGTCCTCACACGTCTAGGAAGTCGTTTGGAAGTGACGTTGGCTCCAGATGCGGTGTTGCCTGTCATTGTCGAGACTGTGGCACAAGCTCTCAAGCTGCCATATGCGGCGATTACCTGGCAACGGGGGGATGTATGGATGATTGCAGCTGCTTATGGCTCATCGCAGGACCAGGAGCCGTTGCGGCTACCACTTGTCTATCAAAACGACTCAGTGGGGGAACTCGTGCTGGCTCATCGCGTCCCTGGTGAGCACTTCACGCCCACTGACCGCGCTTTGCTCTCGGACTTAGCACGGCAAGCAGGTATTGCTGTTCATACTGTACGCTTGTCAGCAGACCTCAAACGCTTAACGGTCGATTTGCAGCAATCCCGTGAGCGGCTCGTCACGGCTCGTGAGGAGGAACGCCGCCGTCTGCGCCGTGATCTGCATGACGGATTGGGTCCGCAGTTAGCCAGCCTCACACTCAAAATCGAGACTGCACGCAACCGTCTAGCATATGATCCATTGGCTGATACATTGCTCTCCGACCTCGCACAACGAACGCAGACCACGGTTGCAGATATCCGCCGCTTGGTCTACGCCTTGCGCCCACCCGCCTTAGACGAACTGGGGCTGCTCTCTGCCCTGTGCGAACTAACCTTGCAATCTGGTGACCAAGTTGCTACACATCTCAACGTGCCAACGAGTCTCCCAGAGTTGCCTGCAGCGGTCGAAGTAGCTATCTATCGCATCGCTCAGGAAGCATTGACGAATGTCGTGCGTCACGCGTATGCGCAACATTGTGCTATATATCTCATATGTGATGAAGCGGCTGGCAGGCTGTCTCTTTCCATTCAGGATGATGGGTGTGGCCTGCCTCCTTCGAGAACGGTAGGTGTGGGGCTCGTCTCGATGCGGGAACGGGCCGAGGAACTTGGTGGAGAGTGGACTATCGAGCAGATCAAGAGTGGCGGGACAGGTATTCTGGCTCAGTTGCCTTACGTGACTCCCCCACGGACGCGCTGAAGCTGGTCCCTACGGACGTGGTTGCCCAAAAGGAGAAGTAAGCATGGACCGTATTCGTGTGCTCATTGCCGACGATCATCCTCTCTTTCGTGATGGGATGCATGGTCTCTTAGACTCTGTTGCAGAGACTGAGGTGGTGGGCGAAGCTACCACTGGAGCCGAGGCCATTACACAGGCAAAGGTACTGCAACCCGATGTGATTTTGATGGACATCAAGATGCCTGGCGTCAATGGCATCGAAGCCACCCGTGCAATTGTGGCGGCCAGCCCCCACATCAGCATTCTGATGGTTACGATGCTCGAAGACGACGAGTCGGTCTTTGCCGCTATGCGTGCAGGAGCGCGTGGCTATGTGCTCAAAGGGGCCAGCCAAGCGGAGATTCTGCGGGCAATCCGGGCAGTGTCTAGTGGTGAGGCGATCTTCGGCCCTGACATTGCCAAGCGCGTGCTCGGCTTCTTCTCGACGGCCAGACCAACCGTCCCAGCACGAGTGTTCCCAGATCTCAGTGAGCGGGAGACGGAACTGCTGGTGCTGATAGCTCAAGGCCGTAGCAACCAGGAGATTGCCGATCAGCTGGCGTTGACTCTCAAGACGGTGCGCAACCATGTCTCTAACATCTTCAGTAAGCTGCAAGTGGCGGACCGGGCACAGGCAGTCATTCGGGCGCGGGAAGCAGGATTGGGCTACGGAAAGCCAGACGAGTAACGGAAGGGTTGAACGTACAGTTTTCAAAGGAAAAGCCATGTGCTAAAAAGTTGTTGTCCAGTGTCTTGCTATCTAGGAGATATCTGATCTGGTGTGGGCACCGACAAGCCAAGTAGTAATTTGAGCAGAAAGCAAGATTTGCCAGAGGTGACTGTCACCCCGACACCCTTCAAGCCTTTCACTGTCCTTCAAGCCCTCTCTCCCAGGTCAGCCGAGCGCCTTTTCCCACTGATGGGAGGCGACGTCTTCAAAAGGGCAGCACAGGTACGCGAATCAGAGGCTAGCAGTAGTCCACTCAAGTATGAAATTTAATATGCCTACTATGATCGTCGGACGTATGGTACAATAGGACGAGAGTGAACGGTTCATCATCCAACAAATGAGCAAGGAGCAGAGATCATGGTAGCCAATCGATCCCAAGCGAGTGCTGGCGTCTACATGACTGTCGAGCAATATCTCGCCTTGGATGAAGCGACGGACGCAAAGTATGAATACGACGATGGTTATGTATTCATGCTGCGTCCACCATCCTCTGCCTATGATCAGCATACTATCCTCGATATGGCTGGAGGCAGTAACGCACATGCGGCCCTGTGCCTGCGTATGGGTTCCTTGCTCGACCAAGCTCTTCCCGATGGACCTTGCATGCCCTTTCCAAGCGATGCTCGCTTACAGCTAGCCGAGCGTCGCTATTACTACCCTGATGTCACTGTAGCCTGCGGTGAGGAGCCGGGGACGATGCTCACACATCCGCTGGTAGTGATCGAAGTTCTCTCTCCATCGACTGAGAAGCGCGACCGTGGCACGAAATTCAAAGCTTATAAAGCATTGCCCTCTGTGCAGGAATACGTGCTGATTAGCAGCGAGGTGCAGGCTGTTGAAGTCCATCGGCGCGAGGGAAATTTCTGGCGTCAGTATCACTATCAATCTGGCGATCAAATCGAACTCAAAAGCATTGAAGTTCATTTTTCCTTTGATGCGCTCTATCACCGTATTCCTATCGGTCTCAACGCAGTTCCCCACGTGCCAGCGCGTGCGCAATAGCGTTATGTCGTTCAACGAGTGGAGGTACATCTCCATCGAGCAGCGTTTGATGCTGGACGCGCACTTTTCCATTGATCACACTCAGGTCCACTTGTGGCGGATGGCAAAAGACGAGCGCGGCTAGTGGATCGTGAACGGCACCACCTGCCAGCGCTAGTGTATCGAGGCGGTAGCCAATGAAGTCTGCGGCCATACCGGGGGCGAGGTAGCCAATATCATCGCGTCCCAATACGGAGGCGCCTCCACGTGTTGCCAGCCAGAGGGCTTCCTTTGCGCTCATCGCTGCTGGATTTCCCTGTACGCGCTGTAAGAGTAGCGCTTGACGTGCCTCGGCGAGCATATGTGAACCATCGTTCGACGCTGAACCATCCACGCCAAGGCCAACGCGTACGCCAGCCTGTCGCATTGCTCCAATGGGCGCAATACCTGATGCGAGCCGCATATTTGAGCTAGGACAATGGGCGATGCCGGTATGTGTTCTCCCCAGGCTACCGATTTCGTTTGTGTTGGGATGTACCATGTGGGCGTGCCACACATCTGGTCCTACCCAACCCAGGTCTTCTGCTAACTCCACAGGTGAGCGACCAAAGGTTTGTGTACAATATTCTGCCTCATCTAAGGTTTCGGCTAAATGCGTATGTGAATGTACTCCATAAGCACGGGCCAGTTTCACACTTTCTCTCATTAATTGGGGCGAGACTGAGAAGGGTGAGCATGGAGCCAGCACTATACGCAGCATGGCATAGCGGTTTGCATCGTGATATTGCTCGATCACCCGTTGTGCATCACGGAGGATGGCAGCTTCGTCTTCTACTACTGAGTCCGGTGGCAGACCTCCCTTCGTTTCACCGACCGACATGGAGCCACGAGCAGCATGGAAACGGAAGCCCATTTCTGTAGCCGCTTGAATCTGGTCATCGAGGCGGGCACCATTGGGCCAGATGTAGCAGTGATCGCTCGATGTTGTACAGCCGGATAGCAGAAGTTCGGCAAGAGCGACTTTGGTGCTGACGTAGATAGCTTCTGGCGTGAGACCTGCCCAGATGGGGTAATGTGTGCGCAGCCAATGAAATAGGTTAGCATCTTGTGCTGCGGGAAGATTGCGTGTCAATGTCTGGTAGAAGTGATGATGTGTATTCACGAGACCGGGGAGGAGAATCATATTCCGTGCATCAATTACCTGATCTGCATGTTGCGGTAACTGCTCTGTCGGCCCAATCTGCTGAATGACATTATCTACGACATAGATGCCGCCATCAGCCCAGCGAGAATCGCCATCATCCATCGATACGAGCTGTGCTGCGTGCTGTACAAGTAGAGTTGCCATATGTCCTCCTTCGCTTTAGAGTAGCAAATCCACGCTCTTGACTTCGCCATGACGTGCCGTCTTGGGCAACCACTTCAAGCTGTCGAGAGTATGTGCGTTGGTAGGATTGTACTCCAAACCAATATAGCCGTTGTACCCCAATTCCTCTATGGTGTTGAGCACGTAGCGATAGTTGATCTCGCCTGTCCCTGGTTCACCGCGCCCTGGTGAATCAGCAACCTGGATATGAGCTATCTCCTTAATATGCTTGCGTAGTGTGGCAACGATGTTTCCTTCCATACGCTGCATATGGTACACATCGTACTGGAACTTCACATTTTCTCGGCCAACTGCCTGAATGAATTGTAGGGTTTGCTCTGTGTGTGAGAGAAGATAGGGGCCATTCTCAAATGTATTGATGGCTTCGATCAGGATTTCGGCTCCCACTTTCTGGGCCTGATCTGCTGCCCAGGCTACGTTTTTACGAGCCAATGCAAGTTGTTCGTTATAATCGAGACCGGGGAGCTGACATCCTACCAGGGCATTGAGTCGTCGCACCCCCAGGTGCGCTGCTAGCTCCAAGGCCGCTGGCACATTCTCACGGAATTGCCCCTCGCGCTCTGGATCACTGAGTAGCCCACGATCTCCTGCTGCCATATTGCCAGCATTGAAGTTGAAAAGTATCACGTCGAGTGCAGTATCTTTGGCTGCTGCTTCCACCTCTTGGAGATCTTCGCCTGTGGGCCACCAGAACTCAACTGCTCCAAAACCAGCCTCTGCCGCTTTGTGAAAGCGTTCTAAGAAGGGAACGTCCTTAAATAAGATTGAGATATTTGCATTGAAGCGCATTTTTTATGTTCCTTTCCTGCCCTTGTGTTTACTCCTTCGTTTCAAACACAATATCCTGGGCACCTTCCCAGAGTACCAAACGGCCCAGTTCTCGTAGGCGTTCATTGCCCGTTATAATGGTCAAGAAGTGATTGCCTGCTAACTGTCCAAGTTTGCTAGCGAAATGTGTGCTACCATAGGGGAATAGGATTTCTGTTTCACTGAAGCCACCAGGATAGAGTAGTATCTGACCGGGGGCCGGATAGCTGGTATGATTCTCGTAGCCAACGCCTAACTGAAAATCGCCGAGTGGAATCCATGCGGCCTCGCCACTCCAACGTGCGTGAATGATCTTGTTGCGAAACGGTAGTAACTTAGCGAATGCCACACAGGTGTGAGGCGCATCCTCCTCTTCCATGTGAGCAGTGAATTCTAAAGGGCCAATGGTAATGTGTAGCGTAGTCATATTTGGGTGTCCTCTCTATGCTTATTGAGCGCTGTGAGCACTCGCTCCGGTGTCATGGGTTGCTGAGTGAGCCATATGCCAGTGGCATCGTGAATTGCACTGGCGACGGCTGGTGCGAACGGAACGAGTGGCATCTCAGCCATGCCGCGTGCTCCATAGGGGCCATTGGGATCAGCCGATTCTAAGATGATGGGAATAATCTCAGTTGGCATGTCGAGGATGGTTGGCAATAGATATGTACTAAAATACGGCGTGAGCACGCGACCATCGCGCACTTGAAAATGTTCTAGCAGTGCGTAACCAAGTGCCTGCGCTAGGCAACCCTCGATTTGCCCTTCTACTTGCTGACGGTTGATCGCTTGTCCAACATCATGCACACTAATAATCTTCAACACTTGGACCTGTCCAGTCAGCATATTCACTTCTACCTCTACGGCTTGGGCGGCATATCCATAGCAATAGTTGGGAACTGCTGCGCCGGTGACAGCGTCATGTGGCGTTGTAGCTGGCGGGCGATATTGTTTAGTGACGACGACGTGTGGTTCATCTGTGAAGTCCCATTTGCCCTTTGCCTCCGCAGCAGCTTCACGTACAGCCTGTCCCCCCATCAGAGTCATGCGCGAAGCTGAGGCGCTTCCAGCACTCGGGGCCTCGCTACTATCAGTGCAGATCATGGTCACGTGCTCGAAAGGCAAGCCAAGTGTTTCGGCGGCGATCTGACGCAGGATAAGATGCGTTCCCTGTCCAACATCTGCCGCGCCAACACGTACGATGGCGCGATGTAGGTCTGGCTCGCCAAAGAGTTCGACGGTTGCCGTAGCTTGTTCAGGGTAGCCAAAAGAGTAGCCAACGTTTTTGATGCCGCAGGCAATACCTACACCTCGGCGCAGATGCGGGGTTGTGCTCTGCTGCTGCTCTTGTGTTCCATAACCCATGCGCGTGCGAGCCTCTTCAATACAACGCTCCAATACGGGTAAGGCACTCACACCGGATGGAAGTGGTTGTTGTGTTGGTTCGATACTACCCTCACGATAGATGTTACGGCGGCGCATCTCTACTGGGTCTATGCCTAACGCCTGTGCAAGACGTGTCACCATCACTTCGCAGGAGAATTGTGCTTGCGGTGCTCCAAAGCCGCGAAATGCGCCACAGGGAATGTTGTTTGTATAGACCGCATAGCCATCAACGGAAATATTGGGGATCTCGTAACAGCCACTGGCAAAGAGCGTGGCGGCCTTGAGAACTTCCATGCTGGTCGAGGCATAGGCGCCGCCATCAGCGATCAACTTGGCTTCGACTGCGGTGATCTTCCCATCTTTGGTCGCGCTCCAACGGCAACGGATAGTTATAGGATGCCGTTTGTGATGGGCAATCATCGACTCTTCGCGACTCCATACCAATGCGCATGGTCGTTGCAGCTTCCAGGCCGCGAGTGCTAGTAGATGCTGTATGGACAGGTCTTCCCGTCCCCCGAACGCGCCACCAATGGCGGCATAGCGCACAATCACCTGCTCTTCTGAAAGTTGTAGCATCTTAGCAATCTGGCGGCGGTCTTCATGTAGCCATTGGCCCGCTGTTTCGAGAACCACACGGCCTTGGTCGTCTATGTACGCAATGCCTGCTTCCGGCTGGAGGAAGGCATGTTCTTGCCAGGAGGTGGTGAAATCTCCATCAAGCACGACGTCGGCTTCGGCAAACGCATGGGAAACATTTCCCTTGCGTATGGGCATATGGAACAGTTGATTACTTCCCAGGTGTTCATGCACGAGAGGTGCATCAAGGGCCATTGCTGCACGTGGGTCAGTCACTGGTGGCAAGTCTTCGTATTCGACTGCTACCAGTTTTGTGCTAGCTATGGCTGCCTCTTTATTTTCTGCCACGACCAAGGCAACTTTGTCGCCTTCAAAGCGCACAGTATCACCACATAGCACAGGTTGGTCATCGTCAATCAAGCCGAAGGCGTTATAAGGTACATCAGTAGCTGTTAAAATTGCCACAACGCCTGGATACTTCAACGCTGCATGGGTATCGATTGAGCGAATACGGGCATGTGGGCGGTGCGCAAAGACCACCTGCAGGTGTAACATGCCGGGCCGTACCAAGTCAGCCGGATAATTAGTCGCGCCAGTCACTTTCCCCAGTGCATCTGGGCGTGGAAGTGACGCGCCAATGAGCGTTGTCATACTTGGTCTCCTAGCTTGATAGCATTCACAAACGAGCCTGTCGGCTCTAGCGCTTCGCGCTCATGTGAATGAGAGGAAGTACTCATCATAGCATTCACAAACGAGCCTGTCGGCTCTAGCGTTTCACGCTCATGTGAATGAGAGGAAGCACTCATCACTGCGTCAAGAATTTTACGATAGCCCGTACAACGGCAGATATTGCCGCTGAGAGCCACTTGTATCTGATCGAGACAAGGGTGAGGGTGCTCTTGTAACAACTTTGCGCCTGCCATCAACATGCCAGGGATACAATAGCCACATTGGACTGCAGCGTGTTGAATGAATGCTTGTTGCAATGGATGCAGGGTGTTCCCGTTTGCTAGCCCTTCAATCGTGGTAATCGTAGCAGCATGGGCCTGTGGTGCTGGGACGAGGCAAGACATCACTGCTTGTCCGTTAAGCCAGACCGTGCATGCTCCGCACTCACCCTCGGCACAGCCTTCCTTGGTGCCCGTTAATCCTGCGTCTTCACGCAAGGCGTTTAACAGTGTCTTGTGCTGTGCATGAGCAAGCTGATACGGTTGACCGTTGATCGTCGTGACGATGGTGCCATCGAACTGAGCAGCAGAGGGTGCATTTTCGCCTGTATCGAGGAGCACGCGCTGTGTTTCCCATCCTTGTGCATATGTGCCTGCCGCGATGCGCTGTAAGCCGTGTGTGACTAGGTTTGCCAGCGTCTCACGTCGGTAGGTAGCTGAGCCGCGCACATCGCTGATGGGAGTGGCATCTGTGTTGGCAAGTCGTCCAGCTTCATCGCACACTGCGACATCGAGTAGTTTTCCTTTGAGGAATGCTTCAGTGGCACGAGCGTGTACGATAGTAGGAGCCAGACAACCCAGAGTGATGCGTGCGTCACTGACACGGTCATCCTCAAATGTGAGCAGCAGGGCAATATCGATCACCGAGATAGCTTGAGCTTGCCGCAATCCTAGCTTGAGAAACAGGCCACGCTGATTGTCCTTCATAGCGGGTACACGAATTTCACGAATAAGTTCGTCGGCTTTCAGGATGGTGCGTCGGAAGCCTGGGTAAAAATCGTGCAAGGAGATGATCCGCTCACCAGACGTGCTGACCAGAACTAGCTCGGCATCCAATGCCATGAGTGGAGCAATCGAGTCATTAGCAGGTGAGGCTGTGACTAGGTTTCCCGCTATCGTGGCACGCGTGCGAATCTGGGGCGCACCCACCTCCCAACAAGCTTGCGCTAATGGTAATGCATAGTGTACACAGTCTGGTGATGCTACAACATCGTTGTGCGTAGCAAGACCACCAAGCGCGAGATAGCCATCCTCAATGTGTACATATTTCAAATCGTGCAATGCTGTAATATCGATCAGCGTGGTCGTTGGCTTGACACCGCGCTGTAACTCAACCAGTACGTCGGTTCCCCCAGCCACCAGCCGAGCTTGCCCTGCGAACTGGTGAAGGAGGTCCAACGCGTCTTCAAGGCTGGTTGGACGCAAATAGGTTTGCCACATTCCTAATTATCTCTCCTCTGTTAGGAGCATCAGAAAACGCTCTAGTACTGCAATAGCTATCGCTACATCTTCTGTCGTCACCGCTTCAGCTGGATTATGACTAATACCGCCTCGGCACCGCACAAAGAGCATGCCAATATCGGTAAGATTGCTCAGTGTTGCGGCATCATGCCCAGCACCACTGGGAATAGAGAGTAGCGGGTAGCCCATCTCTGTTATTACTTGAGCCAATTTTTCTTTAATGCGTGGTGAGCACGGCATAGCTGCTTGCTCTAGTAGTATCTGCCAACGGGATGAAACATGCCGTGCTGAAGCGATTTGCTGTACCTGTGCTTCTAACTGCTGACACACCTGCTCAAGCACGGTATCGTCCTGGTGTCGCACATCTAAGCTGAGCATCACCTGTCCTGGTATGACATTACTCACATTTGGTTGCACATTGATCTGCCCCACAGTAGCTACAAGTCCTGGATTGTTGTGTGTAAGCGTTTCAACTGCAAGTATAAGCTCAGCGGCGGCACAAAGCGCGTCGTGCCGTAACGACATCGGAACTGTGCCTGCATGCCCGGCCTCACCAGTAAAATGTACACTGATACGCTTCTGGCCTGCGATAGCGGAAACGATGCCAACAGGAAGATTCTGGGCTTCAAGAATCGGTCCCTGTTCAATGTGTACTTCACAATAGCCAAGCAGTTCATCAGGGCGCCAGCGGGCACGTTGTTGCGTTGCTAGATCAGGATTGCCACCGAAGATGCGAATCGCATCGGCCATTGAAATACCATCGTCATCAAGCAAGTGTAAATCTGCTGGGTTAAAGGTGCCCGCTGCAACTCGACTTCCAATATAAGCACTGCGGTAGCGTAAGCCTTCTTCATCAGCAAAACCAAGCACCTCAATGGCGAACGGGAGTCGCACACTGCATGCATGCAAACGCTCGACACAAGCGAGTGCAATCATGACACCAAGTGGGCCATCATACTTACCCGCGTCGCGTACACTATCGAGATGCGAACCGAGTAGTAGCGTCTTGGCATTGCTAGAACGTGCCTCGTAGCGTCCGATGAGGTTTCCAACGGCATCTTGCTGGATACTCATGCCAGCATTGTGCATCCATTGCGTGACCAACTCGTTGACCTTATGCATCGCGGGTGTCGCGAATGGTCGTGTGAGACGGTCTGGTTCTTCACTGTAGGCACCGAGCATGTCGCAGCGTTGCATGACAATGTCGGCTGATGTTTTGGTAGTCATTAACTATTTAGCTCCCACGATATGTACTATAGGCCCACGGCGAAACTAGCAATGGTATATGGTAATGGGCCATTGGATCGGCAATGCCGAAGCGGACAGGAATATGATCTAGAAATGGGAGAGATGCGCTTGTTCTCTCATAGCCAGCAAAGTATTCACCGACAACAAACACCAACTCATACTCACCTTCTGTCAGTGCTTCGTCCGCCAGTAATGGTTCGTCTGTCCGCCCATCAGCATTTGTATGCACCCTCTTCAACAGATGGGCGTGCTGAATTGGTCCCCTACCATTTTCTGGGTCATATCTCCATAACTCAATCGTCACATTGGAGGCTGGGCAACCTCGTGCTGTATCAAGCACATGTGTGGTGAGACGACCGCTCATCTCACTTCCTCCCGCTTGTGTCGTGGCTACTCTCCCTGGTCATCGTTAATTTGATCATGCCAAAGGCTGGAAATGGGTCGCTATAGACCTTCTGTTTTGGATCGGTTTCGGATACAGCCATCGGATCCCGCGTGCGATTTTGTCCGTCAAAGGACACCTCGGCCATTTGAGGGAAACCTTCCAGGAGCCGCAAGCCCATCTCATGAACCAGATGTTGGATTGACTCACTCACGAATTCATGGAAGACAACCTGTACCACATCACGTATCTGCTCACTGGGAATATAGTGTTCCTGCATATCCGCTCCATTGGCGTATTTCCAATGGACATCGAGATAAATAAATAAGGGACGGTCTACCCGTTCAGGGAGTGTTGTGTAGGAGTCACGCATAAAATGAGTAAACGCGCTACCTGTGATCTTGAATAGTTGCAATCCGACCCGTCCGCAGCGATGGTGCGTCATCACAGTTTTTCCGTTATCAGATGCAAAATCCATGCTCGCTGTGGCAAAATCGTCGTGTGAGCACTTAAACAGGACATTGCTGTCACCGAAGCCTCTAGAATCGCCAAGGGGTACCTGAGCTGGCGTGAAGGTAATCTCTCTCCCTATCATCCGCAATCGCTCCATGGTAGGATAGGTTGCCAAGAATTGATGACCGAGTATAGCAAGCAAGCCTTCGAGTGTTGACCCATCGAACGCGAGTGCTTGCCGCAGGATAAAGTTCTTCATTGTATCAGTCGCTACCACCATGCTATTATCACCGTGCGTATAGGCTGGCAAAAAGTTCTCTCCGAATACCTCGACATCCACCTCTGCTGCAAAAAGGACGTTCTCTTTACCTGTAAATGATGATTCAGGTAGGGGAGCCACACCTGTGAGTGGAGCAGCATAAACGCGGTAGACAGGAACGTGTGCTTTGCCATAGCTGATTTCGTAGGTGTGCTCTGTGTTCATTGTTCCTCCTCATTCTTGTAGATAGATATGTCACTAACACATGTATGTTTCATCTGAGATAAGATCGTGTAAACGGAAGAAACAAATCTTGGCAACTTCGCCCAAAGCAATCTCGATCTCTTGAGCACGAGCATGCTCAAGGCGAGCGGCAAAGCCAGCTAGAATGCTAGCTTTCTTGTTTTCGCGAGCGCAGATAACAAATGGAAAATCAAAGCGACTCCGATAGGTCTGATTCAATTGTGTAAAGATGGCAATCTCTTCAGGGAATAGGCGGTCTAATCCAGCTGATGCCTGTTCATGTGTTGACTCGGGGGTAAGCGTATCGGCTAATGCTGCTCGCCCAACTAAATCGGGATGCTCCTGCAGAAGTGCAACCTGTTGCTCGACAGGTGCATTATACATTACGTTACATAGTGCTTGGTGCAGCTGATCTAACGAAGCAAATGGGCGAGCATGCCAACCCTGTGTCACGATCCAGGGTGGCCCCTCAAACAATGCACCGAGAGCGGCAACAAAATGCTCCTGATCGAGTGTATTTACTTCCTGCAATGTTAATTGTGCAATGCTCATAACGATTCCTATCACTTCTAACGAAATTTCTGTGGTCCCATCATATCATGTGGATGGGGTGAAAACCTTCGTGTCGGGCAGAGCGTTATGAATTGCGCCCCTACTGCTGCTATTATTAATCGTGATACAATCTTTTGGTAGGGGCAGCAATTCATAGCGCCCCGCAAGGACGAGCGTAGCAATGTC
>JRHI01001297.1_pt2 | contig 20230 bp, 18 predicted proteins | sample 215371 | NCBI WGS metagenome assembly JRHI01 (sample SAMN02929681, study PRJNA255918) | sediment metagenome | biome: cave system; feature: Ice Cave; material: Sediment; isolation source: sediment from deep within a dark volcanic ice cave with no known source of... ...
CCCACACCCACACCCACACCCACACCCACACCCACACCCACACCAACTCCAACAATTTCGACCCCAACGCCTACACCAACCCCAACACCCTCGGCCACACCGACACCGTCGGTTCCAGGTGGCGTCCTTGGGGCCAGCACGACCACGCCGAACACTGGCGCTGACGTTCCGCTCGGGCTGGGCGCTCTGCTCATCATCGGCGGCATCGGTCTCGTCTCCGCCAGGCGCAACAAGAAGGGCGACAACTTCTAGTCTCGGCTCACACGATCACCGCGCAGGCCGGTCCGGGCAATCCCCGGGCCGGCCTCTCTGTTTTCCCGGCCCAACAGGACGCCCGCAATCCGTCCCTCGGTAGAATCCACTCACGTGATTCGCCGCTACACCCCTCCCGAGATCGCCGAGATCTTTAGCGACGAATCACGGCTCCAGCGCTGGCTGGACATTGAATTGCTGGCCTCCGAGGGCTGGGCGGAGCTGGGCCGGATCCCCCAGGACGCGCTCCCCAAGCTGCGCCGCGCCCGCATCGACAGCGATCGCATCAACCAGCTCGAAGCCGAGCAGGGCCACGACGTCGCCGCCTTCGTCGCCGCGGTCCAGGAGACGCTCGGCGACGAGGGCCGCTTCATCCACCTCGGACTGACGTCGTCGGACATCGTCGACACCGCCCTGGCTACCCAGCTCCGCGACGCCGCCGCGATCATCGACAAGGACGCCGGTGAGCTCGAGCAGGCGCTGGCCCGCCAGGCTGAGAGGCACCGCCTCACCCTGATGATGGGCCGCACCCACGGTGTGCACGCCGAGCCGGTGACGCTCGGGGTCAAGCTCGCCAACCACTACGACGAGGTGCGCCGCTCGCGCGAGCGGCTCCACGCCGCCGCCGCCGAGGTCGCCGTCGGCCAGGTCAGCGGCGCGGTCGGCACCCACACCAGCGTGTCACCGCAGGTCGAGGAGCACGTCTGCCGCGGGCTGGACCTCGAAGTCGCCCCCATCACCACGCAGGTGCTGGCCCGCGATCGCCACGCCTCGTTCGTGTCGGCGCTGGCCATCCTCTGCGCGGTCCTCGAGCGCCTGGCCACCACCATCCGGCTGCTGCAGATCACCGAGGTCGACGAGGCCGAGGAGCCGTTCAGCGAGCGCCAGAAGGGCTCGTCGGCGATGCCCCACAAGCGCAATCCCATCCTCTGCGAGCGCATCTGCGGCATCGCCCGCGTCCTCCGCGGCCACGCCATGACGGCGCTCGACAACGTTGCCCTGTGGCACGAGCGCGACATCTCCCACAGCTCCGCCGAGCGGGTGATCCTCCCCGACGCCTGCGCGCTCACCGCCTACGCGCTCCGACTCTCCACGCGTGTGGTCACCGGCCTGCGCGTCAAGCCGGAGAACATGCGCGCGCACGTCGACGCTTTCGGCGGCATCGTCTTCTCGCAGCGCGTGCTTGGTGCGCTGATCGTCGAGGCGCAATGGCCCCGCGAGCGCGCCTACCGCACAGTCCAGGCGCTGGCCCGCCGCGCCCGCGACGGCGATACCGGCTTCCGCGAGCTGGTGCTTGCAGACTCAGAGGTGCGCGACGCGCTCGGCCCCGAGCACCTCGCCAACGCCTTCGACGTGCAGGGGTTCCTGCACCACATCGACGACACCTACGTGCGCCTGGGGCTGTCGACCAACCCAACAACACCGGAGACAGAGCCAGCTCCGCAACAACTGGCCGTGGAAGCAGGATTGGGAGGAGGGCGACTCTGATGTCCGTCATGACCAGCGCACAGGCCGAAGGACTCAAGGTGTTCCGTCGCGGCAAGGTGCGCGACACCTTCGAGCTCGACGACGACACCCTTCTCATGGTCGCCACCGACCGCCTCAGCGCGTTCGACGTCGTCCTTCCCACTCCCATCCCCGACAAGGGCCGCGTGCTCACCCAGATGTCGCGCTGGTGGTTCGACAAGACCAGGCACATCACCCCCAACCACCTCCTCGCCGACGACCCCGACGTCATTCCCGCCGCCGAGCGCGAGGACTGGCTGCAGCGCTCGATGCGGGTGCGCCGTGCCGAGCGCATCGACATCGAGTGCGTGGTGCGCGGCTTCATCTCCGGGAGCGGCTGGAAGGAGTACCGCACCGAGGGCACCTTGGCCGGCGAGGAGCTCCCCACAGGCCTCCGCGAATCCGGGCGCCTCGACCACCCGCGCTTCACGCCCGCCGCCAAGAACGACACCGGCCACGACGAGAACATCAGCCGCGCCACCCTCGGTGAGGTGGTCGGGCCCGAGCTCGCGCAGCGTCTCGAGGCCGTGTCGCTCGACCTCTACAACTTCGCCGCCGCCCACTGCGAGGAGCGCGCCATCATCCTCGCCGACACCAAGTTCGAGTTCGGCATCATCGGCGACGAGCTGGTCCTCATCGACGAGATCTTCACCCCCGACTCCTCGCGCTTCTGGGAGCTGTCCGAGTGGCACGAAGGTGAGGCGGTGACGTCGATGGACAAGCAGTTCGTCCGCGATTACCTCGAGACACTGCAGTGGGACAAGACCCCGCCGGGCCCGGAGCTGCCCCCCGACGTGGTGCAGGGCACGCGCAAGCGCTACCTGCAGGCGGCGCAGCGGATCTGCGACCTCACCCTCAGCTGACCTGACCGCGGCCGGCCGCGCCACCTCGCCCCACGGCCCGACGCCGCGGCTGCCATAGTGGCCGCGGACCCGTCCACGGGCCCGACAAGAGAATAGGAGGCTGCCATGGCGGAACTGTTCATCCTCGAGATCGAGGGCTTCGGTCCGGACCATTACAAGAAGGTCAACGACGCGCTCGGCATTGACATGGATTCCGGCGAGGGCAACTGGCCACACGGCCTGGTCAGCCACGCCGCCGCCGCGTACCCCGGCGGCTGGCGCGTCATCGAGGTGTGGGAGTCGCAGGCCGACCAAGAGGCGTTCATGGCGTCGCGGCTCGGCGCCGCCCTGCGCCAGGCCGGTGTCGACAAGCCGCCGACCAAGGCGGAGTGGACCAAGCTGCACCGTCACCACATGCCCAAGCAGAAGGCTGCCGCCGGCTGACGCTCAGCGGCCGACGGGTTCGAGAAGCGTCAACTCGCCAAAGTACGTCCGGTAGAAACCTCGATCGCGCGTCAGGAGGCGATCGGCACGGGCTGAGGCATGCGCGCCGACCAGGAAATCGGCAACCACCCGCGCGCGCTTGCCGCCATGACGCAGGTACTCAGCGAAGAGCCGACCAGCGTTGAGGGCGGCGGCCGCGTCGAGCGAACTGAACGACACGCCGAGTTGGTCGAGCGCTGCCGCGGCCGCGTCAGAGGATGGGAACGCGGCTGCTACCTCCGCCCAGACGACGTCACACGCCACCAATCCACCCTCGGCGATGCAGTTGCGGAGCGCCCGGCGCGAGCCCGGACCGAACTCAGCGTCGGCGCCGAAGACGTCGATGAGGACACTGGTGTCGACGGCGGTGATCACAGGGCGTCGGGCGTTCCCCGCATGCGCTGCAGGAGGTCGTCCGTTCGAGTGGGCGGGAGGATCCCGTACACCGCGTCGATGGGGTCGGCCCCCGCCGCCTTGGTCGCGATGAGGCTGCCGCCATCGTCGCGGAACTCCAGGACCGCGCCTGGGCGTATTCCCAATCGGTCGCGCAGGGCCTTGGGGATCGTGACCTGACCCTTCTCCGACACTGTCGCTTTCATACCCACAGGATATGAATTCCTACTTTGATAGTCAAACTGGCCGTCGGGCAGTTCGCCGCTAGTCGCTTCATCTGCGCCAGTCCCGACCCCTGGGGGCCGATCCATCCCGCCCCCCGGTAAGATCGTGCTGCGTGATCTTCGACGTCGCCATCGCCGTCACCCTCAAGCCGGTGGTCAACGACCCCCAGGGCCTAGTGGTGGAGAGCGGCCTCAAGCAACTGGGCTTCGCCGGCGTCGCCGGCGTCCGCGTCGGCAAGTACATCCAGTTCCAGCTCGAAGCGGTCGACGAGGATGCTGCGCGGGCCGAGGCGACCCAGATGTGCGAGAAGCTGCTGCGCAACCCGGTGATCGAGGACTATCGCATCGGCCTTGAGATGCAGCTGGAGCCTGCTCAGTAGAATTCCGGCCTGGCCGTCAGGGTGCGGCGCGTCGTCGCAAGAGCGTGACCATCGCCGCCTCAGTGTCGTTCCCGGCGGCTGCGCTGATGAGCAGGCGGGCCAGCGCGGGATCACGACGGGGCAGAATGACGTCGGCGAGGTCGGTGGCGACGTCGTTGTGGTCGAGCAGCCAGCGCGCCAGCAGGTGCGCGGTGCGCTTGTTGCCTTCAGCGAATGCCTGCGTGTGGGCGACGCCGTACGCCAGCCGGGCCGCGGCCGTCACGGGGTCGGCACTGTCGTCGGGGGCCAGGGCGACGCGCAGCCGGTGCATGTCGGTGTCGTCGCCGCCCCACTCATCGGCAGCGCGGGCGACGGCGTTGACCACCACCGCCAGCGACAGCGGCGGGTACCTCAATGATCCCGCAGGTACGCGAGCAGTTCGTCGTAGTCAGCGAGACGATCGTTGAGCCAGATCATGTCGGCGAACGAGACGCCCTCCCGCGCCCGGGGGCGACGCAGCCGGATGCTGCCGTCAGGCTGATTCTCGACGGTCACCTCGTCGCCCTCGACCAACCCGGTGGTGCGCGGGATGCTGAGGACGTTGCTGTTGCCGACCCGGCGAACTTTCGCAGTCGTCATGCGCCAAGTATACACCGCAGATATACCGACGACTACCAGGTTCGGCCCGCCGAGCCGACCCGCGAACGACCGATCTTCGCCCACCCGTAAGATGCTCTCGTGGGAGTAGCCCGGTGAGGTTCGGCATCGCCGTCTTCCCCGGCACCTGGTCGGATCGTGATTGCGCCCACGCCGTCGAGCTGGCCGGTCACGAGGCGGTGATGCTCTGGCACAAGGACGCCGACCTGCGCGGCGCCGACTGCGTCATCCTCCCCGGCGGCTTCTCCTACGGCGACCACCTGCGCTGCGGCGCCATCGCCCGCTTCGCGCCGCTGATGGAGAAGGTCTTCGAGTTTGCCAACGACGGCGGCCTGGTCTGGGGCATCTGCAATGGCTTCCAGGTCCTCTGCGAGGCGCATCTCCTGCCCGGCGCGCTGACGCGTAACTCGTCTCTGCAGTTCCGCTGCGAGCCCGCCTACCTGCGCGTGGAGACCACCAACACCCCATACACCGCCGGGTCAACACAAGGCGAGGTCCTGCAGGTGCCGGTGTCGCACGGCGAGGGCCGCTACGTCGCCGACGAGGCAACGCTCGGCACACTCGACAGCGACGAACGCGTCGTCTTCCGCTACGTCGCCCGCGACGGATCAGCGGTCGGCAACAAGACGCCCAACGGCTCAATGCGCGACATCGCCGGCATCGTCAACAAGGGCCGCAATGTGCTCGGCATGATGCCCCACCCCGAGCGCGCCAGCGAGCCATTGCTCGGCAGCAGCGACGGCCTGCAGCTGTTCAAGACCGTCGCGCTGATGGGCGCCCGAAGCGGCGGCTTCGTGGGCGTGGGGTGAGTCTCACCTACCAGGTCTCGCCCGACGAGCTGGCCGAGGTCGCGCTCACCACCGACGAGTACGAGCTCGCCGTCGACAAGCTGGGTCGCACCCCGTCGCGCGTCGAGCTCGGCATCATCGGCGCGCTCTGGAGCGAGCACTGCGGCTACAAGACCAGCAAGCCGCTGCTCAAACGCCTGCCCACCGAGGGCCCGCGCGTGCTCCAGGGCCCGGGTGAGAACGCCGGCGCCGTCGACATCGGCAACGGGCTCGCCGCCGTGTTCAAGATCGAGTCGCACAACCACCCCAGCGCCATCGAGCCGTACCAGGGCGCGGCCACCGGCGTCGGCGGCATCCTCCGCGACATCTTCACCATGGGCGCGCGCCCGGTCGCGCTGCTCGACAGCCTCCGCTTCGGTCCCTACGAGGAGGAGGCGCAGCGTCATCTCTTCGACGGCGTCGTCGCCGGCATCGGCGGCTACGGCAACTGCATCGGCGTGCCCACCGTCGGCGGCGAGGTGTACTTCGACGAGTCGTACCGCTACAACTGCCTGGTCAACGCCATGTGCGTCGGCGTCATCGAGCACGCCAAGCTGACCCGCGCCGTTGCCAGCGGACCCGGCAACAGCGTGCTGCTGGTCGGCGCCGACACAGGTCGCGACGGCATCCACGGCGCCACCTTCGCGTCGGTCCAGCTCGACGACAGCAGCGACGAGCGCCGCCCCGCCGTGCAGGTGGGCAACCCGTTCCTCGAGAAGTGCCTGATGGAGGCGTGCCTGGAGATGGCGGGCGACGCGCGCGTGGTCGCCATGCAGGACCTCGGCGCCGCCGGGCTCACCAGCAGCACCGCCGAGCTGGCCCATCGCGGCGGCTGCGGCATCGAGATCGACGTCGATCGCGTGTCACGTCGCGAGCGCGGCATGAACGCGTACGAGGTGATGCTCAGCGAGTCGCAGGAGCGCATGTTGCTGGTGGTGCCGCCGGCGCACGTCGCCGCCATCCAGGAGCGCTTCGAACGCTGGGACCTGCACTCCGACGTCATCGGCGAGATCACCGCCACCGGCCGCATGGTCGTCCGCGAGGGCGGGGGAGTGGTCTGCGACCTGCCGCTCGACATGCTCATCGACGGGGTGCCGCTGCGCCATCCGGAGTCGCTCCGCCCCGCCGGTCTCTCCGCGCTGCTGCGCAAGGACCCGCTCGCCGAGCCGATGAAGTGGACGCCAGGCGAGACTCTGCTCAAGCTGCTGGCCAGTCCCAATATCGGCAGCCGGCGTCCGGTGTTCCGCCGCTACGACCACCAGGTGGGCGACGACACGGTGATGCCGCCCGGCGGCGACGCCGCGCTGGTTCGCGTGCGCGGGACCAACGGCGCCATCGCCCTGGCCACCGACGGCAACGCGCGCTTCGCCGCGCTCGACCCGCGCGTCGGCGCCGCGATTGCGGTGTGCGAGGCGGCACGCAACGTTGTCGCCACTGGCGCCCTCCCGCTGGCCGTTACCAACTGCCTGAACTTCGGCAACCCCGAGAAGCCCGAGGTGTTCTGGCAGCTGCAGGAGGCAATCGAGGGCATCGCCGAGGCGTGCCGCGCGCTGGACGTGCCCGTGGTCAGCGGCAACGTCAGTCTGTACAACGACACCAACGGCCTCAGCATCGACCCCACCGCCGTTATCGGGATGGTCGGTCATCTCGACGATGTCGAGCGTGGCACCGGTGCGGGATTCACCGCCGACGGCGACGTCATCGGACTGGTCGGTCCCATCACCGCCGAGCTCGGCGGCAGCGAGTACCAGCGGCTCACCGCCGGCGTCAACGAGGGCGCCCGCCCCGACCTCGACCTCCAGCTGGAGCGTCGCGTCCAGTCATTCATCCTCGAGGCCAACGCCGCGGGCCTGCTCAACAGCTGCCACGACGTCTCCGATGGCGGAATTGCAGTCACATTGACCGAAAGCTGCATCCTGGGCAACCGCGGCGCTCAGCTCGTTATCGACAAGGTGCAGGACGCCTTGTCGGATGGTTGTCGAGGTGCCGGTATACTGTTCGGAGAGGGCCAGTCCCGATTCCTCATCAGCTTCGCAAAGGAGGCCACAATGCCCCTGGACGAGCTGGCCGGACGGCATCAGGTTCCACTGCTGAGCCTCGGCACGACGGGAGGGGATCGCATCCGCGTCGACGGCGCTCTCGATGTTGCGGTCGAGCAGGCACGCGAGGCGTACGAGTCGGCTCTTGCCTGACAAAACGCCGACGCGCCTGACCGTGGCCGAGTTCAACGCGGCCCACGCCCAGGATGCGCTGCGCGAGTACCGTGTGCCGTCGCCGATGGCGAGCGAGCGGATGCACGAGGAGTGCGGGCTCTTCGGGATCTTCTATCCCGGCGAGGACGTCGCCAACCTCACCTACTTCGGGCTCTACGCGTTGCAGCATCGCGGGCAAGAGTCGGCCGGCATCGCGGTCAGCGACGGCCGCGACATGCGCATGGTCAAGGAGATGGGCCTGGTCTCGCAGGTGTTCGACCAAGAGGGGCTCGATGCGCTCCGCGGCCACATCGCCATCGGCCACACGCGCTACAGCACCACCGGCAGCACCAAGCTCCCCAACGCGCAGCCGATGCGCTTCGAGCATCCCACCATCGGGCCGTTCCTGCTGGCCCACAACGGCAACCTGGTCAACGCCACCGAGCTGCGCGACGAGCTGCGCGGCCAGGGCGTGGAGTTGGAGACCACCAGCGACACCGAGGTGCTCGGGCTGCTGCTGTCCCGCACACCGGGTGACACGCTCGACCAGGTGCTCGCCGCCGCGCTGCCCCGCGCCGAGGGCGCCTACTGCCTGCTCTTCCTCACCCGCGACTCCATGGTGGCGGCGCGCGACCCGCTCGGCATCCGCCCCATGGTGCTCGGTCGCTTCGGCGACGTCGACGCCCCCGGCGGCACCGGCTACGTGATCACCAGCGAGACCTGCGCGCTCGACGTCGTGGGCGCCAGCTTCGTGCTCGACGTCGAGCCTGGTGAGATCGTCAGCGTCGACGCGTCCGGGATGCGCAGCACCAAGATCCGCCGCACCCAGACCAAGCGGGCGATGTGCTCGTTCGAGTTCATCTACTTCGCCCGTCCCGACAGTGTCATGGGTGGCCAGTCGTTGTATGAGGCCCGTGGCGACATGGGTAAAGAGCTGGCGCGCGAGGCGCCGGCCGACGCCGACATCGTCATCACCATGCCGGACAGCGGGACGCCGGCGGCGATTGGGTTCGCCAACGAGTCGGGCCTGCCGTTCGTCGAGGGGATGATCAAGTCGCGTTACATCACGCGGACGTTCATCCAGCCGTCGCAGAAGCTACGCGAGTCCGGCATCCGGCTGAAGTTCAACCCGATGAAGCATGTGCTCAATGGGAAACGGGTGGTGCTGGTGGACGACTCGATCGTGCGCGGGAATACCTCGCGGCGGATCGTCGAGGAACTGCGCCGTGCCGGGGCGAAGGAGGTGCACATGCGCATCGCCTCCCCGCCGATCATGTGGCCCTGCTTCATGGGCATCGACATCGCTTCGCGCAACGAGCTCATCGCAGCGCACAACAGCGTGGAGGAGGTGGGGCGGCTGCTGGAAACCGACAGCCTCCACTACCTGAGCATCGATGGCCTGCGCCGCGCGATGGGGAAGCCGAGCGGTGAGGGGTTCTGCTTCGCATGCTTCAACGGCAGCTATCCGGTCGCGGTGCCGCAGAATATGGAGGCCGATAAGCTGGCTTTGGAGCTGCCCGTCCGCGTCCGTTGAGTTGACTGCAAGGGGCGGGATCGCGGCCCAGGTACATGTCATGGTGCAGTAGACATATTCCCCACCAAGGCGCGGGTCCGTCACGCTCGGCTGAGCGGGGCGATTCACGGGCAGTTACACGGATTGGTGTATGCCTCCACTCTTGCGCCCAGCTCCTCGCGGTCGCGCTTCATCGGACCCACTGTGCACTCGTTCTCAAGGAATCACCTGGCCGCAGGCGGCGCCCGCCAACCGGAGGCCACTGCGCGAGCGCGGTCCCTGGTGGCAGAGGTGACCCGACGGCTGCATGTGGTCTTGCGTCGGACACAGGTTATTTCACACGCGGTGGAACTGGTGGCGACGGTCGTGGCTACGTATGCGATCGAGACGCCGGAGAGTAAGAAGACCGCACCAATTCAGGTGCCCGCGGCGCTGTCCGGTGCACACCGCCGTCGAGCTCGCAGAACGGAACAGCACCTAGCAGCAACGCGGGATCCAACGCATCAATTGGACGAACAACGGCCTCGACCGCCAGCGCTGCCAACTAGCGACTTTGGGGAACGCTGGCGGGGCGCTGGCCGGTAGCTCGCGCAACTCGCTCATCCATGTCTGCGAGTTGAGGGCGTGCCACACCCATTAGGGCGAGCGTCAGCGGCATCGAACCGCGGATCTCTTCGTCGAGTACCGCAGCGGTTATGTGGCTGCGAAACCATTCACTGTGCAAAATCACCGACTTGACGCGAAAACGGAACTGGTCCTCGGCAAGCTTCCGCACGACTACCCGATCCGCGGTGGGGTATCTGCTAGCCCAGAAGGCCCATGCTTCCTCAAAGATGTCGTGTTGACGGAGTAGTAGGACGCATCCAACGGCATACAAAGGATGCACCGGCAACCACACCGCAGCGTAAGGCTCAGGGATGGCAATTGCGGATTCGCTACCGCTATCGACGAACAGGGCCTCGGGAAGCGCTCGCTCATCCAAGCTCTCGCGCCCATGGTCTCCGCATCCAATTTGGCCCTTCCGCGGTCGGCGTGGCCTTGACGGCTGGTCCGTTGAGGGGTGCATCTTCTCAACGTTGACGCGCGGCTCGTGTTGAACCTTGAGCGGTCCAGCAATGACCGCCTCGCCATCGATGTGACCCGCGCGGCCCAACCGCAGGGCGCGCGCGAGCAATTGCTTCGCCTTGCTCAGTCCGTGGAAAACGTCCAGCAGTTCACGGTTCTGTTCCTTGTCGTCTGCGAACCGCTGCTCACCCCAGGCTGTACGAAACTCGTCGCGAAGCCACTCGGGCATGAGCACGAGGAACTGTCGTCCCCACTCGCGCCAGGGCAAATCGTCAACGCGTCCATGCCCATCCCGCCAGAGAAGCTTTGCTCGCTCCTCGCTCGGCAGGACACCGGGCAGTTCGGGTGCAGCGGGCGGCGGTTCGACGATGAGATAGGTACGATCGGTCAGCGACTTTACGGCGGGCAAGCCGAAGAGTTGGAACCGTCCTTGGGCCGACGTCAGGCCATACAACTCGTCGTGATAGAGCGCTGCGACATAACCTGGGCGGTAGTCGCCATCTGGCCGCGCCGCATCGCGCACGTAAATTTGAACCCTTGTGCCATCGCTGAGGTCCACTCGGTCCTCTCGGACGGTGACGGCACCGGCCTCGATGCGCTGTCGCGCGCCATGCACGCGCCTTACCGTCTCATCGTCGGCGTCGCGGAGCTGCACTCGCACCGTGAGGTTGGCCGGAAAGGTCCAGAAACGATCGCTCAAGTAACGAGCCAACCCAGTGTCCGTTTCGAGAACACCGCCGCGATCTGTAGCCCGTCGATGACCGCGGCCGAGAAGGATGACAGCAGTCCCGCTCGTCCAGTCGTTTGGGATCAGGTCATGGAAGCTGCAGCTATATTCCTCGTCCCATCCTTCTGCGCTCCAGACCGTGTCAATTCCACCATCGGCAAGCACTACCTCCTCGAGACCGTACTTCTCGTGCTCCCGTTTGACTACAACGACAAAGGCCGACCCACCTTGACGTGACACTACGGCGATATCGGTCCAAGGAAGCAGCGCGACGCGGGAACCGATGCCGAAATTTTCGTGGACGCCTCCAACCGCCTTGCTGCTTCGGCCGATGTCCTTCATGTAGTTGCGGAGGTCGGAACCTGACATCCCGGACCCGTTGTCAACGACAAAGCGTCGGCGCGTGCCCGATGAGGTCTCCACGCCAAATAGAACCTCGCTGGCCCCGGCCTCTATCGCGTTGACGAGGAGCTCGCGTGCCCACTGGTACTGCCCCATGCGCTCAAAGGCGCGATTGATTGGGTTCTCGACGTTGTGATAACGCAGCTCCGTTATGGCCATTTGCATCCTTCCTCTGTTGTGATACGGTGACAGCTAACACCGTACTCTCCTATGACCAAACACGCTATCCCACAATTTCGTATCACCACTTGGCCAACCTCCATGCGCCCGCCTGAAGAGGTCGCCGTTCCCCGATTCATCGGCTGGGCGGCCCGTGGCAAGGTCCGACCACAACTGCCCGCCGTTCTCGAACGTGATGCCTCGATCGGGAGCATCGTCGTCCAGACCGCGATCGGCGAGGACCCAGACTCCGCAGTAGGTAGGCGTCCGCGGGAGCGCTACGGTTTCGACGCCGATATGTCTCGGTCGCTAATTGACGACCCCTCCCCTCGTAACGGCATTTGGAGTAAAGAGATGCTCGGCGCATGGGACGCAGAGCATCGATACCAGCCCCATGACGAGGACCTTATCGGCAGGGCGCGCGCCTGGCTTGATGCTCTCGATGATTGCGTGATTTTTGCAGCGAACGCAATCGACCGCAGGCGACTACCTGATGAATTAGTCCTTCGGGAGTTTCTGCGAGCAGACGCCGACGACGATAGCCAGCTATGCGAATTCATTCGACAGTGGGGGCCGTTGGAAATGCCGGACATCGACTTCACTGACCTATCGATCACCCAAGACCGTATTCTGTACAACGCCGAAGCTGTCGAGCGAGGAATGGTCGCCTTCCGCAACCTTACCGATCCGAACAATTCCCTTCAGTGGTGGAAGTTCTGTGTGTCACATGTGCTCGCCTCAGTAGCGGATATCCATGACGATGATTGGCAGTCCAGATTCATCTCCTTCATCGACAGCAGTACCGGTGATTTCGGCGTGCAAGCAGATGCATCTCCTATTCGCCTCCAACGGATGCTGATGCACCTGTATCAAGCGATCTTCGAAACCTGGGTGTTTGTCATGCGCGCCCGACCGGGCGAAGCCGACCTCCACTCCAAGCGCCCCGTGGGTTTCAGCTCCAGCGTCGCCGCCATCTGGCGCACCCATCACTTCGCAACTACGGCTGATTCACTCGATGCCCATAGTCTTGGCGGGGCACTCGCGGGTGTTACCAGTTTGCTCAATGCTGGTCTGGCACCTCTCGGTCCGCGTGTGGAGGTTGAGCCAACCGGCAATGGGACGACGAACTCCATCATCGGCCGAGCCTATCCCCGGATCACCGCTGCCCTCTGCATGCAGACACTCGTGTTCATAAGCGATGGGCTGCCTGCGAAGGTCTGTGAGAATGAGACGTGCTCGCGATACTTCTTGCGTCAACAAGGTCGCTCCGCCTACGGTCAGTATAGAACTGCTGGCGTTCGCTTCTGTTCGAGTCTGTGTGCACGCGCACATGCGCAACGAGAGTACCGTAAGCGAAAACGTAATAGGATCGGGAGCCAATAGTCGGTCTGGGGTCCGTCACGCTCGGCTCTAGTTTCAGAACCTTGGCTCACCTAGCGATGTCCCATCCCCGTGACCTTATGCCGTTTGGGCGGCGGCCGTCGGGTGTGGGTTCTGCCGAGGCGCCTAGTACTGATGCCTCTGGTGGTCGCGATCCGTCGGTATTCATGGTCACGTGAAACAGGAAAGGGGCGGCTCGCCAAAGTGTTGGGTTTAAACGTCACGAACTGCCCTCGGAGGATTTGACCATGGGCGCGGCGGCGCTTTCTCTCGCCGCATGCGGTGGAGGCACGAGTCCAAACGCCCGCACGACTCCCGCCGCTATCTCTACCCCACGTGCTTCGAGTAGTCTGAACCCGACGCCCATTGCAACAGTGCAGCCAACAACTATCCGACACTGGTCGACTCCGCCTTCGCCGCGCGCGGCGCCGATGTGCCCCTCGAGGACATCGCCCGCGGCGCCGGCGTGGGCATCGGCACTCTGTACCGCCACTTCCCCACGCGCGAGGCGCTCGTCGAGGCGGTGTATCGCCACGAGGTTGGCATCCTCTGCGAGCGCGCCGACGAGCTGCTCAGCACCCTTCCCCCCGACCAGGCCCTGGCCGAGTGGATGCACCTGTTCGTCCAGCACATCGCCACCGAGCGCTGGATGCTGTCGGTGCTGAAGCCGATGATGAGCGCAGGCTCGACGCTGTCCGCCGACACCCGCGGCCGCGCCGTTGACGCAGCCTCACGGTTGCTCGCCGCGGGAGTCGCCGCCGGCACCGCCCGCGACGACATCGAAGGTGCCGATCTGGTCCGGGCCGTTGGCGGCATCTGTATGTCGACCGACCAGGAGCGGTCTCAGGCCTCGGAGCGCCTGGTGGGGCTGCTGTTTGACGGGCTGCGGCACGGTGCGCCTGGGGGGCCGGCATCGGCGGGCACCTCCGCAGCGAGGGGCGGTTTCTCCTAACCCTCTGCCTCTCGCTTCGACTGCGCGAGCAAGGTTGCGAGACCGTCGCCAATGCCCCACGGACCCGTGCTCAATTCGCATCTTGATGGTGCCCGAACTTGATCTGGTACTGAAGTCCAAACCAGGTTCTCGCGCATGATGTAGCCGTTCAATTCGGAATGTGAAACTCCGCCGACCCTCATCAGCCGCCGGACAGTGTGCCAGGGCACGGGACCCTCGTGCAAACGCTCGAGCATGCCGTTGTGGAAATCTTCCGCTACGGGCAGCGCGATCACGTCGGTTAGTGCAACCGGTCCCGAACTGTCCAGAACAAGCCAACCAAAGCCCGTATCTTCGCAATACTGGCACAGAGCAACGTAGCGTTCGACGTTGTTAGCTAGTGCCATAAGGCCTCGAGGCTTTACTTCAATAAATAGGGCCCGTCCGTCAACCAGATTGACCGCGACGTCGGGCACGTAGCGTGGGCCGACATCGGTTGCATAGTCCAGCTGACTGGATGCTTCGTGTGCGTCGCCCATGCTAGGCAAGTACGGGATCGCTATCGGCTGCTCGAAGTAGCTCGCGACCTCGGGACACTCCTCGAGCAACTCGAAGAGTTGACGCTCAAGCAAGGAGTCGTATTCCAGGCTGCAGTTCATTTTGAGGCTCTCGAAAGAGCCGCGAACGGCCGCAAGGCCCAGACGGTCATAGGCGTCGGGGGACGATGGCCGCCCGCGTGGCACGTCGGCATCAAATCGACGCCGGTGCCAAGGAGGGGCAGGTGGTCCCGTGGGCCAGATAGTTGAGCTGATCAGGAGCCTCCGAATGCGATCGGCGGCCCGCAACTTTCGTCTAAGCCTGTACTGGGGGCTCCGGTCCCAAATCGTGGACTCCGTCTGATGACCACGGCGCGCATTCTCGGTCGCGCATAGGTTAGTCGCTATTCAACGACACTGGAGAAGCCACAACCGCACATCCCGACCGCCCCCGAGCAGAGGTGCAGAACACTCGTAGGACACCGCGTCCAAACGGCCAATTCTTGGGCCGGTAGCGCGACGGCCGGCAAGCTGACAGAACCCACCGGCGCCACTTTGCCCCAGAGGTTGTCGAGCCGGCTCAGCCGGAGCACTGCGGTGGGCCGCGAGCACCGTCGTGTACTCCCCGGAGGTGTACTGCCCAGGCGCAGTCGGTGTGGTTGATGAGGGTGCCAGCTGGAGCGATCTCCTAGCCCAATTACGGGGTTATACGGCTTCACATGGCACACTCGCAGCGCCATGAACGACGCGGCAGCCATCCTTCCTCCAGGCCTGTACGAGCGTCTCGTCACGGACGAGCTGCGCGATCTGCTCTCCGCCGTCCCGCTGGCTGCCCGAGAGCCACTTACGAAAGACGATCGGAGCCTGCTTGTCGGCCATGTGGCCACAGCCCTCGCCCGCGAGCTGGCTGACACGTCTCTCACCGTCCTCGACCAAATCACTCTCTGCAACAGCCTTCTCCAAGAGCTCCTCCGCCTCCGCGACCACGCGACCACTCGGGCGGGAGAACGAGTAGCCGTGCCCGGCGAGACCTTGCTAGCCATCCCGCTCGCTTCCGCCGGGTCGTACGTACCCCCTGAACTGGAGCGGCCCGAGGCCGGGTTGGGCAGCGATGCCCTCTATGTCAACGGCCCGCACGAGCCGCGGCTCTCCGTTGAACTGCGCCGAGAGTTGGCGTCTGCCGACACGGTTGACCTGATCTGCGCGTTCATCGTCTGGAGCGGAGTTCGGATTTTCAAAGCTGAGATGGAGCAACTCAGGCGACGCGGTGTCCGCCTTCGAGTCATAACTACCACCTACACGGGGATAACCGATCCTCGGGCCCTGGAGGAGCTGATTGAGTGGGGCGCTGAGGTGCGAGTGTCCTACGACACGGGCTCCACACGCCTGCATGCGAAGGCTTGGCTGTTCAGACGCGACAGTGGCTTCAGCACCGCCTATGTCGGGTCGTCGAACCTCACTCACACGGCGATCCACGACGGCCTTGAATGGAATGTCCGCCTCACAGAGGTGCATTCGCCGGACCTCCTCACCCGATTCGAGACCGCGTTCGAAACATACTGGGAAGACCCACATTTCGTCGCTTACGACAGTGAGCGCTTCAGGCGAGCGGTAGCCCGCGAGAAGACCACCGGTCTCATCGACTTCGCCCCCTTCGACATTGTCCCGTACGAGTACCAGCGCGAGATGCTCGATGCTCTAACGGCGGAGCGCGAGCGTGGGCATTGGCGAAATCTGGTGGTGGCGGCAACCGGGACCGGCAAGACGATTGTGGCCGCACTCGACTACAAGCGGCTGGCCGACTCGTGGAAGGGCGCGAAGCTCCTCTTCGTCGCCCACCGCCGCGAGATTCTCACCCAGACCCGGACGATCCTCCGCCACGTACTCCGTGACGGAACGTTTGGTGAACTCCTCGTCGTCGGTGAGCAGCCGATCTCCGGCGACCACGTCTTCGCGTCAGTCCAGTCCCTCGCGCGGATGGATCTCGCGGCCATCCGCCCAGATGCTTACGACATTGTGATCATCGACGAGTTTCACCACGCCGAGGCGCCCACCTATCGCAGGCTGCTGGATCATTTCAAGCCGCGGCTGCTCGTAGGGCTTACTGCCACTCCTGAGCGCGCCGATGGCACGGACATCCTCCACTGGTTTGACGACCGCATCGCCTGCGAACTTCGACTATGGGACGCGCTCGCCCAGGGCCTCCTCTGCCCGTTTCAATACTTTGGCGTATCTGACGATGTCGATCTCCGCAACCTCGAATGGCGTCGAGGTGGTTACAACCTCGCTCAGCTCGATGCTCTGTATACGGGTAATGACGCGCGGACAGCCAAAGTCCTCCAAGCCGTGCGCGACATCGTTGCAGACCCCTATTCAATGCGGTGCCTGGGCTTTTGCGTGAGTGTTGAACACGCGAAATACATGGCGGCACGATTCAACGCCGCCGGGCTAGCCGCCCGCGCCATCACTGGCGAATCCCAGGCCGACGACCGTATCGCTGCTCTGCGCGAACTCCGCGAGGGTGCGATCACGACGATCTTCTCGGTAGACGTCTACAACGAGGGCGTCGATATACCCGAGGTAGACACGATTCTCCTCCTCCGCCCGACTGAGAGCGCCACCGTCTTCATCCAACAGCTGGGTCGCGGGCTGCGCCTGAGCACCGGCAAGAGCGGGTTGACGGTGCTCGACTTCATCGGGCAGCAGAGGCGCGAGTTCCGATTTGGGCCGCGATTTCAAGCCATGGCCGGTCTTGACGGGGACCGTCTGGTCGATGCGGTCCAACAAGGTTTTCCATACCTTCCGTCGGGCTGTGCAATCGAGCTCGACAGGGTGGCCACTCAGACAGTCTTGGAGAACATCCGACAAGCAGTCCACACTCGCCGCGACCAGCTCCTCCAGGAGTTGCGAGGCCTCGGGGACCTCTCCCTCTCCCTCTTCCTCAGTTCGACTCGGCGTCGACTACCGGCCCTGTACACGGGCGGCAACCCGGGCTGGCAGCGTCTGCGCCGCGATGCTGGCTTTGCGGCGCCAGCGGCCGGACCGAACGAGGAAGCCCTCGAGCGAGCCATCGGGCGGATGCTCCACATCGATGATCCGGAGCGCGTCAACACGTATCGGGCCTGGCTCGCAGCTGAGAGTCCACCTGCCGCGCGTGACGTCGACGAACGCCAACGGCGGCTGCTGACCATGCTCCACTTCGACGTTTGGGGACGACAGGCCGCGCCCACTGCTCTGGACGACTCGCTGAAACGACTCTGGCAGCATGTGGGCGTGCGCCAAGAGGTGGTCGACGTTCTGGACGTAGTCTTCGAGCAGTCCCATGTTCCGGTTGTGGAGGAGCCCGGCTCCTCCCCTCTAGCTGTGCATGCCCGATACACGGGTGAGGAGGTCCTTGCTGCGCTCGGTGTATCCACCGCGGAGTCGCCCAGCTTGCGGCGTGAAGGCGTGCGCCAAATCCCCGAAGCTCGAGCGGACGTCTTCTTTGTCACGCTGCGAAAGTCTGAGGCGCGTTTCTCGCCGACGACGATGTATCGGGACTACGCGATATCAGCGCGCCAGTTTCACTGGGAATCCCAGTCGACCACGTCGGTCGGTTCGCCGACGGCTGAACGCTATATCCATCACGCGACCAACGACTGGCGGATCCTCATCTTCGCGCGGGAAACGAGCGATGAGCGTGCCTTTGTGTACTTAGGTCCCGCGACCTACCTACGCCACTCAGGCGATCGACCGATTTCCTTCGTGTGGAACCTCGCCTATGAAATGCCACCCGCCTTCTTCTTGGAGGCACGGGCTGCCGGCTAACCCCCGGGTTCGGCCACCGCAAGAGCGTCGAGCAGGGCCTCTGTCGGCGGGAGCAGATCGCCGGAAGGGGCATCCACGAGTGCTTAGGAAGCTAGTGGTTTGTCCGACAAATAGCTAGGCAAGGGGTGGCGGGTGGGCTAATGTCCACCCATGTGGTCTCAAGCATCAGCACTTCGCCTCCCGAGTGACGACCGCCGAGTGCTCGAAACGTGGGTGCGAGCACACAACACCCCGCAGTCGGTTGCGATCCGTTCGGCCATCGTGCTCGCTGCCGCCGATGGGGTGTCCAACAACCAGATCGCCAAGGATCTCGGCACGACCCGCACGACGGTGATCCTCTGGCGCGAGCGCTACGTCGCCGGGGGCACGGCTGCGCTCACCGAGATCGCATCCGGCCGCGGCCGCAAGCCATCGATCACGTCGGACAAGGTGGCGACGATCGTCAGAGCGACCATCGAAACCGCGCCCAAGGGCGCCACGCACTGGAGCTGTCGGACAATGGCCAAGGTCGCCGACGTGAGCCCTGACACTGTCCACCGGATCTGGCGCGATCACGGCCTGCGTCCCCACCGCGTCGAGACGTTCAAGCTGTCGAACGATCCGCTGTTCATCGAGAAGCTCACCGACGTGGTCGGGCTGTACCTCAACCCGCCGGACAAGGCGATCGTTCTGTGCGTCGACGAGAAGTCGCAGATCCAGGCGCTCGATCGCACCCAGCCCGGGCTGCCCATGAAGCGTGGCCGCGCGGCCACCATGACCCACGACTACAAGCGCCACGCCACCACAACGTTGTTTGCCGCCCTCGACGTGCTCGACGGCACCGTCGTTGGTGAATGCATGTCCCGGCACCGTCATCAGGAGTTTCTGCGCTTCCTCCGGCGGCTCGACCGAGAGTTTCCTGCCGCCCTGGATCTGCATCTCATCGTCGACAACTACGGCACCCACAAGCATCCCAACGTCAAGGCGTGGCTCAGCGCGCACCCGCGCTTCCATCTGCATTTCACGCCCACATCGTCGTCCTGGCTGAACCTCGTCGAGTGCTGGTTCAGCGCCTTGACCACCAAGCGGATCCGGCGCGGCTCCTTCGTCAGCGTCGCTGCTCTCATCGCCGCCATCAGGGAGTACCTCTCCGTGCACAACTCTGATCCCACGCCATTCATCTGGACCGCATCCGTGCGAGACATTCTCGAAAAGATCGCTCGTTGTCGAGCCATTTCCCGGACGGACCGCTAGGCACGCGGGTTGCTGGGCACGCCCTCGCGTGGCCAGCTGTCGGCGGCGAGGGCGAAAGCCTCCTCCGTTCAGGGTGGCCAGGACGCGCCCCCCTCCTCGCGGAAGACCTGGTCAAGTGTCGCTACCAATAGGTCTCCGAGGGTCGGATCTCGACGGCACCACCGTAGCGGGCCGCGGGGACGCGGGCGGCCACCTCGAGGACGAAGTACCCGCCGACGGGCCTCCTTCATCTCGACGAAGGGGCCGCCGGTGACGCCGGGAGTCTGGGAGATGGCTCCATAGTCGGCGCCTACCTGCTTCTGCTCCGCTTCAGGGAGCTGGGCCTGCGTTTCGAGGGCAGTGCCCTGATAGATCAGCATGATGTACTTCGTGAGCGCGGTCCAACCTGATCAGGGCCGCATCATGGCACGAGGTCGAAGGCTGCTACGTGCGCTGGTCTCACGATCGAGAAGTGCCTCCGGTAGATGGTTGCGATCAGCCTTTTTGGCAACGGTCGGAGGCGGCTTGTCGCGAAGTTGTCGGCGTTCTTGCACCCCGCACGCCTCCGCCGGCATTAGTGGCGGGGCTTGGCACTGGTCCTGCCGGGAGCCTGCACTGCGTACGTAGGTGCCGTCGCAGGCATGGGTGGGCGAGAGCTTTCGCCCGCCCCCACGATCTACACCACCGGAGGACGGACCTCCGCCACCTTCCCAGCTCGGACCGCTAACAGGGCGTTGATCTTCGATCGGCAGGGAACGCCGGA
>JRHI01001416.1_pt1 | contig 20214 bp, 14 predicted proteins | sample 215371 | NCBI WGS metagenome assembly JRHI01 (sample SAMN02929681, study PRJNA255918) | sediment metagenome | biome: cave system; feature: Ice Cave; material: Sediment; isolation source: sediment from deep within a dark volcanic ice cave with no known source of... ...
GGTGACGACGGGGGTCGGGCCACAACCGCTAGAGGGCATCCGCCGGCGACCCACCCCACCGCGTGCCGGCTTCACCAAGAGTGCGGAAGAGCCAAGAACTGCGACAAAAAGCGTTGAAGTTGACACCCCCCCTCCGTGACGGGACGGCGGCGGTGCGCCACGCACCCGCCGCGATCGCAAGGAACGGTGTGCCATGACGAGCAAACCCGAACGAACCGAGCGGCAGACCCGGCAGAGCGCGTCGCGCTTCCGCCGCTGGCTGCTCGAAGAACTGCGGCTGCGCAACTGGTCGCACTACGACGTCGCCCGCGAGATCAACGTCGACCGGAGCACGGTCACCAAATGGCTCATGCCCTACGGCCACCCCAGTTGGCGCCGGCCGTCGTACCAGCATGTCGCGGCGCTGGCCGACCGCCTGGGCATCGACACCGACAACGTCCTGGAACTGGCTGGACTCAAAGAACCCAGCGGGTCGCTGACCGTGATTCAACGCGACATCGCGCTGCTCGTGGCCCATATCCCCGATGACCTCCTCATCCCCGTCTACTACCAACTGCGGGCGCTGGCCGAACGGGACGTCCAGTGCCTCATCGGCCGCCGCCGCGCCGAGTTGGACGGCGCCGACCCCGTGGACGACGAGCCGCTGGACCCCGACCCGGACGAGTCGCCGGGCGACTCGCCGTCGTCCGCGCCCCGCTCCAACGGACGCCGCGCCAAGGCCGACACTTAACGAGCGCATCGAGCGAGCAAAAACCGGACAAAAACCGGACAGAAATTCCGACGAGCACCGGAGCGGGCCATGGGCAGATCGGCGCGACGACCACCGGGCACCCAGCGCAAGGCGCGCGACGGCACCGGCACCGTCTTCCAGCGACAGGACGGGCGCTGGGAAGGCAAGCTGTCGCTGCCCGACGGTCGCCGCAAGTCCTATTACGGCAAGACGGAAGCGGAGGCCGCCGCCAAGCTCGACCGCGGGCTGCGCGAGCTGAGCCGGGGCACCACGCCGCCCTCGGAGCGGACGACCCTGGCGCACTTCCTCGATCGCTGGCTGGCCGACGTCATCCGCCCCAACAAGGAGCCCCGCACCTATGAGAGCTACGCCTACTTCGTCCAGCGCCACATCGTGCCGGCCCTCGGTCACGTCAAGCTCGCCCGGCTGACCATCGCCCAGGTCCAGGCGCTCATCGCCGACAAACAACGGGCCGGCTACGCGGCGCGGACCGTCCACGGCGTCCGGCAGACGCTTTCGACCGCCCTCGCCCGCGCCGTGGTCGAGGGTATCGTGCCGCGCAACGTCGCGGCCCTGGCGACCGCTCCGACCCCGAAGCGGGTGCCCGTGGAGGCGTTGTCGGTCGACCGCGCCAAGGCTATCCTGGCGGCGCTGCGGGGCACCCGGCTCGACGTCCTGATCGAGGTCGCCCTGTGCCTCGGGCTCCGCCAGCAGGAAGCGCTCGCGCTGCGCTGGTCCGACGTCGACCTCGATACCGGGACCCTCGTCCTGCGCCGCGCCCTCAAGCGGGTCAAGGACGCCGAGCACGCCACCATCTCGCTGGTCTTCGGCCCGACGAAGACCCATCGCTCGGCGCGGAGCATGCCGATCCCGACGCCGCTGGTCGCGGCCCTCCGTCGCCAGAAAGCCGCGGTCGCCGCCGACCGGCTCAACGCCGGACCGGCCTGGGTCGACCACGATCTCATCTTCAGTACGCGCCGCGGCACGCCGCTCGACGGCCGGTACGTCACGGCCCGCTTCCAGGCGGCTCTGGCCCGCGCCGGGTTGCCGCGCATGACCTTCACGGCGCTGCGCCACGGCGCCATCTCGTTCCAGATCGCGCTCGGCGTCCACCCCAAGCTCGTCGCCGAGTTTGCCGGCCACACCCAGATCAGCACCACCATGGACGTCTACGGTCACCTCTTTCCCGCCGCGACGCGCGACGCGATCGAAAGCGTGGCGCGCCTGCTCGCCCGCGACGACCCGGACGAGGCCGCCGGCGCGTAATCGGGAGCCTGTTGGTGTCAACGTTGGTGTCAACTCAGCATCCGAGCCGCCCAGGTGGGCGGCTCGGATGCTGAAATCCCTTGTCACACCGGGCTTTTTCGACACGGCGCGCGGCGAGGTGACGACCATGACCACCTGACGCCGTATCAGTCGCTCGCCCGGCAAATCTTCGAGAACAGCATCTATGCTCTTCCGGTCGTCGGCCAGCTTGCCGCGCTCGCCTCCTCGGTGTACGGTCTCAGCACGGGCCGCAACCCAATCACGGGACGCCACATGGACGAAGCCGAAGCCGCCCTCTTGGGAATCGGAGCGGTGATCGACCTGGGGGTGAACGCCGTCGCGCTAGCCGGCCGGATGGCCCGGCCGGTGCAGGAGGCGCAGCAATTGAGCCGCGCCGTGCGGGCCCTCGCCCCCGAGCGGCGGGCCGAGCTGGCGCGACTGGCGCGGCGCCTGGCGGAGGGAGAGCGGCTCACGCCAGCCCAGATCGAGGCCGCCGGCAACGCGCTGCGCGAGGTGAACGAGGCGCGCGCCGCCGCCGGTTTCCACGAGATGGGTGAACGCCCCGCCTTGGTCCCGCCGGAGCCCACCTCGCCGGCGCCGCCACCGCGCTCCGGGGGGCAGCCGGGTTCGGGTCACACCGGGGCATCGGACGTTCCCGCCCCCGGGCCGACACCGGTGCCCGACGTCGACGACGCGCGGCCGACGCCGCAGTGGCAACGACCGGGGACGTCGGCGCGACCGGCCGGCTGGCAAGACCGGCCGACGTCACCGGGCCGGCCCGGTGCCCAGCCGCGCGATACCGACGTTGACGCCGCCGGTCCGCCGCCGGCGACCGACGGCGGCGGCAGTCCCGCCGCCGCGCCCGTCGCGACGACGGAGCACCCCGGTCCGCCGCCGACCGAGGCCCAGACGCGCCCGACGCAACCCGAACGCGCCCCGGGTCAGGGGCGGGATACTCTGGAGGGCGAGACCTCCGAGCGGCCGTCGGAACCGGAACCGGAGCCCAACCGGGCCTGGCTCCAGCACCAGAACCCCGGCGCCGACACGGGTGCGCGAGAACGGTGGGAGAATTGCATCCGTACCGCGATTGCGACCGATCTCAATTTGGCCGGCGAGCCGGCGGTCGCCCTGCCCCTGGTTGGCGGGATCGAGGACCGCCTCGTGCCGAGGGTCATTCAGCGCCTGTACGGTCGCCGTCCCGTGCCGGCCGAAATCGCGACGATCCAAAACCAGCTGCGCCACGCCGGACCCGGTTCGCGGGGTATCGTGTGGGGTCACCGCCGACCACACGAGTGGGGTCACTTCTTCAATGCGGTCAACGACGATGGCGTGATCCGGTTCCTCGACGGGCAGACCGGCGGCGCCGCGGATTTGACGGGATTCGAAGGATTCGAATTCGTCCGCACGGACAACGCGGCGCCCATCGCGCGGTCCCGCCGGGTCGGTGCCGGGCCGGGTGGGAGCGGGCCACCGCCGGGCGGCCGCTCGGGCGGTACTCGCATGCTGGGCCCGGCGGCGGCGCCACCAGCGGCGAACGCGGCCACCGCATCGGAGACCTCCGCCGCCACCGGCGCCGGTCGGGTGAACGAGCCGCCCGCGGCGGCCACGGCCGGCGGCGCGGCGCGGGCGGTCCCGGCGGTCGGAACGCCGGCCGCACTCAGGGCCGGTTGGGGACGGGTCGATGGTGTCGCCGAAACACTCGTGCGCCGCGTCACCGACGCCGAGCGGAACGCCGTCGCGGGCGAGGGCACGCTGCGCAACGCGCTCGTCCGCGTCTGGCAGGCGCGCCAGCACGCGCGCCGACTCGCCGAGGAGATCCGAGCCGGGGGCTCACCTCTCCTGGACGACCTCCTCGACGGGCTCGACCAGGGACAGCGCGACCTGCTCGCGCGGCGGATGACGCAGTCGGTCGAGCGAGCCGCCGACCAGGCGAGGCAGACGATCGAGCGCCTCGACCGGCGCGGCGAGTTGAGCGGATTCGACTTCGAGGGCGCCCGCACCGACCTCGGACGGTTTCGGCGGGGAGCGGGCGGTCCCCAATGACCGCCCCGAGCGGCGCCGTCCGACACCGTCGCGCGGGCCGATCAGGCCGCACGCGGTCTTCACCGGGTGGGACCCCCAGCTTGCCCCGGGGACACCCGTTTCCTGCCTCCGGCATCGGTCAGGTCGTGTAGCAGGACGATCGCCCCGGTTGGAAAGCCCTGTAGGTCGCCCCGACTGAGGTGCCAGCTCCGCCGGTGCTCCGGCTCCCGCGCCACACGCTCGACCCCGGCACCGGTCGGCGGCCGGCAGCATGAGGATGCACTCCACAGCTTGCGTCACGGCGAGATAGGCAGCCGCGTGGCTGGATCCTGCAGCTCCCCGATGGGCTCGTCGCAGCGTGCGACGCCGGCGAGCGCCGCACCGCGCGCGCTGCTATGATCGCGCTCCGGTGACGGGAAGAAGATCCCGGCACGATCTGTCTGGAGGACGGCCAGCATGACCGAGCACTCGGCGCTACCGCGCGAGACGCACCCCTGGGTCGCCGCCGGCCGGGACACGATCCGCTTCGGCGTCAGCATCTACCCCCAACCAGTCGACTGGCGGCACTTCATCGCCCTCGTCCAGCGGATGGAAACCCTCGGCTACGACTCCTACTGGAGCTATGACCACCCGACCGCCCGCGCCGACTGCTGGACCGCCCTCACCGCCCTCGCGCTCTCGACCGAGCGCATCCGTCTTGGTACCCTCGTCGACTGCATCTACTACCGCGGCCCCTACCTGCTCGCCCGGATGGCCGCCGATGTCGACCGCCTGAGCGGCGGCCGCCTCCTGCTCGGTCTCGGCATCGGCGACAACATCCCCGAGTTCGAGCAGATGGGGATCCCCTTTCCGCCCGTCCCCGTCCGCCAGCGCGCTATGGAGGAGACGATCGCCGTCCTGCGCGGGCTCTGGTCCGGCCAGCGCTTCGAATTTCAGGGTGAGCAGGTCTCGGCCGGCACCGATGGCACCTTTCTCGGCCCCGTCCAGCAACCGCACGTCCCGCTCCTGCTCGCCGGCGGCGGTGAAAAGGTCACCCTCCGCCAGGTCGCCCGCCACGCCGACGCCTCGAACATGGGTGCCCACGACTGGATCGGCGGCGCCGTCACTGCCAACGACATCGCCCGCAAATTCGGCAAGCTCCGCCACTACTGCGAGGAACAGGGCCGCTCTTACGACTCCATCCTGCGCAGCCACTTCACGATGCCGCTCGTCCTCGCCGACACCCACGACGCGCTCGACGCTAAACTCAAGATGATGCCTCAGAATACCCTCGCCTGGTGCGCCACCGCCCTCTTCGCCGGCACCCCCACCGAGGCGATTGCCTTCTACCGCGACCTCGCCGCCCGCGGCTTCCAATACTTCATCGCCAACATCCTCGACGGCGACGACGGCACCATCGAGCTCCTGGGCGCTGAGGTGATGCCGGCGTTCGCGCCGGCGTGAGCCGGGGGACCGATCTGTCCCCGCTCTCGGCTAAGACTTGCCGCTCCCCGGAACGGCGCCTATTTCAGGTACGCCGTCAAGACATCGGCCGGAACGTAGCCGGTGTTGCCGGTGGCTGGGTCCTGGACCTGCCACCACGTCTGGCCTCCCGCATCCTCCGGCGGCCCGGTGATCGTCAGCTTCGTCCCCTTGGCGAGTTGCTCGAGGACGACGCCCTCGCTCGACGGCGCTGCGCGGAGCGACACGTCTGCCTGGTTGATAAACACCTCCGTCCCGACCGCCAGCCCCTGCCCGGGCGAGTACGTCGCTGCGGCGGCCGGTTTCGCCCCGGCATCCCCGCCATTGGCCAGCAGGACCCCTTGGGACACACCGGAATCGTCGCGCTGGGTACACGTCACGAACACCGCGCCATCGCTCACCGCGAGTTCCCCGCATCCCGACTGCTGCGTTATCGGACAGCTCCAGCGCACCGCCTGAGTGACTGTGTCGCCTGCCCAGATACTGGACCTGCTCACCCCATAAAGAACGTTGTTGGCATCGAACCCGAATCCCGATCCCGCGCGTCCCGCTTCCTTACCGAGTCCGCGAGCGTTTCTGGCCCTAGAAGCCCGCTCTCCCAGTCCTGGGAGAGGGGGTTGGGGGTGAGGGCCGCCGAACGACTACCGCTCGTCGATCGGCAGGAACGTCTTATCCGTCGGGCCGACGAACTGCGACTGCGGCCGGATCAGCCGGTTGTTCGCCATCTGCTCGAGGACATGCGCGCTCCACCCGACCGAGCGCGCCACCGAAAAGGTCGGCGTGAACATGTCGCCCGGCAATCCGACCGCCGCCAGCACGGCCGCCGAATAGAACTCGACGTTGGTGTAGAGCCGCCGCCCTGGCTTCCGCTCGTACAGCAGCGCCAGTGCCCGCTCCTCCGTCGTCTTCGACAGCGCGAAGAAGGCCGGATCGCTCGCCCGCTCCGCCATCCCGCGCAGGATCTCCGCCCGCGGGTCCTCCGCCTTGTAAACGCGGTGGCCGAACCCCATCAGCCGGTCGCCGTGATCGAGCGCGTTTGTCAGCCACGCCTCGACGTTGTCCACCGAGCCGATCGCCTTCAGCATGTCGAGCACCTTCGACGGCGCTCCGCCATGCAGCGGCCCCTTCAGCGCCCCGACCGCCCCTGTCAGCGCCGAGCAAAGGTCCGCCTGCGTTGAAGCAATCACCCGTGCCGTGAAGGTCGAGGCGTTCATCCCGTGGTCGGCCAGAAGCACGAGGTAGGTCTCCAGCGGTTTCCAGTGACGCTCCTCCGGCTCCTGCCCGGTGAGCTGGTAGAGGTAGCTCTGCGCGGTGTTATGCTCCGGTTCCGGTGGGACGATCTCCTTCCCCTGCCGCAGCCGGTGGAAGACCGCCAGAATCGACGGGAACCGCGCCGCCAGTGCGATCGCCTCGTCGAGGTCCGGCACGTCGTCGAACAGGTCGCTGCTGACCGCGCCCAACGCCGACACGCCGGTTCGCAGCGCGTCCATCGGCTCCGTCTCCTCCGGCAGTGCCCGCAGGATCGTGACCAGCGCCTCCGGCAGCGCGCGGTTGGCTCCCAGCTTCCGGTTCAGCTCGTCCAGCTCCCGCCGGTTCGGCAGGTGGCCGAGCCAGAGCAGATGGGCGACCTCCTCGAACGACGCCTTCCCGGCCAGCTCGTGGATATCGTACCCACGATAGACGAGACGGCCCTCCTCCCCGAAGACGTGGCTGAGCGCCGTCGACGCCGCGACGACCCCCTCCAGGCCCTCCGGCTTCGGCAGCGGGGCCTCCACCGCGGTCGCAGTCGCCTGGTCCATCCCTTGCGCTCCTTTACCTGACCCGCGGCACGATCACCGGGAAATCGTAGCACGTCACCTATGCACGGGCAGTCCGTCGTGCCTCCTGTAGGAGCGGCCGGGATTCCGGACGAGCGGCGGCAAGGAGCAACCCCTTGGCTGGGAACGGGAAGCAGGGACGCAAGCAGGCCACCTACCTGACGCTCATCGATCTGTTCCTCGAGCTCTTCGCGGCCTTCGCGCCGAAGCGGGGCGAGCGGCGTCCGCTCGACCTCCGGTCGCTTGAGCTGGCGATGCCGGGACTAGCGACGTTTCGGGCCGGCTGCCTGGCCGTCTACGATCGAGTGACCGAGCCGCCGCGCGGTTGAGCGCGACGGGATTGGCCGAGCTGCTCGACGCCACGGCCGAGTAGCTCCAGCGGTCCGGGCAAGCGGCGCGCAAGACGACCGGCAGGTAGGTCCCAGCCGCCGCGGAGGAGCGCGGCATCGCCGCCTCGCCGCACTCCGGCTAGCACTAGGGTGGACCGATCGGCCCGCCCCGGCAAGACCGACGCCACCGCGCGCCTCACCATCTCCCGACCTCCGACTTCCGTCATCGTGCTACCGTGCTACCGACCGGCCGTGTGCTCGCGGTAGGCGCGTTCCAAGTGGTCGCGGGCGCGGGGGATTTCGGCGCCGAGCTGCTTGAGGGCGGCGCGCAGGGATTGCTGCGCTTCGTCGCCATTGGTAGGGTTCGGGACCAGATTGGGATAGATCGAGCGGGTGAGGAGACCGCGCAGCTCGGCGACGAACGCGGTGAGATCGCGGCAGGTGGCGTCGTCGAGGTGGATGCGATGGTGGTTGAAAGTCTCGGCGAAGGCGAAGGCGGCGTCGCCGACCTCCTTCCAATTCTCCCAGCGGAGCGTTTCGGGCGCGAGGTCCGCCGGGAGGACGAACGATTCGCCGGGGAGCAGGACGGGATTGGTGACGGAGCCAAACGCGGTCTCGAACTTGGCGAGCCGGCGATAGAGGTCGTCGATCGCCTCTGCCCGGCGGTGGGCAAGGGCGGTGGCCTCGGCCGAGGGCTGGCGGGCGACGATGGCGGCGATCGCGGCGCCGATGGCTTCGCGGAGGCGACCGAGCTCGGCGTCGTGGTGGTCACGCAGGTCCGCCAACGCCTCCTCGACAGCGCCGGTAGTCTGGCCGTCCAGCTCGGCGTAGCGCTCGCGCAGGCGGACGAGCTGCGAATCCTGCTCGTGGGTGGAGGTGCGCAGTCCAGCGCGGAGCCGGTCGAGCTCCTTTTCGATCTCGGCGATCGCGCCGCGTGCCTCGGCGCGGAGGCGCTCGACTTCGAGCTGGTAGCGGGCATCCAGCTCAGTGTTCAGCGTGTCGAGGCGCGCCGGCGACGATGGCGCCGCGGCGCCCGTGCGGCGGATCTCGCGCAGCAGGTAGAACCCGGTCGCGACCATGACCGCCCCGAGCGTCAGGATCAGAATGAAGTTGATGACGTCCACATGCCCACCCTTGTCGCGCTTCCACACCCGTCCCGCCAGAACCGGGGACAAGATACCCCACCGGCCGGAGCGGCGCATCTGCCGCCGGCACGGGGCACGGGCTACTATGTCCCCCGGGGCGACCGGCGCCGACGTGAGCCGATCGCGATACCCAACCGCTGACGAGCACCACGTGGAGAGATCCGTCGCGAACGCCGGCTGACGGTGGGCGGGGCGACCGAGTGGCGCAGCACGAGGAGACACGATGAAACGAGTGCAACTGGTGTGGATCGGCGTGCTGGCGGCGCTGCTGGCGCTGCCGGCGGGATGGGCGCCGCGGGCGGCGGCGCAGGACGACGGGACGGGCCTCTCGACGCCCTGGCCGACCCCGACGCCGGCCGCCGTTCAGGAGGGCGTGCTGCCGGGGCACCGGATCCTCTCCTACTACGGCTTCCCGGGCAACGAGCTGATGGGCATCCTCGGCGAGTACCCGATGGGGCAACTGCGGAGCAAACTGCGTCAGCAGGCGCAAGCCTACGAGGCGGCCGCCCCTTCCCGGCCCTTCAAGCTGGCATTCGAGGTGATCGCCACTGTCGCGCAGCGCGAGCCGCAAGCGGACGGCAGTTATCTGGTGCGGACGGGCGACGACATCATCAAGCAGTACGCCGACTACACGGCGGCGCACGACATGCTGCTGATCCTCGATGTTCAGCTCGGCCGGCACTCGGTGACCCAAGAGATCGAGTCGCTGCGATCGTGGCTAGAGCTACCGCACGTCGAGCTGGCGCTCGATCCGGAGTTCGCGATCCAGCCGGGCCAGACGCCGGGCGTCGACCTGGGCAGCATCGACGCGGCGGACGTTCTCACCGCGCAGCAGGCGTTGGCAAATCTGGCGGCGGAGAAGGGAATCCCGCCGAAGATCCTGATCGTCCACCAGTTCAACTCCTACTCGCTCAGCAATAAGGACCGGATCGCGCCGGTGCCGGGGGTGCAGCTCGTGGTGGAGGCGGACGGCTTCGGACCGCCGGACGAAAAGCGCACCACCTACGGGATCATTGTCGGCAAGCAGCCCATCGAGTACAACGGCTTCAAGCTCTTCTACAAACAGGACGCCCCCTTGATGTCGCCGGAGGACGTCCTGGCGCTCCAGCCCTCGCCGGACTTAATCATCTATCAGTAGTGGTGCATCCGGGAAGTCCGGCACAGAGCGCTGTCCGGCGGCGCCGTCGCCGGGCGCGGGCTCAAGAACCCGCGCTCAACCGAGAAAGCCGGCTAAAGACCGGCTGCGCACTGAGTGCGAGGAAGCCGCACGGACTTGGCGGATGCTCCATATAGGATTCCTCGGCGAAGTCGCCGACCCAGCGGGTGAAGGAGAGCTTGCCGGCGAGATTCTTCACCAGTCGTTGGTTGTCGGTCCAGAGATCGCGGCCGTCGTGCCGGCCAAGGGCGCCGTAGCCCGCGTGGCCGCTGCGATTAAAGCGTCGTCTTTGTCTGACTATATGCACGATCGCACCAAGTCACCTTCGAAAACAGTGTCTCTTCAGGCGAGCTCGTGTCCCCATCCGGCACGTTGACAGCGGTCGCCATCCCGTGGACCATGCGCCGGTGAACCGATGGACGACGACACGGCGGAAGACGAGGAGGAGCGCATGGCAGAGCCGATTACCGGGCGGACGGTACGCGTTGGGGTGCTGGGCGCCGGACGCTGGGCGAACCTGGCGCACCTGCCGGGATGGGCGCGCGATCCCCGCTGCGAGGTGGTCGCGGTTTGCGACGTCGAGCACCCTCTGGCCGATGAGACAGCGTCGAAGTTCGGCGCCTCCGTCGTCAGCGACGACTACCGGACGATCGTGGCGCGCGATGATCTTGACGTGATCGACGTCTGCACGCCAAGCCACACCCACGTCGAGTTGGCGATGGCGGCGCTGGCGGCCGGCAAGCACGTCCTCTGCGAGAAACCGGTCGCCTTGGATTTCCGCGAGACCCTGCGCGCCGCCGGCATCGCGCAGGACAAGCGGCTCAAGACGAAGCTCGGCTTCACCTTCCGCTACTCGCCGGCGATGCTCTATATGAAGGAGTTGGTCGAGCAGGGCTTCTGCGGGGAGCCCTTCATCTACAACGCCTACGAGCAGAATTCGCAGTGGATCGACCCCCAGACTCCCCTCCGCCAGGTCGACCCCGACGCCGACCAGTCCCAGATTCAGGTCTCGTCGCTGGAGGGCTACGGCGCCCCGGTCATCGACATCGCACGCTGGCTGACCGGCTCCGAGTTCAGCCAGGTGATCGGTACCCTGAGGAACTTCGTGCCCGAGCGGATGGTCCGCGCCACCGGCCGTATGATGCGGATGAACATCGACGACGGCGACATTTTCATCGGCGAGTTCGCCAACGGCGCGATCGCCTCGATCCAGTCGAGCTTCGTCACCGTCGGCAACTATCCGGGCATCGAAGTCCGTCTCTACGGTGCGCAGGGCGCGATCATCACGCGGCTGGTCGAGGAGTTCGGGATCGCCGAGACGATCAAGGCGGCAACGCCGGACTCGGTCGAGTTCAAGGAGCTGGAAATCCCCCAGCGGTTCTACCCGGAGGGCGGGAATCCACGCGAGAGCTGGCACACCCTCTTCTACGCCAATCTGATCAAGGACTTCCTCGACGAGCTGACGACCGACACGCCGCAGAACCAGGGCAACTTCGGCGACGGCGCCGCCGTTCAGGAGATCATCAACGCCGTCGAGCTGTCGTTCCGCGAGCGGCGGTGGACGGCGCTGCCGCTGCCACGGTGAGCAAGGTGGTTGATGCCGCCGATTGGACGCGGGGGTGAACCCCTGGCGCTCAACCGACAAAGCCCCGCCGGGGCTGAGAATGGACGCGCCGGCTTCAGCAGGCTGACTGGTGTCAGAACGGGGTTTTCAGCCCCGCGCGACAGGTCCGCCGCGCTCCGAGAGGATCCACCGTGCAACACCCAAACGCCGCCGCCCTCGACGCCTGGCTCGACGACTTCTTCGCGCACTATTACGCGCGGCGGCCGGTCAACGCCACCTTCATCGGTGTTCACGACCACGACGGGGCGCTCCCCGACTTCAGCGGTGCCGGCGCCGCCCGCACCGTCGCCGAGATGCGCGACTTGCGGGCGCGCCTAGCGGCGATCCCCGAGGAGGGGTTGACCGAGGCGCGACGGCACGATCGCGTGCTCGCCGACGGCTTCCTCGACATCCAGCTCTGGGAGGACGGCGCGTCGCAATTTCACCGCGGTAATCCGACCGTCTACACCGGTGAGGGCGTGTTCGGCGTCATCGCGCTCTTCCAGCGGGACAGCGAGCCAATCGCGGATCGCGTCCGCGCCGCGACCGCGCGGATGGGCTGGCTGCCCGAGTTCCTGGCCCAGGGACGCGCCAACGTCCGCGAGGCGCCGACCGCCTGGACGCGACAGGCGATCCGGGAGGCGAAGGCCGCCGTCGCCTACTTCGACGGCGGTCTCCCCATCCTCGCCGCCGAGCGGGACATCGTCGATCCCGACTTCAAGGCTGCGGCCGAAATCGCCGGTCGGGCCTGTGCCGAGCATGCCTCTTGGCTGGAGAACGAGCTGCTGTCACACCCGTGTGAAGACTATGCTGCTGGCCGCGAGGCGTTTGATCGGTACCTCTCGCGGGGGCACTGCCTGCCGCCGGGTCGCGACGCTGCCTGGGTCGAGGAGTATGCGCTTCAGGAATTGGCGCGGGCTCAGGACGCGCTGGAACAGGTAGCGTGGGAACTCGATCCGACGCGGCCGTGGCGCGACCTCCTCGCCACGCTCGCCGACGACCACCCGACCATCGAAAACTCCTACGCGACGTACAGCCGCGTCTGGGAAGAGGCGCGTCAGGCCGCGATCGATCAAGATCTGCTGACCTGGCCCGACTACCCCATCGCCTACGTCCCGGTGCCCCCGTCCGACCGCGCGGCGGCGCCGGGGCTCTACTATCTCTGGTACCGCTGCCCGCCCCCCTTCGGGCGACCGGAGACCCACCGTTACCTCGTCACGCCGATTGAGCCCGACATGCCGCCGGAAGAGCGGGAGGGGCGGCTGCGTGCCGCCCACCACGCCGCCATCAAGCTGAACCACGTCGTCCACCACGGCGGCCTCGGCCACCACGTCCAGAACTGGCACGCCTTCCGTGCCGCCTCGCGGGTCGGGCAGATGGCAGGCGTCGATTGCTCCTCGCGGATCGCGATGTTCTGCGCCGGCACCCTCGTCGAGGGCTGGGCCTGCTACGCGACCGACCTGATGGCCGAGATCGGGTTCCTGACACCGCTGGAGCATCTGGCCGAGCGGCATCAGCGGGTGCGGATGGCCGCGCGCGCCGCCGTCGACGTCGGGCTCCACACCGGTACCCTCTCTCTCGAGGACGCCGCCACCTTCTACGCCCGCGAAACGGCGATGTCCGAAGCGGCAGCGCACCACGAGGCGGTCAAGAACTCGATGTTCCCCGGCGCGGCGATGATGTATCTCATTGGGACCGACGCGATTCACGACCTGCGGCAGGCGATGCGAGAGCGCGAGCGCTCCGCCTTCTCCCTCCGCGCCTTCCACGACCGCTTCCTGAGCTACGGCGCGATCCCCGTCTCGCTGATCGGCTCCTCGATGCTCGACCAGATGCCTCAGAGCGGATGACGAGGCCGATGATCGGCGCTCAGATCGGTTCAGGGGACGGTTGGCACGGGTACGGCCACGGCCTTGGGCAGTCCTCCCCAAGCCGTGCGTTAGGCGGCCGAGCGCGATCCATCGCGCCCCTCCGACGCGCTGCCAAGGCTGCGCTCGGGTCGAGCGCCCCGCTACCGGAAGATGTCGGCAATAGGAAGGCGGAATCCGGGGATCAGGTCACCGCCGTCCAGGGTGTCCTGCTCTCCCAATACCTGCTCCCGGCCGGCCGCGTCGATATGCGACATGCTACGCGTGCGGTATTCCACGAGCCAGACGTTGGGCACCCCGGCTTCGCGGTAGCGCCGAGCCTTGTCCCGCAAGTCCTGGCGGGTGTCTGACGGTGAAGCGATTTCGACGACGAGGGTGGGGAGGATGCGGAAGTAACCATCTTGTTCCTCGGCAAGGGGGTGGGGCTCCCCTCGCACGAACGCGATGTCCGGCGCGAGGACAGTGTCGGGGTCGGTTTCGAGGACGATGCCAACATCACCAACGTAGACCATGCCTAGGCAGTTTTCGTCAACATGAGTGATAAGCGGCGCCGAAACCCGTCCCAGAATCCGTCCATGTGGTCTGCTTGTTGGCGACATCGGACGCAGTTCGCCCCGGATCAGTTCGTACCGCTCGTCCTCCGACAGACGTTCCAGCTCCTCGGCGGTCACCAACTTGGTCGAGACCATTGGCCGAACCCTCCTTCTCCACCCCGACGCGCTGTGATGCCACGTCCGCTTCGGCTGAGCGTCGAACTGCAGGGTATCACCACGACCGCGCGCTTAGCGAAGACCAGCCGAAGTGAGGGGCGACGAGCGAGGAGGAGATCGATGATTGCCTGGCCTGCTCCGCCTGCCCGGCCACGCACCGCCCCCCATCCGGACGACCAACGGCCTGGAGCGGCTTCCTCACCGGGTATCCGTCTGTCTCGTGCCAACCAACCGTCAAACCGATTGGCTCAATTGCCGGCTCGCCTCGCGTTGGGAGGCCTGCTTGCGCGCCTTGGCGCGCTCGTCCTGGGTGAGGAGGCGCTTGCGCAGGCGGGTCGACTTCGGCGTGACCTCCAGCAACTCGTCGTCGGCAAGAAAGTCGAGGGCCTGCTCCAGGCTGAGGATGACCGGCGGCGTCAGGCGAATCGCGATGTCGGACGTGCTCGACCGGATGTTGGTCAGCTTCTTGGCCCGGCAGACGTTGACGGCCAGGTCGCCCTGGCGCGGTTGCTGGCCGACCATCATCCCCTCGTAGACCTCGGTCCCCGGTTCGACGAAGGTGATGCCTCGTTCCTGGGCATTGGCGATGCCGTGCGAGAGGGCAAAGCCAGTTTCGGAGGCAACAAGCGCGCCGGTCCGCGTCGACGTGATTGCGCCCTGCCACGGCTCGTAACCGATCAGGCGCGAGGCCATCACGCCGTTCCCCTTGGTTGCGGTCAGGAACGCGTTGCGCAGACCGATCAGGCCGCGGGTCGGGATCGCGAACTCCAGGCGGACGGCGCCGCGGCCGTCGTTGACCATATCGAGCATGCGCGCCTTGCGGCCGCCGACAAGGTCGGTCACGACGCCGACGAACGGCTCGGTCGTGTCGATCACCAGGTGCTCAACCGGCTCCATGACCCGACCGTCAACCTCCTTGGTGATGACCTCGGGGCGGGAGACCTGGAACTCGTACCCCTCGCGCCGCATCGTCTCGATGAGGATCGAGATGTGCAGCTCACCGCGACCGGAGACGGCGAAGATGTCGGCTTGGTCAGTCGGCTCGACGCGGAGGGACAGGTTTGTTTCCAGCTCCCGATAGAGCCGCTCGCGGAGCTGACGTGAGGTCGAGAACTTAGCCTCGCGTCCGGCGAAGGGCGAGGTGTTGACGCCGAAGGTCAGCTTCAGCGTCGGCTCCTCAACCTCGATCGCGGCGAGGGCCTCGGGAGCGGCGGGATCGGCAAGGGTGGCGCCAATCTTCGCCTCCGGGAAGCCGGCGATCGCGACAATGTCCCCGGCGATCGCCTCCTCCACCTCGCGGCGCGACAGGCCGTCGAAGGTGGCGAGGGCGGTCACGCGCTGTCGGACCTGCTGGCCGTCTGGGGCGATGTGGACGAGAGTCTCGCCGTTTCGGATACAGCCGCGGTGGACGCGGCCGATGGCGATACGACCGCGGTGGGCGTCGTAGTCGAGCGAGGCCACCAGGAGCTGGACCGGCGCGTCCGGTTCGACGTCCGGCGCCGGGATCTGCTCAAGGATCGCATCCAGGAGTGGATGCAGATCCGGCGCCAGATCGTCGGGTCGGCGGCCGGCGCGGCCGTCCCGGGCGACGGTGAAGATGATCGGGAAGTCGAGCTGATCCGGATCGGTCGCAAGGTCGAGGAAGAGGTCCTGGGTGAGCGAGACGACCTCGTCCGGTCGGGCCGCGACGCGGTCGACCTTGTTGACGACGACGATCGGCCGCAGCCCCATCGCGAGGGCACGCTGGAGGACTGTTCGCGTCTGCGGCATCGGACCCTCGACGGCGTCGACGAGCAGCAGGCAGCCGTCCGCCATGTTCAACACCCGCTCGACCTCACCGCCGAAGTCGGCGTGGCCGGGGGTATCGATAATGTTGATCTTGACACCCCGGTAGGTGATCGCCGTGTTCTTGGCGAGGATCGTGATCCCGCGCTCGCGCTCCAGATCGTTCGCGTCCATGATCAGCACGCCGGCCGCATCCGGGTCGCGAAAGACATTTGACTGCTTGAGCAGACCGTCGACCAGCGTCGTCTTGCCATGGTCGACGTGGGCGATGATCGCGATGTTTCGCAGGTTGGGCCGGGTCGCCGGCGAAACGGGCTCTGAGTTCATGGTGATGGCGGCTTGCACGTGGTGGTGTTGCTCCGTTCCTGGTGGCCGTCCAAAGGAGCGGGACGGACCAGACGGCGCATCCCGGACACAGAAGGCGGCCCGCGCCGTACCGGGCACGGGCCGCTTTGACTCGTCAAGGATACCACACGCACGTTATGTCGGGAGCGGCGGCACGGTCGAGGGTGCGCGGTTATTGCTCACCGTTGCCGTCGCCAACGCCGCGCAAAGACTTTCGTACCGCACGGGTCAGATGGTAGGATGGGAACCGTCCTGCCGATGGTCGAGCATGACGAGACGATGATTGCCGCCGACCAGGTACGGCGGAGCGAACCGGATCCCGCGCAGCCGAGGGACGCCCCGCCGCACCGACTGTGCCGCGCAGCGATTCGTCACGCCGGAGGTTCCGATGGCCAGTCGGCGCACCAGCCGCACCCACCGCCTCCCGACGACCGCGCCCACCGTGGCGCCGACCGACCCGGCTTCCCCTGCCGCGGGTTCGATGTCAGGCACGTCGTATCGCGCGGACTCGCACGCGCGGCGGGCGCGGCCGCCTATTGACCGCCGAAAGGAGCGACGATGACCGCCACCGCGACGCCCGCCACGATCCTGTCGAACCACGACGCGACGATCGCCAGGTACCAGGAATTCGTCACGACCAGCTTCGTCGCGACAATCGAGCCGGTCGTCGTCGCCCGCGCCGAAGGCACCCGAATCTGGGACGCGGACGGCACCGAGTACCTCGACTGCTTCGCCGGGATCGCCGTCTGCAACGCCGGCCACCGCCACCCGCGCGTGATCGCCGCGGTGCGCGAGCAGCTGGACAAAGTGGTCCACGCCGCGACGTACATCTACCACGTCCCGGTCGTCGCCGATTGCGCGGAGCGAATCGCCGGGATCGCGCCCGGCGCGCTGCGCAACACCGGCAAGACCTTTTTCGGAAGCTCCGGCGCCGAGGGGATCGAGACGGCGATGCGCCTGGCCAAGGCGTTCACCGGGCGGCACGAGTTCATCACGCTGACCCATGCCTTTCACGGCCGCACGAACGGCACCCTCTCGGTGACCGGCAACATGGCGCGCAAGACGCGCGGCGGCCCGTATCTACCCGGTGTCGCCTTCGCGCCGGCACCCTACGTCTACCGCAACCCCTTCGGGACGGACGATCCGGAGGTCGTCGCTGAGCGGTGCGCCGAGATGGTGGAGTGGGCGGTGTTGTACCAGTCGAGCGGCGATGTGGCGGCCTTTATCGCCGAGCCGGTGATGGGCGAGGGAGGGATCCTGGTGCCGCCGGCCTCATACTTCCGGCGCGTGAAGGAGGTGCTCGACAAGTACGACATCCTCTTCATCGCCGACGAGGTCCAGTCCGGCTTCGGGCGCACGGGCAAGCCCTTCGCCGTCGAGCATTTCGGCGTCGAGGCGGACATCGTGGTGATGGCGAAGGGGATCGCCGACGGCTTCCCGCTCAGCGCGACCGTCGCCCGCCCGGAGATCGCCGACTCGCTGCGCCCCGGCGAGCACCTCTCGACCTTCGGCGGCAACCCGGTCTCCTGCGCCGCCGCGGTCGCGAACATCGAGGTCATGCGCGATGAGCGCCTCGCCGAGCAATCGGCGCGCAAAGGCGAGCGCACGCTCGGCCACCTGCGCGCGCTGGCCGAGCGCCACGAGCTGATCGGCGAGGTGCGCGGTCTCGGGCTGATGATCGGCGTCGAGCTGGTGACCGACCGCGCGACGAGAGCACCGGCAACAGCGCAGGCGGCGCGGGTGCGCCAACTGTGCCGGGAGGCCGGCGTCCTCGTCGGGGTCGGCGGCCAGATGGGCAACGTGATTCGCTTCCAGCCGCCGCTGGTAATCGCGGACGCGGACCTGGATCGGGCCGTCGCCGTCCTCGGCCAGGCGCTGACAGAGGTCGCCGCCACGACGCGGCAGCCGGCGAGGGTGGGGGCCGACCGATCGTGAGTGCGGGATCAGACGGCGGGACGAATCCGTCGGCCAAACGAGCGAGGGAGGACGCAACGGCATGGATTCGGAGGATCCCGATCATCCCGATCCTGCCCGGCGTCACCACGACGGAGCTGGTTGCGCATCCAGACCCGTCATTTGCCCGCTTCCCAACGAACCCAGGCGGCACGCGGCAGGCCGTTAACGACAGGACGTCCGGCGCTCCTGGGTGATGGACTAAACTTCCCCGTGTCACTCGCACGACGCGCGCCGCCGTGCGGGCCGATCGAACGCAAAGGAACGCCCGCGGGCGACCGCTCGGCGGACCGCGTGGTCGACCCGGCGCCGGTTGCGCCAAGCACAACGGGAGCGCTGCACCACATGAATCAGATGGTTGTTCCGGCCCGGCCTGATCCGTTCGGCGCCCGCGCGACGCTGACTACGAGCCAGGGGACGACGGTCGCCTGGTACCGGCTCCCGGTTCTTGCCGAGCAGGGGCTGGCCGATCTCGACCGTCTCCCCGTCACCGTCCGCATCCTCCTGGAGAACGTCCTGCGCAACGTGGGGACCGAGTTCGTCGAGGAGCGCGACGTCGAAACGCTGGCGCGCTGGCGGCCCGGGGCGGCGATCGTGGCCGACGAGGAGGTCGAGCTGCCATTCCTGCCGGGCCGCGTCGTGCTCCAGGATTTTACCGGTGTGCCGGCCGTCGTCGATCTCGCCGCAATGCGGGCCGCCGTCGCTCGCCTCGGCGGCGACGTGACGCGGATCAATCCCCTCGTGCCCGCCGACCTCGTGATCGACCACTCGGTCCAGGTCGACCGGTTCGGTACGCTCCTCGCGTTCGGCCGCAACGTCGAGTTGGAGTACGAGCGCAACCGCGAGCGCTACGCCCTCCTGCGCTGGGGCCAGCAGTCGTTTCAGAACTTTCGCGTCGTGCCGCCGGGGACGGGGATCGTCCACCAGGTCAACCTGGAGTACCTGGCCAGCGTCGTCCAGACGCGCCAGATCGGCGCGGAAACGATTGTGTTTCCGGACACGCTGGTGGGGACCGACTCCCACACGACGATGATCAACGGTCTCGGCGTCCTGGGCTGGGGCGTCGGTGGGATCGAGGCGGAGGCGGTGCTCCTCGGCCAGCCGCTCTACCAGTTGATGCCGGAGGTGATCGGCGTTCGGCTCACCGGCAGTCTGCGCCCGGGCGCGACGGCGACCGACCTCGTCCTCTACGTCACCGAGCTGCTCCGCGGCTACGGCGTCGTCGGCCGCTTCGTCGAGTTCTGTGGCAAGGGGCTGAGCAGCCTGTCGCTGGCCGATCGTGCCACTATCTCGAACATGGCGCCGGAGTATGGCGCGACCGCCTCCCTCTTCCCGGTCGACGACGAGACGCTCCGCTACCTCCGGATGACCGGCCGCCCCCACGAGCTGGTCGAGCTGGTTGAGCGCTATTGCAAGGAGCAGACACTCTTCCGGACGGACGAGACGCCGGATCCCGAGTTCAACGACGTCCTGGAGTTCGACCTCAAGACGGTGAAACCGAGCCTGGCCGGGCCGCGCCGACCGCAGGACCGGGTCGCGGTCAGCGACCTGCGCAAGGTCTTCCGCGCGGCCTACAGCGCCAAGTTCGCCGACCAGCCGGTCGAGGAGGAGGAGCCGCACGAGCTGGAGCGGCTGGAAGGCGAGGGGGGCAACCTGGCCGAGGAGGACGGCGCCGCCAGGCTGAACGTCCGGATCAACCGGCGCGTCGGCAACGTGCCGGTCGAGGTCGGCGGGTCGCGAACGTCACTGCATCACGGCGCGGTCGCGATCGCCGCGATCACCTCATGCACGAACACGTCGAACCCGTCGGTGATGGTCGGCGCCGGGCTGCTGGCGAAAAAGGCTGTCGAACGCGGGCTCGACGTGCCGCGCTATGTCAAGACGAGCATGGCGCCGGGCTCCCAGGTCGTCACGCGGTACCTCGACCAAGCGGGGCTGCTGCCGTACTTGGAGGCGCTGGGTTTCCACACCGTCGGTTACGGCTGCACCACCTGTATCGGCAACAGCGGACCGCTGCCGACGCC
>JRHI01001417.1_pt1 | contig 20209 bp, 17 predicted proteins | sample 215371 | NCBI WGS metagenome assembly JRHI01 (sample SAMN02929681, study PRJNA255918) | sediment metagenome | biome: cave system; feature: Ice Cave; material: Sediment; isolation source: sediment from deep within a dark volcanic ice cave with no known source of... ...
ACGAAGAATAGATCAACTTATCCAGGAAAGTCAGGCTAGGGCCGCGTCCAAGGCGCGCCGCGCGGCGGCCAGGCAGAACTGCCCGCGGAGCGCAACGTGAGCGCCGACGCCACCGAGGCTGCGATTGCCGCGATCAGGCCCAGGTAGAGGCCGATACCGGCACCACTGGACACCCCGAAGGCGCTGCCCAGGTCGAAGTCGCCCAGCTCGCCCAGCCGGTCCAGCTTGGGGGTGTCCATCCCGCTGCTGGTGTCCGGGAACGTCACCCAACGCAGCACGATCGTGATGACCGCCAACGCGGACAGGCCAAGCGTGATCAGCGGTCTGGACTCGGGCAGCGTCAGGCGCCCACCGAACGCGCTCACGAGCGCCAAGCCGCCCGCGGCCACCAGCAGAAGTACGGCGAACCATGCACCGAAGCCCGCGTTCCAGGCGTTCACCTCAGCCGATCGCGTGATGCTCAATATCGTGATGCTGGTGCCGTACCAGGACAGGAAACTTGAGATGTACGCCAGCACGGCCGCGCCGATCACCACCCAGTCCAGGGTTCGCACCGTGCCCGCTTGAGATCCCGCCATGTCTGATATGCCTCCCGGGGCGACCTTGTCCGAGCCGTGCAAGCTACCCTAGGGCACGCTGCGCCGCACCTCGGGCGACAACCCCATCGGGCAATAACCCCAAACAGGCCGCAATAGAAGCAGAGGAAGATTACCGGAGAAATGAGCGAGGGCAAGAGCACGGCTAACTCGGTCGCGGAAATCGAGACCAAGTGGCGGGGTGAGTGGGCGCAACGCGGAACTTACCGGTTCGACCGGACCAAGCCGCGCAGCGAGGTATTCTCCATCGATACCCCACCGCCGACCGTCTCCGGCACGCTGCATCCTGGCCACTGCTTCTCCTACACCCATACCGACATCATCGCCCGCTACCAGCGCATGCGCGGCCAGGAAGTCTTCTATCCGATGGGGTGGGACGACAACGGCCTGAACACCGAACGCCGGGTCCAACTGATGCTTGGTGTGACCTGCGATCCGAGCCTGCCTTACGACCCAGATTTTCGTATCCCCAACAAGCGCTTGAAGCCCACCGTGGCGATCAGCCGTCCGAACTTCGTCGAATGCTGCGCCGCGGTGACCGAAGTGCTGGAGAAGCAGTATTTCGAGCTGTGGTCGGCACTCGGGTTGTCGGTCGACTGGACACAGACCTACACCACGATCGGCAAGCACGCGATCCACACTTCTCAGTACGCGTTCCTGGAACTGCTCACCAAGGGGCTGATCTACCGGACCGAGTCCCCGACACTGTGGGATGTGGATTTCCGGACAGCGGTTGCGCAGGCTGAACTTGAAGACCGCGACCTACCGGGCGCCTTTCACCGCTTGCGATTCCGCGCCGAGGTCGACCAGGCGCCTATCTTCATCGAGACCACGCGCCCGGAACTGCTGCCTGCCTGCGTCGCGCTGGTCGCTCATCCCGACGACGAGCGCTACCAGCATCTTTTCGGCAGCACGGCATTGTCACCGCTGTTCGACGTGGCCGTCCCTATTGTCGCCCACGAGCTGGCCGAGCCGGGCAAGGGCAGCGGCATCGCGATGATTTGCACCTTCGGCGACACCACGGATGTCACCTGGTGGCGGGAACTCAAGCTGGAACTTCGGGCGATCGTCGACAAAGCCGGGCGGATCTCCCAGGAGATGCCGCACGGAATCGTCAGCGGGCGCGGCCAGCAGGCCTATGGCGAGGTGGCCGGCAAGAAGGTGGCGCCAGCCCGCGAGACCATCGTCGCGTTGCTCACCGCGTCCGGGGAACTGGAAGGCACACCGCGACCGACGATCCATTCGGTCAAGCATTGGGAGAACGGCACCAAGCCGCTGGAGATCGTGACCAACCGGCAGTGGTTCATCCGGTACCCCCCGAAGAGCGACATGATCGAGCGTGGCGAGCAACTACAGTGGGCGCCCGAACACATGAAGGTCCGTTATGATGACTGGGTCAACGGGCTTGTGGGCGACTGGAACATCACCCGGCAACGGTTCTTCGGTGTTCCCTTCCCGGTGTGGTACCCGATTGAAGCCGACGGCACGCTGACACCCGATCGACCCATCGTGGCCAGCGTCGGGGACCTGCCGATCGATCCGTCCGTTGATGTTCCAGAGGGTTTCACGGTCGACCAGCGCGACGTGCCCGGCGGCTTCACGGCTGACCCGGATGTGATGGACACCTGGGCGACGTCGTCGCTGACGCCGCAGATCGCCGGCCACTGGATCGATGATGCGGACCTGTGGCATCGCGTGTACCCGATGGACCTTCGCCCGCAGGCGCACGACATCATCCGGACCTGGCTCTTTTATACGATCGTGCGCAGCCACTACAGTTTCGGCACCGCGCCCTGGCGCACCGTCGCAATCTCGGGTTTCGTCTACGACCCGGACCGCAAGAAACTGTCCAAATCCTCGGACAACAGTCCAGACACTCCGAACAATCTCATTGCCTCGTTCGGTGCCGATGCCGTGCGGTACTGGGCGGCGGGTGGCCGACCCGGCCTCGACCTGGCCTTCGACCGCAACCAGTTCAAGATCGGCCGCAAGCTGGTGGTGAAACTGCTCAACGTCGCCAAGTTCATCGGCGGATTCGGCGCGCCGCTAGCCGACGCCAGGGCGACACATCCGCTTGACACCGCCCTGCTACTGCGGCTGGAGAAGACGGTCGCGGAGGCTACCGCGGCGTTCGAGGACTATGACTACACCAAAGCGCTGCTCGTGACCGAGACGTTCTTCTGGTCGTTCTGCGATGACTATGTCGAGTTGGTGAAAAACCGCGCCTACCAGCAGGACAGCTCGTCGCTGGCGACGCTGCAACATGCCCTCGGCGTCATGGTCCAGCTCTTCGCTCCTTTCCTGCCGTTCGTCACCGAAGAGGTGTGGTCACAGTCCCACGACGGCTCGATTCACCGCTCGCGGTGGCCCGACTCAGCCGCCCTGGGCGTGCAACCGGAGGCCAACACCGCCCACCTTGATGCGGCCGCGACCCTGCTCCACGAGATCCGCAAGGCGAAAAGCGCCGCGAGGGTCTCCTTGCGGACGGTCGTCAGCGAACTCACCGTGCATGCCAGCGCGGACCATCTTCACCTGCTGGACGCAGTCATCGATGACATCCGCGAAGCCGGAAATGTCGCGAAGGTCTCCACCCGGCACAGCGACAACGGCGTACGTGTCGATGTGGAACTCGAGCCCGCTGTCTCGCAGTGACCCGTGCACGCATCACCGGGCCTCGGGGGCTTCGCCGAGTCCGGTGTATTCCAGGTCGAGTGAACGCTGGATCTGCCGGCGGGTGGCGTCGCTGATCGCGCCGTCGTGGTAAAGCCGGTCCAGCTCCGCGTTTTCCACGTCGAGGAGATCCTGGCGTAGCTGACGGTAAATCGAGGCGGGCGGTTCCCCGTCCCTGGGCTCGTTGATTCGCTCGATGCGGTTCTGCCAGATAGTGCGGAGCTGTTTGAGTACGGATTCCGGCGCGGTTGCTGTTTCGGTGAGGTACTCGAGATGTGATAGCCCGGCGTGGGCCAGCGCAAGTCTCGCAGCGGTGTGCTCCTGGCGGACATCGTCGGGAGCCAGCGCGATTCCCGCTCGCGGGACCAGCGCTGCGAGGGTGGATCCCTGCACGACCAGCGTGACGACGATGACCGCGGTCGTCAGCAGCACGACCACGCAGGTCCGCGAGGACGTCGTCGGCGGTCTTGCCCGGCGCACCGGTGGGTGGATCACGGTCAAGCCTTGGTCGGTGCCGTGCACCAAGCACCGAGCCACTAGTTCCGGCGGCAGCCGAACCGCGGGTGGCTACTGCCGTCGCCGTGGCTACCGTAGCGGTTACCAGCGCTGCTAACACCCGGGCCTTCCACATGACATCCTCCTGGGCTTAGCTCCGCTGTCCGCGGGGCACGTCACTCGAGATGGCCGGTGTAGGTCATTTCGTCGGCATCGGCTCGCGGGCCGGGCCACATCTCGTGCTCGGGTGGTGGGCGGTCGGCGCGGGTCCAGCGCAGCACGAGCGCAAGCACAGCGAGCAGGACCGGCACCTCGCCGAGCATCCAGGCGAGGATCGCGCCGAGCCGCTGGTCGGCGAGCACGTCGGGAACGTAGGGCAGCCGCAGCGCGGCGTAGAAATTGGCCGCGACGGGCGTCGCCCGGCTTAGCAGCCAGGTGGAGAACGCGGCATGCAGCCCCATCACGGCGAACACCATGACGATCCGGCCGATCGCTGGCAACCCGCGCCCGGGCAGGCTGTGGCCGAGCACAGGCCAGAACAGCGCGAGCCCGGTGAGCAAGAACGCGGCGTCCATGGCCAGGTGCGCCCAGTGTTGCTGGACGATCGTGTCGAACAGCCCGGTGGGGTAGAGCCCGAAGAGGGTGACTGCTACGGCCGCCCAGGCGACAGCTGGGTTGCGAGCCAGCCGCACGGCCGGTGCGTCGAGCAGGCTCACCAGTCGCCGTGCCATCCGGTCCGGGGCGAGCTCGACCGCCATGGTCACGCCGTGACCGAGTACGAGGAGCACGGGGACGAAGGCGGCGATCAGCATGTGCTGCACCATGTGCACGCTGAACATCGCGGCGCCGTAGGTGCCGATGCCCGACGACGTGGCCACTAGCAGCACCGCGCAACCGGCCAGCCACGCTGCGGTGCGCCCAGCGGGCCAGGGCCGTCCGGCGCGGCGCAAGCGGCGGGCCCCGGCGACGTAGAGCGCGGCCGCCAGCACCGCGAGCGTGCCGAACACCAGGTCGAACCGCCACCGGACGGCGAGGTCCCCGGCGGTGAGATGGGTTGGCAGGTCGTAGCCCAGGAGGTAGACGAGCCTGCTGGGCTGGTAGCCCGCTTCGGCGGGAGGGAACAGCCGGGCCAGCCCGGTTCCGGCGGCCGCCGCCACAGCGAGCAGCAGGACTTCCAGGGCGGCGAGGCGCAGCGCCATCGTCCGCCCGCCGCCCGTCGCCACCGCCGTGCGGATCCGCTTACCGGCCGCGACCAGCCCCAGGAGCACTCCGGCACTGGCCACCACCGCCAGGCCGTACCCGCTGGTCAGCAGGTCCGTCGGAGCGACCGCGTACGCCGCGGACACCACTCCCGAAACGCCGACCAGCGGCACCGACCAGGTAGCGATCGCGGCGTGCCGGCGCAGCACGCCAGCTCGCCCATCGCGCCCGCGGGCGAAGTGCGACAGCATCGCGATGGTGCTGCCCAGCCACAGCACGGCGCCGAGCACGTGCAGGGTCAGCGCGTCGCCGGCGATGTCGTGCGACCGCGCGGCGTTGGTGGCCGCGGTCAAGGTGACCGGCAGGAGCCCGGTCAGTGCCAGCAGCACCAGGCCGACCGCGCTACGCCAGGACAGCGTCCAGCCGGCGAGCATGGCCACCACGGACGCGACCAGCGCCGCCAGCGCCCACCCGGTGGCCTGTTCGATCTGACCGACGCCGATGACCAGCGCATCGGGACGGGCGAGGAACCGACCCGGGGACATACCGCTGTTCTCCGCAACGGTGAGCACCGCGACCGTCGCTGACGCGAACGCCTGCACGACGGACCAGCCCCGCGCCGCGCGCAGCCCGGCGTACCCGCTCGGTGACACGACGCCGTACGGGTCACCCGGCACCAGCACTGCCGCCAGCAGCAAGTACCCGACAGCGGCCGCCGCGGCGCCCATTGCCACAACCCGGGCCGCGGGCAGCCCCGCGTCCACCACTGGACCCAGCGCTGACAGCCCGTAGAGCACGGAGACGCTGGGGGCGAACTCGGCGAGCAGGCCCCCGGTCAGGGCCGCGGCCGCCGCGAGACCAAGCACCAGCACCGGCCACACTCGCGTCGATCGACGGCGCGTCACGCGCTCGGTCATGCTGGCGGGCGCGGCCTGGTCGGGTACGCGGCGCGTTGCACCTGCGATGTAGTCCCCCTCGGAACGCTTCGGTCGAACCTGAATCCATTGGCATGCTAAGCGCCCGCTGTACCCAGTGGCGCGTACCCCACCACACATGTGCGCCCAAGCGCAGCGACGCAGCTTCGGCCTAGTCGGCGGCCCACGCCGAGGCTGTCGACGCTCGTTCGGGGGGTAACTATCAGTTACCTCGGCGGAGGGATTATGGCAGCGTGCAGAGGTGCCGCCGATGGCAACATTGCGCGGAAAGTTGCCGTGCCTGGCACATACTCAGCAGATCTATTGGCCCCATCCAGGGGTTGTTGGGGGCGATGTGACAACAGGGACCTGTGACTGAGAAGCCGGGCGGAAGTGGCGCAGGCGCAGGCTGTGCGAGACCACGAAAACCGATGACAGCGACATCGCCGCACCCGCGACCAGCGGGCTGAGCAGCCCGGTCACCGCCAGGGGCAGGGCGGCGACGTTGTAGCCGAACGCCCACACCAGGTTCCAGCGGATCGTGCGATGGGTCCGCCGGGCGAGTTCCACCGCCTCGGGAACGACCATCAGGTCGTCGCGGGCCAGCACGATGTCTGCGGCCTCGATGGCGGCATCGGTACCGTGTCCGAGCGCCATGCCCAGATCGGCGACGGCCAGCGCGGCCGCGTCGTTGATCCCGTCGCCGACCACGGCCACCCGGTGGCCCTGCTCCTGCAACCGGCGCACGACGTCGGCTTTGCCCTGCGGCAGGGTTTCGGCGACCACGTCGTCGATGCCGACCTCGGCTGCGACGGCGGCGGCGGTGCGGGCGTTGTCCCCGGTCAGCAGCACCGGTTGGAGTCCTAGCCGGCGCAGCGCGGCGACCGCCGCGGCGCTGCTGGACCGCACGGTGTCGGCGACCGCGAGCAAGCCCTGCGCAGTGCCGGCCCACCCGATCAGCACGACGGTGGCGCCGCGTCCTTCCAGCTCGACGCGGGCGGATTTGAGCTCGGCGGGGACGTGCAGATCGTGCTCGGCGAACAGTCGAGCGCGACCGACCAGCACCGGCAGCCCGTCGACCACTCCGCGGGCGCCGAGGCCGGGCAGTGCCTCGAAGTCGGTCACCGCGGGCAGTGCCCCGCCCTCCGCAGTGGCTGCCGTGGTCACCGCCGCCGCGATGGGATGCTCGGAGGCAGCCTCGACGGCGCCGGCCATCGCGAGCAACCGGGCGCGTTCGACTCCCGCCGCGGGGCGCACGTCGACCAGGCGCATGCGTCCCTCGGTCAACGTGCCGGTCTTGTCCAGCACGACGGTGTCGACGTTTCGGGTGGATTCCAGAGCCTGCGGACCCTTGATGAAGATGCCCAGCTGCGCCCCGCGGCCGGTGCCGACCAGCAGTGCGGTCGGTGTGGCCAGGCCCAGCGAGCACGGGCAGGCCACGACGAGCACGGCGACCGCGGCGGTGACCGCCAGGCCGGTCGGACGGTCGGCGACGAGCCATTCGACCAACGTGACGAGGGCGAGCAGCAGCACGGCCGGGACGAACACCGCTGCGACCCGGTCGGCCAGGCGTTGCGCCCCGGCCTTTCCTTCCTGGGCGCTTTGCACCAGCCGGGCCATCCGGGAGAGCTGGGTGTCGGCGCCCACCCGGGTGGCCCGTAGCAGCAGCCGCCCGCTGGTGTTGACCGCGCCGCCGACCACATCGTCGCCGGGAATCACCTCGCGGGGCACCGGTTCGCCGGTGACCATGCTGACGTCCAGCGCGGACCGGCCCTGCTCGACCACCCCGTCGGTGGCGATCTTCTCGCCCGGTCGCGCGGTGAACAGGTCGTCGACGACCAGCTCGGAGACCGGGACGCGGTTGGGCACCCCCTCGCGCAGCACCTCGACGTCCTTTGCTCCCAACGCGAGCAGGGACCGCATCGCCGCGCCGGCCGACCGCTTGGCCCGCGCCTCGAAATAGCGCCCGGCCAGCAGGAAGGTGGTGACTCCTGCGGCGACGTCGAGGTAGAGCGCGTGGTCGCTGCCGGTGAGCACCGACAGGCCCTGGCCGAGCCCCGGCGCGACCGCGTCGCCGTTGAACATGATCCACAACGACCACCCGGAGGCGGCCAGGATGCCGACCGACACCAAGGTGTCCATCGATGATGTGCCGTGCCGCGCACCAACGAAAGCGGCCCGGTGAAACGGCAGCGCGCACCAACCGACAACCGGCGCGGCCAGCGCCAGGCAGACCCACTGCCAGCCCGCGAACCGGAGCTCGGGGAACAGCGACAGGGCCAGTGAGAGGTCGCAGATCGGCACGGCTAGCACCGCGGCCACCGCGAGTCGCCGGCGCAAATCGGCGACGCGAACCGCGTGCCCGGCGTCGTCGTCGACCGCGGGGACGTCGTCGACCCGGCGGGCCGTGTAGCCCGCGCGCTGCACAAGCTCCATCAGCGCCCGAGGGTCGGTGTCGGTGGGGCACTGCACTTGAGCCCGCTCGGTCGCGTAGTTGACCGTGGCCGCGACTCCGTCGAGCTTGTTCAGCTTGCGTTCCACCCGCGCGGCGCACGCGGCACAGGTCATCCCGCCGACCAGAATCTCGTAGCGCCGCAGCGCCGTCGGGACGGGACGCGCAACCGTGGTCGTGGTGACCTCCCCCTCCCGCCGGAATCCCGTCGTGAACTCGACCCTACCGACCCCTTCAGCGAAGAAGACGTCCGCGGCGTCGAGTTCACGACGGATAGTGCGACGCAGCCAGCGGCGCCCATACGCGTTTGCGCACCTGATCGACGCCCAACCTCCCCCTGGGCCGTCTTCCGGGCCCGGGGCGGGGCCGCGGTGAACGTCCTGGCTGTCGTGGCGGCCGCCTCGCCTGGTACCGAAGTGCAGTCCGGGTCGTTGCTGCTTGCCATACCGATCGCGCTGGTTGCGGGGCTGCTGTCGTTCCTGTCCCCGTGCGTGCTGCCAGGAAGCACGATTCACCGGCTCCACGGTGCGGTCGGGAGCCTGGGTCGCCAAGGCGGCGCGAGCGAGCCTGGTGACGCGCGCCGCCTCATCGGCGAACCAGCGGCACGCGGTACAGGTCGCCAGATGCGCGTTGACCGCGCCCGGTTGCACCCCACTGTCCCTCGCCGTCGAGCCGGGCTGACAGGGCTTCCCTACACTGCGTGCAGTCCACGTAACAATGGTCGCGCACCGGATCCCTGCGGTTCCCGGCAACTTTCGGGAGTTTCGATCGCGAGAAGGTCTGCGGTGCACGCTGCCTCGGCCAGCGCTGACGCCGCCTTGAGGACGCCGGCCGCACGCTGCTCTACGCCAACCAACCCCCCGAGGGCGGCGACGGCCTGCCCACCGACGACCAGTCGGTATGGCTCGATGATCCCGGCCAGCCCGTGCTCTGCTGCTGCGGCGCAGGCCAACTCAGCGAACGGGCGGGTCTGCGTGGCCGCGTGCAACGTGGCGGGCAGTGGAGCCATCGCCGTCGCGTAGCGCTGCACGAAGGTCGCTATATCGCCCGTTTAAGTTCCCCGGCAATCGCCCACCGATCAGATGGCGAGGCCCACGATCGACACTCCGGTGGTGTACGCAGCCAGCCGCTGAAGGTCGTTGAGGTCAACCGTCGCGACCACCGCCCCACCCGCCAAATCGGCGACGGCGATTAGGAAGGCATCCACGGCCAGCTCCGAACCGGCGCCCACGCTTCCGAGCAATTGCCCGGCCCGTACGCCTACCCGAGTGTCCACCGGATGCACCATGACCCGCTCACGGCGCAGGCCGGCGAACACACCCGCATCTGCCGCGCGGCCGCGCACCACCTCGGACAGAACCGCTGCCACCGTCGCGATCGGCAGATCCCGGCGGCGCATCTCGACAATCAACGCCCGCACCCGATCACGCCGGGACGCCGGGCCATGCGCCATCGCCGACAGGCCCTCGCTGTCCAGCAGCAGCATCAGCCGACCAGCTTGCGACGTCCCTCGGAGCGGGTTTCCACCCAGTCCTCGACCAGCAGGGCGGCCCACTCCAGGGTCTCCACCGGTACCGGACCATGGTCGCGTTCCAGCTCAGCGAGCCACTCATCCACCGCAGCCCCGTGCCGCAGCTGCTCGAGGTAGGTAACTAGCGCGGCGTCGACAGCGGCGGAGACACTGCGGCTGCCGACCCTGGAGCGCAATTCCGCAAGGCGACCAGCGTCGAGCGTGAGTGTGATCTTCTCCTTAGGCATACCCGATGATAGTACTTTCACCCGGTATCGGGGGGCTACCCGTGAGCTACCTGCACGAGGTCGGCGCGCACCGCCAGTAAACCCCGCACGACCAGCGCGGTGACCAGCCCCTCTAAGACTGCGACCAGTGCGTATACCCCGATAATCGAGATCGCGACGGTGCGCAGCGGCACGCCAGCAATACCGCCTAAGGCGTACTCCGTGGTGAACAGCGCTGCTGCGGCCAGCACGGACACCGCAGCGGCGATCCCGGCAGCCACCGCCGTGCCGGTAGGCCGCCGGGGCAGCACCTTGCGCAGTCCGAGCAGCACTGGGTAGCCGACCGCGGCCGGCACAAGCGCCAGGTTCAGCACGTTGAGGCCGAGCGTGGACAGCCCGCCATCACCCAGGAACAGAGCTTGGACCACGGTGACCACGGTGATCACCACCGGTCCCAGCCACGGTCCGAGCAGCGCTACGGCCAGTGTGCCGCCGAGCAGGTGGCCCTCGGTGCCCACCGCAACCGGGATGATCGGGGCCCCCAGCACCAGGAAGAACGCAGCAGCGAGCCCGGCCAGTGGCAGCTGCCGCTCGGTGACGTCGAGCCGGGCGCGGCGCGCGCACAGCGCAAGCCCGGCAACGGCCACCACGGCGCCGGCGACAGCGAACACGGGGGAGACGAAGCCGTCAGGGATGTGCATGGCAACTCCTTGGGGATGACGCGTCCCGCACAGTGTCGAGCTGGGCAACGGCCGAAGATCTGGCTCCCGGGCGCCAACGCCCGATCACAGTGGCGCGACCGCGCCGGATTCTCACCGGCTTCCTCGCACCGTTGCTTGTGGCAGCGTAGCTGATCGACGCCTCATCGCGGCCCGTTAGAGGACGTCACGTTGAGTGATGCGAATGAACGCCGCCAACGCCGCACGATCCCCCGCACCAGCCGCAAGTGCGAGCTCGGTGGTCTGCACGTCATCAGATCGGGGGTCACCCATATAGGACAGGCTAAACTAATGGTTACCAGGAATTTTAGGGATTCTGCGGGCGACCAGGCTCGATCGCATTGAACAACTACTCACGGAACCCATTTGTCCAACGCAGGTGGCAACGGACAGCGGGAGGCCACGGCCCCGGCAGGAAGGGGAGGACTGCCGGGGCCGTGGGCTACGCCCGCTTGACTGGTTAGCGGGCGAGTCTGGATCAGTCGGGGGCTCCGGCGCAGCGAAGACACTCCGGCGCTACTCCGCGCTACTCCGCGGTACCCGGGTTGGGCGCCAGGTTGGCTGACCATTTCTCCTCGATCCGGCCGAACCGCCAGACGGCCAGGGCGGTGAGCCAGGCGACGATGAACAGGGCGACGATGGCGTAGCCGGCGTAGTCCAGCGGGATCGACCCGATCGCCGCGAGGGGCCCGGAGTCGATGCCGGCCTGGTCGTCGAGCACGCTGATCAGCTCGATGGTGCCGATGATCAGCGCGACGGCCACCGACAGCGCGGTGATGGTGATGTTGTAGAAGACCTTGCGGACCGGTTTGGCGAAGGCCCAGCCGTAGGCGGCGTTCATGAAGACGCCGTCGGTGGTGTCCATCAGGCACATCCCGCCGGCGAACAGGATCGGCAGGATCAGGATCGCGTAGAAGGGCAGGCTGAACGCCGCCGCTCCGCCGGCCAGCACCAGCAGGCCGACCTCGGTGGCGGTGTCGAAGCCCAGTCCGAACAGCACGCCGATCGGGTAGATGTGCCAGGGCTTGCGGACCGACTTGGTCAGGCCGCCGAGGAAGCGGTTCATGAAGCCACGCTTGTTGAGCTGGTCCTCCAACTCCTGCTCGTTGTAGCTGCCGCCGCGCATCTTGCGGAAGACCCTGACGATGCCGATCAGGACGATGAGGTTGAGGATCCCCAGGATCCACAGGAACACACCGGACACCGACGCGCCGATGACGCCGGTGATCGAGTGCAGTTCAGAGGAGTCGTTCTCGACCTGCCCGGCAAGGGCCTTCACCCCGACCGAGAGCAGGAACGCCAGCATGAACACGATCGTGGAGTGCCCCAGGGAGAACCAGAACCCCACCGACAGTGGCTTGCGGGTGTTGCCTGTCACCACGTTGTCGGCCATCAGCTTGCGGGTGGTGTTGTCGACCGCGGCGATGTGGTCGGCGTCGAAGGCGTGCCGTAGCCCGAAGGTGTAGGCCAGGATGCCGACCCCGACGCCGTAGATACCGGTGGTGCCGAGGTTGTAACCCCTGGGGACGACGAACAGAAGCAGTACCCCGAAGCCGATCAGGTGGAGAAAAACGATAAATCCGTACATGCCGGCGATGGAGATCCGGTCTTCCCGGTTGAGGCTGGCTCGGAAGCGGGCGAATCCGGAACCGGAGACAGCCGGGGCTGGGGCGTTCATGAGCTCCCTCACTTCCCCAAGTTACTTTGAGTAACGACCATCGTCAGCCGTTCGAGTGATGATAGATACACATCCATAGCATGTGCAAGAGAGCTGCGACAACTTGCTGCCATCCCCTGGCAGGGAGGGCGCCATGATCTTCGATGGCACAACACCGCGCACCCGAACGGGCCGGCCATCTGCGGGATTCATCGCGGGCGACGAGACTTCGGCGGACCTCCGCGCGAGGCACGGGACCCGCCGCTGTCGCAACTCAAATGCAGTAGCCTCGGAAAGTGACGCGACAGCCACCCGCCGTGGCGCAAGCGCGTGTCGGAGAAGGAGGTGCTGTGGACCTGGTGTCCGTTGCGCCGACACCGCTGGATGGTCAAGCGCTAGCGCAGCTGCGCAGCCATGGTTTTCGGTGTACTCCCGGGCGCATCGTCACGTTGCAGGTGCTGCTGGCCTGCGCCCCGGGGCATGTGACCGTCGACGAGATTCGCCAGCGGGTCATCGCGTTGGGCTGGCCTACCGATAACACCGTGGTGCGTCGGACCTTGCGCGTATTCACCAGCGCCGGGTTGAGCCACACCTTGGCTGTTCCCGGGCCGGTGGCTTACGGTCTGGCCAACCCGCCGCATCACCACGTGATGTGTAGCACCTGCGGCGCCCTCACCGACGTCCCCGCCGCAGCCTTAGCCGCCACGCTCACCACCGCGCAAGCCGCAACCGGCTACCAACTAACTCGCAGCGGCCTGACGCTGTCCGGCCGTTGCCCCGGCTGCCAACAGAGTCCGCCTGCTGCCGGCCACTAGCGTCGCTCACGGCACCCTGGCAACTCCTTATCGCACCTCGAGGTCCCGATACCCGCATCCGCGTTACCCCTGCAAGAGCCGACCGGCTCTTGCATTCCGGGGGAGCGGCACGTCATGATGCAGTTGCAACCGTATGGCAATAGGAGGGGCGGCGATCATGAGGACCACCGCAGCGGCGCCGGCGGGGCGCTCCCGGCGAGCTCCCACCCACGGTCACCTGTGGTCGCTGCCCGACGGCACCGGCCTGCACGCCCCATACGGTCAGTTGGTGATCGAACGCGATACCGGGCGGGTCTGCTGCCACCTGTGCGGGCGATGGTACCTCTCGCTGGGCGGCCACCTTCGCAGGCACGGGCACACCGCTGAGTCCTACCGCGAGACGATGGGGCTGTGCCGGAGCCGGCCGCTGGTCGCCGAGGCGCTGTCCCGATCGATTGCCACCCGGCAGAGCGAGGCTTACCGGCGCTCGCCCGAACTACGGGCGCGCCTTGCGGTCGGCCAGGAGCTCTCCAAGACCGGCCAACTGGCCACGCTGGCGGCTACCGCGAACGCCACCAACCCAGCACCGGAGCTGACGCTGTTGCGTCGAGCGGCGCTCGATGCGGGCCGGGCGACCAGCGCCGCTCGGCGTGATCGGGCGCTGGCCGGCCGCCTGCGAGGGCTCGGCTTCGACGACCTGCACGGCTACCTGCGCCACGCCCACTCAACCGGGGCGAGCCTGCGCGGTATCGCGAGGGCTACTGGATTGGGGTGGGCCAGGCTGCGTCGGGAGCTCGTCGCGGCAGGCATCGCGGTACGGCCGGCCAGCCAGCCGGGTTGCGTTCCAGCAGCAATCGCAAGATAGTGGCTACAGCACCCAGGAGTCACTACAGGAGGTCAAGCATGGCCGACTACACCCTGCCCGACCTGCCCTACGACTACGCCGCCCTGGAGCCACACATCACCGGGGAGATCATGGAGCTGCACCACTCCAAACACCACGCCACCTACGTCAAGGGCGCCAACACCGCTCTGGAGCAGCTAGCCGACGCGCGGGACTGCGAGGCGCTGGCGACGGTGAACCTGCTGGAGAAGAACCTGGCGTTCAACCTCGGCGGGCACGTCAACCACTCAGTGTTCTGGCCCAACATGTCCCCCGACGGCGGCGACAAGCCCGACGGCGAACTCGCAGCAGCGATTGATGAGCACTTCGGGTCCTTCGACGGATTCCGCCGCCACTTCACCGCCAACTCACTCGGCGTGCAGGGATCCGGGTGGTCGGTCCTGGCGTGGGAATCGCTGGGGCAGCGCCTGGTCCTCGAGCAGGTGTATGACCACCAGGGCAACATGACGCCCGGCATGGTGCCGCTGCTGCTGCTCGACATGTGGGAACACGCCTTTTACCTGCAGTATCGCAACGTCAAACCGGACTACGTCGAGGCCTGGTGGAACGTCGTGAACTGGGCCGACGCGGCCCGCCGGTTCGCCCACGCCCGGTCGGTAGTGCTGCCCTGATCCCGTCAGTAGCCGGAGGGTGACGATGAGCGTCGACAATTCTGATGAACTGTTGCACACGGTTTTGCCGCCGGCGCTGGAAGTGCTCACCGCCTGGAGCATCGCCGAGGCCGAAGCGGACCCCACTGTCTTTCACCACGCCATGAACCGCGCCTTCGGCGATGCCGCCGGCGCCCCGGATCCGTGGCGTGGGTTCGCCGACATGATGTTCGGACTGTCCTCGCTGTCCGGCATCCTGCTCGACGAGCTCGCCGAGGCCACCGGTCGGTCGCGCGGGGACGTGCTGCACGCCGTGCACCTTCGCTACCTGGATCCGACCGGGTAAGCGAATCCGACGACCGAACCGGCAGTCCTACTCTTATGACATGGACCGCCGAGGTGGGCCCGGTGCTACGGCACTGTTTCGCACTCACGAGTGCTCGGGCGAGGCGGCAGCGGCCGGTGCGCGGGGTTCCGCGGGGAGTTCGCTGCTGCAGGAGACGATGGGAAGCTCGCTCGACCAGCGAAAGGCTTGCGGGGAGTCTTCCCACCCACAACGGCAGACGATGTCCTCCACGAGACGGTGGCAGTCCTTCAAGCTCGTCGTCTCCCTCCACGTGGCAGTTAGCAGCACTGTTTAGGCTATATGGCTGTTGCCATATATTTGCATGAATCTTTACCGTGTAGGTATGGCCATGGCGCCGGTTGATCCTGTTCGTCACGTTGCTCGCGCTCGTGGGGGCCTGCTCTGCACCCAGCGGACCGGCAACGTCGTTGGATGGCCGGTCGATCGTCATCGGAGCCGGTTCGGAACCGGACAACCTCAACCCGATCCTCGGGTTCGCCCCGGACGGCGCGTCGAAGATCTTCGACGGGCTGGTGTCCCGCGACGCGAATCTCGCGCTGGTGCCGGCTCTGGCCGAGCAGGTGCCGACCGTATCGCCGGATGGGCTGACCTGGACTGCGACGCTGCGCCCGGGCGTGACGTTCTCCGACGGTTCGCCGTTGGCCGCCAGCGACGTGGTGTTCACGTTCCAGTCGGTGCTCGACCCGAAGGTCAACTCGACGATCGCGTCGAACTACGACGCGTTGGCTCAGGTGAGCGCGCCCGACGACCGAACAGTGGTGTTCCGGCTGAAGTACCCGTACGCACCGTTCGCGCAGCGCCTGCTGCTGGGCATCGTGCCGCGCAAGGCCTTCGACGGACAAGACATCAACACCGCGCCGTTCAACACCGCCCCGGTGGCCACCGGTCCCTACACGGTCGCCGAGTGGCGCAAGGGTGACCGGATGGTGCTCAAGGCCAATGAGAAGTACTGGGGTGGGGCGCCGGCGGTGACGACCGCGACGTTGGTGTTCGTGACCGACGACAACGCCCGGGCGACGCGAATGGCGGCCGGGGAGTTCGACGCCACGGTGTTGCCGCCGAAGCTGGCGAAGACGTATGCAGGACAGGACGGCTACCGGGTGGTGCAGGCGCAGTCCGCCGACTACCGGGGCCTGGGGATCCCCTCTGAGCTGCCGTTCACCTCGGACACCAGGGTGCGCCAGGCCATCAACGTCGGGATCAACCGCCAAGCGATGATCGATACCGTGCTTGCCGGCGCCGGCAAGCCGGCGGCGACACCGATCTCGCCGTACCTGAGCCAGTGGTACGAGCCCAGCGCCACGTTCCGCTACGACCCGGCGGCGGCCGGGCGGCTGCTGGACGAGGCGGGCTGGACCGCGGGGCCGGACGGGAAACGCTCCCGCGGCGGCGAGCCGGCTCGGCTGCCGATCCTGTATCCGTCGGATGACAGCCTCCGCAAGGAGCTGGCCCTGGCCAGCGCGAGCGATCTGGCGAAGCTGGGTATCGACGCGCCGGTGGAGGGCACCACGTTCGAGATCATGCTCAAGCGGCAGAAGGAGGCCGCCGCGATCTGGGGCGGCGGTGACCCCTACGACCCGGACAGCGCCGCCTACACGCTGCTGAACTCCAGCTATATCGGCCAGCCCGGCTACGTCAACATGACCCTGTACCGCAACGCCAAGGTCGATGCCGCGCTGGACACCGCCCGGCGCAGCCTCGACCCGGCCGTCCGCAAGCGCGCCTACGACGACTTCCAGACCGCCTACGTGGCCGACCCGGGCTGGGCATTCCTGGTGTTCCTCGATCACACCTATGTGTTGCGGGACAAGTGGAACGGGTGGGCTCCGCAGATCGAGCCGCACGATCACGGGCTGCTGCACGCGCTGTGGTGGAACCTCGACAAGTGGACCCCGAAGCCGTCGTCATGACCGCGGCATCATGATCACCGTTGCGGCGGGCGCGACCCGGCCCCTCGCGCGACGCGGGCGGGGGCGTGCGATCGGTCTGCTGGTGGTGCGCAGGCTCGCCTTCGGTGTCCCGCTGCTGCTGGTGGTGAGCCTGGGGATGTTCGCGCTGGCCAAGGCCACCCCGTTTGACCCGGTGCAACGCTACTTCGGAGTGCGGATCATCGGCGCCAGCGCGCAGCGGGTCGCCCAGATCAGGGCGAACTGGGGGCTCGATGCCCCGCTGCTGACCCAGTACGGCGCGTGGCTGGCGCACGCCGTCACCGGGGACTTCGGTGACTCGCACTCGCTGCATCAACCGGTCTCCCAGGTCATCGGCCAGCGACTGGGCTGGTCGGTGCTGTTGCTGATGGTCGCCTTCGCCGGTGCGCTGCTGCTGGGCATCGTCTTGGGTACCACGGCGGCCTGGCGCCAGGGCGGCTGGCTGGACCGGGCCATCACTGCCACATCGTATGCACTGGAGGCGGCGCCGGTGTTCTGGCTGGGGCTCGGGGCGCTGTATGTGTTCGCGGTGGCGTTGCGGTGGCTGCCCGGCGGTGGACTCGCCGATCCGGGTGCATCGCTGGGCGTCGGGCAGATCACCCAGCATCTCATCCTGCCCGCGTCGGTGCTCGCGGTGTCCCAAGCGCCGTGGTTCGTGCTGTTCGTGCGCCAGACCCTGCTCGAAGCGCTCACCGAGGACTACGTGCTCGGGGCCCGCAGCCGCGGCCTGCCGGAGCGGACCGTCGTGCTGGAGCACGCGCTGCGCACCGCGCTGCTGCCGTTCCTGACCTTGCTCGGCGCGCGGGTCCCGGAGCTGATCACCGGGGCGCTGCTGGTCGAGACGGTGTTCTCCTGGCCCGGGATCGCGAAGGCCACGGTGGACGCCGCGCTCAACGTGGACTTCTCGCTGCTGGCCGCGCTCACCTTGCTCGCCACTGCAACGGTGCTGGCCGGCAACCTGCTGGCCGACGTGCTCTACGCAGTGGCCGACCCGAGGGTGGGTCTGGATGGCTGAGCTCACCCTGACCTCGCCGGACCCGGCGGCCCAGCAGTCGCCCCGCTGGCGGCCGGCCACCCGGTCGCGGGTCGGAGCGGCCGGCGCGCCCCGCTCGCCGCGCCCACGCCTGATCTCATCCGCGGTCATTCTGGGCATCCTCGGTGTCGCTGTACTCGTCGTGCCGTTCGTGGTGGGACTCGACCAACAGATCGTCGACCTCGGTGCGGCGAACCTGCCACCCGGACCGGCGCACTGGTTCGGCACCGACGAGCTCGGCCGCGACGTGCTGCTGCGCTGCGTGTACGGCCTTCGCGTCTCCCTGGCCGTCGGCTTGGCCGCTGCGCTCGTGTCCAGCGTGCTGGGCACCGCCGTCGGCGCGATTGCCGGAGCCACCGGTGGCTGGACCGACCGGGTGTTGATGCGGGTGCTCGACGCGGTCGCCTCGGTGCCTCACCTGCTGCTCGGGATCGTCATCGTCGCGGTGCTGCGGCCCAGCCTGACCGCGGTGGTGATCTCGATCGCTTTGACCCACTGGCTGTCCTCGGCGCGCATCGTGCGCTCCGAGGTGCTCTCGCTGCGGACCCGACCGTTCATCGACGCCGCCATCGCCGGTGGCTCCTCACGGAGCCGCATCGTGGTGCGTCACCTGCTGCCCAACGTCGCCCCGCAGGTCCTGCTCGCCACCACGCTGATGGTGCCGCACGCCATCTGGCACGAGACCGCACTGTCCTTCCTGGGCTTGGGGCTGCCGCCGCATCTGGCCAGCATCGGCAACATGCTCAACGACGCGCAGCGCTCCCTGCTCATCGGCGGCTGGTGGATGTCGCTGGCCCCGGGTCTGATCCTGGTGATCACGACATTGGCGGTGGCCGGGCTCGGCGGGGTATGGCGCGACCGGCTCAATCCCCGCCGACGCTCCGAGTTGTCTTGGTGAGCACCGCTGACGCACCCGGGCTGGACGTTGCCCGGCTTGGGGTGCGCTTCACGATCCCCGGCGCCGAGGTTGCTGCGGTCAGCGACGTGTCGTTCCGGATCCAGCCTGGGGAATGTCTGGCCCTGGTTGGAGAGAGCGGCTGTGGCAAATCAGTGCTGGCCGCTGCCTTGTTGGGTTTCCTGCCCGCCAATGCGGAGGTGGCCGGACGAGCCACGCTCAGCGGCGGGGATCTGCCAACGGTCGAGCTGCTCACGGCGCCCGACCAGCTCCTGGCCCGCACCGTGCGCGGCCGACGGATCGGGCTCGTCCCGCAGAGCCCAGCGGCGCACCTCACCCCGGTACGCACCGCCCGCTCCCAGCTGGAAGAAACCGTCCGCGCCCACCACCCCGGCGAGAAACGACCACGGGTGGCTGCCGAGCGGGTCGCCGTGCGCGCCGGTCTGTGCCCAACTGACCTGGACCGCTACCCGCACGAACTCTCCGGCGGCATGGCCCAGCGGGTGGCCACCGCGCTCGCCCTGGTCGGCGAACCGTGGCTGCTCATCGCCGACGAACCCACCACCGGCCTGGACCGCGCACTGGTCGACGCGCTGCTCGACGAGCTCCGCCGCCTCATCGCCGATCACCGAGCGGTACTGCTGATCACCCACGACCTGGCCGCGGCCCGCCGCATCGCCGACCGAATCGCGGTGATGTATGCGGGGCGCTTCATCGAGGTAGGACCCGCCGCCGACGTGCTTGGACGACCGCTCCACCCCTACACTCGAGGCCTGATCGACTCGCTTCCCGACCGGGCCTTCGTGCCGATTCCCGGGCTGCCACCGCTGCTCACCGACCTGCCGGCCGGCTGCCCGTTTCGCCCCCGCTGCAGCCGTGCCGTTCCGGCCTGCCAACACCGCCCATCGCTGGCCGAACACATCGCAGGCCACGCCGTCGCCTGCTACCGACCATGCTCATCACCCTGAGCGCGCACGGCGTGGTGGCCGGCTACGACCGCCGCCACCCGGTGATCCACGACCTCACCGTGGTGGTCCAGGCCGGCGAAACTCTCGCGCTGGCCGGCCCGAGTGGCAGCGGAAAGTCCACCCTGGCGCGGGTACTCAGCCTCCTTCACCAGCCGTTCACCGGCACGGTCAGCCTCGATGGGAGCCCGGTGTCCGGCTACCGCCACCGCGCTCCCCGAGAGCTGCGGACCCGCATCGGGGTGGTGTTCCAGCAACCGCGGCTGTCTGTTGATCCGCGCATGACCCTGCGC
>JRHI01001418.1_pt1 | contig 20203 bp, 19 predicted proteins | sample 215371 | NCBI WGS metagenome assembly JRHI01 (sample SAMN02929681, study PRJNA255918) | sediment metagenome | biome: cave system; feature: Ice Cave; material: Sediment; isolation source: sediment from deep within a dark volcanic ice cave with no known source of... ...
GATGACGGCAGCCTCAGCGGCCGGGGCGGCTCACTGGTCCGGGGCAGTCTCACTGGCATCGCCACCTTCATCGGCGGCACCTTCCACAGCCTGCCCTTCTTGATCTCCGACTCCGCGGTCGCGATCCGGCTGGCGATCGTGGTGGTGGGCATCGAACTGCTGGTGATCGCCTGGGTGCGCAAGCGCTACCTGCGCGTATCCCTCAGCCGGAGCCTGATTCAGGTCACCCTGGGTGGCGCGATCGTGGCGGGAGTGGGCATGGCCGTCGGCCACGCCTGACCGGCTGGCGGAAGCGCCGGGCCAATCCCCGGCTCAGGCTTCGATCCGGACCCTGGTCGCCCGTGGACCGCGATCGCTGCTCTCGATGTCGAAAGTCACGCGGGTGTCTCTCTGCAAGTCGTCGAAGACGATGTTGCGGTCGAGCCCACTACGGTGGAAGAAGTACTCCTGACCGTCCTCGCCAGCGATGAAGCCGAATCCACGATCTGAGATGATTCGCTTGATCTTGCCAGTCGGCATCGTGTTCCTCCCCATCGAACCCAACGCACGGCGCCCACGGGGCGGGTTCGATCGGATCGACCTCGCGAGCCTCGCCAACCGGCGAGTCACTCAATCGTAGCGCTCCCGGCCCTGATTGCCAATGGCGATTCCCGCAGCCGGTTCCCGCCGCCAGCGGAAGGGCTGGGGGCGGGATCGGCTCGGGCATCCGGCTAACCTGTGCCCTATGGTTTACGACGTCGCCGTGATCGGGGCCGGGATCATCGGCCTGGCCACCGCGCGTGAACTCCTTGGTCGGGATCCCGATCTGCGACTGGCGGTGCTCGACAAGGAGCACCGGATCGGCGCCCACCAGACCGGACACAACTCCGGGGTGATCCACTCGGGGATCTATTACCAGCCCGGTTCGCTCAAGGCAAGGCTCTGCGTGGAGGGTGCGGCCGAGATGTACCGGTACTGCGCCGAGAAGTCGATCCCCACCGATCGCTGCGGCAAGGTCGTCGTCGCCACCCACGAATCCGAGCTGGGCCGGCTCGAGGAGCTGTTCGAGAGGGGCCGGGCCAACGGCGTCCAGGGCCTGGCGATGATCGACCGCGACGCGCTCAGGGAGATCGAGCCGCACTGCGCCGGCATCCGTGCCCTGTGGTCACCGAACACGGGCATCGTGGACTACGGGCAAGTCGCCCAGGCTATGGCCGCCGACATCCGCGCCGCTGGCGGCGAGCTGAAGCTGAGCCACGAGGTCACCGCCGTGCGTCGACCCCCGGGGAAGGTGGTGGTGGAGACCACCGCCGGCGAGATCGAGTGCCTCAGGCTGATCGCCTGCGCCGGCCTGTACGCGGACCGGGTCGCGGCCCTCACCGGGGGTTCCATCGAGCCGAGGATCGTACCCTTTCGAGGCGACTACTGGCAGCTCCGGCCGGAGGCCCGCCACCTCTCCAATGGCCTGATCTACCCTGTGCCCGATCCCTCCTTCCCGTTTCTGGGAGTCCACACCACGCTCCGAATCGGGACCGGCGAGGTGTGGCTCGGCCCCAACGCGGTACTGGCCTTCTCCCGCGAAGGCTACCGCCGGCTCGACCTGCGGGCCGGCGACCTCCTCGAAGCCCTGCGCCATCCCGGGTTCCGTCGGCTGGCCCGCCGCTACTGGCGGACCGGCCTGGCCGAGGTGTGGCGCGACCTGTCAAAGCGCGCCTTCCTCCAATCGGTCCGGCGCTACATCCCCGAGGTTCGCCTCCGCGATCTGGTGCCCGGCCCTTCCGGGGTGCGGGCCCAGGCCCTGGCCGGCGACGGTCGCCTGATCGACGACTTCGTCTTCGATGTCCAGGGCGACCGGATCCTGCACGTTCGTAACGCCCCCTCTCCGGCCGCCACCAGCTCTCTGGCGATCGCGCGGATGATAGTCGACCGCGCGATCGAAGTCTTCGCCGGGGCCTGAAGCCGGCCTGCCGCCCCCGGCCGCCGCGGCTTCAGCGCCCGGCGAAGAGCTGGGCCAGCCTGATCAGGGTGCGGGTACCTGACGCCAGCGGCCCGGCGGGCACCGTCACCAGCCTGGGGTTGTCGTTCCAGGCGGCTCCGGCGATGTCGAGGTGGACCCAGGGCAGACCGCCGGTGAAGTGCTGGATGAAAAGCCCTCCGGTGGCGGTCGCCGCCTCCTGGAAGTAGGCGTTCCGGAGATCGGCGATCGGGCTCTTCAGCAGCGGCTCCCAGTCCGCCAGCAGAGGCAGCCGGTGGATCCGCTCTCCCGCTTGCCGGGCCGCCTCAGCCACCGCGGCCCAAAGCTGGTCGTCGCTGGCCATCGCCACCGCGGCGGCGTGCCCCAGCACCACCGGCGCGGTGAGGGTGGCGACATCGACCAGGCGATCGGCACCCAGGGCGCGGGCATGGGTGAGCGCATCGGCCAGGACCAGCCGCCCCTCGGCATCGGTGTTGACGATCTCTACCGAGGGACCGGCTGCCGACGTGATCACGTCCCCGGGTCGAATCGCGGCTCCGCCGGGCATGTTTTCCACCAGGCCCAGCACCGCCAGCACGTTGGCGCGCACCTCCAATTCGCCGATCGCGTCCATGGCCGCCAGCACCGCGGCCGCCCCGGCCATGTCGCCTTTCATGGTCAGCATCGCCTCGCGCGGCTTGAGTGAGAGCCCACCCGAGTCAAAGCAGACCCCTTTGCCCACCAGGCCCAGGGTGGGAGCCTCCGGGCCACCTCCCCGGTGACGCATGGTGACCAACCGCGGACTCCGCCGTGAGCCCTGGCCGACCGCCAGGATGAGCCGGTATTCGGCCGCCTCCAGCTGATCCGGGCCCATCACGTCGATCTCGAAACCGCGGAGCGCCGCCACCTCGACCGCCAGCCCGGCCATGGTCTCGGGTCCCATCAGGTTGGCCGGGGTGGCCTGCCAGAGCCGGGCACGATTGGTGGCCTCGGCGGCCACCCGGGCCGGCTCGGGATCGAATCCTGGCTCGAATCCGCACAGCAGCACCTCGTCCAACTGGCCGGGTCGGTCTCTGCGGAACATACCCTGGTCCCAGGCCCCCATCACCAGTCCTTCGATCGCTTCGGCGGGCTCGATGCCGTCGCCTGGCAGCACCGCCAGCCGGCGGTAGCCGAGCCGGCTCGCCTTCTCGGTCACGGCCTGATGCACCCAGCGCCGGCGGGCCGGATCCAGCTGGGCGGGTTCGCCCAATCCGAACAGCAGCACCCGGCGGGCGGCGATTCCGGGCCCGGCCGGCACCAGCAACACCCGCCGCGGTTCGGGCACGAACTCGGCGTTGGAGACCATTTCACCGAGCAGCCCACCCAGCGCCCGGTCCAGGCCGGCGGCCGAGGCCGCCAAGCCGGCTCCCATCGCCACCGGAACCGCCACCGCATCGACCTGGATACGGATCGGATCGTCCGCCGATATAAGCACCTTCATCGGTAGAAAAGTATGCAGGACCGGTCCCGCATGGGCGGCGGCGCGGTCAGAAGATGGACTGGCCGAGCGCGCTGCAAGCGAGTTCGGCGGCGAGCTGGGCGGTCACGTTCCGGTGGTCCAGGATCGGGTTGACCTCGACCAGGTCGAGCGAGCTCATGCCGTCGGTCTCCGCAACCATCTCCATCAACAGGTGCGCCTCCCGGTAGGTAAGCCCGCCCGCTACCGGGGTGCCCACCCCCGGTGCCTGGCGGGGATCCAGTACGTCGAGATCGAAGCTGACATGGAAGGTGCCGTCGCCGGAGGTGACCACCTCCAGGGCGGCGGCCATCACACCGGAGAGACCGCGACGGTCGATGTCGTGGGTGGTGAAGACACTGACCCCGGCGTCCAGCAGCAGCTGGCGCTCGCCATGGTCGATGCTCCGCACACCGACCAAAGCKACCCGGGCCGGATCCACCTTGGGCCCGGGACGGCCCACGTCCACCAGCCGCCGGTCACCCAACCCGCAGAGGGCCGCCAGCGGCATCCCGTGGATGTTGCCGGAGGGGCTGGTGTCGGCGGTGTTGAAGTCGGCGTGGGCGTCTACCCAGAGCAGGCCGCTGGAGCGGCTGCGCGAGGCGGTGGCGACCGAGCCCAGGGCCAGGCTGTGATCACCACCGAGGGCGATCGGAAGCCGGCCGTCCAGGCGGGCGCCGCGAACCGCCCGGGCCAGCTTCTCGGCCGCGTCCAGGCAACCTTGAAGGTGCTTGAGCCGCGGGTCACCGATCACCTGGAGCTCGACCCGGGGCAGGTGAAGGTCGCCGAGGTCGGCGACGTCGTGGCCGAGCAGTTCCAGCCGCTGCTTCAGCCCCGCGTAGCGGATGGCGCTCGGCCCCATGTCAACTCCCCGGCGGCCCGATCCGAAGTCGGTGGGAACGCCGATGATGGCGATCTTCACGCGGCTCCGACCTGCTGCCGGCCGGGATTGGCGAGGGCTTCCGCCAGCCGGGCCGGCGAAAGGTTCCGCCCGGTGACCAGGCTGACCACCGGGCGGCCGTCGGGCTCCGGGGTCTGGCCGGCCAGCCAGGCCGCCGTGGCCGTAGCCCCCGCCCCCTCCGCCACCAGTCCACAGCCGGTGGCGAGCCAGGCCATGGCCCGGTGGATCTCGGGCTCGGACACCGCCACCAGGTGTCGAAGCCGCCCGTGCAGGATCTCGAATGTGACGCTGCCGGGCTCCAGGCTCCCGGCCAGGCCATCGGCCACGGTGGGCCCTTCGGAGAAGTCGGGATCGATACGAGCGGCGGCGAAAGCCGCCGCCAGGGCCGCCGAAGCCTCGGCTTCGACTCCCACCAGCACCGCCTCCGGGGCCGCGGTTTCGAACCACAGGGCGATCCCGGAGGCCAGCCCACCGCCTCCGACCGGGCAAAGTACGAGCGGCGCCCGGCCGTCGAGCTGCTCCAGCAGCTCCGCTGCCAGGCTGGCCTGGCCGGCGATCACCAGCGGGTCGTTGTAAGCGGACACAAATCTCCATCCACGCTGACCGGCGAGTTCGATCGCCCGGGCTTCGGCCTCGTCGTAACCGCGCCCGTGCAGGAGCGTTTCGACCCCCAGCCGGCGCAGGCCGGCCAGCTTCGCCGAGGCCACGGTTTCCGGCACCACCACCACCGCCCGCCGTCCCAGCCGCGAGGCCGCGTGGGCGATTCCCAGGCCATGGTTGCCGGCCGAAGCGGTGATCACCACCGAGCCTGGCTCGATCATCGCGAGCGCCGCCAGTGCTCCCCGCACCTTGAAGGACCCGGTCGGCTGCAGGCTATCCAGCTTGAGCAGAAGCCCCCCCGCTTCCACCAGCGGAGTGGGCGCCAGTTGGCGGCGGACCACCTGGATCGCTTGTTCCAGCTCGGCCGCGGTTGGCGGCCGGGTGGTTCGGGGCCCGACCGAGAAGCTCCCGCTCGATGACCGCCCGTCGCCTGGCTTCGCCGGACGCCGCTCACTCACCCGTGAAAACCGGCTCCTGCCTGGCCAGAAAGCTCATGATGCCGATCATCGCATCCCGGCTCAGCGCCGCCCGAGCGAAGTTGGCGGCCTCGATCGCCAGGCCCTCTTCGAGGCTGGTCTCAAGGCCCCGGCCGACCGCGTCCTTGATCATCGCCAGGGCCTGGGTGGCGGCCCCGGCCAGCCGCTCGGCCAGTTCGGTCACCGCCGGTTCGAAAGCCTCCGGCGCCACCGCCTTCCCGACCAGCCCGATCGCCTCCGCTTCGCTCGCGCTCAGGCGCCTCGCCTCCAGCAGCATCGGCAGTGCCCTGGCCCGTCCGATCAGCCGGGGCAGCCGCTGGGTGCCGCCAGCGCCCGGGATGATGCCCAGGGCGGCCTCAGTCTGGCCGATCCGCGACCGGCCGTCCTCGACCATGATCCGGTAGTCGCAGCAGAGCGCCAACTCGCAGCCTCCGCCCAGCGCGTGCCCGTTGATCGCCGCGATCACGGGTTTGGGGCAACGTTCGATCGCCCGGTAGCCGGCTGACACCCGAGAGACCATCTCCGCGATCCGTTCGGCGGCGTCGGGCGCGTCTCGATCGATGGCGGCCATCCCGCCCAGGTCGGCACCGACCGAGAAATAGCGCTCGTAGGCGCTGGCCAGGACCACCGCCCGCACCGAGGGGTCGGCGCCCACCTCGGTGAAGGCTGTCGCCAGTTCGCCAACCAGATCCTCAGAGATCGCATTGTTGCCGTTGCGGGCCATGATTACCCGGGCGACAGCGCCCTGCCTCTGAACCGAAACGTACTCAGCCATTGCAGCCTCCACACAAGCCGATCCATGCTGCGCCGTGACGCCCCGACGTCACCAGAGATTCTAGGGCCGCGCTGTCCGGCTGCCGTCCGTCACCGCCCCCGGCAGGCGGCCAGCCGACGGTGGGATCCGACCAGGCCGGCTGAGAACGGGCTTGACTCCAGGCGCAGGCTCGTGTCACATCCAGGAAAAAGGGGCGGGGTCAGCTTTCGATAGGTGAGGAGCGGTTATGAGGGTCCTGTTGGTCGAAGACGATCAGCGGCTGGCCACGAGTCTTCGCCGCTCACTGGTGGACGCCGGGATGGCGGCGGACACCGCGGGCGATGGCGGCGAGGCGGTGGCGGCGGCGACCAAAGCGTCCTACGACGTGATCGTGCTGGACTGGATGCTGCCGACCATGGACGGGCTGGAAGTCAGCCGGCGGTTACGTTCGCGGAGCGTGTCCACGCCGATCCTGATGCTCACCGCCCGCGATTCGGTCGACGACCGGGTGGCCGGGCTGGAAGCAGGCGCCGACGACTTCATGGTCAAGCCCTTCGCGCTCCGGGAGGTGGTGGCGAGGATCCGCGCCCTCGCCCGGCGGCACGTGCCCAACCGCTCCTCGGAGATCCGGGTCGGGGAGGTGGTGCTCGACATGGCCAACTGCACGCTGAAGGTGCGCGGCATCCCGGTCGATCTGACCGCGAAGGAGTTCGCCATCATGGAATGCTTTCTGCTCAACCAAGGCCGCCTGCTGACCCGGGCCCAGATCATCGAACGGATCTGGGCCAGTGACTTCGAGGGCGGACGCAACCTGATCGAGGTCTACATCGGGCGGCTCCGGCGCAAGCTCACCGAAGCCGGCGCCGGGGATCCCTTCACCACCGTGCGCGGCTTCGGCTATCGGTACGACGGCTGAGCCCGGGATGGGCCACGCGGTCAGACGGTTCGCGGCCGGCACCCGGGGCCGGATGGTGCTGGTGGCGGTGTCCATGCTGGCGGTGGTGATCGCGGTCGCGGACAGCGTGATCATCATCTCTCGCGGCATGGCTGAACGCGCCGAGATCAACGAAGTTCTGGCCTCGGACGCCGACCTGATCGAGGCCGCGGTGGAGATGTCCGGCGGAAGGCCGCAACTGCGCCTGACTGATCTCCACCCGCGTGGTCACTCCGCGATGGAGGCCACCCTGGTCCAGGACGGTCAGGTGGTGGCTCAGACTCAGCAACCGGTCCTGCCGCCCGACCGGCTGGTGGCGCTGGCCGCCGCGGCTCCACCCACGCCCCTGTCGCTGCTGGCCGATGTGACCTCCCCGGACGGCGAGGCGCGGCGGGCGCTGGCCCGGCGGCTGGCCCCGGAGCGGGCCCCGGATACGGTGCTGGTGGTCGACCGGCCCGCACTCCTGGAGGACGACCAACTCCTGATCGTCCTGGTCGCGACGCTCTCCCTGTCTGCCCTGGSCCTGGGGGGGTTGATGACYYACTGGCTGGCCGGCCGGGTGCTGAAGCCGGTTCGCGAGATCACGAACATCGCCCGGACCCTGGGCGAGCAGGAGCTCGGCCGCCGGATCGAGGTCGAGGTGCCACCCGACGAAATGGCCGAGTTGGTGGCCACCTTCAACTCGATGCTGGCCCGGCTGGAGGCGGCTTTCGAAGGCCTCAAGCGGTTCACCGCCGATGCCTCCCACGAGTTGCGGGCGCCGCTCGCCCTGATGCGGGCCGAGATCGAACGCGTACTGGCGGTGGATCACGGCGCGGCGGAATACCGCCAGGCCCTCAAAACCAGCCTGGCGGAGGTAGAACACCTGACCGGGCTGACCGACCACCTGCTCCTGCTGGCTCGGGCCGATGCCGGCGACCTGATCCCCGCTCGTGAGCCGATCGACGTCGCCGACCTGCTCTACGAGATCGGCAGCAGGTGGCAGGCGGTCGCCGCCCGACGGGGCGCCCAAATCGAGATCGTCGCCCCCCGCTCCGGCACCGTCTCGGCCGATCCTTCGCTGCTTCGCCGGGTGCTCGACAATTTGATCGACAACGCCCTGCGCCACACCGATCCAGATCGAGGAATCGAACTGCGGGCACGCCTCGACCCGGCCAGCGGCTGGTGGCTCGAGGTGGCCGATCACGGACCGGGCGTTGGCGCCGAAGTCCGGCCCCGGCTCTTCCATCGATTCGCTTTGGCCGATGCCTCCCGCACCCGCGACGCCGGGGGCGGGGGCGCCGGGCTCGGCCTGGCCATCAGCGCGGCCATCGCCGCCGCCCACGGCGGCCGCCTCGAACTGATCGACGAGCCCGGCTACGGCGCCGTCTTCAGGCTCACCCTGCCTCCCGCCGGAGGCGCCGAGCACCCGGGTTCGAGCGGCGAGGTGCGCGAGGCCGCGCCCGGGGCGGGTGGACCGGGATCGCGGCCGGCGCCGGCGGTCTGATCGACGCCGGCCGGCGGCCCCGGCTCAGGCGGTGAAAAGCGGGATGCCTCCGGTGACCTCGATGCAGGCCCCGGTGATGTAGGCGGCCTCATCGCTGCACAGGAAGGCGATGGTTCCGGCGATTTCCGAGGGTTCGCCGAAGCGCTTGAAGACGGTCCGGTTCTTGAATCGCTCGTAGATCGGATTGGTCTGTTCGGCCAGCGCGCCCGCCTCGCTGCGAATGATACCCGGCACCACCGCGTTCGAGGTGATGTTGTGCCGGCCGCCCTCGAGGGCCACGGTCCTGGCCAGACCGATCACCCCGGCCTTGGTGGCGGAGTAGGACGCCTGGCCGAAGCCGCCCAGGGTGCCGGCCACCGAGGCCATGAACACCACCCTGCCGTGGCCGCTGGCCTTGAGGTAGGGCCAGGCTTCCCGGGTGCAGTTGAAGGAACCGGTCAGGTTGACCGCCATATCCCGGTCCCACAGCTCATAGGGAAACTTCTCGATCTGGGCCAGAGCGTCGATGGTACCGGCGTTGTTGATCAGGATGTCGATCCGGCCGAAGTCCCGGGCAACCTGGGCCATCACCTCGCGCACCTGGTCCCGGTTGGTGACGTCGAGTTTGTAGGCGTTGGCCCGCCGGCCCATAGCCCGGATCTCGTTCACGGTCCGGTTGGTCTGCACCCAGCCCTGGCTGACCGCCAGTTGCTGGAGCACCGAGCCCTCGGCGGCGGCCACCGCCTCCAGTTCGGGATCGTCCTCGATCAGGATGTCGGTGACGGCGATGTCGGCTCCCTGTTCGGCCAGGGTCAAAGCGTCCACGCGGCCCAGGCCGCGGGATGCGCCGGTGACCACCGCCACTCTGCCGGTCAGGTCGAATCTGCCCATCTCAGCCTCCTCTATGGATCACTGCCAGGTCCGCGCTCGGCTCAGTTGCGGGCGGCAGCGGCCGCCGAGGTGTGGCCGGCGTGAGCCACGGTCCGGCGCTGGCCGGAGATGGCCCGCGAGATGACCAGCCTCTGAATCTCGGCGGTCCCCTCCCAGATCTGGTAGATCTTGGCGTCCCGCATGAACTTCTCCACCTCGTACTCCTTCACGTAGCCGTATCCGCCGAGGACCTGGACGGCGTCCACCGTGGTCTCCATGGCGATATCGGCGGTGAAGGCCTTGGCCATCGAGCCCTCACCCCGCTCGAACGGGAGGTTGCTGTCGGCCATCCAGCCCGCTCGCCAGATCAGCAGGCGGGCGGCGTCGATCTTCATCGCCATGTCGGCAAGCTTGAAAGCGATCGCCTCGTGCTGGATCAGGGGGCGGCCGAACTGCTTGCGCTCCTGGGCGTAGTCGAGCGCCTTCTCGTAGGCGGCGCGGGCGATCCCCAGAGCGCCGGCGGCGACCGCCGGACGGGTCGCCTCCAAGGTCATCAGCGCGCCCAGAGCGCCCGGCCCTTCGCCGTCTTCGCCGAGCAGGTGGTCGTCGGGCACGAAGCAGTCTTCGAGAATCACCTGGGCGGTGTGGCTGGCCCGCACTCCGAGCTTTTCTTCCTTCTTCCCCATCGTGAGGCCGGGCCGGTCCTTCTCGACCACGAAAGCGACGATCCCGGCCGGACCCAACGCCCGGTCGCGGGTGGCGAAGATCACGTGGTAGTCGGCGATGCCGCCGTTGGTGCAGAACTGCTTGGTGCCGTTGAGCACCCAACCGTCCTCAACTTTGGTGGCGGTCGTCCGCAGCGACATCGCGTCGCTACCCGACTCCGGTTCGGTGAGGCCGAGTCCACCCAGCACGACCCGGTTGGGATCACAGAACTCCGGCAGCCAGCGCCGCTTCTGGGCCTCGGAGCCCATGGCCGCGATCCCGGCGATGGCCAGGCCGGGACTCTCGATGCAGATCGCGATACCGGCGCAACCCCAGCTCAGCTCCTCGGTGACCAGGAGCTGAGTGAGGTGGTCGACCCCCTGGCCGCCGTACTGGGGCGGAATCCCCATCGAAGGCCCGAGACCCAGCTTCTGGGCCTTGGCCACGATCTCGAACGGGAACTCCTCGGTGCGGTCGAAGTAGGCGGCGTGGGGCCGGATCTCCTTCTCTGCGAACTCGCGGGCGAGCTGCTGGATGGCCAGCTGCTCCTCGGTAAGGCTGAAACCTACTGCCATTGCGTTGCTGTGCTCCTTGCTTCCTCGGAAAGGCTCGGGCCGGTCCCCGATGCGGGTCAGCCCTCCCGGTCAACCGATTCTACGCGCTTGCCTGACGCAGTGCGTTATCAGTCGACCGGGTTCGCCTCCGGTAAGTGCCCGTGGAATACCACCGCCTGGCCCTTGCTCAATACCCGCTCTCCTCGCTGGTTGTCCGCCCAGACCTCCAGGCTGACGGTGCCGTCATGCTGCAGGGCGGTCACCCGGGCTCCCAGGCTGAGCCGGTCGCCGGGCTCGACCAGGCCTGAGAAGCGGACCCGGAGCCGGCGCAGGCGGCGGTGATCGCCCAGCCAGACCGACAGCGCGTGGGCGAGCAGGCCCATGCCGAGCATGCCATGGGCGATCACGCCGGGCAGGCCCATGCGCCGGGCGAACTCGTCATCGAGGTGGATCGGGTTGTGGTCGCCGGAGACGTCGGCATACCTCGCGATCAGATCCCGGGTGATGGCCACGGTGGTCACCGGAAGCTCGTCGCCCACCGCCGGCCGGGGCCCTTTCACCGGCGGGGGATCGACCTCCGGCGCCGATCCGGCGGGCAGGTCAGGAGCCATCCGCCGCCTGCCTGACCACGAATCCGGCCACCGCGGTGACGGCGACCTCGCCGTCAGCCCCCCGGCACTCGATCCGATAGGTGACGAACCTCATCCCGCGCCGGGCCAGATCCTGGGTCACCGTTCCCTCCACGGTGAGGCTCTCGCCCGGCTCCGGGTGGCGCCGCCACTCGAACTCCTGCTCGGAGTGGAGCAGCCCGGAAAGGGTGATTCCAGACTCCGGGTCCTCGAAGAGGCGGGCAGCCGCCGCCTTCAACGCGTAGACCGCGGCGAAGGTGGGCGGGACCCCTTGGTCGGGATCGTCCCCGAGCACCCGGGCGAACTCGGCGCAGCGTTCGGCGTCGAGCCGGGTCAAGACCGGTGGATACCGCTTGCCGGTCAGATCAGCCATGTGCCACCGACAGTGGGCACGAACCTGCCCACCACCCGCCGGACCAGGAAGGGCCGCACCTTCGCCCAGTTCTCCATGATTCCCGCGGTCAACTCGGCGACCCGTTCGGGAGGCGCGAACCCGGCCACCGTGAAGCTGCTCCCCAGTTCGCGAACCGCCGCTCTCGCCTCGGGCACGACCCGGGCCAGCCGTTCGGCGAACTCCTGGGGGGTCTCGCTCGGCCTGAGCGGGTATCCGGCCAGCCGGCTCAGAATCGTCAGCCGCTGCCACACCCCGCCCGCCCCGGCCGGTGTCAGAAACCGGCTCACGGCCAGGAAGCCGAGCAGGAGCAGGGCCACCAGCCCGATCAGGACCGGACGCCACGGGAACGCTGGCGGCTGCCAGCTCGCTCCCCCGGCCTGAGGCGAACCCAGCCCTTCATCGCGGCTGGAAGGCTTGACCGTGCCCGACGGGGAGTCGGCCGGGGTCGATCCGGCCGGATCGCAGACCGGCGAGTCGAGGGTGCAGACGAAGCCACCCCGGGTGCCCCGGGTGATCGGAAAGTAGGTGCCGTCGGGGGTTGGCTCGAAGGGAATCCATCCGTAGTGCGGGAAGTAGACCTCCACCCAGGTGTGGGCGTCGGATTCCTTGACCACGTACTGCTTGCGCTGGTCGTCGTAGGTGCCGGGCCCATAGCCGTTGACCAGCCGGGTAGGGATACCCAGCGAGCGGAGCATGTCGCCCATGGCGGTCGCGAAGTACTCGCAGTAGCCCTGCTTGCCGTCGAAGAGGAATGCTTCCAGGGGGTCACGGCCAGCGGCCGGCGGCGGCGGGGTCAATGTGTACGTGTAGGTGTTGCGCAGATAGCGCTCGATCGCCTGGGCCCTGGCATACGGGGTGGTGGCCCCGGCGGTCACCTCCTCGGCCAGCTTCTGGATTCGCTGCATGACCGCCGGCGGCCGGTAGGGCACCGAGCCTGCCGCCCGCCGCGGCGAGAAGGTCGCGTATGGCTGCACCCAGGTCGGGTAATCGGTGCCCGCCGCCTGCAACTCGGTCTCGGTGGCATCACTGTATGCCACGGTGACGCTGTAGGGACCGACCGCCTGGCCGCTACGCGCGGTCAGTCGGTCAAGCGCGTAGAGCCGGGTGGAGTCGATCCCGGGCAGGCCCGCCTCCTGGCTGGCGACGGCGTCGCGGTCCACCCGGGAGACGATCGCGCCCGGGTAGAAGATGACGTTGGGGGCGCTCGACGGCGGCTTGAGCAGATCAATCCGTACCGTACCGGTCTTCATCTCCTCGTACGGTTCGGCCAGATTGAACGTGGTGCCCTTCGGCACCGGCTGGCTGTTGAGCCAGATCGGAGCCAGCCAGCCGGGACCGGCCCGGCCCTGGCCGGTCTCGGTGATGTCGAGGCCGCGGAAGTACCGAACCCCGCCGTACGAGCCTTCGAAGGTATAGGTCATCACCACGCCGCCGGTCTTGTGGATGGGACCTCCGACGACGACGTCGCTGCTGAAACCGATGGAGTTGCCGCCGCCCGACCCGGTCCCGAACTGGATCTGGTGATTGAGCCGCTGCTGCATTTCGGCCCAGCCGCGGAAGGCGCCGTTCTCGATGTCAACGCTGCGGTCGACGGTGGTGAGCGGCGGGGCCGCCACCGCCACCGCCACCAGCAGCGCGACCACGATCGCGCCGGCCTCCCAGAACTCGAACCTGGAGTCGGAGCTGAACCGGCTGCCGAGCAGGGCCGCCCGGTGGGCGGCGTGCCGGTAGCTGGCCCAGAGCAGGAAGAAGAGGGTCACCACCAGGAAGGCGAGGGCGTATCCGTTCTGGTCCTTCGGGAAGTTGATTACGTTGGTCGCCAGCGCGGCACCGGCGGGAGCGATCCCCGGCATCGCCTGCTGCCAGCGGGTGGCGTTCCAGGTCAGCCATACTCCGATCACCCAGAGCAGCCCGCAGAGCACGAAATAGATGAAGGTCGAGTCGGTGATCGCGTCCCCGCTCAGCACGCGGTCGCGCCAGCTGGCCAGCAGGGCCCAGCCGAGGCGGTCACCGGGATGGGCGTGGAGCATGGCCGGCCCCGCCACCGACGCCGCCACCGGCGCCCCCAGCAACAGGGCCAGGATCAGACCCGCCGGAGAAGGCACCGGCCTCGCCGCCGCCAGCCCAGCCGCCACCAGCACCGAACCCAGGGCCACCAGCAGCAGCCCCTCGGTGCCCCCCACCCAGGCCGCCCGCACCGTGGAGGCGGCCAGGATCCACATCAGGAGCAGCGACAGCCCGGCCGCGACCAGGGTCTCACCGCCGATCAGCCGTACCGCCCGGGCGGAGATGCCGTCGACCCGGCTAGCCGAGGCGGATGACATCTCCGCTCCTGACCAGAGAGGACAGTTCCTGCCCCCTCCGGACCACGTAGAGGTCGATGTTCAGGCCCAGGTCAAAGCTCAAATGAGGCCTCGACGAGCCGAAGCTGCCCCCGTCGATGTAAAAGACCATCAGGCTGGAGTCGCGATCCCGGGCGCCGTGGATGGCACTTACCCAGTCCGGATCGGAACTGGGGGTGATCACGGCCAGGGCCCGCTTCGGCAGATTGCGCAGCACGTCACGCCGGAGCATGGCGGCCAGGCTTTCCTGCCCGTCGGCCTCGGCCGTGGCCAGGTAGTCCATGATGATGCGATCCTGGCGGGCGGAGCGGTGAGCGTCGAGCACCGTGCCCCGGCCGTCGTTGGTGACCAGGCCGACCCGGCGACCCCGAAGGTGGAACTGCATGGTCAGCGAAGCCGCCAGAGTCACCGCCGTCTCCAGAGTGGTCTCCTCGTCGCTGACCGTGACCGGGCCGACATGGGCCTTCCGCTCCAGGTCGAGCAGGATCACCAGGTCGGCGGTGAGGGGCTGCTCGAAGGTTTTGCTCATCAGCTCCCCGTGCTTCAGCGAAAGCGGCCAGTGGATCCGGCCCAGCGCGTCTCCGACCTCGTACTGTCGGACGCCAGAGGTCTCGGGCGGATAGTCGGCCCAGGAGCCGGTGCGGGCGGAGTTGCCGACGTGCTGCGCCGCCGACATCGAGAAGTCGGGCAGGCTGACCACCCGGGGTCGGACCAGGAGCCGATTGACCTGGCGCAACGTGGCGGTCTCGGTGAACAGCCCGAAAGGCTCCCGCACGATCACGGCGGTGGGGCCGAAGCTGAGCCAGCCGCGGCGGCGGTAGACGCCGCGCTCGATCCAGCTGACCTCACCCCGGTTGACGCTGACCACTCCGCCCGGATGGTAGTCGGGCACCCTGCCGAGGTCACGCACCTCGATCATCGGCGCCGGCAAGAGGCCGCGCCTGGCCACCGTGAAGGTCTCCTCGAACGACTCACCCACCGCGGAATTGCCGGGATTGAGGGTTCGGGTCAGCGCGATCCGCTCGATGGTCAGCCGCGGCCAGAGATAGGCGACCACCATCAGCAGCCCGAGGGCGTAGGTGATGGCGAAGCCGGGCACCGATCCGGTCAGGTACGAGAAGACCAGCAGGGCCAGGATGCCGAGGGCGAAAGCGACGCGGCCCAATTCCCAATCCGCTCAGGAGAAGGTCAGCTTGGGCGCCGGTTCCCGCTCGGCGATGTTCATGACCACCTTCGACTGCGACATCCCCTGGACCTCGGCGTTGGGCCGCAGGATCAACCGGTGCGCGAGCACCGGCTCGGCCAGCGCCTTGACGTCGTCCGGGGTAACAAAATCCCGTCCACTGATCGCTGCCCGCGCCTGGACCGCGCGGAACAGGTTCAGGCTGCCACGGGTACTGGCGCCGAGGGCGATGTCCGGATGCTCGCGGGTCTTGCGCACGATGCGGGCTATGTACTGCTTGACCTCGGGCTTTACGAAGACCCGGCGCACGGCGTCCTGGGCGGCCCGGAACTCGGCCGGCGACACCACCGGTTCGAGTTGGAGCAGGGGCGATTCCACCTTCTGCTCCTCCATCAGCGTGACCTCGTCCTCGACCCCCAGGTAGCCCAGCCGAATCTTCATGAAAAAGCGGTCGAGCTGAGCTTCCGGAAGCGGGAAGGTGCCCGCATACTCGATCGGATTCTGGGTGGCCATGACCAAAAACGGCCGGGGCAGGTCGCGGGTATCGCCGTCGACGGTGACCTGCCGCTCCTCCATCGCCTCGAGCAGCGCCGACTGGGTCTTGGGGGTGGCGCGGTTGATCTCGTCGGCCAGCACGATCTGCGCGAAAACCGGCCCGGCCCGGAACTCGAATTCACTCGTCTTCACATTGAAGACCCTGACCCCGGTCACGTCGGACGGCAGCAGATCGGGGGTGAACTGCACGCGCCGGAAGCTGCAGTCGAGCGAGCGGGCGAGGGATTTGGCCAGCATGGTCTTACCCACCCCGGGAACGTCCTCGATCAASAGGTGGCCCTGGCACAGCATCGCGATCAACGCCTGATGGACCTCCTCCTCCTTGCCGATGATCGCCCGGCTGACGTTGGTCGTGACTGCTCTGGCCACTTCGTACACGGCTTCGGCAGTCGGCTCGTAAAGGCCGTCTCTTCTTTCCATGGGGGTAATCGGCATTATATGGTCGGGTTCCGACAGTTCCCGAACCGGTAGCTGGGCGGCCGGGCGCCGGCCGGGAATCGACCGCCGGAGGGCCCCGGCAACAACCTCAGCTGGTCAGATCGAGCGGTTCGCCGTCATCCGACAGGAGCCGAACCGAAGTTCGCCGGGCCAGCTGCAGGTGGCGCGCGAAAAAACCAGCCACCCGCTCGCAGTACAGTTCGCGATCCGCGAAGTAGCCAGCGCAGTGCTCGCTGCCCGGAACCAGCCAGAGTTCCTTGGCGCCCCGGTAGGCCTCGTAGAGCCGGCGCGAATGATAAGCGGGCACCACCGTGTCGTCGGTGCCGTGCACGAAGAACACCGGCCTGGGCTCGATGAAGCCGAGCACCCGCAGCGGGCTGGCATCCGCGATCGTCGATCCCGCCCTCAGGCGCAGCCATTGCGAGGTCAGCCAGACCACGGTGCGGCCCCGCACCAGGGCCACCCGCCGCAGGTGGTCGTGGAGCAGGCGGCCGAGATCCGAAAAGGCCGAGTCGAGAAGGAGGGCCTCCACCGACGGTTCGCCAGCGGCCGCCAGCATGCATGCCACAGCCCCCATCGAGTAGCCGAGCAGCCCGATCCGGGCGGCAGGAATCTGGCGACGGGCGAAGCCGATGGTGGCGTGCAGTTCAGCCACCTCCCGGCTGCCCATGGTGATCGGCGCCCGGTCGGCCCCGGGGCTGCCCCGGAGCGCGGGCACGAATACGTTGAAGCCTTTTCGCCAGAGCGCGGTGGCGACCCCCAGTACGTCCTGCCGGCTGCCCCGATGACCGTGGGCCACCACCACCACCTGAGCCGAGCCGAGCTGGCGCAGGTGCCAGACCCGGAAGCGCACCCCATCGTGGGTGACCAATTCGGCATCCACGTAGTCGGCGTGGAACTCCCAGGGCGTGAACCCGTGGGCTGCCTCGCGGCTGCTGGGCCGGGGACCGAACACCCGCCGGTAGAGCACCCAGGAGCCGGACACCGCCACCACCGCCGCCACCAGCAGCACGATGCCGGTCCCGAGCAGAACTCCCTCCAGGGCGCCGGCCATGCTCAGCCTTCTCCAGGGCCGGGTCGAGATCTGGCCATGGTCGGCTGGAGTCCAGCCCGCTGCTCATCGACCCGGCCGATCACGAAGAGGAGCAAGCTCAGGCGATTCAGGTACCGGAGCAGCTCGGGGTTGGCCGGCGCCGAACGGTACAGGGTCACGCATCGCCGCTCAGCCCGCCGGACCACCGCGCGAGCCAGGTCGAGAGCTCCCGAAGCCGGGGTCGAGCCGGGCAGCACGAAGCCCTTGGGCATCTCCACCTCGGCCTCCAAACGCGCCATGATCTCCTCCAGGCGCGCCACCTCGGCGGCCTCGATCCGGGCGAAGGCCCCGGCCTGGTCGGGATGGGTGGCAAGCTCGGCGCCGGCGCGGTAGAGCCCGCGCTGGAGTTCTTCGAGCAGTTCTCGCAGCTCGGTGTCGGCGGCCAGCGCCTTGGCCAGCCCGATCGCGCTGGAGGCCTCGTCGACGGTGCCGTAGGCCTCGATCCTGAGGTCGTCCTTGGCCGAGCGGCCGCCGCCCAGAAGGCCGGTGGTGCCGTCGTCACCGGAGCCGGCCAGCTCCAGCATCGCCTTCTTCCGGTCGGGCATGTGAGCACGATACCAGCGGGCCGGCGGGGTCGCCGCCTCCACCTGGGTCGGATCGCCGGCCTGATCCTGCGACAATCAGCAACAGCCTTGTTCCACGCGCTCTCCAACGTGGTGATCGGACTCGTCGAGTCGTACGGCCTGATCGCCGTGCTCGTGCTGATGACCCTCGAATCCTGCGGCATCCCCGCCCCCAGCGAGGTGATCATGGTCTTCGCTGGCGTTCTCGCCGGCACCGGTCACCTGGCCCTGATCCCCGCGATTTTGGCCGGCACCGCCGGCAACGTGCTCGGCTCGGTGGCCGCCTACTACCTGGCCATGCGCTTCGGCCGGCCGCTTCTGCTCGGTCCTGGCCGCTATGTCGGGATCTCGACCGCGCACGTCGATTTGGCTCAGCGCTGGTTCGACCGGCACGGCCTGCTGGCGGTCCTGCTCGGCCGGGTGCTGCCGGTGATCCGGACCTACATCTCCTTCCCGGCCGGACTGGCCCGGGTGCGGTTCGTCCCGTTTGTGGTGCTGACCGCGATCGGCGCCCTGCCCTGGTGCGCCCTGCTGGCGGTGATCGGCTTCGCGGTGGGATCCAATTACGAGCGGGTGCTGCGACCCTTCAGCGCCGCCACCATCGTGATCGCGGTACTGATCGCGGCCGCCCTCGGCCACTGGCTCTGGCGCGGCCGTCAGAGCCGGGCGATTGGGCCCGAGCCGTGAGCCGGGCCATGGGTGAGGCGGGCCTGAGGTGACCCCGGTCGCGAGCGGCGCGGGCGAGCTCCGTCTCCACCTGGGCGGCCACAGCATCCCGGTCCGCCTGCCCAACCGGAGGGACAAGCGCCTGCACCTCGCGGTGGTGCTGCTCAGCCTGCAGGCGATCGGGCAGATCGGCCTCGGCTTCCAGCTCTCGGTGGCCCAGATCCTGCTCTCGATCGGGTCGGGGGCGCTCTTCGATCTGCTACTCACCCTGCGCCGGGAGCGAGCTCTGGTCTGGCCGGCGAGCGGAATGCTCACCGGCAACAGCGTGGCGTTCTTCCTCCGCACCACCGGCACCCAACACGGTGACTGGTGGAGCCTGAACGGGGCCGGCTTCTTCGTCGCCGCCACCCTCACCGGCCTGGTCCTGAAGCACGCGCTCAGGCTGGGTGACCGGCACGTCTACAACCCCTCGAACATCGGCCTGGTGCTGGTCCTGCTCGGTTTCGGGCCGGACTCCGTTTACCCGCAGCCCCTGTCTTTCGGTCCGATCAGCGGCTGGCTGGCGCTGGCCGGCGGCCTGATCGTGCTGGGAACCGTCTGGGTGCTGCGCCCGCTCCGGATGCTGACCATGGTCGCCGCCTTCCTGGCCACCTTCGCGATCGCGCTGGCGGTGGTCGCCGGCACCGGCGGCCGCTGCTACCTGAGCGGGAGCCCACCCCAGGCGGTCTGCGGGACCGCCTACTGGGTCGCTTTGATGACCTCGCCCGAACTGCTGATCTTTGTGCTGTTCATGATGTCCGACCCACGCACGGCCCCCGCCACCCAACCCGCCCGCGCTATCTATGCGGTGGTCACGGCGCTGGTGGCGGCTGATCTCATCCTGCCCCAGGTGACCGAGTTCGGCGTCGAGGTCGCCCTGCTCTCCAGTTTGACCGTGGCCTGCTCGCTGGTGCCCCTGATCGACCGTCTGGCCAGATCCAGGCGGGCCGGCGGGCGGCGGATCGCCGCCAGCCCGCGCCGCCGCCCCGACCTGCGCACCCTGATCAGCCTGGCGGCGGTGGGATTGATCTGCGCCGCGGTACCGGTGGCGGCGATGGGCATCGCCGATCACGACGGGCTGGCGGGGGTGAACATCCCCGCCGGCTGAGCCCGGGAGGCCACGACCAAATCGGGGGGAAGCAGGACCATCCCGGCCCCGACTGGCGCAGATGGCTCCAACATGTACCAGTATTCGACGTGGCCGGGGATGGGCCGAGCCTGAGATCTGGTTCCACTTCGTCCGCATCGCCGTGGACGGCGCGGACGGCGCGCCCGTGGCCGCCCAACGCGAGTCTGTCCGTAGGGCTGCACCCCTTTTATCTCGGTATCCAGCGATGCTCTCTGCTTCTCGTCCTTCTCGACCAGAAGCATGGTCATCTGGTGACCCTTTGCCTTGGCGAGATACCCCTGCGCCCAGTCGTCGCCAGCCATTCGGTCTGATCTCGGAAGGCGTTGCTTCTGCGACGGCCGGCCGAGCGGCGAGCGTGCGGCAAGACGGTCCCAAAACAGCTCGAGATTTGGCACTGTCGAACTCTCCACAGGCCACGTTTGAATTCAGAGGATGCAACCAGGGCCACCCGTGGGGCAAAATGCAGATTGGCTCCAGAGCAC
>JRHI01001419.1_pt1 | contig 20191 bp, 25 predicted proteins | sample 215371 | NCBI WGS metagenome assembly JRHI01 (sample SAMN02929681, study PRJNA255918) | sediment metagenome | biome: cave system; feature: Ice Cave; material: Sediment; isolation source: sediment from deep within a dark volcanic ice cave with no known source of... ...
CTACCTGGAGCGGCTCGAGCCGAAGCCGACCGACGCGTTCGTGGTCGGGGCGGAGGGGCTCCGGAACGAGATCCGCGCGGTGGGCATCCCGGTGCGGTCGCGCGACGATCTTCCCGGGCTGGACCCGCCGCCCGAGGCGGCCCTCGACGGGGAGGCGAGTGCCAGTGCGATGCGCGCGTATCTCGTCGACCTCGACCTGCCGCCGACCCCCGACACGGTCGTCGTCGGCCTTGACCTGCACCTCACCTACGCCACCCTTGCCGAGGCGCAGCGCGGGATCCTCGGCGGAGCGCGCTTCATCGCGTCGAACAAGGACCGCGCCTACCCGGTGGAGGGCCGGCTGCTCCCCGGTGCGGGGAGCATCGTCCGCGCGCTGGAGGTCGCGACCGAGCGCGAGGCCGTCTGTATCGGCAAGCCCGAGCCCTGGCTGTTCGCCGAGGCGATCCGCCGGGCCGGCTCCGATGCCGGTCCGGTCGTCGTCGTCGGCGACGCGCCGCAGTACGACATCGTCGCCGCGCATCGCGTCGGCGCGACCGGGGTGCTCATCACCACCGGTCTCACCGAGAGCGCCGCGGTGGCCAAAGCGACCGGCGAGGCCGTCCCGGATCACGTGATCCATTCTCTCCACGAGCTGTTCGCGCTGGGGGCGCTCGCCGGTCTCTAGCGGGAACGCCGCCGCGGATCGCTTACAGGTGGATCCCGATCGCGCGCATGATCGTCGCGCTCAGGTAGCCGAAGATGAAGCAGCCGGGGATCGTGAGCACCCAGGCGCCCACGATGCGTCCGGCGATGCCCCACCGAACCGCGGAGAGGCGCCGGGTCGCCCCGACGCCGAGGATCGCGCCGGAGATGGCATGGGTGGTGGAGATCGGGATACCCAGGCGGGTCGCGATCTCGATGATCCCGCCGGCGGTGGTCTCGGCGGCGAAGCCGTTCACCGGCTTCAGTAGGGTGATCCGCATCCCCATCGTCCTGATGATCCGGTAGCCGCCAGTCATCGTGCCGATCCCGATCGCGAGGGCGCAGCTGATCTTCACCCAGTCCGGCACGAAGCCCGCCTTCTCGGTCCCGAGGAAGCCGCCGGCGAAGAGCGCGAGCGAGATGATCCCCATCGTCTTCTGGCCGTCGTTGCCGCCGTGGGTGAAGGCCATCCAGGCGCTCGAGGCGATCTGGGCTTTCCCGAAGAAGCGGTTGACGAACGTATAGGACACGTCCTTCAGCAGCCAGTAGAGGCCGAGCATGAGGAGATAGCCGACGACGAGCGCGGCGGTCGGGGAGATGACGATCGCGCTGCTCGTCTTCTCGAGCCCCGGGACGATGACGACGCCCCAGCCATGGACCGAGACCGCGGCGCCGATCATGCCGAAGATGAGCGCGTGGCTCGATGACGTCGGCAGCGCCGCGTAGAACGTGATGAGGTCCCAGGCGATGGCCGCGATGAGCGCCGCGAGGACGAGATCCTGGGTCACCTTGGTGCTGTCGACGATGCCCCTGGCGACCGTCGCCGCGACCGCCGTCCCGGCGAGCGCGCCGGCGAGATTCAGGACCCCGGCCATGAGGGTCGCCTGGAGCGGGGTGAGCACGCGGGTCGCGACCACGGTGGCGATGGCATTCGCGGCATCGTGGAACCCGTTCACGAACTCGAAGGCCAGGCCGAGCACGACCACGGCGATGACGACGATCGTCCCGGTGTCCGTGGCTACTTGTGTTTCACCACGATGGTCTCGACGATGTTCGCCACGTCCTCGCAGCGGTCGATGGCCACCTCGATGAGCCCGTGAAGGTCCTTCCATTTGATGATCTCGACCGGGTCGGTCGACTGCGCGAAGAGCTCGGCGACGGCCGATCGGAAGATCGCGTCGCCTTCGTTCTCCAGGGTGTGGACCTTGATCCAGTGCGGCTCGAGGCCGTCGAGCTTCTCGAGACCCTTCAACGCTTCGACGAGCTGGCCGGCGGCGGCGACGAGGACCTTCGCCTGGTCCACCGCGAGCGGACGGATCGAGGTGACCTTGTAGAGGACGACCATCTCGGAGACGTCGTGACAGACGTCGGTGACGTCATCGAGCCGTGAGGCCAGGCCGACGATGTCCTCGCGGTCGAGCGGCGTCACGAACGTGCCGTTCAGCTCCTGCATGATCTGGTGCGTGAGCTTGTCGCCGTGATGCTCGATCGCATGGATGTCGCGGGACTTGTTCTCGACGTCGGTGAAGTCGCCGAGGAGGCGCTCCAGCGCCTCGGCCGCCTCCAGCGCGTTCTGGGCGTGCTGGCTGAACAGGGTGAAGAAGATGCTCTTCTTCGGCATCAGGGACAGGCGCATGTCCACCCTCCGTGCGATGTCGTCGCCTCTGACCGGACAATGCTAGGTGGCTCGCTGCCGCCGCGCCGCGGACGCGCCTGGAACCGCTCGGGCGGTCAGGCCGCCTCCCGGCGGATCGAAGCCATCGCGGCCGAGGCGGCCAGGAGCGCGAACGCCGCGAGGATGGAGAGGTCGCGCAGGATGAGCGGGTCGCCGAGCGGGTACCCGGCGAGCATCACCGACCGCAACGCCTCGATCGCGTAGGTGAGCGGAAGCACGGCGGCGATGGGCCGCAGCGCCTCCGGCAGCTGGTCGACCGGCACGAGCAGACCGGAGAGGAAGACCTGCGGGAGCAGCACGAGCGGGACGAACTGGACCGCCTGCAGCTCGTTCCGGGCGAATGCGGAGACCGCCAGGCCGAGGGACACCGCACCCACCACGAGCACCGCCTCGATGAGGAAGATGGTCGTGACGCTGCCGCGGTACTGGACCTTGAGCGCGACGATGGTGAACGCGAGGATGACGAGCGCCTGCAGGAGCGCGAAGATGCCGAATCCCACGAGATAGCCGGCGATGAGCTCTCCCCGGCGCAGCGGCGTGGCGAGGAGGCGTTCGAGCGTGCCGCTGGTCCGCTCACGAAGGAAGGCGACCGCGGCGAGCAGGAAGATGAAGAAGAACGCGAACAAGGCGATGAGGCCGGGCACGAGGTCGTCCAGGATGGTGTGCCCGGGCAGGCCGCCGGCGCGGCCGCCCCAGAGGGCTCCGACGAGGCTGAGGACGACGATCGGCGCGACGAGGAGCAGCGCGATCGTTCGGCGATCGCGTCGCAGCTGGGTCACGACCCGATGTCCGACGGCCACCGCCCGGCGGAGGCTCATCGCCGCTCCGCCAGGGCGAGGAACGCGCTCTCCAGGTCGGCGGCGCCGGCGCGGGCGCAGAGCTCGGCGACGGTCCCCTCGGCGAGCAGCCGTCCGGCGCGGACCAGACCAAGGCGGTCGCACCGCGCGGCCTCGTCCATCACGTGACTGGCACGTGACTGGAGACGAGGATCGTCGTGCCGGCGCGGGCGAGCGACCGGAAGTGATCCCAGAAGTCCCGGCGGAGCGCCGGATCGACGCCGACGGTGGGCTCGTCGAGGAGCAGGAGCGGCGGCCGGTGGAGCAGCGCGGCCGCGAGCGACACCCGGGTGCGCATGTAGCCGACCATCCCGGCGGCCACGGCCGCCCGCGGCGTGCGCCCGAAGACGGTGACCGTTCCGGCGTCCGGCCGCACCAGGCCGGCGAGCGCGCGGATGAGCGTGGTCTTGCCCGAGCCGTTCGGTCCAAGCAGGCCGTAGATCGTGCCGCCGGCGACACGGAGGCTCAGGCCGTCGAGCGCGGTGACCGCACCGAGGCGCTTCCGGAGACCGTCGACCCGGATCGCGGGAGCACGGTCATTTTCCACTGGCCAATGGTGCCACCCAGGCAGGCGACGGTCGAGGGGTGCCCGGCCCGTCCACCGCCCTGGCACAGCGGTTGCATGACTGGTCCGCAGAACAACGAGCGCCGCTGGTGGCGCGTGGAAGGACCGACATGCTGATCTTCGCTCTCGGACTCATGGCCGGGGTCGCCTTTGGCGTCCTGGTGGTCGGTTTCCTCGCGGTCGGCGCCTACAACAAGGGCTTTGGTGACGCGATGGAGCGCCGCCAGGCCTGGCGGACCGAGCTCGTCGCGCGGCAGAACGCGGGCATCCACGCGATGCGGGTCCAGCCGGTGAAGCGGGCCAGCTAGCCCACCCTCTTCCTTCGGTCGTCAGAGGCGTCGGTCAGCGGATCGACGCCTCTTTCGTTGTCGGCGTCGCTATCGGCCGAAGAAGCGCTTACGCAGCTCTTCCAGCTGGCGGCCGAGCTCGTCCACGACCCCCGGCAGGCCGGTGGGCACGATCTCGACCTCGCCGCCCTTCCCGATCCGGAGCTGGTCGCCGGGCTTCACCGCGGCGCGGACCGCGGCCCGGTCGGCGGTGACGGTGAAGACGACCCGGCCCTGATCCTCGAGGATCGAGGCGACCCGGAGCCGGCCGTCGGGCGCGGCGGCGATGAGCGTCCTCAGCTGGGCGTCCGTGCGGATGTCGGCCTGCGGCTGGGGCGCGACGCGGGCGACGGTTCTCCCGAGCTCGTCGAAGAAGGCGGTCGGCCCGCGCACGACGGTCCCGATGACCGCCGCGAAGAGGCCGACCGCGATGAGCACGAGGACCAGCCCGATCGTGAGCTGGATCGCCCAGGTGGGGACATAGCGGCGCACACCTGACGAGCAAGCAGGCCGCATACCACGCCCGGAAACGCCCGCTTTCTGCGACCATCTGGGGGTGAAAGCGGTGTGCATCGGTGGCGGCCTGGGGGCCCCCACCGTCATGGCCGGGCTCCGGGCCCATACCGAGGACATCACCGGCCTCATCGCGGTCACCGATTCCGGCCGCTCGACCGGGAAGGTGCGGATCGCCCTGGACGTTCCCGCGCCCGGCGACATCCGCAACGCCCTGGGCGTGCTCTCGGAGGGCGATCCGGTCCTCCGGCGCCTCTGGAGCCACCGTTTCGCGACCGACAAGAGCGAGGATCTGAACGGCATGGCCTTCGGGAACCTCTTCCTCGCCGCGCTCACCCAGCAGGAAGGATCGTTCCTTCGCGCGGTCGAAGAGGCCTCGCGGCTCCTCGGGCTCCGCGGCCGGGTCCTGCCGGTCACCCTCTACAACACGCACCTCTGCGCGAAGCTGCGCGACGGCACCGTCGTGGAGGAGGAGGTGAACGTCCGCCGGGTGGGGAAGGCGCCGATCGACCGCATCTACCTTCGGGACGAGGGCGTTCGCGCCGCCGACGGGGCCTGCGACGCGATCGCGGCGGCGGATCTCATCACCATCGGACCCGGTTCGCTCTACACAACGGTCTGTGCCTGCCTGCTCGTCCCTGACCTCGCGCGCGCGGTGGCCGAGGCGAAGGGCCTGGTCGTGTACATCGCGAACTCGACGACGCAGCCCGGCCAGACCGACGGCCTGCGCCTGGTGGACCACGTGGCCGCGGTCCGCGACTCCCTGGGCGGAGGCGGGCTCGACATCGCGCTCCTGAACGACGATCCGCCTCCGGCGCACCTGCGGGATCACTACGCCGAGCGCGGCCTCGGCACGCTCGAGCCCACCGCTGACGAGGTCGCGGCGATCGCGGCGCTCGGGGTCCGTCCGGTGAAGGCGCCGATCATCGACAAATGGAGCGGACCGCGGGAGCTCTGGGACAAGGTCGACACGATCCGGCACGATCCCGAGCGCGTTGCCACGGCGCTGGTCGCGCTCCTCGTCGACCGCCGGCCCCGGCTGCGGGCCCTCTCATGAGCGATCGCCCGCGGCACTTCCTCTCCATCGCGGACCTGGCCGCGGGCGAGCTCGCGATGCTCCTGGACTCCGCCGCGGCGCTGAAACGCGAGCCGATCCCGACCGAGGCTCCGCTCCGCGGCCGATCGCTGGCGATGGTCTTCGAGAAGCCGAGCCTGCGGACGCGTCTCTCATTCGAGATCGCGATGGCCCAGCTCGGCGGGCATGCGAGCTACCTGTCGCCGCAGGAGGTCGGGCTGGGCCGCCGGGAGAGCGTCTCCGACGTCGCGCGGGTGGTGAGCCGCTACGTCGACGTCGTGGTCCTGCGCACCTTCGCCCATGAGACGATCGAGGAGTTCGCGAAATATTCGTCCGTTCCGGTGATCAATGGGCTCTCCGAGCTGTCGCATCCGTGCCAGGGCCTTGCGGACATCTTCACCATCCGCGAGCGCAAGGGTGATCTCCGGCAGGTCACCGCGGCGTACGTGGGGGACGGGAACAACGTCGCGCACTCCCTCATGCTCGTCGCGGCAAAGACCGGCATGACCTTGCGCGTCGCGTCGCCGGCCGGATTCGAGCCGCTCGAGCGCTACCGCGATCTCGCCGCCGCCGCGGCGCGGGAGAGCGGCGCCTCGATCGAATACGGGGGTGATCCGCGCGCCGCGGTGAGCGGCGCCGACGTCGTCTACACCGACGTCTGGACGAGCATGGGACAGGAGCAGGAGTACGAACGGCGCCGGCGCGCGTTCGCCGGCTTCCAGGTGAACCAGGAGCTCCTCGCCGGCGCCGCGCCGGACGCGATCGTGCTCCACGATCTGCCGGCGCACCGTGGCGAGGAGATCACCGACGAGGTCATCGACGGGCCGCAGAGCGCGGTGTTCGATCAGGCCGAGAACCGGATGCACGTGGAGAAGGCGGTGCTGCGATGGATCGTGTGATCCTGGCCGACTGCTGCGAGGACTGGATCATCGAGTGGGGCGGCTTCTACGAGGATGGTCGGGCGTTCGCCTGTCCCGAATGCGCGACCGCCTGGATCAAGACCGGCCCCGCGGCGTACCGCCGGGCGGACGGGGCGGCGTTCACGCGGCAGGAGCGCACGGGTCCGGAATCGTCGTTCCCGTTCCTCGCCGCGAACGACGGGCACGAGCCGAATGTCGAGCGCTGCTGCGCGAAGATCCTGCTCGCCCGCGGCGAGGCGATGGCCGCCGGCGGGTTCACCTGCCCGGTCTGTGGGACCGCCTGGGAGCGGCGCACCGAGCGCACCCACGGGCTACGGGTACCGGTCTTCGCCAAAGCCGGAAGCGAGCCACTCACCATCCAGGCCGGCCGCACCCGCCCGTTCCTCGTGGCGCTCTCGGACTTCTCGCCCCCGCGCGACTGATCCGCCCGTTCAGCGGGATTCATCCAGGCCGCCGGACCGGCCCCGCAGCGTGGATCGGGCGGGGCGATCCGCGCCGATCCTTTCCGGCTGCGACCCCTTCGATACGTCTATCGCCGCTCGGCCCGCGTCGGAAGGCGGGTAGTGCTCGTTAGCCCAGATGCCCGATGCGGGGCGCGGAGCACGCGGTCGAGCGTGGGAGCAATGAGCGTGAGGTTCGGCGGGAGGCATCTCCCGGTCAGGGTCGGCGCCATCGGCCTCGCCGTGGCGCTCGCCGTTGCCCTTGGCGCCTCCGGGGTGCTCACCCCCCAAGCCCAGCGAACCGCAGCCGGGGCCTCGACGACGCTGACCATCCTCTCCGGCGCGGTCGCGATCCGGACGTCCGGCCGTGATTTCAGCGCCGCGCGGGATGGCGCGGTCCTCGTCGCCGGCGACACGGTGCGGACCGGCACCGACGGCCGGGCGGTCCTCACCTACTTCGAGGGCACGACCGTCGAGATCGAGCCAGCATCGGAGCTCACGATCGATGAGGCCGGCGCCGGGACGGACGGCGGCACGGTGCTCCTGATGACCCAGAGCGTCGGCCGGACCTGGCACGTCGTCACCCACCTGTTGAGCGGCAATTCGCGGTACGAGGTCCGCACTCCGGCGGCCACCGCGTCGGTCCGTGGGACGCAGTTCGAGGTCGCGGTCACGGCCGAGGCCACGACGGTCACCACGAGCGAGGGGCGCGTCGCGACGAGCGATCCGGCGAAGATCGCCGAGGTGCTCGTCACCCCCGGCCTCACCACGACCACGCGGAAGGGCGAAGTGCCGACCGCCCCGGCGCCCGCGCCCGAGCCGCAGCGGCGTGTCACCGTGACCGTCTCGGACCCGGACACGCTCGTCGTCGACCCGTTGGGCCGCGCGAACGGCTTCAAGGACGGCAAGCCGGTGGTCCAGAGTCCCGGCGCCTCGGTGCGTGTCGTCGAGGGAAGGCTCGTGGTAACGCTTCCGAACATGCCGGATGGCACGCTCGCCGCTTCTACCGGCAGGAAAGGCGCCGAGATCGAGACGACGGTCGCGGACGCGGGCGCGGCGCCGGTCACGGTGACGGCCTCGGGCAGCGGTCCCGTTGGTGTGAAGGTGCAAGCGGTGAACGGTGCGCGGCCAAGCGTCGAAGCCACCAAGGGCGACCGGAAGGTCGATCTGCCCAAGCCGAAGGTCGGCCGTAGGCCGGCCGGGCCCCCCGACGCGGCATCGGGCGCCAGCGGCACCGGGCCGGATGCGAAGGCCCCGGACGCGAAGGTCCCGGACGCGAAGCCGGCGGCGGCGCCCGAGGCCAGCGCCACGGAGGTGAAGACGTCAGACGCGAACGCGAAGACGCCCGCGGTGAAGACCCTGGCCGCGAAGACCCCGGCCGCGAACGTGAAGACGCCCGAGGCGAAGACCCCGAACGGGAACGGGAAGACGGACGGGGACGCGAAGACCCTGGACGCGAAGACCCTGGACGCGAAGACCGGCGCACGTATGTCCGAGCTGACCGAGCCACAAGCCGACGATGCCGGTCAAGGCTCCGGGAAGAAGAAGTAGCGGACCACCGCCGGGCACGACGGGCGTTCGACCGCCGTTAACCATCCGGGGCGGACCTGCGGGGAGGCACGAGGGGGTCGAACCCTCTCTAAGAGATCCACATTCTCTTGTGCTGCCGTTACACCAGTGCCTCCACGGCGCGGCGCGCTCGCGGGAGCGCCATTCTACCGGTCAGACCGACGGCCCCGCCACGGCCGCCGTCAGCGCGGCGGCGCGGATCATCACTACGCTGATCCGGTGACCGCCCTCGTCTTCGTCCTCGCCTTGGCCGGCGCGCTGCTCGCGCTCTCGATCCACCTCGTCATGCCGCTCTACGCGCTCATGGTCGTGCGCCTGGTCGCGGCCGAGCTGGCGGCCGATCTCCTCGTGGTGGAGATCGTCCTGGCGGCCGCCGCGCTCCTCGCGCTTCGTGACACCGCGCGGGCGGCGGTGCTCGTCGTCGCGATCGCCGGGATCGTCCTGGCCGCGATCCCGCTCGCCCGGATCCCGGCCGCGATCGCCGCGTCCGACCGGGCGCTGGACGAGATCGGCGCGCCCCCCGCGCGGGCCGCCGCCGTCAGCATCGTCCGCCTGCTCACCGGACGCGGCTCCCGCGACAACAGGCCGGCCATCCGGCGGACGAACGACATCCCGTTCCGCGTCGTTGGCCAGACCACCCTTCGCCTCGACCGGTACGACCCGCCGACCCCCGGCCCGCACCCGGCCATCGTCGTCGTGCACGGGGGCAGCTGGCGCAATGGCGACAAGGGCGAAGGCGGGATCGATCCGACGGTCACCAACCGGATCTTCGCCGCGCGCGGCTACACCGTCTACGACATCCAATATCGGCTCGTCCCGGAGGCGATCTTCCCCGCGCAGCTCGACGACGTCATCTGCGCGCTCGGTCACGTCCGCGCCCAGGCCGCCGCCGATGACGTCGACCCGGAGCGCACGGTCCTCCTCGGCCGCTCGGCCGGCGCACATCTCGCCCTGCTGGCGGCCTATCGCGCCGGCCGCGATCCGCTGCCGTCCGGCTGCGCGCCACCGGCGTCCGTGCGTGGCGTCATCGCGCTCTACGGGCCCACCGATCTCGTGCGGGCCTACAACGTTCCGGCGGATCCCGATCTCATCGCCGGCTCCAGCCTGATCCGCGATTTCCTCGGCGGCAGCCCCGCGACCGCGCCCGACCGCTACCGCCTGGCGACCCCACAGACCGCGCTCGACCGCGCGGTCCCGCCGACGCTGTTGCTCCATGGGGACGCCGATCAGATCGTGCGGCCGGACCACTCGCAGTCGCTCGCGGCCGCTCTCACCGCGGCGGGGTCTCCGGTCGCGCTGGTGGAGCTCCCCTGGTCCGGCCACGGCTTCGACGCGATCTCCTGGGGGCCCGGCGGGCAGATCGCGCTCTCGGCGATGCTCCGCTTCCTCGCCCTGGTGGCCCCGGCCCGCCCCTAGGCTTCCGGGCCTGACGGGCCGCGCGGTGCCGGAGCCTGCTCAGCCGCCGCCGCTCCGTTTCACCGCGTCGGCATAGAGCTGCCGGACCATCGGCGCGGCCGGATGGAACTCTCCGACGTCGAGATACACCTTCCAGGCGGCGACCGCGCCACTCCAGTCCTCGGCCTTGTAGCGCAGCAGGCCTTTGAGGAAGAGGGCGTCGGGATCCTTCGGACGCAGGGCGAGCACCCGATCGGTCGCCACCGCCGCCGCGTTCGGCTCGCCGGCCTGCACCAGGATGAGCGCGAGGCCGTTCAGCGCGGGCACGCTGTCGTGGTCGATCCCGAGGACCGTCTGATAGGCCGTGATCGCGTCGCGGGCCCGGCCATCCTGGCGGTACGCGTCGGCGAGCGCCAGGAGCGTCGGAACATCGCGGGGCGCCGCGCCGGCCCGGGCCTCGAGGACCGCGACCGACGGCGCACCGGCCCCGACGGTCCCGGTGAGCGGTCCGCCCGGTGCGCGGTCGCCGGTCTCACGCGGAAGGTTCTGGGCCACCAGGATCGCGGCGATGCCGGCGACGAGGGCGGCGGTGACGAGCGTGCGGAGCGGCGCGCGGCGCACCGGGGCGACGTCCTCGGTGACGAATGCCGAGCGCTCGAGGAGGCTCCGCAGCCGTCCGGCGTCGGCGGGATCGATCGTCCCGGCGGCCTCGGCGAACTGGAGATCGCGGAGCGACGAGACCGCGCGCGCGACGTCGTCGCGCCGATCCGGCGGGTCGTTCGGCCAGCCGGCCGCAGCCGGGCGAACGTAGGGTCGGGCGACGAGCCAGACCCCGGCCCCGAGGGCGAGGACGAACGCGGCGGCCGCGATCATCCCTCCGTCGCCTCCTCCCGGGCGACCCGCGCGCGCAGCTCGGCCACCCGCGGGTCGGCCGCGACCGCGGTCGGCGCGGTTCGGGCCGGCGCGGCGGCGCGGCGGATCCGGCCGAGCGCGACCACGCCGCCGCCGGCGACGAGCAGCAGCGGGAGGAGCCAGACCAGCCCGCTCGGTCCGGAGACCGGCGGCGCGAGGAACACCCAGTCGCCGTAGGCGCGCCGGAACTCGGCCCGGATGTCCTCGTCGCTCTTGCCTTCGGCGACGCGCTGGGCCACGAGGCCGCGCATCTCGCGCGCGGTCTCGGCGGGGGAGTCCTGGACCGACAGGCCCTGGCAGACCGGGCAGCGGAGCTCGGACGCGATCCGCTCGATCCGCTGGGCGTCGCTGACCGGCTGCGGCCGCGCGCCCCACCCGGCCGCCGCGATGAGCGCGATGAGCGCGAGCAGGATCGCGGCACGGCCGGCGCTCATCGCGCCGCCGCGGGCCGGAGGGCCTCGATCCCGCGGGCGAGCGTGGCGCCGTCGATCGCGCCCACATGCCGCCCGGCGATGACGCCGTCCGGTCCGATGAAGAAGGTCTCCGGGATGCCGAACACGCCGTACGAGAGCGCGGTCCGGCCGTCGGCGTCGATCCCGCTCGACCAGCGGTTCCCCAGGCGCGCGGTGTAGTCGCGGGCCGCGTCCGGGGAGTCCTGATAGACGATGCCGATGAGCACGACGTCCGCGGCGTGGTACCGCTCCCAGATATCCACCAGCGCCGGGTTCTCCTCTTTGCAGGGGATGCACCACGACGCCCAGAAATTCACCACGACGACCTTCCCGGCGTAGGACGCCAGGCTGATCCGGTCGTTCCCGCCGAGCGCGGGGAGATCGAACGCCGGGGCCGGCCGTCCGACCGTGCCGGTACGCACGTCCAGCGGATCGCGACGGAAGCCGAGGAGCAGCACGAGGACCGCACCGGAGATCGCGGCGATGGCGAGATAGCGAAGCGCGCGCCGCATCAGTCCGCGCCCGCCCCGGCACCGGCGGTGGCCGCGGTCGCGGCCAGGATGGCCTGGCCACGCCGGCGCGGCGGCGGCCAGGCCGCGACCAGGGCGCCGAGCCCGACGACGCCGCCGCCGAGCCAGAGCCAGGACACCAGGGGGATGACCCGGACCCGGATCGTGGCCCAGGCATGTCCGCGGACGTCGTACGCCGCGAGGATCGTGTAGATGTCGTTCCGTGGGCCGGCGCCGATACTCGGTGCGCCGATCGCCTGCCGGCTGTTCGGGTAGTCGACCAGCGCGGGATGGAGGCGCTCGTCGGCCCCGTTGCCGGTGACGACCAGGTCGGCGACGGTCTGCGCGCGTTGCGGCTCGACCACGTCGCGGAGCCCGGTGAACAGGACGCTGTAGCCGGCGATCTCCATCCGGTCGCCCGGAGCAAGGGTCCGTTCGACCTCGCTCGTCCCGGCCTGGCTCGCGGCGATCGCGACGACGACGATGACGATCCCCAGGTGCACGACGTACCCGCCGTAGCGGCGCCCGCTCCGACGGAAGAGATTCACCAGCGCGACGGTCGGGCGCTCGCCATGGAGCGCGCGGCGCGCCCGCGCGCCCCGCGCGAATTCCTGACCGATCGTCGCGGTGACGAAGGCAGCGAGCGCGAAGGTGAGCGTCGGGGCGAGGCCGGTGTACCCGCTGGCGACGCCGGCCGCGGCACCGATCGCCGCGGCGATGAGCGGCAGCGTGAACTGCCGCTCGAGCGTCGCGCGTGAGGCGCCGTGCCACGGGAGCTGTGGCCCGACGCCCATGAGGAACAGGAGTGCGAGACCGATCGGGACCTCGACGCGGTCGAAGTACGGCTTCCCGATCGAGAGCTGCGCGCCGGAGAGCGCCTCGGCGATGAGCGGGTAAAGCGTGCCGAGGAGCACGGTGAACGTCGCCGCGACGGACAGGACGTTCTGGAACAGGAAGATCGCCTCGCGTGACAGCGGAGCGCCGATCGTCCCGCGATCGCCCAGGTCGGCCGACCGGTAGAGCAGCAGTCCGATGCCGAGGACGAGGATCGCGACGAGGTAGCCGAGTAAGAGCGGTCCGATCGCCGACTGGGTGAAGCTGTGCACCGAATTCACCACGCCGCTGCGGGTGAGGAACGTGCCGAGGATCGTGAGCGCGAAGGTCGCGATGACGAGCGAGAGGTTCCAAAAGCGCAGCAGCCGGCGCTTCTCCTCCACCATCACCGAATGGAGGTACGCGGTCGCGGTGAGCCAGGGCATGATCGCCGCGTTCTCGACCGGGTCCCAGGCCCAGTAGCCGCCCCAGCCGAGGACCGCGTAGGACCACCACGCGCCGGCCACGATGCCCACGCCGAGCAGGGCCCAGGACGCGACCGCCGCCTTGCGCGTCGCGGTGAGCCAGCGATCGCCGGTCTCGCCGAGGATGAGCGCGGCGATGGCGTAGGCGAACGGGATGCTCGTGAGGACGTAGCCGAGGTAGAGGAGCGGTGGGTGCAGGGCCATGAGCGGATGGTTCTGCAGGAGCGCGTTCGGCCCGCGGCCGTTCTCCGGGACCGCCGCGAGCCGGATGAACGGATCGGCGGCGCTCACGTCCAGGATGAGAAAGAACGCGAGCATCCCGAAGAGCAGCGCGAGCGCGGTCACCGCGAGGCGGGGAAGCGCGCGGGTCCCGCGCCAGGCGACCCAGGCGGCCGCGCCGGCGAGGATCGCGGTCCACAGCAGGATCGAGCCCTCGAGCGCGCCCCAGAGCGAGATCGCGCTGTAGAACGGCGGCGTCTCGCGGGCGTTGTTCAGCGCGACGTAGCGCAGGCTGAAGTCGTGGCCCAGGAGCGCGCCGACCATGCAGAGGGCGGCGAGCGTCGACAGCGCGAGGACCGCGAGCGCGGCCCACTGCGCGCTCCGGAGTGAGCGCGCGTCGCGGCGCCAGGCGGCGTGTCCGGCCGCGGCGAGCCCCCAGAGGGTCAGGAGCAGCGCCGCGCGGAGCGCGCCGGCGCCGATGTCGCCGAGCATCTAGCCGCGCGCCACTACGGTGCCCGGTGCGCCGGCGTCGCGGACGCGGTGGGCGCGAAGTATTGCTCGTCGTGCTTCGCGATCACCTGTGTCGCGCGAAAGGTGCCGTCCGCGGCGAACGCGCCCTCGACGACCGCCCCCGCGCCCTCACGGAGAAGGCCCGGCGGCGCGCCGTTCCCGATGACCGTCACGGTGACGATCCCATCGCCGATCGCGAAACGGAGATCGCGCGTGCCGGGGTCGTATCGAAGCGATCCGGCCAGCACCTGTCCGCCGAGGCGCGCGGTCTGCCCGGCCACGAGATGCCGGTCCCGGGCCTCGGTGGGCGTAAGGTAATAGACCGCGGCATTGGTGAGGTTCTGGGTCGCGAGATACCCGATGAGCACCGCGACCGCGAGCGCCGCGAGGAGCAGCACGCGCCTCCCGCCGAGCCGGCTATCCGCTCCGACCACCGTCGTCCCCGCGGAGGAACAGCGACGCGAGGTAGAGGCCCAGGCTCCCCCAGCAGATGACGAAGGCGGCGACGAGGTAGCCGAGGTTCTCGATGTTCATTGACCGCGCGCCGCGAGCAGCCGCTGCTGGCGGCGGAGCTCGATCCCCACCCGGGCGGTCATGAGGTAGGCGTAGATGAGCGTGAACGCCGCGACGCTCACCAGGAGCGTGGCGAGCATCGGCGGATCGATCGTCGGACTCGCGTCGGGGCGGAGCACCGTCGGAAGCTGGTGGAGCGAGTTCATCCAGGTGACCGACAGATGCACGATCGGCACGTCGATGACGAGGATGACGCCCAGCACCGCCGCGCGGGTCGCGCGCCGGTCAAGATCCGGCGAGAGGCTGCGCAGGAGGAGGTAGCCGACGTACATCGTGAACATCACCGCGGTGGTCACCAGGCGCGGCTCCCAGGTCCACCAGACTCCCCACGTCGGCCGGGCCCAGAGCGAGCCGAGCATGAGCGTCACGCCGGTGAAGAGCACGCCGATCTCCGCCGACGCGACCGCGACGGCGTCGAAGACCGGACGCTTGGTCCAGAGCCAGCCGACACTCGCGATGAACACGACGATGAACGCGAGATAAGCGAGCCAGGCCGATGGGACATGCACGTAGAAGATCCGGAAGACGTCGCCTTGCACACGATCCTTGGGAGACCAGAAGAGCGCCATGTACGTGGCGATCCCCGCCGCGACCAGGCTGGCGATGCCAAGCCACGGGCGGATCCGCAGGGCCGGGAGGGGGCGAAGGGTGGTCGTCGTCATTCGATGGTCGCAGGGACGATGGTAAGGCCGACCACCGCATACACCAATCCGAACGCGACGAGCAGTCCGGACCAGGCGAGCGAGCCGGTCGCGTCACCGGTGAGCGCCGCGCTGGTCCCCTGGGTCGCGGCGACGAGCTGGGGGATGAGGACCGGCAGTGCCAGGATCGGCACGAGAACGCCGCGCGCGCGGAGGCGCAGTGCGAGGAGCACGTTGAGGACGATCACCGGCGGCAGGGCGATGACGCCCGTGAGCGTGACCAGCGCGAGGTGACCGGGAAGCGCTACCGACAGGCTGAGGAGCACCAGGGAAAGGGCACCGCCGCCCACGGCGACGATCGCGAGACCGCCGGCCAAAGCGGTGACCTTCCCGGCGAAGAGGGCGTCGCGGCCGCCGGGGAGGGCGAGGAGCGCGTCGAACGCGTCGTCCTCGAGCTCACGATCGAACGACCGGGTCGTCGCGAGGATCGCGGCGAAGGCCATCGCGATCCAGAAGAGCGCCGCCGCGACGCCGGGCTGCCGGGCCTCGGCCGGGCCGATGACGAGGCTCTCGAGGAGCACGAGGACCGCGGTGAAGGTGAGCGCCGCGACGAGGCCATCCGGCTGTCTGCGCTCGGCACGGAGCTCGCGGCCGGCGACGAGCGCCGCGCGGCCGAGCGCGATCACAGCCGCACCACCTGCGCGGCGTCGCCGTCGAGCTCGTGATGTCCGTGGGTCGCGACGACAACCGCGGCGCTCCGCCCGGCGAGCCGCGCGAGCGCGGCTCGCAGGAGCGCCATCGCGTCGTCGTCCAGCTCGCCGAACGGCTCGTCGAGGAGCACGAGGGACGTGCCTTCGCTGTCGATCCGCGCGAGGGCGGCACGGCGGCGCTGCCCGGCGGAGAGCGTCTCGACCGGGCGCCGCGCCAGCGCCCCGGTGATTCCCCAGGTGGCAAGCGCCGCGTCCACCCGGTCGAGGCGCGCGGCGCGGACCATTCGACCTGGCCGGTCCGTGCATTCCGCGGCATGCGGGTCCCCGCCGCGGAAGGCCGCGAAGAAGGTGAGATTCTCGCGCGCCGACAGGCCGCGGAGGAGCTGCGGCCGGTGCCCGAGGGACAGGAGCGATGTCGTCACGGTGCGCGTGCCGCGGGCGAGCGGCACCAGGCCGGCAATGGCCCGGAGGAGCGTCGTCTTCCCCGCGCCGTTGCTGCCGCGCACGATCGTGAGGCCCGGGCCGACCTCGAGGTCGATCGCCCTGAGGATCGCCCGGTCGTCGAGCACGATCGTTGCGCCCCGGAGCGCAGCCGCTATGTTCATCCCGACGATGATGGGGCGGGTCACGGCGTCCTGCTTGGCGCTTGCCCTGCTCTTCGGTGCGTGCGCTGAGGTCCCGGCGACCGAGCCGGTCGCCCGCGGCGCGCAGGTCTACCGCCAGAAGGGTTGTGCCAGCTGCCACGAGATCGCGGGCAGCGGGGGCCGGACCGGCCCCTCGCTCACCCACATCGGCACCGTCGCGGCGACGCGCCAGCCGGGGACGTCCGCCGCGGACTACCTCCGCACCTCGATCACCGATCCGGGGGCCTACGTGGTCCCGGGCTTCCCGGATTCGATGTCCCGGGGCCTTGCCCGCGGGCTATCCGACGCCGACCTCGAGGCGCTGGTCCAGTACCTCCTCAGCCTCCGGTAGGAGCCCCGAGCGCGAGCCACGCCCGCACCGCCACCGGCCAGGCGAACCAGTGTCGCGATGCCACGGCGCCGGTCACCTCGTCGTAGGCCTCGGGGAGCAGGCCGTCCCAGGTCTCGACCGCTTCCAGCCGCGCGTCCGCCGCGGCGCGGCCGGCAGCATCGCCCTGTGCGCTCGCGATGATCCACGCCTGCAGGTCTCCGAGTGGCCAAGGGTGCGGCGTGTGGAGCGAGCCGAGCCCCCCGAGCGGACCGGGGAAGAAGCCCCGGTTCGCCGGACTCCAGGCGCGCGCGATGGTCGCCCGCCAGCGCGGGTCGTCCGCGGAACAGAAGCCCCAGGCCGGGGCAAGCGCCGTCGGCAGGTCGTTCGCATCGTGATAGAACCGGGCACCTCCTCCGTCCGGCGCGCTTACGGCGTAGGCGAAGCCATCGCCCAAAGCGAAGTGCCGGAGGGTCGCCGAGCGCACCTCGTCCGCGGCGCCGTGTCCCAGCGTCGCGAGGGTGTGCCAGAGGAGCACGTGGCTCGAGAAGTGGTACGGCTGGACGAGGCGGTCGTCGGCCGGCGTCTCGTCCGTCGCGCTGAGCCCGAACGGCGCCCGACGGTCGAGGAGCTTCTCCAGCACCGCCGCCGCCTCGTCCCGGAACAGGCCGGTCTGGTGCGCGAGCAGCACCGGGTAGAGCTGCTGGTCGAGCTGGAAGGCGCGGTCCTTCGCCTGACCGGACGCGAGCGAGGAGCGTGGCCACCAGCCTCCCGGGCGCTCGGCCGTGGTGTAGAGCCAGTGCGCGAACGCCGCGACGATCTCGTGTCCGCCGGTCCCCGCGGGGAGCCGATCGAGGAGCGCACAGCTGAAGTAGGCGTCGCGGGTCCACACGAGCGGGAGCAGCTCGTGATCGGCGAGCAGCGCGATCGTCCCCGGCCCGACCTGCGTCGCGACGCAGTCGAGCACGTATGCGGCGGCCCGGCGTACCGGCCACGAGAGGCGTGCGAGCTCCGGCTGCGGCGCCTCGCGGTCCAGCAGCGCGGCCGCGTCGTCGGCGAGGGCGAGCGCCTCCGCGGCCGCGCTCGCGACATCGGGCCCGAGGGCCGCGGCCGCGACCGCGATCCAGCCCTGACCCTCGGCGACTGCCGGGCGCACGACGAGCGCCGCGCTGGCACCGAGTGCGGGATCGTGGATCGTGAGGAGGTCGTCCTCGTGGATCGTCTCGGGCGCCGACTCCGCGGGTGGGAGCGGCCCGCCCTCGGTGAGCTGGGTGTAAGCGGCGCGGCCGAGCCGGAGCGTCCCGGTCCAGGTCCCGTTGGGTACCCCGCCGGTCCCGCGGGCCAGTTGTACGACGCCGCGCCGTCCGGCCGGGGCGAAGGTGGTGATCTCCCACGCCGCGGCGGCGGTCGTTCCCCGGACCACGGGGATCCGATCGTCCCGGAGGAATGCCTCGGTCGCCCCGGCGGCGAACGCGAACCCCGCCCCGCCGCGCGCCGGATCGGCCAACGCCGCGCGGTAGGCGCGGACCGCCGCCGGGTCGCCGCGCCGGTCCTCCGGGAACGGCGGCGCGTCGGTGAGGACGATCCGTCCGTGCAGCGGATGCGTGATACCGAGCGACAGGAGCCGCCCGGTCCAGCTCACCGTCCCGGCGACGATCCCGTTCCCGACGTCGAGTGGCTTGTGGGGACGAGCCGGATCGAGGGCCTGAGAGGCCCGATCAGCCAATCAGCGCCAACCGCTCACGGCCGCTCTGCCACTCGCGCATTATCGTCACGAAGCCACATCGTCGGAGCGCACGTTCGACGCTCGACCAGCGACCAACGGTCGGGCCGAGTTCGGCGCGATCGGCTCCGCTACTTAAAGCAGGGCTCTCCGGCGATTCTCGTCCAGTCCAGCAACTCGGTCGCGTGCCAACCGACGCCTTCCTCCTGTACTTCGAGCAGATATTTCACACCGCCGTATGTGGGGAACGCGAAGGACTTGAGCTCAGCCGCGACTTCGGGTCCGACAGTGAGCGTGACCACAAGTGGTGGTACGAGATCAGGATGTCCGCACACGCGCGGCTCGCCCGGCGTCGCGTCGTGCCGCTGGGCGCTCGCCAGGATCGTCCGGTCCGGCCCGCGCAGGCGAGCGGCCTTCATGTGTTCAGTGAATCCATCCTGCTGCAGTACGAGCACGTGGCGCTCCGACAGGTACATCCAGCGGACACGAACGACGCGCGGCGTCAGAGTTGGGGGCGCGGTCGCAGCGGGCTGCAGGTTCGTCGTGGGTGGAGCGATCGCCACGGGCACTGGCGCACCGCAAGCGACAAGGAGCGCTGCTAGGGCGAACGCGCTGGCGCGATTCGGTCGGACCATCAAGCCGCGGGCGGTGCTCACCACCACATTGACCAACTGACGCAGACGCTCGGGGACCACTGGTGTACGACGGCGTAGTACGAGCCGGGATTGATCGGCACGTATTCGTTGGCCGTTCCCGGGTTCGTCGAGGCTCCGACCAATCCGTAGTCCGATTGGCGATAGACATAGAGGTCGACATCACCCCCGGCGATGTTGTAAAGCGTGACGTTCGTGCCCCCGCTAACGGTGAACTTGTACCAGGTGTTCATTCCGCGAAGACAACTGCTCGCGTTGTTCCACCCCGTGAAGGCCTGGTACGGTCCTTCGCCTGAGCCGTACGACCACCAGGAGCGGTGGGCGTAGAAGCTGACGTCGGCGAAGGTCCGGCTGTAACGCTTCGCGCCCTGCGGATTCCCGTCAGTGGTCGCTTCGAGGGTGTACATCCCGAGGCCATCGACTCTGCGGTAGTGATAGAAGAACGTGTGCGCGCCAGTCGCGAAATAGTCGCCAGGTTGCCCCGCCTGGACCGCGCCCGCAGACAAGCCGTCGAATTGCAGCGAGGGGGTTCCCTTCTTCGGATTGGCGGTATCGCCAAAGGCGGAGTAGACCAAGCCAGAGCAATCGACGCCTGAGGTTCCATAGTACAGGTCAGCCGACGTGTTTCCGACAAGCGGACCGGGCCTCGGGTAGTAGGTGCTTAACGATCCGTCCCAGGTCGACCACGCCGCCCAGTCGCTGCGGCTCCAGGGCGTATCGAAGCCGCCCCATAAGTACGGGATGCCTTGGAAGTACTGCCCGTCGTATGCACCGACAAGTTGGATCGGCTTCGTGGCTCCGCCGCGTGGTGCGCCACCCGCGGTTCGGTCGTACGTGTTGTGCCAGTACCATCCCGTGGATGTCATCTGATCCGCACGGTCAACGACCTGGCTACGAGTGAGCGATGTTCCCCACCTGAGCGGACTGGCCGCGCGCGGGCTGCTGCTGCTCGCTCTCGGCGCCGGGGTCGCGGGAATCACGCTGCGGTAATCGCGCGAGGTTGTCCCCAAGGTCGTGGAATTTGAAGGCGGTCCTCCACCTTCAC
>JRHI01001420.1_pt1 | contig 20183 bp, 17 predicted proteins | sample 215371 | NCBI WGS metagenome assembly JRHI01 (sample SAMN02929681, study PRJNA255918) | sediment metagenome | biome: cave system; feature: Ice Cave; material: Sediment; isolation source: sediment from deep within a dark volcanic ice cave with no known source of... ...
GTCGTCAACCAGCTCGGCATGCACGCGCGCGCGGCCGCGAAGTTCGTCCATCTGGCGACGCGCTACAACGCACGCGTGAGGGTGGCGCGCGAGGGGCGCGAGATGGACGGCAAGAGCATCATGGGGATCCTGCTGCTCGCGGCCGCGCGCGGGTCGACGATCATGATTTCCGCCGACGGCGCCGACGAGCGCGACGCCGTCGCGGCCCTGGTCGCGCTGGTGCAGTCGGGATTCGGCGAGGACGCATGCAGCAGCGCCTGAAGGGCATCGGCGTCTCGCCGGGCGTGGTGGCGGGCCGGGCGGTCGTGCTGATTCAGCGCGCCCACGTGCTGCGCTACCAGATTCCCCCCGTGCGCCTCGATGACGAGTTGCGGCGGCTGGACGAGAGCCGGGTCCGAACGCGCGAGCAGCTGGTGGAGATCCAGGCGCGGCTGGCCCAGCGGCGGCCCGAGCTGTCGTCGCTGTTCGACGCGCAGCTGTTGATGCTCGACGACCCGATGCTCCTGCCCCGCGCCGCCGAGGTCGTCCGCCAGCAGCGGGTGAACGCGGAGTGGGCGCTGCAGCAGGTGTTCCACGAGTTCAGCGCGGTGTTCGACGAGGTCGCCGACCCGTACCTGCGCGAGCGCAAGGGCGACGTGGCGGACCTGGTGGGCCGCCTCCGGATGAACCTGCGGCACGGCGTCGCCACGCCGCGCGATTTGCTGCGCGATCTCGACGAGGCGTCCGTCCTGATTGCCGACGAGCTGACGCCGTCGATCGCCGCGCAGGTGGATTGGACCAGGGTCCGCGGCTTTGCGACCGACGCCGGCAGCCGGACGTACCACACGGCGATCCTGGCGCGGTCGCTCGACGTGCCGGCGGTCGTCGGCCTGCACAACGCCAGCGAGCTGGTGCAGGCGGGGCAGCTCGTGGTGATCGACGGCACCGCCAGCGAGCTGATCCTCGATCCGGGCGCGGAGGAGCTCGCGCGGGCCGCGCACGAGGCAGACGATCATCGGCCCGCGGCGCCGGTCGAGGCCGAGCGGAGGCGTCCGGCGTCCACGGCCGACGGTGTGCCGATTCGGCTCGACGCGAACATCGAGTTTCCCGACGATCTCGCCGCCGCGCGGTACGCCGGCGCGGAGGGGATCGGCCTCTACCGCTCCGAGTTTCTGGTGACGAGCGGCGCGGAGGACATCCGCGACGAGGATCGGCAGTACGAGATTTATCGCGGGATGCTCGAGGGCATGGCGCCGGGCTCGGTCACCGTGCGCACGTTCGACGTCGACGAGGCGCAGCTCGCGTCGCGGCTCTCGCAGCATCCGTTCGCGGGCGGCTGGGAGCCGGACGAGGCGCGCGCGAGCCGTCAGGGGCTGCGCGGCCTGCGGCTCAGCTTGACGCGGCCGGATCTGTTCCGCATCCAGCTGCGCGCGCTGCTGCGCGCGGCCAAGCACGGCACCCTTCGCATCATGTTTCCGTTCGTCTCGAGCGTCGAACAGATTCGCGAGGCGCGCGCGATGATCGTCGCCGCCGCGGCGGACCTCGCCCGGCGCGGGGAACAGGTGCCGCGGGTGCCGGTCGGCGTGATGATCGAGATTCCGGCCGCCGCCTATACGGCGGATTTGCTGGCGCGCGAGGTGGACTTTTTCACGATCGGGACCAACGACCTCATCCAGTACTGCCTTGCGGTCGATCGCGCGGACGAGCGGGTCTCGCGGCTGTACGAGCCGCTGCATCCAGCGATCCTGCGCATGATCCTGATGGTCCGCCGGGCCGCGTCGCGCCAGCGGATTCCGGTCTCGCTCTGCGGCGAGATGGCGTCCGATCCGGCGCTGCTCACGCTGCTGGTCGGTCTCGGCCTGACCGAGTTCAGCATGACCCCTGGCGCCATTCCGGTCGCGAAACAGGTGCTGGCCGAGCTGCGGAGCGACGAGCTGCGCGCGCTGGCGCGGCGGATTCTGAAAATGGCGACGATCGACGACATCGAACGCGCCCTGCTGGCCGCGCTCGGCCGGCTGACGCCGATCAAGGGAGTGACATCGTGAGCGGTGAGATGACACGCGTGGAGAAGCCGTGGGGATACGAGCTCCACTGGGCGAAGACCGACCGGTATGTGGGCAAGCTGATTCACGTCAATGCCGGCCACGCGCTGAGCCTGCAGTATCACAACCTGAAGGACGAGACGATTTACCTGCATTCCGGCAAGCTGCTGTTCGAGATTCAGGTGGACGGCCAGCTGCAGCAGCGGGAGATGCTGCCCGGCGAGCGCGTGCACGTGACGCCAAAAACGGTGCACCGGATGACCGCGATCGAAGACAGCGACATCTTCGAAGTCTCGACGCCGGAGCTGCACGACGTGGTCCGGCTGGAAGACCGATATGGGCGCGAGGACAAGGCGCGCTAGCGAATTGCGGATTGCGGATTGCGAGATTGGGATTTCCTGGTCGTGCCTCAGTCCGGAATCCGCAATCCGCAATCCGCAATACGATCGTCAGAACGGAATGTCGTCGTCGGTCAGCGGCTGATCCGGGACGTCGGCGCCGTGCGACGGGGCCTGCGCGCCGCCCATGCTCTCTTCGCCTCCGCCGCGCGACATACCGCTGCCGCGCTGTCCGCCGCCACCGCCGCCGAGCAGGACGATGCGATCGCCGCGGATTTCGGTGGTGTAGCGCTTGTTGCCGTCCTTGTCGTCCCACTGACGGGTCTGCAGGCGCCCTTCCACATAGATCTGCTTGCCCTTGGTGAGGTACTCAGCCAGCGACTCCGCGGACTTGCCCCAGAGCACGATTCGGTGCCACTCGGTCTTTTCCTGCTTCTGGCCGGCTTTGTCGTTCCACACCTCGGTGGTCGCCATGTTGATCGTCGCGACCGCCGCGCCGCCCGGCGTATAGCGCAACTCGGCATCGCGTCCGAGGTTGCCCACCAGAATCACTTTGTTCACGCTTCCCATAGGGCGTCGATTCTACTCTAGTTCAACTCTAGTTCGGGCGTCTGATTTGATCGAGCCGCTGCTTCGCCAGGCGGCCGGCATCGCTGTCGGGATATGTTTTCACGACGTGATCCCACGCATCGCGCGCGCCGTTCAGATCCCGCAGGTTCTGCAGCGCGAGCCCCTTCTTGTAGTACGCGTCGGGAATTTTGTCGCCGCCGGGATAGGTCCGGATCGCGAGGTCGCAGGCTTCGACCGCCTTGTCGTTCTTGCCGTCCTGCAAATACGCCGTGCAGATGTACACCTGTGCATCGTCGGCCATCTCGGATTTGGGAAAGCTCTTGATGTAGTCGGCGAAGCCGAGGATGGCCAGATCGTACTGCCCCGCGTAGTAGTCGCTCTGCGCCGAATCGAACACTTTCTGCGGCGAGGCGCCGACGCCTGGCGAGGCCTGACCGCCCGCCGGCGCGGTCCCGCCGGAGGGGGCGCCGGCCGGCGGCGTCGAGTCGTTCGTGCCCGACGGCCGCGACCCCATCTGCTGCATCGCCTGACGCAGCGAGTCGACTTCCTGCGTCAGCGATCCGATGCGCACGTTGTTGTCGTCCAGCTTCTCCCGGATCACGCGCACGTCGTTGGTGAGGTTGTCGATCACCAGCTTCTGGTCGGCGAACGCCTTGCGCGTGGTTTCGCTCTGCGAATCGAGCCGCGTGTTCACGGCTTTGATCGCGTCGGTGACCGATCCGATCAGGTTCTGCAGCCGCTGAGACTGCTCCTGCAGCATGCGGAGGTCGGCCATCAGCTGCTGATGTTCTTTGTTGGCGGCGTGCGTGGGCGCCGCGGCCGCGAGGAGGATCACGCCGAGCAGGACGCCGAAAGCTCTCGGTTTCATAGGCTCACTTCGCGGTGATGACGAAATGTGCGCGGCGGTTCTTCGCGAACGCCGCCTCGTCATGGCCGGGATCGAAGGGGAATTCCTTCCCGTAGCTGACGGTCCGCAGACGGTCCGCGGAGATTCCCAGCGAGACGAGATACGCCCGCGCGGCAATCGCGCGGCGCTCACCCAGCGCCAGATTGTACTCGGCCGTCCCGCGCTCGTCGCAGTGACCTTCCACGGTCACGGCCCAGCTGGGATAGCGCTTGAGCAGCGCGGCGTTCTCGTCCAGCGCCCTTTGGCTCGCGGCGCTCAAGTCGCTGCTGTCGAGCTCGTAGAACACCGGCTTCAGCGGAGAGTTCTTGTTGAGATCGTCGAGCGACGCCGACGAAATCGCATCGTCGCGCACCGGCTCGGGCGGCACCATCGTCGGTTCGCGGACCGGCTCGGGCGGCGCCGGCGGGCGCGGAGGCGTGGCGGTGCCGGTCGTCACGGGCGGCGGCGGCGCCGGCCGGGCGACCGGCGGGTTCTTCTTGCCGCAGGCCGCTGCCGTCAGCAGCACGGCGACGGCAATCAGCGTGGATGTCGTTCGGACCGCTTTCATCGTCGAGTCTCCCGTCATTTGGACCAGTCCGGTTTTTCGTTGTTGCCCGTCTTTGTGATCTGCCGCACGTTCTTTCCGTCGCGAGCCATCGTGAAGATCTGCGCCTTCCCCGAGCGCGTGGACGTGAACACGATGTGGCGGCCGTTGGGCGAGAAGGCCGGGCTCTCGTTCGTGCCCTCGCCGAAGGTGAGGCCCTTGGCGACGCCGGTCGAGAGGTCGAGCACCCGGATGTCGAACCCGGGGCCGCTTTTCGACGCGAACGCGATCTCGTTGAACGGCGACGGCGACCAGGTCGGGCGGTCGCACCACGACTCCGACGTCTTCTTCGACAGGTTCAGCCCGTCGGCGCCGACGACGTAGATCTGCGGGGAGCCGCTGCGGTCGGACGTGAACGCGATCTGCGTGCCGGACGGCGACCAGGTCGGCGTGATGTCGATGGCCGGATTGTTGGTGATGCGCCGCAATCCCGATCCGTCGCGGTTCACGACGTAGATCTCCGGGTTGCCGTCGCGGGTCGAGCTGAAGGCCAGCCGGGCGCCGTCGGGCGACCAGGCGGGCAGCCAGTTCTCGCCGACCTTGTCGCCCCGGGTCACCTCGTCGAGCGTGCCCTGGAAGATGTTCGAGATGAACAGATTCGCGCCGCCGCGGCGGTACGAGGTGTAGGCGATCGAGCGGCCGTCCGGCGACCAGCGCGGCGCGATGTTCAGCGTCCTGCCGACCGTCACGCGCTTCTGGTTCTCGCCGTCGTAGTCGGCGATGTAAATCTCCTTGATGCTGCGGTTCTGGACGGTCCCGGACATGCGCTCGCCGTCGCGGTCGGAATCGAACGTCAGCTTGGTGCGCGCCACGCCGTTCAGCGCGCGCTGCGACTTGTGGAGCTCGTCGGACATCGTGTGCGCGAACAGGCGGGCGTTGGATCCGCCGTACTCGCGCGCGAACGCCGCCTGCCGCGTCCGCACGTTGAACAGCTTCAGCTCCACCTTGAAGCCCGAGCTCGCCTTCTGCACCGTGCCCACGACGAGGCCGTCGGCGTTGAGCTCGCGCCAGCGATCGAACGGCACGTCGGCGAACGACGTCGCTTTCGGAATCGAGGCATAGACGTCGCGCGGGATGAACGCGAACTCGCGCTCGAAGTTGAGGTCGTCCCACAGCACCTGGCCGATCGTCTTCGCCGTCGCCACGGTTTCGGCGTCGGTCGACAGCGCGATGAAATCGGGGACGGCGAGCCGCGGCGCGGAGCCGCCTTCGCCGCTGATCGTCGTGACGATCTCGTTGGGCTGCTGCGGCGCGGGCGGCTGGGGCGGCTGCTGCGCGTGCGGCCACGCGGCCAGCATGGCGATCGCGAGCGCTCCGGGGATGATGAATTTGGTCATTTGTATTCGAAGTTGAGGTGCACGGGCAGCGTCGGGTTGGGAAAGGCGTCGGGCAGTGGCGGCAGCGTTCTCGTCGTCAGGACGGCCCGCAGCGCCGCGGTATCGAGCGTCGTCGTGCCGCTCGACGTTTCGATCGACGCGTCCACGATCGACCCGTCCCGCCGGATGGTGAACTTGATCAAGCTGTGGCCGGTGGCGCCCTGGTTCTGATTCCATGCGGAGCGGATTCGCGTCACCATCGTCGCGACGTACTCGGGGCAGCAGAACTCGCCGACGACGTCGAGCGAGGACCCGGAACCGGCGCCGCCGCCCGTGGAGAGGCCGAAGCCCTGGCCGCGCACGAGGGTCTCGGCAMTTGCCGTCCCGGAGAGCTGCTTCGCCCCTTTCGCCGGCGTCCGGCCGCGCGCCTCGTCAGGCGCCTGCTTCACGGTGGGCCCCGGCGTCGTCTTCACGGGCTTCGCATTCGGCAACGGCACGACCATCTCCGGCGTCTTCGCCGCCGGCGGGCGGATCGCTTCGCGCCTCGGTGTTTCGTCGGGCGGCGTCACCGCCTGCACCGGCCGTCCGCCCATCGTCGTCATGCCGCCGTTCTCGGGACCGGCGCTGCCGCTGAGCGAAATCGTCATCACCGTTTTCGGCGCGTCGGACGCGTGCCTGAACAGGCTGCCGCGCGTGACGATCAACGCGGCAGCAAGCGCCAGGTGCACCCCGACCGACACGGTGATCATGCGCTGGAGCCCCGCCGGGGCCTGCATCCGATCGCGGAGCACGTCGCTGACGTCCATCAGCGGGCGCTCGGCATCCTGGCCACCATGCCGATGTTCTGCACGCCGGCCGCCTTCAAGGCGTCGATCACGTCCATCAGCTCCTGGTACTGCACCGCCGCGTCGCCGCGCAGGAACACTTCCTTGTCGCTGCTGGTCTCCATCTTCTGGCGGACGCGCTCCTGCAGCACGCGCATGTCGACCTTGTCCTTGCCGACATACACGAAGCGGGACTGGCGGATGGAGTCGGGAATCGTGATCTCGACCCGTTCGCCGGTGACCTGCGCGGCGCGGCGCGACTGCGGCAGCTTCACGTCGATGCCGCGCTGGATCATCGGGGCGGCGACCATGAAGACGATGAGCAGCACGAGCATCACGTCGACCAGCGGCACGACGTTGATCTCGGCGAGCGAGGTCATCACGCGCCGGCCGCGGCCCTCCCGGCCCGACGCGCTGCCGGCCGCCGGTCCCAGTTTCGGCATTAGGTGAAGTTCCTCTCGCAGATATTCAGAAACTCCATCGCGAAGTCGTCCATTTCCGACGCGAACAGCTTCACGCGGCCGGACAAGTAGTTGTAGAAGAGCACGGCGGGGATAGCGGCCGCGAGACCCGCGGCGGTGGCGATCAGCGCTTCCGCGATCGGGGTGCCGACGGCCTGCAGGCTCGTCGACCCCGTGACGCCGATCTGTTCGAACGCGCTCATGATGCCCCACACCGTCCCGAAGAGCCCGACAAACGGGCCCATGCTCGCGACCGTCGCGAGAAACGACACGTGGCTCTCGAGCTTGTTCACCTCGACGGCCGACGCGCGCAGCAGCGCGCGATCCACGGCCGGCAGGCTCTTCAGGGTAGGACGTCCGGCGGGGGCGCGCGGCTGGGGGTCGTGCGCCGCGTCGGCCGGCGCCGCCTGGCGGAGTTGCGCCGTGATCTCCGCGTACGCGATCTGGAAGAGGCCGACGAGCGGGCTATCGCCGAGCGAGCGGCACACCGCTTGTACTTCGGAGAACTTGTTGCTGCGGCGGAACACTTCGAGAAACTGCGCGCTTTGTTTCGACGCGCGCCGAAACGTCCACCATTTGTAGAGGAAAATACCCCAGGACCAGATCGACAGCAGTACGAGGGTCAGGAGAACGGCGAGCGAAATCGCGGTCGATCGGGCGATGAGGTTGATGATGCCGGTGCTCGAACCTTCAGACGCAGCACCAGTCGTCGCCTGCATGAGCAGGGCGAACATCGGGCTTCCAAGCGTGCGCAAACGGCCTCCGAGGCATGGTAATGCGCCGCTGGGACAGCGCGATTGCACAACTGTATCATGGCGTGAAAGAGCTGTCAAAGCTATGTTACCATTGGAGTTCTCGCCCTTTTCACATGCTCCGCTTCCTGCGCATCAAGCACCTCGCCGTGATTGACTCGGTCGAGGTCGAGTTCGACCCGGGCCTCAACGTCCTCACCGGCGAAACCGGAGCGGGGAAGTCGATCCTCGTCGAGGCGGTCGGGCTGCTGCTCGGCGGGCGCGCGTCGGGAGACCTCGTGCGCACCGGCGAGGAGGCGGCGGCGATTGAAGCCATCTTCGAAAGCGGCGGCGAGGAGCTGCTGGTCCGGCGCGAGATCACCGCCCAGGGGCGCAGCCGCGCGTTCATCAACGGATCGCTCGCGACCGCCGGCGCGCTCAAGGAGCTGTCGAGCCGGCTGATCGAGCTGCACGGCCAGCACGAGCACCAGACGCTGCTCGATCCGTCGACGCATCTTGGCGTCATCGACGCGTTCGGCGGCCTCGAGGCGCTTGTCGCGCCGGCGACCGCGGCCTTCGAGACCTGGCGCGCATCGCAGGACGAGCTCGCGCGCGTGCGCGCCGCAGCGAAGGAGCGCGAATCGCGCCAGGATCTGATCGCCTTCCAGCTGGGCGAATTGGATCGCGCGGGGCTGAAGGCGATCGCGCCGGGCGACACGGGCGAGGACGTCGAGCTGGCCTCGCTGCGCCAGGTGCTCGCCAGCGCCGAGCGCGTCGAGCGGCTGTGCACCGAGAGCTACGCCACGCTGTACGAGCGCGACGACGCGATTCTGGCCGGGCTCGGGAGCGTGTGGCGCCGCGTCGCGGAGCTGGCCGCGCTCGATCCGCGCTTCAAGCCGTATCTCGACTCACGGGACGGCATCAAGTCGCAGCTCGAGGATCTGGCGGGGTTCCTGCGCAAATATGCCGACACCATCGAGGCCTCGCCTGCGCGCCTGCAGGAGATTGAAGAGCGGTTGGCGCTGCTCGAACGGCTGAAGCGGAAATACGGGCCGGCGCTCGCCGACGTCATCGCGCGCCGCGAGCGCCTGACGCGCGAGCTGGACGAGCTCGCCCGCGCCGACGACCGGATCGCGCAGCTCGATCGGGAGCAGGCGGTTGCGCGGGCCGCGTTCCTGGCCGCGGCCGAAGCGCTATCGGGGGAGCGGCGGCGCATCGCGAAGACGCTCGGCACGCAGCTCGAGTCGCTGGTCGCCGAACTGGCGATGGAGCGGACGCGGTTCGAGGTTCGGTTCGGCGACGGGCCACTGCCCGAGCCGGCCTGGAGCGGCCGGGGCATCGACGCCGCCGAATTTTTCGTCTCGCCGAATCTGGGCGAGGACCTCCGGCCGCTCGCCCGCATCGTCTCGGGCGGCGAGCTGTCGCGCATCATGCTCGCGATCAAGACGCTCACCGCCACGACGCGCCACGGTTTCAGCTCCGCGGCGGCCCGTCCGCCGAGCGCCTCCGCCCCGGGCCTGATTTTCGACGAAGTGGACGCCGGCATCGGGGGGCGCGTCGCCGACGTCGTCGGGCGCAAGCTGCGGACGCTCGGATCGGCGTTTCAGGTGCTCTGCATCACGCACCTGCCACAGATCGCGGCGTACGCCGACACGCACTTCGAGATCGAGAAGCGGGTCGACGGCGGCCGGACGCGGACCACCGTCCGGCGGCTCGACGCGGACGGCCGCGTCGAGGAGCTCGCGCGGATGCTCGGCGGCGAAGCGATCAGTGATGGCCTTCGACGGTCCGCGCGTGAGATGCTGACGGAGCGTTCGGCGCCGAGCGCCCCTCAGGCGAAAGGCGAACCGAAGTCGAAAGGCGAAAGCGAAAGCCTGGCAGACACCACGGACACAGAAGGCACGAAGGGCGCTAAGATCACGAAGGGCGCGAAGATCCCAAAGGTCCCGAAGGGCGCAAAGGCCAAACAGCGTGGCGCGTAAATATCTCATCGAAACGTTCGGCTGCCAGATGAACGTGCACGACTCCGAACGGATGGCGGGGCTGCTCGAGCAGGCGGGCTACGAGCCGACCGACCAAGCCGGCGACGCCGACGTGGTCGTCATCAACACGTGCAGCGTCCGCGAGCGCGCCGAAGACAAGCTGTATACGCGGCTGGGAGAGCTCCGCCAGTTGGCCGCCGAGCAGGGGCACGACCCGATTGTCGCGGTCGCCGGCTGCGTGGCGCAGCAGGAAGGCGAGGCCATCCTGAAGCGGTCGCCGGGGGTCGCTGACGTGATCGTGGGCACCCAGGCGATTCGCCGGCTCCCGATGCTGGTCGCGCAGGCGGCCGCGGAGCGCCGCGCGGTCGTCGACCTCGATCCCTACGACGACGTGACGTTTCCGCTGGGGGTGACGCGCCGGGCCGATCCGCTGAAGGCGTACGTGACGATCATCGAAGGCTGCAACGAGTTCTGCAGCTTCTGCGTCGTGCCGTACACGCGCGGAAACGAGCGGATGCGGCCGCTGGCCGACATCCTGGCGGAGGTGCGCGACGCCGCCGGCACGGGGCACCGCGAAGTGCAGCTGCTGGGGCAGATCGTCAACCACTACGCGGCGCCCGACGATCCGTCCTGTGATTTCAGCGGCCTGCTCGAGGCGGTGCACGCGATCGACGGCGTCGAGCGGATCCGCTTTGCGAGCCCGCATCCGCGTCACGTCTCGCCGCGCTTCCTGCGCACGATGGCGCGCCTGCCGAAGGTCTGCCGGCACCTGCATCTGCCGGTGCAGTCGGGGTCGACGCGGGTGCTCGAGGCGATGCGCCGGCGCTACACGCGCGATGGCTATCTGGATCTGATCGCGCAGATTCGTGCAACGCTGCCGGACGTGGCGCTGTCGACCGATATGATTATCGGGTTCCCCGGCGAGAGCGAAGCCGACTTCGAGGACACGATGACGCTGACCGCCGCGGTCCGCTACCACAGCATGTTCTCGTTCAAGTATTCGCCGCGGCCCCGCACGCTCGCCGAGCAGCGGCTGGCCGACGATGTGCCGGAGGAGGACAAGACGCGGCGAATCGTGGCGCTGCAGGCGCTGCAGCGCGACATCCAGTCGGGTCTGAACGAGGCGCTAGTGGGCCGGACGGTCGACGTGCTGGTGGACGCGGCGAGCCGGCGGCGCGATACGGAGCTGTCGGGACGCACGAGCACGAACGTGGTGGTCAATCTCCCGGGTCCGGCCGGATGGATCGGGCGTACGCTGCCGGTCCGTGTGGAGCGCGCGGGACCGCACAGCGTCTGGGGGCGGAGGACGGAGAGCGGCGCGCAGGCACCGCGGTAGCAGGCCTTATGCAAATCGAGATGAGCATCAAGGGGTTGATGGTCGACCCCGTCACGAACACGCCGATCGTCGTCCTGCGGGACAAGGACGGGCTGAAGGTGCTGCCGATCTGGGTCGGCATCTTCGAAGCCAACGCCATCGCGCTGCAGATCGAGAACATCGCCACGCCGCGGCCGATGACGCACGATCTCCTGCGCAACGTCATCCACGATCTCAAGGCCGAGGTGCAGAAGATCGTGGTGTGCGACCTCCAGGAGAACACCTTCTACGCGCTCATCTATCTCGGGCTCAACGGCGGCACGGTGGCCATCGACGCGCGTCCGAGCGACGCGATCGCGCTCGCGCTGCGGACGCGGGCGCCCATCTTCGTCGAGGACACGGTCATCGACAACGCCAAGACGGTCGACTTCACGACCGAAAAGGCCGACGCCGACCGCCTGCACAAGTGGCTGGAGAGCCTCGACCCGGACGATCTCGGCAAGTACAAGATGTAAGTCTGCTAGAATGGCCCCCGGTTCTCCGGGGACGTGCGGCCATCCATGATCGTAGCGATCGCCAATCAAAAAGGGGGCGTCGGGAAGACCACGACGGCCATCAATCTCGCGGCCGCGCTGGCGCTGCGCGGCAAGCCGACGCTACTCATCGATCTCGATCCGCAGGCCAACAGCACGATGTCGTTTCTCGACATGCAGCAGGGGTCGACGAGCGTGTACGATGCGATTGCCGATCCGGCCGTCGCGCTGAGCGAGGTGATCGTGGCGTCGCCGATGGCGAACCTGTCGATCGCCCCCTCGCGCATTGCCCTGGCCAAGCTGGAAGCGAAGCTGGTGGGGGAGATGGACGCGCATTTCCGGCTGAAGGACAAGATCGAGCCGATCCGGAAGCGGTTTCCGCACATCGTCATCGACTGTCCGCCGACGCTGGGCCTGCTGACGGTCAACGCGCTGGTGGCGGCCACGCATCTGCTGATTCCGATTCAGTCGTCCTATTTCGCGCTCGAGGGGACCGACGATCTGCTCGAAACGATCGAGAAGGTGCGGGCGCGCCCCAACCCGGCGCTCAAGATTCTCGGCGTGGTCATCACCATGCACGACAAACGGACGGCGCTGGCGCGGGACATCCGCGCGCAGATCCAAAAGGTGTTCGGCGGCAAGGTGTTCAAGACGGTGATCACCAAGAGCGTCCGGCTCGAGGAGAGCCCGGCGTACAAGGAATCGATCTTCACGTTCGCGCCCGACTCGAGCGGCGCGACCGAATATTACAGCCTGTGCGAGGAGGTCATCGATCGTGCCTAGACGCGGACTCCCCGACAGCATGGCGATGCGCCATGACGAACACTACGTGGACGCGCTGGCGGCCTCAGCCGGCACGCCGGTCGGCCGGCTCGTCCCGATCGATCAGATCGATCCCAACCCCAACCAGCCGCGCCAGGTCATGGGCGACCTGTCGGAGCTGATCGCCTCGATCGCCGAAAAGGGGATCATCGAGCCGCTGGTCGTGCGGCCGCGCGGCGGGCGCTTCCAGATCGTCGCCGGCGAGCGCCGGTACCAGGCGTCGGTGCAGGTCGGGCTCCAGGAGCTGCCGGTCGTCATCCGCGACGTCGACGACACCGAGATGCTGGAGCTCGCGCTGATCGAGAACCTCCAGCGGAAGGACCTCACGCCCTTCGAAGAGTCCGAAGCGCTCCACGGCCTGGCCGAGAGCTGCGGCTATACCCATGAGGACCTGGCGAGACGGCTGGGGAAGTCGCGATCCTCGATCACCGAATCGCTGGCGCTCAAGGCGATCCCCGAGGAGGTCCGCAATTTGTGTCGGCTGGCCGACATTTCATCTAAATCGTTGCTTCTGCAGGTGGTTAGGCAGAATACATCAGAGAAAATGACCGCCCTGATCGAGAAAATTGCCAGCCAGGGCGGCGGCGCCACCCGTCAGCAGCTCCGCGACGCGGCGGCCAAGCCCAAAGCCGGCCGCCCGAAGCATTATGTCTTTGCGTACCGCCCCCCGACCAAGGCGTTCAACCTCAAGATCAGTTTCGCCAAGAGCCGCGCCTCCCGCGACGAAGTGATCGACGCCCTTGAAGCCATCATCCGCGATCTCAAGAAAGGCAAGTAGAGGCCGCGGGCGCGCGGCCTGGCGGCACACGAGGGCTCTCGCGCGTGCACGACCCCGTAGCGCGAGGCTTTCGCCGAGCGAGCCGGACGGATGCCGTAGCGCGAGGCTTTAGCCGAGCGACCCGCATGACGCCGTAGCGCGAGGCTTTTCCCGAACGAGCGGCACGACGCGCCGTAGCGCGACGCTTTCACCGAGCACGCGGCACGACCCCGTAGCGCGAGGCTTTCGCCGAGCGAACCGCACGCCGCCGGCGGCAAACCAGAAGTCCCCGACTTGTAGGTTAACATAACAACCATTATCAGACTCAGTAACAATAGTCAGTAAACACCCCCTGTTGATGGTTTGTGCAGCCTTCTGATGGGCGTCTGACCGAAGATTACCGCCGGCCGTCTCCGACCGTCACGCCCGCCAGTTTCTCGCTTCGAACGACCCGTCCGGCGCGAGGAGCTCGATCGCGTGGTGCGCCGGATGCCGCTCGATCTCGGCCCCCCGGTCGTCGTACACCGCCACGAAGAACGCGACCGGCCGGCCGGCGGCCAGCCCCAGATCGGTGAACGGAATCGCCACCTCCAGGACCGTGCCCGCCGCGGTGGCTGCGCCGCCAGGACCCCGTTCGACCCAGTCCGGCTCCGACGCCGGCCGATCCCAGAACGTGCCGGTAAGCCGGCCCAGCGCCTGCCTGACCGAAAACCTGACACGGTCCGGGACGACGAACTTCAGCGAGAGCTCGCGCCCGCCCGCCAGAAGATCGGCCGCTGGCTGCGCCGTGTCGATGCGGACGAACATCCGCTGGCGGTCGAAACCGTAATGCACCAGCGCCACGCTCGGCGGCTGCCGGTCGGTCTGGTGCATCGCCCCATCGACTTCCCGAGGCTCCAGCACGCCGGCGCCGAGCCACTCGAAGTAGCTGGTCTCTTCGCCGTCCAGTGTCGGGGCCAGCAGCCTCGTCGGCAGCGTCCCGATCGCCGGTGCGGCCAGCGTCGAGATGTTGCTGGTGAAGAGCTCGTCGGGGACCGGCACGTGCAGCCGACGATAGGCGTTCCGCAGATGGCGCCGGAACAGGTCGTCGAACTCGAGATCGTGTGCGGACGAATGGTCGTCGCCGTACCACCAGAACCAGTCGCTGCCTTCGGCGATCAGGATTTCTTCGCGGGCCGCTGCGAGCGCCTCAGGACCGACCGTCGAGCCCTCCGATGCGACGTCGAACGCCGCCCGGACGTCGGCCAGCTGACTCCAGGCTTTCTGGTCGTCGGAATGCCCGACCCAGATGGAGAAGTTGGCATCGATCCACGAGCCGGGGAAAACGCTCCTCAACTCCTGTTTCGCCTCCACACACGCCTCGGCCATCGTCACGGTCCGCAGCTCGGCGTGACCCGACAGACGCTGGTAGAGCGCGCGGAGAAACGGCCGGCCGCCGCCTGCAAAATGCTCCCAGGCGTTTTCCCCGTCCAGAATGATCGGGATGAGCGCCTCTCCCCCGCCGGTGCGTTCCGAGTAGCGGCGCCCTGCTTCGACGAGCCGGGACACGAAATCGTCGGCCGCCGCCTCCGCCGCCCACCCTGAGTACGTGAAGCCGATCAGGTCCGACAGCACGTGATCCCGAAACGCGCACGCCACCGTCGCGTCGCCGGCTCTGACGATGTAGGGGGTGTAGAGGCGCTCGGGCTGATCGACCTGTCCGCGGCCGTCGCGCGTGAAGGTGAGGCCGAGCGTGCGCGCCAGGATCAGCTCATCGGTCGCCATCCAGCGAAAGCCGGCCGCATCGACCAGCGGCACCATCGCATCGGACACCGACCCCTCCGACGGCCATAAGCCGACCGGGCGTTCGCCGAACAGGCGCGCATGGCACGCCGACGCCCGATCGAGCTGATCGGCCGCGTCCTCCGGCCGCCTGAACGGCTGGCGGGGCCGGCGGGCGTCCGGGTGCGTGCGCAGGTAGATGTCGGTGTCGCACAGCAGCGGCAGGATCGGGTGGTAGAACGGCGAGGCCGACAGCTCGATTTGACCGCGTCCGGTGGCCTGGCGGTACTCCGGGATCACCTTGTTGAGCAGCTCCAGTTCGACGTCGCGCAGCGCCGCCTTGTCGTCCTCGGAGAAGCTTCGCCCCTTCGCGACAAGCGCGCGCACCCGGCGATCGTCGTCCATGTAGGACGGATCGACCCAGGCGAGCTTGTGCCACACCTGCAGATCGCGCAGGTCGTCGGGACTGAATCGCGCCGAAGCCGCCCGCCGCTCGGCGGCCCTCGTCTGGGGACCTCCGCTCATCGCCAGCAGCTCGCCGTAGCGGGGATAGGCGTCGATCATGTGGTGTCGCTGCGCGTGGAAGAAATTCTCCAGGATGAAGTCGACGTCGCGCTCGTCGAGCTCGGCGGCCGGCTTGAGGCTCAACTCCAGAAACCGGTCGCGCGCGCGGTCTTCGGCAAACGCTTCGAGCTGCACCAGCAGCGACGGCACCAGGTTGAATGTCATCCGGATGGCCGGGAACTCGCGCAGCAGCGCCACCATCCCGTAGTAGTCCTTGAGGGCGTGCAGCCTGACCCACGGGAGGATGTGCTCGCGGGTGGCCAGATCTTCATAGTACGGCTGATGCATGTGCCACAGGATGGCGACGCGTGTCATACGTTGTAGTCTAGTGGCGTTGAAGATTCTCGACCGCTATCTCGTGCGGGAGATCGTGCCGCCGATGCTGCTGGCGCTGCTCGGTCTGACGTTCGTCCTGATGATGCCGCCCATCATGCAGAACGCCGCGCGCCTGATCGAGCGGGGCGTCGAGTGGAAGGTCGTGCTTCGCGTGCTGCTGACGCTGACGCCGCAGGCGCTGAGCGTCACGATCCCCATGGCCCTCCTGTACGGCGTGCTCTTCGGCCTCGGGCGCCTGTCGGCCGATCGCGAATTCGTGGCGCTGCAGGCGTGCGGCGTCAGCGTCTTCCGGGTGTTCCGCCCGATCGCGCTCCTCGCGCTGCTGGCGTGCGCGGCTACGGGCTACGAGACGATTATCGCGCTGCCGGACGCCAACCAGACCTTCCGCGAAATCACGTTCAACATCGTCGCGTCCGGCGCGGAAAGCGACATCAAGCCGCGCGTGTTCTACACGAACTTTCCGAACCGCGTGCTCTACGTGCGGGACATCCAGCCGGTCACCGGCTGGCGCGACGTGTTTCTCGCCGACGCGACGCGGGGGGACCAGACGGTCGTGTATCTCGCGCGCCAGGGGCGGCTGGCCATCGACCGCCAGAAGCAGACCGTGGAGCTGGTGCTGGAACAGGGCACGGCGCACATCACCTACCCGAACACGCCGGAGCAGTACGACGACGACTCGTTCGACCGGCGCGTGCTGAACATGGACGCGGCCACCATCTTCCCGCGCAACCAGATTATGAAGGGGGACAACGAGAAGACGATTGCCGAGCTGCGCCAGACCGTCGCCGAGAACGCGGCGCACAACCTCCCCGCCTACAGCCAGCGCTGGACGATTCAGCAGAAATTTTCCCTGCCGATTGCCTGCTTCGTGCTGGCGCTGATCGGCGTGGCGCTCGGCGCCAGCAACAGCAAGGACGGCAAGCTGGCGAGCTTCGCGCTGGGCACCGGGGTCGTGTTCGTCTACTACATCCTGCTGTACGCGTCGCGCGCGGCGGCGTTCGTGGGACGGCTGCCGCCGGCGCTGGCGCCCTGGCTGGTGAACGCGGTGCTCGGAGCGGCCGGCGTGGCGCTCGTGATCTGGCGCGCCGGGTCGGCCGATCAGCCAATCCGCATCAGCCTCCCGGCGTTCTGGCGCCGGCGCGAGCAGGACGCGGCCGCGCGCGCCGCCGCGACGCCGGCTGGCCGCCGGCGGACCGTGGTGGTAGTGAGGATTCCGCACGTCGACTGGCCGCGCCCGACCCTGCTGGACCTGTACGTGTCTCGGCTGTACCTGTCGATCTTTCTTTTGTCCTTCGGCGCGCTGGTGGGGATCTTCTACATCTCGACGCTGATCGACCTGGCCGACAAGCTGTTGAGCGGCGTGGCGCCGGCCGGCCTGCTCCTGCGCTACTTCTACTTTGCGACGCCGCAGTTCGTGTACTTCATCATCCCGATGGCGGCGCTGCTGGCGACGCTCGTGACGATCGGCCTGCTGACGAAGAACAGCGAGCTGATCGTGATGCGCGCGTGCGGGATCAGCCTGTACCGATCGGCGCTGCCGCTGCTGCTGTTTGCCCTCCTCTTCAGCGGGGCGCTGTTCGAGCTTCAGGAGCAGGTGCTCCCCGACGCCAACCGCGAAGCGGCCCGTCTGAACGGCATCATTCGCGGCTACCCGATGCAGACGTTCGGGGTGTTGAACCGCCAGTGGATCATCGGCAAGAGCGGCGACATCTACCGGTACGAGTTCTTCGATCCGCGCGTGAACCAGTTCAGCAAGCTATCGCTGTTCCACCTGAACGAGAGCAACTGGAAGCTGGATGCGCTGACCTACGCGAAGGGGGCCGCGCTGGAGAAGCGCGCCGGCGCCGACGGTCAGCCGGTGCTGATGTGGATCGCGCGCAACGGGTGGGCGCGCGAGTTCTCCACCACCAGTCGGCGCAAGATCGTGCGGACCGCGGTGACGTACACGCCGTTCGCGGAGCGCGCGATCTCGCTCGAGCCCCCCTCCTATTTCAAGACCGACGAGCCGGAAGCCGATCGCATGACCTACGCGCAGCTCGAGCGGTACATCGGCGAGCTCCAGTCGAGCGGCTACCACGTGGTCCCGTACATGGTGCAGCTGCAGAAGAAGATCGCGTTCCCATTCGTCACGCTGATCATGACGCTGCTGGCCGTGCCGTTTGCGGTGACGACCGGCCGGAGCGGCGCGATCTACGGGGTGGGCGCCGGGATCGTGCTGGCGCTCGTCTACTGGACGACGCTCAGCATCTTCGGCGCGCTGGGCGCCGGCGGCTGGATTTCACCGCTGCTGGCGGCCTGGGCGCCGAACATTCTCTTCGGCGCCGCCGCCGCGTATCTGCTCCTGACCGTCCGCACCTGAGCATTTGGTCCACATTACCTTTCGAGGGCGGCTCTCCTGATCCAGACCCTCCCCGAGCCGCCCATCCTGGTGTTGGTCGCGTCGACCACGAACAGGATGGCGCGGATGCCGTTGAGGATCGGCTTGAAGGTGTGGGTGTCGCCGACCGGCATCAGATCGTCGAAGAAGATCGTGTGCTCCTGCGGCGTCATGTCGGCGTAGATGGTCCGCTTCCAGCGCTCGCGCGACGACTCGCCCTGGTCGTCGCCCGCGCGCAGCTGCACCGAGATGCGCATCGGGTGCTCGGCACGAATCGAGACGGTCAGCCGATCATAGGCGGCAATCCCGCGCGGGGTGTCGAAGGCGAGCGCCGCGACCTGGCCGACCGGGGCCCCGCCGGCCAGCCCATACCGAAAGCGCAGCTCGGAACCGCCGCCGAAGGGCGCGGTGTCGACGGCCGCGAGCGACGTCGGATCGTGCTCCACACGCCATCCGTCCGCGGATCGGCCCTCGAAGATCCGCACGCTGGTCGCCGGCGGCGGGCGGACGGGTAACCTCCCCGCCGGCTCGGCGCTCCGCACGTAAATCGGGTTGCTGCGGATCCATGTCACCTCGGTGGGCAGCCCGGTCGCGCGGATCTCCACGCGGTAGACCGCCGGCCCGGCCGGCGCCTGGACGCTGAAATCCTGCTCGTGACGATCGGTGCTGAGGATCGTCGTGCCGCGCCACACGGTGGTCGTGAACCCGGCCGGCGCGTTGCTGTGCACGTGCACGGTGACCGCCCCGCCGACGCCGAGCTCGTCGCCCTCGTGCACGGTCCCGTGCTCGTTGGTCGCCGAGAAGTCGAAGGATGCCGGCGTCGCCGCACCGTCGACGGCTGTATAGAGATGGCCCGCCCGGATTGCGCGCATCAGGACGCGGGCATCCGCGGCGGCGTCGCCAGACAGCGGACGATCCGGCTTGACGTGAATGGACAGCACGCGGAACGACGCCGCGTATCCCGGCAGCGGCAACGCGTACCGGCTGTCGCCGGGATCGGCGCTGCGCGGCGTCAGCTTGGCGTGCGCGTCGGCTCCGGCAATCGCCACCACGCGGCGTCGCCGCGTCAGCGCTTCCCAGTTGTAGACCGCGCTGCTCGGCTGGACCAGGCTGGTGATCACTTCCGCCGGGCGGAACGGATAGTCGACCAGCGCGGCCAGCAGCCGGCGTCGCGCGGGCCACGGCGACGTGCGGTCGCGCGCCTGCTGCGCCCACACGCGCCAGCCGGTGTCGGGGTTCAGCAGCTCGATGCCGTCGAACGCCGCCGTCCACTCGCGCCAGCGGAGCTGCAGCTTCGGCGAGTCGGGGTGCGCCGCGATCCCGAAGCCGCCGAGCCGCCGGACGTCCTCCACGACATCGCGCGGTTCGCCGGCCAGCGGATACGGCGATGGCGGCATGTCGATCGCCACGTAGTGGCCGCCGCTCGTGCTGATTTCGACACCGTCGAGGCACAGCACACTGGATCGGTACTGCGGCGGATCCGGCGTGCGCGTCGCGTCGCCGTGATCCGTAAAGACGAGGAATTTCAAACCGGCGTGTGCCGCGGCAGCCGCAATCTCGTCGGCTCCGCTCAGGCCGTCGGACCGGTTCGAGTGGACGTGGATGATGCCGGGAATCGTACCGTCGGTGGGTGCGGCGAGCGGAATCGGACGCGGCGGGATGGTGACGCCGACATACACAGCGACGGCGGCCACGAGGGCCGCCGTCATCAGTACCAGCTTTTTCACGGACTACCGACTGATGACCGGCGGCTACAGGCCGGCCGATGCCTTCAGGGCCGGCGCTTTGTCCGTGCGCTCCCAGAAGAATTCCTTTTCGGTGCGGCCGAAATGTCCGAAGGCGGCCGTCTTCTTGTAGATGGGACGGCGCAGGTCGAGCTCGTCCATGATGCCGCGCGGCGTCAGCTTGAAGTGCTGCCGCACGATCTCGGTGATTGTCTCTTCCGGAATGCGGCCGGTGCCCTCGGTGTGCACCATCACCGACAC
>JRHI01001421.1_pt1 | contig 20169 bp, 15 predicted proteins | sample 215371 | NCBI WGS metagenome assembly JRHI01 (sample SAMN02929681, study PRJNA255918) | sediment metagenome | biome: cave system; feature: Ice Cave; material: Sediment; isolation source: sediment from deep within a dark volcanic ice cave with no known source of... ...
TGGACGCATTCTCATCGAGGATGTGCAGCGGTACGTTAAATCGACGCTCGCGGCGGCGCCTTCGGTCGGCACGGCCCTCGCAATGGCTCCTTGGCCGAAAGTCGATTTTGCGAAGTTTGGCGAGATCGAGGTTGCGCCGCTCAGTCGCATCCGCAAGATTTCGGGTCCGAATTTGCACCGGAATTGGGTGACGATTCCGCACGTCACACAATTAGACGAAGCCGACATCACCGAACTCGAGGCGTTTCGCAAGACGGCCGGCAGTTCGTCGGCGGCGCAAGGCGTCAAGATCACCCTGCTGGCGTTTCTATGCAAGGCGGCAGTCGCCGCGTTGCGAGCCTATCCCGATTTCAACGCGTCGCTCGACGGTGACAATCTCATTCGCAAGCGGTACTACCATTTGGGCTTCGCCGCCGATACGCCCAATGGGCTCGTTGTGCCGGTGATTCGCGATGTCGATAGCAAAGGCGTGATCGCGATTGCCAAAGAGCTCGCCACACTGTCCGCTACCGCCCGCGAAGGTAAACTCAAACCAACCGAGATGCAAGGTGGCAGCTTCACTATTTCGTCGCTGGGCGGCATCGGCGGGACGGCGTTTACGCCGATCATCAATGCGCCGGAAGTTGCAATTTTGGGCGTATCGCGTTCGGCGACCCGTCCGGTCTATAAAGACGGCCAGATCGCACCTCGGTTGATGCTTCCGCTTTCGCTCTCGTACGATCATCGGGTGATCGACGGTGCGGCGGCGGCGCGTTTTACCGTCTACTTGGCCGAGACGCTCGCGGACATACGCCGGCTGGTTCTATGATTCGGCCTCTCACAATGTTTGCTACGAGGCGCTTCGCCCGACCGCCGTTCGCTGCGACCCGCTCAAAGCCCCGGGAGTCGAGCTTTAGCCGGCGGCAGCTTTATAACGAACTTGGCGCTCAAGCTCCATAAGGACGCGACACCATGAAGAACGTCAGCGATGTAGCTCAACCCGGCAACGGGGCGGTGCGCAACGGCGCCCCCGGCTCGCCGTCGAGCGTGCCGGTGATGTCGGACGCCGACCCGCAAGAGACTCGCGAGTGGCTCGACGCGCTCGACGCAGTCCTGGGCCGCGAGGGTCCCGAGCGGGCACATTTCTTGCTGGAAGCGCTGGTCGACAAGGCGCGGCGGTCGGGCGCCTACTTACCGTTCACGCCGAACACGGCATACATCAACACGATCCCGCCCCATCTCGAAGAACGCTCGCCAGGCAACGCAGAGTTGGAACACACCGTTCGCTCGCTCACGCGGTGGAATGCGCTGGCGATGGTCGTCAAGGCCAACAAGGAGTCTTCCGAGCTGGGCGGTCATATCGCCAGCTTTCAATCGGCAGCGACGCTGTATGACGTTGGGTTCAATCATTTCTGGCATGCGCCAAGCGAATCACACGGCGGCGATCTCATCTACATTCAAGGACACTCCGCGCCCGGCATTTATGCGCGCGCGTATCTCGAGGGCCGGCTAAACGAAGATCAACTCAATCATTTTCGGCAAGAAGTCGACGGTAAAGGGCTTTCGTCGTATCCGCATCCGTGGCTGATGCCTGATTTTTGGCAGTTCCCGACCGTGTCGATGGGTCTGGGCGCGCTCATGGCGATCTATCAAGCTCGCTTCATGAAGTATTTGCACTGCCGCGGCATCGTTGATACGGACGGCCGCAAGGTATGGACGTTCCTGGGTGACGGCGAAATGGATGAACCGGAGTCACTCGGAGCGATTTCGCTGGCGGCGCGCGAGCAGCTCGATAATCTGGTGTTCGTGATCAACTGCAACTTGCAGCGGCTCGACGGGCCGGTTCGAGGCAATGGCAAGATTATTCAAGAGCTGGAAGCGCAGTTTCGAGGCGCTGGTTGGAACGTGATCAAGGTTATCTGGGGTTCGCTATGGGACGGCTTGCTCGCGCGCGACACGGATGGCCTGTTGGTGCGCCGTATGGGCGAAGCCGTCGACGGCGAGTACCAGAATTTCAAGAGCAAAGACGGCAAATACGTTCGTGAGAAGTTTTTTGGAAAATATCCGGAGCTGCGCGACCGGGTCGCGACGATGGCGGACGAGGATATTTGGCGGCTCAATCGCGGCGGCCACGATCCGCACAAAATCTATGCGGCCTACGCTGCAGCAAGCAAACACCGTGGCGGCCCAACCGTCATTTTGGCGAAAACGATCAAGGGCTACGGGATGGGCGAAGCCGGCGAAGGCCAAAACATCACCCATCAGCAGAAAAAAATGGGCGAGCAAGCGCTGCGCAAGTTCCGCGACCGCTTTGCGATTCCGGTGCCGGATAGCGACATCGGCAAGGCGCCGTTTTACAAGCCGGCCGATGATGGTCCCGAGATGCGGTACCTGCACGAGCGACGCACCGCGCTGGGCGGCAGCCTGCCCGCGCGCCGGCGGCGTTCAACGACGCTGGAAGTACCGCCGCTGGCGGCGTTCGAGGCGAACCTCAAGGGCACCGATGAGCGCGAAATCTCGACCACGATGGCCTTCGTGCGGCTGCTCACGGCGTTGGTCCGCGACAAGAACATCGGCAAGCACGTTGTGCCGATCATCCCCGACGAAGCGCGGACCTTCGGCATGGAAGGTATGTTCCGGCAGCTTGGGATCTTCTCGCAGGTCGGCCAGCTCTACGAGCCGCAAGACGCCGATCAATTGTCGTATTATCGCGAGGACAAAAAGGGCCAGATCCTGGAGGAGGGCATCAACGAAGCCGGATCATTTTCGTCCTGGCTAGCGGCGGCAACCTCGTACAGCACGCACAATGTCCCGATGATTCCCTTCTACATTTTCTACTCGATGTTCGGCTTTCAGCGAGTCGGCGATCTGGCGTGGGCGGCGGGCGACATGCGCGCGCGGGGCTTCTTGCTCGGGGCGACGTCGGGCCGCACAACACTCAACGGCGAGGGCTTGCAGCACGAAGATGGGCACAGCCACCTCCTCGCTTCGACGATTCCCAATTGCGTATCGTACGATCCGACCTACTCGTACGAGTTGGCGGTTATCGTGCAGGACGGCATGCGGCGAATGTTCGCCGAGCAAGAGGACGTCTTCTACTACATCACGCTCATGAACGAGAACTATCGCCATCCGGCCCTGCCGGTCGGCGTCGAATCGGGCATTCTGCGAGGTATGTATCTCTTGCAAGACGGCGGCACCGTCGATCGCAAGGCGGCGCGCGTTCAGTTGCTGGGTAGCGGCACGATCTTGCGCGAGGTGATCGCTGGGGCCGAGTTGCTGGCCAAAGACTTCGGCATCGTCGCGGATGTCTGGAGCGTGACCAGCTTCAACGAACTGCGCCGCGACGGCCTGGCAGCCGAGCGCTGGAACATGCTTCATCCCGCCGCGCCACCACGGCTTAGCTACGTCGCGCAATGTTTGAAAGACCGTACCGGCCCAGTCATCGCGTCGACCGACTATATGAAGACCGTTGCCGATCAGATTCGGGAGTTCGTGCCGGCGCGCTATCACGTGCTCGGCACCGACGGGTTCGGCCGCAGCGACACTCGCCATAAATTGCGGGAGTTCTTCGAAGTCGACCGCCACTACGTCGCCGTCGCCGCCCTCAAGGCACTGGCCGGCGATGGCAAGGTTCCCGCCCGCACCGTTGCTGACGCGATCGTCAAGTACGGCATCGATCCGGAGAAACCGAATCCGTTAACGGTGTAAACGATTCGGCTTACGGGCCGCCGAACACCTTGACGATGACGCGTTTCGGCCGTTGACCGTCAAACTCGCCGTAGTGTACGCGTTCCCATGGGCCCAGATCGAGCTTCCCTTTGGTAATTGGCAAGGTCACTTGGTGCCCCAACAGCATTCGCTTGAGATGCGCATCGGCGTTATCTTCGCCAGTGCGGTGATGGTGATAATCCGCTTTCGCCGGCGCAAGTTCTTCGAGCCAGGTCATGATGTCGGACCACAGGCCCGATTCATGATCGTTGATGAAGATGCTGGCGGTGATGTGCATCGCGCTGACCAGCGCTAGCCCATCGTCGACCTTGGCGACGGCCACGATGCGGTCGACTTCGGCCGTGATGTCACGAATCTCACAACGTTCGGCAGTCGTGATGCTGATGTAGTCCGTGTGCGTGCGCATGGACGTTGTTTTAGCATCCAACACGCTGGCGCCCGCTCAACATTGAGGGCCCGAATCGCGGTCGACTGAGATAGCGTGCCTCGGAACGCCTCCCCCGCGATGTTGGCCATTCTGATGCGACGCTGCAGGAGTCCGCTTTGATTCACAGGGCGAGGCCACGAGCCTGGTCTTCGCGCGAGCGAAAGGACGTAATGTGAGCCAGCCACCCCAGCGCGAAAAGACCACTTGATTAGTGCGTCAATGCCCCGGGTATTGGAAATATATGAAGAGTTACTTGATTCGCGCGCTGGGAATTACCAGTTTAGGCGCCAGCCTCATCTTCGTTTCCCCGTCGTTACCTGCCGGAGCCCAATCCGGCTCCACCTCAACTGCCTCGGCAACAGATCAAGCGGCGGGCTCGGTGAGCACGGCCCTGCCGACGACCAGCGCCGGAACCTCCACCACCACGGGCACTACGACGACCGCCGACCAAGAGCACCACGACTATGGCTGGATCGGATTGCTTGGACTGCTTGGGCTCGCAGGGTTGTTCCGAGGCTCGCGAGACACCACCGTAACTTCAACGACCCGGCCCTAAACGATCGCCGTCGCCCCATTCGTGCCATTGCAGGCCGCGCTTACAAACCGTAATCTCACCCGAAGAGGCGGAGAAGATCAACCGAATCGAGCGACTTTCGCTCGGTTCGTTGCGGTCGGGGGTTCAATGGTCGCGTTGGACGCCCTCGCGTGCCTTCGCGCTCAAGCCCAAGACGCTTACACCGGGCGTTGGCGTACGCGAGCGTCCGTTCCGGTTGCCTGCCAAGAAGTCGGGGTCGCGGCCATTGGCGACCGACTGTACGTGGTCGGGGGATTTGTTGTTGCGCGCGATCAAACGCTGAATCTCCAGTACGACGCGCCTTCCGATCGCTGGCGCGAGCGGGCGCCGCTGCCGCACGGCGTTAACCATCCGGGTGCAGCCGGACTCGACGGCCGCGTCTATGTCGTGGGCGGCTACGGACAGAGCAATGGCCGTCCGGTCAATGCTGTGAACGTCTACGAACCGGATGCCGACCGCTGGCACGCACTGGCACCGCTACCCTCACCGCGCGCCGCCTTGGCTTTAGTCGCAGTTGGCGGCCGCCTGCACGCCATCGGCGGCCGGAACGCCGCTGACATCGGCGACCATGATATCTACGACGTTGCAACCGATCGCTGGCAGCGGCGCTCACCGCTTCCACGCGCGCGCGATCATCTCGCCGCGGCAGTTCTCGATGGCACGATCCATGTTGTCGGCGGGCGCATCGACACCTTTGCGGCAAACGTCGGCGACCACGATGCCTACGATCTCGGGAGCGACCGCTGGCATCGGCGGGCGCCCTTACCTACGGCGCGCAGCGGAAACGCAGCCGCCGTGCTTCGCCAACGCCTGTACGTATTTGGTGGTGAGGGCCCACGCGGTGTGTTTGCGGAGAACGAAGCGTACGATGTTCGCACCGATCGCTGGACTGCCGTGGCGCCGATGGAGCATCCACGACATGGGATGGGTGCGGTTACCATCGGCGACACCATTTATGTCCCGGCCGGCGGCCTCGTCGCCGGCGGTGCCCAGCCGTCAACGCTCATCGACACGTTCGATCTGCAGTGAGACCTGCAACTCCTCCTGATTTTGGAGATTTCTCTGCCTTTGGAGATTTTCCAAAGCGCTTGATGCGCTCTAAACCGACGGCTATCGATGCAAAGCGTTCGTTAAAAGTTAGTCGAACGAGATCAGCACCACATATTGGTCCGTCCCCATACACATACATGTTCGAAATGGCCGTCGAAGTGAGACCTCGAGCTAGGCGTCAATCTTGGACCCTAGGTTCGTAACTTCCCGTTGGCGTCTCTATCCGCGTTGGCCGTTTGGTCGGCATCGTTGCTCGGATCGTATGCGTATGGGTCGATGTACCGGCTCCTCGTGGCGGTCGCGTCGTCGATAAGAGCGACCAATAGGGCTCGCGTCGCTTGAGCTCGGGAGTGCCAGAACGCTCGGATGATGGTTGGCGCCAATGACATTGCCGCGTGTCGTCGTGCCCAGGCATCCGCTTCCCGCCCCAGCCAGCTGAGCGTTGCTTGGCGATCTTGCGCGAGGAGCGCTTTGATCACGAACGGCCGCTCACCGTGCCGCAGTCCGAGGTGCAGCTCTTGCGCGGCGCGCGCCAGGTCGTCGCGAACCAAAATGATTCCGCTGCGTACGGGCGCCAACAGTCCAGAGAGGAAGGCGTCGGCGCCCTCCAGGCGCGGATCTGCGAGCGGCGGAGCCGCTCGCAAATGGAGTGGTAGTTGGAGTTGCAATTGGTCACTCATTTCGGTCGTCGATGCTTCATGGTTCAGTATGGCGCCAAGTAGCGTGCCCCACTCGCAATAGAACGGCGCCGCAATTGATTCGAGCTTCGCGAGATAGACGAAGATCCAACTCAGCAAGTGCTCCCAAAGGAACGCGCGCCGAGCTCTCCCACCAATCGCTCGGCGCACACCATCTTCTTCTAGGCATTCCGCGTCGACGAGGTTCGCATAGAGTGCGAGCAGCGTACACAGATGATCGGGCTCCGGCGGCGGCGCGAGGCCCAACGCACGCCAGAATCCGGCGACGCGATCGCGCGCTTCGCCGCCCAGCATTCCTTCCGGCCCCACGTACACCGAAGCATACGGATAGAGTTGCAGTGTAAAGAGATCGGTATAACTCGTGGCGTCGGGGGCGCCGTGCAAGCCGAGCGCCGACACCAGGCGCGCCTGTGAGGGGTAAGGCGATTCGGCCATCGCCGCAAGTGCGCGCAAAATTTCCACGACTGGCGGCCTATTGCGGCCTTGCTGGAGCCGCGGCTGCCGGCTCTGTTTTAACGCCGGCTATCGACTCTGCTCCAGCGCCGGGAGGCGGAACGCGTCCGGTCCGGGTTTGAGTGGTCGCATCAGCCAGTATGGACGCCGGGTTCCATCCGGCGAATGATCGCGCGCCGTTCGCGTCAGCTTCAACCATTCGGCGTAGACGCGGCGCGACGCTGAGCTGTCGGCAAAAATATCGCCGTACGCGTCACCCGGTTGCGCTTTCGCGACGAAGACGGCCTGGTGCCAGCAGTGCATGCCGGAGATGGGATCGGGGTGCACGGGAAAGGTGAGGTTTTGGTGGACGCCGGCATCGGTCCACCAAATGCGGCGCGTGTCGGGATCGGCTGAGCCGTACGGTTGCACGCCACTTTTCCGTTTCAGGCCCCAGCCGCCGTCTTTTTTGTCGAGTCCGACGGTCGCCGTCATCTGACGCTGACCGTTGTCGGTGAGTCGCCAACGGCCCATGTGATGGCTGCAGGCGACAACACCAGGCCGGATTCCCTCGGTGACCCACGCTTTTACCACGAAATAACCGATGTCGGTCGTCACCCGCACAAGATCGCCCGTCTTCATGCCGCCGAGCGGTTCGGCGTCGACTGGATTGATCCAGACGGGATTCGTATGCGCGAGTTCGTCGAGCCACTTGGCGTTGGCGCTGCGGGTATGGATCTGCGTCGGCAGCCGAAACGTCGGAATCAAAACCATTTGCCCCGGTTTGAGGTTGTCGCGATGCACGTGACTTTTGATGTACGTCGGCACCGCATACTCGCGCCAACCCCAGTCGGTGAGGGTTCCCGAGTAGAACTCGAGCCGGCCGCTCGGTGTTGGAAAGCCGCGCATCACGTCGCCGTCGACCTGCACGCCGACCGGGCGCCGGCCGGCGTCATCCGACGCCGGCGCGGGCGTCGGCACGATGTTCGGCGATGCCGGTTTTGGCGCCGCAGTGTACACCCGTCCAAGCGCATCGACGTTCGCATCGGTAAGCTCCGCCGGTGGCACGCGCTGTTCGTGCAACGGACCGACCTTGTGACTCACTTCGAATGCGCCGTAGCGTTGCATGTATTCGAGCGGTGTGATCCCTTCAGCGGCGGCGCGCTCTGGCAAGCCGGGCACTGAATTTTCGAAGATGTATCCGTAATACTCGGCCAGGGTGAGCTTCGTGCCGGGCTTTTTCTGCGATTCAAAATACTTGCGAATGCCGAGCTTGCCGTCGGGGTCGATCCGCCATGAGAGGTCGATCCAGAATTCGTTTTCTTCCCACACTTCGCCGGGATTGGCGTCGCGGGTATCGCCAATCGCTTCGCCGCGTCGCTCGCGGGCAACGCGCAGCACCGCTTGCCGAAAAGCGATCCATTGCGCGTCCTGCGTCTCGTAGGAATGCAGGTCGTGACGCTCTGACGCATGACCCATCGGCAGGATGTAGTCGGCGAAGTAGGCCGTTTCATTCCAGGTTGGGGTTAACGCGACGTGCAGGCCGATTTTCGCCTCATCCGTGAGCGCCTCGATCCAACTGAAACCGTCGGGATTCGTCCACACCGGGTTATACACGCGCGAAAAATAAACTTCGAGCCGCCCGCGACCTTCGCGCAGCAGATGTGGCAGCAAGAACGACATCTCGTTCATCGCCAGCGGATACTCTTGCGGCCAGGTTAGATCGTTCCACCGTTTGGGGTGGGGCGGGACGTACATCGGCTTGGGGACGTACTTGTTCCAACCGTTGGGAAAGACGCCACCTTCGGTCGCAACCGCCCCCATCAGCGCATTGAGCAAGAACAGGCAGCGCGAGACCTGCCACCCACCGAGGTTGCCGGCGGCAGCCGAGCGCCAGTTGTGCGAAGACAGCCGCGTCCCCGCCGACGCAACCAAGTCCGCGACCTCGCGCAACTGTGCCTCTTCGATACCTGATTCGCGAGCGGCGAATTCGAAGGTATACGTCCCATACAGCTCGAGCAGCGCACGTTCGAAGTTCTCGAACGTCGGCTCAAGATCGGGGCGGTCGGCCCCCAGATATTCTTCCCAATTCCACCAGCGCCGGACGAACTCGCGATTGTAGCGTTGCGTGACCACCAATTCGCGGGCGATCGCTAGGAAGATCGCGGCCTCACTGCCGGGATGCGGCGCAATCCAGTAATCGGCGTGGGTTGCGGTGTTGGAGAGCCGGACGTCGAAAACGATGAGCTTCGCGCCACTGGCTTTGCCGTCCATCACGCGCTGCGCATGCGGGTTGAAATAATGACCGGCTTCCAGATGCGCGCTGACGAGCAGGATGACCCGCGCGTTGGCGTGATCGGGGCTGGGCCGGTCGAAGCCCATCCATAGCGCGTAACCGCACCGGCCGCCCGAGGAACAGATGTTCGTGTGCGAGTTGTGCCCGTCGACGCCCCACGCGGCCAGGACGCGCTCGGTATAACCGTCTTCGCCAGGCCGGCCAACGTGGTACATGACCTCGTTCTCGCGTTCCTCGACGATGGCGCGGCGAATGCGGGTCGCAATGTCGTCGAGCGCGTCGTCCCAACTGACCTGCACCCATTTCCCTTCACCGCGCTGGGCGGCGCGCTTGAGCGGATACAGGATGCGGTCGGGATCCTGCACCTGATTGAGGGTCGCCGGGCCCTTTGCGCAGTTGCGCCCTCGCGAGCCGGGATGCTCGGGGTTGCCTTCGAATTTGCGGACTTGTAACGTTTCCGTATCGACGTAGGCCAGCAACCCACAGGCTGATTCGCAATTGAAGCAGGTGGTGGGAATTAGCGAATAGCGTCGCTCTTTGCGCTTGGGCCAGGCGCGCGAATCGAGTTCAACCCAATCGTTCCAGCGCTCTTTCGGCGGAAAAGCCGCCAGATGGATGCGGCTCGCGCCTTGATAAAACGTTTCGCCGCGGGCCTCGGTGTCACGGCGCGCGGCGCTGACCTGGTCGTTCAGACGTTGGAGTCGCTGGCCATCAGGCTCGCTCATGCAAGCGGTACCGATTGACCGGCTTGCACGTAGGCATGCTCGTGTGCGAGCAAACCGATCAGCGCAAGCGGTACTGCGAGCAACCCCAGCCACGGCGCGAGCACCGCCCCCAGCACGAGCAACGCGCCGACCCAGAAAAACGACCCATATTTTCCGCGGAGCATCGCGTCAACCGCCAAGTGAGCATGGGCCGTCGAATGCGTGAGCGTGACTTCGCCGGCGACCAGCAACAGGTGGGTCGCCGCAGCGACCGCGAGGATGTTCAACAACGCGGGCACTGCACCGGGCTCGACGACCACCGCAAATGGCACAAGGGCAGCCGCACCGGCAAGCATCGCTTGCACGAGCAGATGCGGCGGTAACAGCGGGCTTTGCCAAAGATCGCGCGCCTTGGCTTGGGCGAAGAGATAGCCCGTGTAGACCGCCGTGGATACGGCGAACGGCACGCCGACGAGCGCCAGCCACAGCGCGAGTGCCGGATACCGGGTGAGCCAACCGAGGAAATGGAGACTGAGAACGAGCGCGTAGACGCCAATAATGATGCCACCGCGAACGAGCCAGCTCCGCCATTGCGGTCGCGTGAAGATCAAATAGAAACGTTCGGGATGTTCGAGATCCCAAATGAGCAGTCCACCGGTGAACGCGAGGAAAATACCGGCCACGACGGGCGTGACCCAGTTCCAAAGCGGTCCGAGCCACGAGATGCCGCCGGCAAGCGCCAGAAGGAACGCAACGAGGTATGCGCCGGCCGCAACGCCTTTCGTCCAGGTGTACAGGCTCACGCGCCAATCCCATGGCGCTTTATGGGAGACGTCGTATGACAGCAGTGCGGCCGCCGACGAATTGCGCCGGCCGGGATGCCCGGCGCCGATTTCGCCCGCCCCAGTCGGCTGTTCGCTCCAGGCGTAGAGCCCGCCATCGGGCCGGCGCGCGGCGAGCGGGTCGAGGGTCGCCTGATGCGCGGCTTTATAGTACAGCTTCGGCCGCGTTTCTTTCTCAGGCCTGCGCACCTGCACCGGTTCTCGGTTGATCATGCGCGTAACTTTGGCGCTGGGATCGTTGAGGTCACCGACGATGATGGCTTCGGTCGGGCAGACCACGGCGCAGGCCGGCTCGAGGCCAACATCGATGCGATGGGCGCAGAAATTGCACTTCTCGGCCGAATGATCGGCCGGGTTGATGAAGATCGCGTCGTACGGACACGCTGCCATGCAGGCCTTGCAGCCGATGCAGATCGATTTATCGAAATCGACGATGCCGTCGGGGCGCCGATACATTGCGCTGGTTGGGCAGGCAGTTACACACGGCGCGTCGCTGCACTGGTTGCAACGCGTCACTTGGAACGCGCGGCGAGCTTGCGGAAATGTGCCGACGTCTACCGACTTGACGTACGTGCGGGTTACCGAGAGCGGGACTTCGTTTTCCGATTTGCACGCGGTGGTGCACGCGTGGCAGCCGATGCACCGGCTCTGGTCGATGACTTTGGCCCACAGCGGCTGTGAACTCGTGCCCAACTTCGTGTTCCCCCTCCAACGTCTTTGCAGATCCAGCTGGCCCGTTACGCGCTTTCGCAGCCATCTTGCGAGCGTTGGCGAGCTTTCGGAACACGCAAGACCGCTTTGTGCCTAGGTCACAAAATCATCCAAAACGGTCGTATCTGCTCATTTATGGTTGGAAGAAGCAGTTGCCCTTCTCGCCGGCGCCCTCCACCTGGACGCTGAAACGCCAGCATCCGTTCAACGCAATCCTCCGTCGGGGACAGCCGCCGCGCGACTCGGCCGCCGCAGCCGCGGGCGATCTTGAGCGGAAGGGCGACCACGGTGAACTCCTTGGTCGTGATCGCATCCAGATTGGTGAGGTTCTCGATGATGAGCACGTCATTGCCGAGAAGCGTGTGGTGGATCGGTGCGTCGCCGGCGCGCGGCGGCGGATCGACCTTGTCCGGCGGATTCACGAGCCCGACGCCGCGGACACGCTTCGCGACCAGCCAATCTGCCAATTCCTGCGAAAGATACGGCGCCTTCGAGTAGTAGACGTTACCACTCATCGCTCGTCTCCCCCAGCCGGTATCGATGATGACGATGTACCCGCTCAGGTCATCGGGCGGCGTCGCGCTCGCGAGGACGTCCTGAAGAGGAATCGGCTCCCCTGGAATCCCAAGTAATTCGGTCCAGGACGGTCGCACGCAGCACGTCCACACCTAGGAGTCGACACATGCCGGATCTTAGCACGAAAGCATCGCGAAAACTAGAACCTACTGGCGCCGGACTCGGCGCAGACATCTCAGGCGTCGATTTGTCGCGCCCTATCGATGAGCCGACCTTCCGTGCGATCGAAGCTGCCTGGCTCGATCACGTCGTTTTGCGGTTCCGCGGACAACACCTCACCGACGCACAATTGATCGCGTTCAGTCGATGGTTCGGCGAGTTGGATCAAGCCCGACTCGACGATTATCAGCCTTTCGTGCGCGAACATCCCGAGATCATGGTGATCTCGAACGTCGTTGAAGACGGTCGCGCGATCGGAAAGCTCGGCGCAGCCGAAGCCGAATGGCACAGCGATGTCGACTACGTCGAAAAGCCGCCGAAGGCGAGCCTGCTCTACGCCCTCGAGATTCCCGCTTCCGGCGGTGACACAGGCTTCGCGAACATGTATCGCGCCTACGATACGCTCGCACCGGATGTGAAATCGGCGATCGAAGGTAAGCAGTGCAAGCACGACGCCACCCACAACAGTGCCGGAATGTTGCGCGCCGGCTTTCAGGAATTCGCCGATCCCCGGGATGTCCCGGGGCCGCTCCATCCGCTCGTCCGGACGCATCCGCAGACCGGACGCAAAGCACTGTACCTCGGTCGACGCAAGAACGCATCTATCGACGGCCTTCCGCTCGATGAGAGCGAACGGCTGCTCGACGCTTTATGGGCGCATGCAACGCAGCCCGGCTTCACCTGGACGCAGGTGTGGCAAGTCGGCGATCTCATCATGTGGGACAATCGCTGCGCCATGCACCGTCGCGACGCATTCGACGCAGACGCGCGAAGGATCATGCATCGGACTCAAGTGAAAGGCGACAAGCCCATCTAGCCATTTGTCGACGAGGTCAATACCGTGATCGATTCAGCCGAAAAAGTCGCGAAATATCAGCTCTACGTCGGCGGAGAGTGGTGCGATTCCGCATCCGGCCGGACGTTTGAATCCACGAACCCTTATCTGGCGCAAATCTGGGCGACATTTGCCGACGCGACCGCAGACGATGTCGATCACGCCGTAAAAAGCGCTCGAAAAGCTTACGAGGGCGAATGGCGGCGGCTGAACGGTTATCACCGGAGCCGCTTGATGCTCGCGTTGGCCGACGCGCTCGAGGCCGACGCCGAACGGATCGGCCGGATCGAAAGCACCGACAACGGGAAAGTCATCCGCGAAACGGTTACGCAATCGCGCTTTAGCGCACGGGCCTACCGCTATTTTGCCGGGATCGCCGACAAGATCTTCGGCGAGGTCATTCCGGTCGACAATGCCGAGACTTTTGACTATACGCTTCGCGAGCCGTACGGCGTCTGTGGGCTGATCTTAGCATGGAACTCGCCGATGAGCCTGCTCGGCAACAAGCTGGCGCCGGCGCTCGCCGCGGGGAACGCCGTCGTCGTCAAACCGTCGGAACATGCCTCCGCGTCGGTGCTCGAGTTTGCGAAATTAATCGAAAAAGTCGGTTTCCCTCGCGGCGTCTTCAACGTGGTCACCGGCTACGGTCCGACCGCAGGTCAAGCACTCGCCGAACATCCTGACGTTGACCTGATGAGCTTTACCGGTGGACTCGCCGGTGGTAAGGCTATCGGCGTGACGACGGCCATGCAATTGAAGCGTCTCGTTCTCGAATTAGGTGGCAAATCGCCGCACATCATTTTCGCCGACGCCGATCTCGAGCGGGCGATCCCCGGCGTCGTCGCAGGCATCTTTGGTGCGGCCGGACAGACCTGCATCGCGGGCTCACGACTGCTCGTCGAGGATGCGATCTACGATCGCTTCATGAAAACGCTCGTCGAAAAAACCAAAAAGGTGCGGCTCGGCAACCCGCTCGATCCCCAGACCGAGATGGGTCCGCTTGCGAATCCACCGCAGTTCGAACGCGTCCTCGGCTACATCGAAGCCGGACGTCACGACGGCGCCGCGGTATTGGCAGGCGGTACCCGCGCCAGTGGCGCGGACCTCGGCCAAGGACTCTTTGTCGAACCTACGATCTTCGCCGACGCCAATAACCAGATGAAAGTCGCTCGCGAGGAGATCTTCGGTCCGGTGTTGACCGCGATGCGCTTCAAAGGCGAAGAGGAAGCGATGCAGATTGCAAACGACACCGATTACGGCCTCGCCGCAGGCGTTTGGACGAACAGTTTGCAGCGCGCCATGCGCGTGACGCGCGAGCTGAGAGCCGGGACCGTCTGGGTCAACACCTACCGCACGATCTCTGCGGCTGCGCCGTTCGGTGGCTATAAGAAGAGCGGTATCGGGCGCGAACGCGGCGTCGAAGCGATTCGCGAGTACACGCAATTAAAGAATGTGATGATCGACTATTCGTCATCGGAGCACGATCCCTTTGCAATCCGTACGTGAAAGGGCGCCCAAGCGCACCGGCCTGAGTGTCTTCTGGCCCTCAGGGCGAATCATTCATGGGCCGGGCGCAGCAGATAGACTTCCCGAGATCGCCGCGGAGATCGGGCTCGACTGCGCCATTGTCCTGGATGAGCACCTGGGCCTAAATCCGATTCATTACGAAAGCGCTGCAGGGTTTTGATCTACGACTATAAGGCTTGGCTGCGAAGCATCGATCGGCTGAATTTATATCGACGCGCCGAAAAGGCATTGATCTTAGCCGGTCACGATATGGAGCAGTTCAAGTCGCTTTCGTTTGGTCCGCGTGACTACTATGAGTGAGGCAACTGTGATCGATCAAATTGTTCGAGCGCCCTTTGAGGGGCTGGATCTTTTGCAGGGCGCCGTCGACCTTCACGTTCACAGTTATCCCGAGCTGGGACTTGGCGTCAAAGCATCGACCGACGACCTCAACGCGGTTCGCGTCGCCGCAAGCTACGGTCTCGCCGGGCTGGTGTTCAAATCGGTTACCTTCCCGACGACGATCGGGGCACATTATATTGCGACGCAAGTACCCGGATTCAACGTCTTCGGCAGCATTACGTTGAATGCGGTCGTCGGCGGCCTCTCCGCGCTCTCCGTCGAGATCGCCGCCCGCCAAGGGGCGAAGATCGTCTGGTTTCCGCACTGGTCGGCGGCAAACGATCAAGAAAACCACGGTTTCTCGACGCACACCATGTTCGTGATGTATCCGCGCTCCAAAGTCGTCAAGTCGATACGCATCCTCGATGATAACGACAAGCTCTTGCCGGAGGTCTTCGACATTCTCGACGTCGCCAAAGAAAACGATCTCGTCGTCGCCAGCGGCCACATCAGCCCGCGTGAGACGCTGGCGTTGTTCAAGGCCGCTCAGCAACGAGGGGTCAAGAAGCTCATCTTCACCCATCCCTTGCATGGTCAGATTAACGGAAGCATCGAGGCCCAACAGGAAGCCGTCAAATATGGTGCAGTCATCGAGCACGTGTTTCTTGGCTGCATGCCGATGCATTGGCGGATCAAGCCCGACGAGCTTGTCGCGGCAATTCGCAGCGTCGGCGTCGACAACATCGTGATCACCAGCGACGCTTGGCGTGACTACAATCCGCCGGGTGCCGAGCTCTTACGCCTGGCTGCGCTCACGCTGCAAGCCAAAGGCTTGAAACGTCAAGAAATTCGCCGGATGCTCTGCGACACGCCGCGGCATCTCGTCGGACTTCCGCGGGCGTGACCGGCCGAATCGCCTTTCGCCTCTACCGCGTCTTGCCCGCGGTCGGCCTGCTCGCTTTCCTGGCTTTGTGGGAGGCTCTCTCCGCCACGCACATCACCAACCAACTGCTCTTGCCTTCGCCCGTCTCGGTCTTTCGGGCAGGCGTGCAAGAGGCCATCAATGGCGTTCTGCTGCCGAACGTCTTAATCAGCCTGCAGCGCGTCGTCATCGGCTATCTCCTCGCCGTCGCGGTCGGCGTCGGCCTGGGACTCGTCGTCGGCTGGAATAACGTCTTGTACGCGATGTTCAATCCGGTAATTGAAGCGCTCCGTCCGATCCCTGCGATCGCCTGGATTCCACTCGCGATCCTCTGGTTCGGGCTCACCAACAATGCTTCGTATTACATCGTTTTCATCGGCCCTGTGTTCCCGATCTTCGTCACGACCGCGGCGGCGGTGCGCTCGACGAGCCGGCACTACGTGAATGCCGCGCTTTGTCTGGGCGCCGACGAACTGGCGATGTTGCGCTCGATCATCCTCCCCGGTGCGCTACCGGAGATCTTCACGGTCCTTCGCGTCGGCGTTGCGATCGCTTGGACCGACGTCGTCGCGGCCGAGCTCGTCGCCGCGCAGTCCGGGCTCGGCTATCAAATGTGGCAAGCACGCGAGCTCTTTCAGTCGAGTCACGTCATCTTCGGCATGCTCATGATCGGCCTCTTGGGCTTTGCCAACAATTACGCGGTGCTTTTACTTGAACACCGGCTGTTGCGCTGGCATCGCGCGGTGTCCGCGCGATGACGGAACGCCGCGCCTCGGTCGCAGTCTCGGACCTCACGGTTGCATACGCGCGCGCCCAGGATGAGGTGATTGCATGCCGCGGTGTGACGTTCAGCGCGCAGCAAGGAGAGTTCGTCACGATCGTCGGCGCGAGCGGATGCGGAAAAACGACGGTCCTCAATGCGATCGCGGGCTTTATCAAGCCTGCCGCAGGCGCCGTTCGTGTCAACGGTGCTCCCGTGCAGGGCCCCACCGCTGATTGCACCGTTGTCTTTCAGTCCTACGCGCTGTTCCCGTGGATGACGGTAGAGAATAATCTCTACTTCGGATTGCGCATGAAAGGGATGAGCCCCGCTCAAGCGCGTCCGACGATCGAACGGTTCCTCGGCATGATGGGACTCGCCGGTACCAATCGTCTTTATCCCTACGAGCTCTCGGGCGGGATGCAGCAGCGCGTCGCTCTCGCGCGCGCGTTGGCGATTGAACCGCTCACGATCCTTATGGACGAACCGTTTGCCGCGGTCGACCTGCAGACCCGCGAAGACCTCCAAAACGAGCTCGCCGGGATCCGCGCCGCGACCTCACAGACGATCTTGCTCGTGACCCACTCCGTCGATGAAGCTGTGTATCTGAGCGATCGCGTGATCGTGATGGGTGGCCGGCCCGGCCGCATCGTGGCCACGTACGACGTCGAGCTCGCGCATCCGCGGGGTCCCGAGCTGCGTTCCGCGAAAGACTTCCTCGAGATCCGCGACGAGATTTCGCACCAATTGCGTACCGCTCACCGAAGCTAGACGGAGGGAACCATGCTGAAACCTTCTCGACCGCTACCAATCCCGGCAGCGCTGATTGCGGCGCTTCTGGGGCTCGCGCTTGCGCAATTGCAACCCGCGTGGGCTGAAAACCCGACGGTGCGCCTGGGAGCCTGTCCTACATGCACCGGCGAAGGGATCGAAGGGCTCATTTTGCGCCAAACGAACATCGCCGACCTCGTCGGCATTAAATTGAACGTTCTCTGGCTCAACCCCCCGCAGCAGGGTGAAGGTGTCGCGAGCAAGTCGCTTGACGTCGAATGGGTCGGCGATCAACCGACGCTTGCACAACTTGCCAACGAGATACCCGTAAAGATCATCGGATATCAGTACGATTTTCAGCTTCGCGTCGAAGCAATGCCTCCGGCCAAATTGGCGAGCGACTTGAAAGATAAGAAGATCGGCGTGCCCTTCGGGACGACCGCGTATCAGCTCGCCGCCGACACGCTGACTTCTGCGGGCATTCCGCTCAACTCGCTGGTCAATGTGGCGCCGACCGATCTCGGCACGGCACTTACCGGCGGTCAGGTCGCAGCGATCGCGATCTGGGACCCGCTTTGGGGAATCATCGAGAAAGGCCAGCACACGACTCCGATCGCCAGGGCAAACCACTCCGCCTACACACTGGTGAGCAAACCATTTCTTGAGTCGAACCGTGATGCTGTGGTGAAGTTCCTCGAAGCTCAGATCCTGGCGATGGCGTTTCGCGCAACCCATCACAGCGAAGCCGATACCCGCTATCAAGCCGCCTTCGGGATTGCCACCGACATAGTCGAAGAGGCGCAAAAGATCGATCGTAGCTACGACTGGAAGAGCCCCGAGCAAGTCAGTCTAGAGCTAACGGCGAGAGACTATCAAAATCTGGAAAACACGATGACCTACACCGTAAAGGCCGGTCTCATCCCGCGTCAAGTCGACATCAAAGGCGCGACCGACATGGCGCTCTGGAAAGAGGCGCTGCAGCGCATCAAAGCGGTGAAAATCACAGTCTCACAGATCAAATATGTGACCAATGCGAAATAAAGTTACCGAAAGCCTCGCATCTCGGCGCCGTCGACGATGATGTTTTGACCGGTCAACGATTCGGGCGAAGAGAACAGCAAGTCGCGGATGACGGTGCCAATCTCGGCCGCGGTCACGAAGCGCCCAGATGGCAAGTCGCGCAACAATGCCGCACGCAGCTCGTCGACCGGCTTGCTGGCGAGCTTCGACTCGGCCTGCAGAACCTTCTTGCCGCGGCGAGTCATCACCAAGGCTGGGCTGACGGCGTTGATCGACACATGGCACCGTGAAAGATCGCGACTCAATCCCTTGACGACGTTGTTCAGCGCCGCATTCACTGCACCGGCCAGCAGCGATGCCCCGCTGGGTTCGGTCCCTCGAATCCCCGAGAGCACGACCACCCGGCCGCGCTGCTGCTCGCGCATGATCGGCAAAACGACCTGCAAGCAGCACACAGTTGCCAGCAGTTTGTTTTGAAGTCCATATTCCCAGTCCGCCGGCGTCAACGACTCGAGATCCCCGACCGGAACGTCGGCCGCCGACGCCACGAAGCCGTCGACGCGGCCATGGTCCGCTCTAATCTTTCCTGCAGCCTCGCCGATCGCCGCGGGATCCCTAACATCAAAGGTGACCGTCATCGCGGCCTTTGCGCCAGCAGTCCTGCATTCCGTCGCCAAAGACTGAAGCGCGGCCTCGGATCGCGCCGAGAGCACAAGAGTCGCACCGCTCTGCGCGCAAAGAAGCGCGGCTTCCTGACCGATCCCACCCGTTGCTCCGGTGATCCAAATTACCAAATTCTTAGGCTGCCTTTTTACGGCTCTCACAGACTTGGAGGCATGAATGTCAGTCGTCCTCATTACCGGCGCCGCGCAGGGAATTGGGCGAGCGATTGCGGCAGGGTTCGCGAATCACGGTTGGACTGTGGCGATGGCGGACCTTCAAGCCGACAAGCTGAAGGAAGCCACTGCCGAGATCGGCGGCGACGGCCGCGCCTTCTCCGTCGTGATCGACGTCTGCGATGAGGCGAGCGTGCGATCCGGAATCGACGCCGTAACCCGGGAACTCGGGCGGATCGATGCGCTGATCAACAATGCCGCGCTCTTCACGCAATTGCAGCGCAAGGAGCTCACCAAGATCTCGTTGGCGGAGTGGCAGCGCGTCCTGAACGTGAACCTCACAGGACCGTTTCTGATGACCCAGCACGTCGTACCACCGATGGTGGCCGCCGGAGGCGGTAGTATCGTCAACATCTCGACCGTCGGAATCTATCACGGCGCAAACCGGCTCGCTCATTACAATGCCTCGAAGGCGGGCTTGATCGGGCTGACCCGGACCGCCGCACGCGAGCTCGGCAAGCACAGTATCCGCGTTAATGCCATCGCGCCCGGGGCGACCGCCACCGAAGAAGTGAAGTCGGTCAGCTCGCCGGAGCGTTTGGCCGAGCGCGCGCAACTGCGAAGCCTAGCACGCGTCCAGACTCCCGATGATCTCTTGGGTCCACTCCTCTTTCTCGCCTCGGAACAAAGCCGCTTCATCACCGGTCAATTAATCAACGTCGACGGCGGGGAGTTTTTCCACTAGTCTTCCTAAAACGACGCAAGACCTTGCAGGCTTCCTCGATGTGCTCGCGCATCAGGCGTTCCGCACGTTCGCCGTCGCAGGCGGCGAGCCCGTCGATCAGCGCACCGTGATCCTCTCTTGCCGCCTGCAAGGGGAGGACGCCGAATGTATCCTCCGGCGACGAGCTCCAGCCGGCTTCGAGATCGTCCCGCTGGGGGTCGACATTGGGCTTGTCCCGGTTTTCCGGACAGTGAATTAAGCTGCATTGAGTAG
>JRHI01001422.1_pt1 | contig 20164 bp, 23 predicted proteins | sample 215371 | NCBI WGS metagenome assembly JRHI01 (sample SAMN02929681, study PRJNA255918) | sediment metagenome | biome: cave system; feature: Ice Cave; material: Sediment; isolation source: sediment from deep within a dark volcanic ice cave with no known source of... ...
GACCACGCGCGCCCTCGGACGGGCCGTCCTCGTGTCCCTCGACGCCCACGACACGAGCCTACCAAGCTGCCCCGGCCCGGAAGCCGACGCGCGGCTGCCTGTTAGGGTCGATCGCCGTGTACGTCGCAGCCACCGCCAACACCACGCCGCTCGCGATCCTCGCCATCGGGTCGCTCGTCATCGGCTACGGCGGCATCTGGGCGCTCTGGCATTTCATCTTCAGCCCCAAGCGCCACCACGACGACGACGTCGACCAGGCGCGGCGGGCATCCGAGCCCGGAGACGAATAGCCCGGGCAAGGGTCGGGTGCCGTGTCCACGGCCGCATCCGGCCGTGTCCAAAGATTGCGATCGACCCTCAAGGCAGGCGACTGCCGAGCATCAGCGACGCGACCCCGCCGGCTGCGAGCAGGGCCAGCCCGACGACCGCGAACGCGGTCGTGATGTCCTGCTTGTGGCGCACGGTGGCCAGGCGGCTGCGCAGGCGCTGATAGATCGAGGTGAGCGAGCCCGCATCCGTCGCCGCGAACGTCTGGCCGTTCGCGGCCTTGGCGATCGCGGCCATCAGCGCCGGATCCGGGGATGCATCGAGCGGCGCCCCGAACGGGTTCGGGTTCGGCACGGTGGCGTTCCGGGTGCCGAGCGACACCGTGTAGATCGGCACCTGGTGGGCGGCCGCGTCAGCGGCCACCTGGAGCGCGTCCTGGCCGGCGTTGGCGGATCCATCGGAGAGCAGCACGATCGCCGAAGGCAGCTTTGCGCCGCCTGCGAGCACCAGCTGGAGCGCCAGGGCGAGGGCGTCGCCGGTCGCCGTTCCTCCGAATGCCTGTTGCGCGTTGACGACCTGGAGCGCCGCGGCATGATCGAGGCTCGGCGCCTGGACCGAATCGGGCGCGCTGCTGAACGCGACGACCCCGACCCGGACCTGCGTCGGCAGCTTGGCGATGAACGACCCGGCCGCCTTCTGCGCGGCGACGAGCCGGCTCGGGAGGACGTCCGCGGCGAGCATCGAGCCCGAGTGGTCGAGCACAAGCACCACCTGGGCCTTGCCGACCGGCACGCGGATCGTCCGCTGCGGGCGTGCCAGGGTCAGGACGAGCGTGGTCAGCGCGAGCAGCAGCACCGCGGCCGGCAGACGACGCCGCCAGGAAGAGGTCTTGCCGGCCGCGCGGCGCAGGGTCGCCACGGCGGTGAAGCGCACGGCGTAGCGGCGAGCGCGCTTGCGGCTCGCGAGCTGCCCGGCCAGGGCGAGCGGGACGAGCAGGAGACCGAGCAGCCAGAGTGGCGAGACGAAGCTCACCGCAGGCTGCGTCCCAACTCGAGCAGCCAGTCGCCCTCCGTGGAGAGGACCGCGTGCTCCACGCGCGCACGACGGAGGACCTTGGCGAGTGCGGCCTGGCGCTCGCCTTCGAGTTCCGCGAACCGCTTGCGCACGCGGGGCGTCGTGTCGACCTCGACCGTCTCCCCGGTCTCCGGGTCCACCACGATCAGCCGCCCGACCGCCGGGAGCTCCAGCTCGCGCGGGTCGCAGACCTCGACCGCAAGCACGGCGTGGCGGGCGCGCAGCGCCCGCAGCGGGCCCGTCCAGTCCTCCTGGTCGCGAAAGTCGGAGATCACGGCCACCAGCCCTGGCGCCCGCGAAGCCGTGCCAACCTGGCGCAGGGCGTGGGCCAAGCCGTCGGGGTCGCGCTGCCCGTCGCATGCGATCCCCTCGGCAAGTACCCGACGGAGCACGTGCAGGCCCTGCGATCGCGGCGACTGCAGGTGCACGGCACCAGAGCCGAAGGTCACGAGACCGAGGCTCCCGGCGCGCCGGACCGCGAGGCGGCCGAGCACGAGCGCCGCTCCCTCGGCGACGTCAGCCTTCAAACGCAGCGCCGTGCCGAACGCCATCGACGGGGAAACGTCGAGCACGATCCAGGTGACGTGGGTCCGCTCAGGCACGTGGAGGCGCACGTGCGGCTCACCCGTGCGGGCGGTCGCGGCCGCATCGATGTTGCGCACGTCGTCGCCCGGCTCGTACACGCGTAGCTGCGCGAGCTCGGTCCCGGCGCCGACGCTCGCGGCGCGCAGGTCTCCCGGCATGCCGTGCGCGGACCGCCGGACCAGGCCGAGCCCGAGCGCGTTGATCAGGCCCTGGGGCATTGCCCCGGGCCCCTGCCGGCCGGCCGGCGGCTCTGTCGGGGTCACGCGGCGCGCTCGGCCGGGCTGATGTGATCGGCGCGGGGCACCGCGACGGTCGCGAGAATCCGCTCGATCAGCCCGTCGGCTGTGATCCCATCGCTGAGCGCGTCGTAGGAGAGCACGATCCGGTGGCGCAGCACGTCGGGCGCGAGGTCGCGCAGGTCCGCGCTCGTAACGTGGCGGCGACCGCGGAAGAGAGCGAGCACGCGAGCGGCGCGGACGAGGCCGAGCGATCCCCGCGGGCTCGCCCCATAGGCGATGAAATGCGCAATGTCGGGCACGCCGTAGGCAGCCGGGTCGCGGGTGGCACACGTCAGCGAGACGGCGTAGCCGATCATCTCGCGGTCAACCAGCACGGCGTCGGCGTCGGCGGTGAAGCGCTCGAGGTCGGCTATCTCGAGGCACTGCCGGACGGCTGCCGGCGGGACCAGGCTGCGTCCGACCACGGCGGCCTCCTCGCCGAACGAGGGATAGTCGACGACGATCTTCATCAGGAAGCGGTCGACCTGCGCCTCGGGCAGGGCGTAGGTCCCCTCCGATTCGATCGGGTTCTGCGTCGCCATGACGAGGAACGGGCGGGGTACGAAGTGGGTCTTGCCGCCAATCGTCACCTGCTGCTCCTGCATCACCTCCAGCAGCGCCGACTGCACCTTCGCCGGCGCGCGGTTGATCTCGTCGGCAAGCACGAAGTTGGCGAATACCGGGCCGAGATCGACGTCGAAGTGGCCGGTATCGGGGCGGTAGACGCGCGTACCGACGAGGTCTGCGGGCACGAGGTCCGGGGTGAACTGGATGCGCGCGAACGAGCCGCCCAGCACCTGGGCGAGCGTCTTCACCGTCAGCGTCTTCGCCAGGCCCGGAACGCCTTCGAGCAGCACATGCCCGCCGGCGAGGAGGCTGACCAGGAGGCGCTCGAGCATCGCCTCCTGCCCGACGATCACCCGCTTCACCTCCGAGAGTGCTTCCTGGAGCTCGATCCGCGGATCCTTCGGGTCGATGATGTTCATCACTTGGGTCTCCTTAGATGAGTCGGCCGAACCAGAGGAGCGATGCCCCGCTGGCCGCGAGCAGCAGGACAAGGCCGGAGCCGACGAAATAGCCGGCGATCTGGTGCTGCTCGACATGCGTGCCGAGGCGCGTGGCGAGCTGCACATAAACAGACCGCAGGCGGCTGGCGTCGGCCACGCTGAACGTCGCGCCGCCGGAGGTCCTGGCGATCGCCGCCAGGGCGCTCGGATCAGGCGGCACCTTGCGGTCGACGCTCGTGCCGTCCTTGCGCCGCACGGCGATCGAGCCCTGCGCCGTGCCGAGCGCGACGGTGTAGATCGGAATCCGCAGCCGTGCCGCGTCGCGGGCGGCGAGGAGTGGGTCGAGCCCGCTCGTCGTCTTACCGTCCGAGAGCAGGAGGATCGCGCCGGGCGCCGGCTTGCCGTCGGCCGTGCGCAGCGGGCCGAGGATCCCGAGCGCCTCCTCGATCGCGTTTCCGGCGGCCGTGCCACCGCCCGGCTGAAGGTTGCCGAGTGCGGCGAGCGTCTCGATCCGGTTGCGCGACGGGAGGGCGAGCACCGTCGGGGACTGGTTGAACTCCATCACCCCGATGCGGACCGAGTTCGGCACGCCGAGCACGAACGTGTTCGCCGCACGCTGGGCCGCAGTCACCCGGTTCGGGACGATGTCGGTGGCGAGCATCGAGCCGCTGACGTCCGTGGCGAGCATGATCGACGCACCAACCAGCGGAACCGATGCGCTTGCCTGTGGCCGCGCGGTCGCCAGGATCACGGCGATGATCGCTGCGAGCAGCGACGCCATCGGGACGTGGCGCCGCCAGCCGGGGCGCCCGGGCATCACCGACGCTGCGAGTTGTGGGGCGCAGAGCGCGAGCGCGAGCGCGCGGCGCCGGCGCTGGCGCCCGCGATACCAGTACGCGAGCGCCGGCACGACGAGCAGGCCGAGGAGAAAGGGCGGGTCCGAGAAGCTCATGACGCTCGCGCCGCCACGGATCTGCGGTCACCGCTCGCGCCGAAGCGGACCGCCGCCTGCACGACCGACGTCCCGTCGCCGCTCAGGAGCGTGGTCGCGACGATCATTGTCGGCTGACGGTAAGGGCCGCGACTTAGCTGGCAGTAAATGCTGGCCGGGGGAACGGACGGGTGCCCAGACGCGGGCCGGGCACCCCTACAGCGACTGCACGACGAGGTAGAAGAAGCTCGCGCCGAAGAACGCGGCGATCGTGCCCCAGAGTCCTGCCCAGGCGAGCGACTGCTCCCGTGTCATCCGCGGCCGGCCGACCGCGAAGATGAAGAACCATTCGAGTAGGACGCTCGCGACGACAAAGACGCCGGCGCTGAGTCGACCGAAGATCGCCCCGAACACGAGCAGGATCAGCGGGACGCCGGCGACGGCGCCCGCCGCGGACAGGGTGAAGACGAGTTGCTCGTTGAAGGAATCGCGCGGGAGAGAGACCCGCGGATCGAAGGCGGCGGCGACCTTCCGCTGTTCTTCCTTGCGCTCCACGGGCGGGATCATCGCATGCCCGGTTCGGCCCGCCTCCTGCGCTCAGTCGCTCAGCGGACCCTCGCGGACGACCGCTGGTGTGAGATCGCCCAGCAGTTCGTCTCCGAGATGGGGTTCACGGGCAAGGGCGCCGGTCAGTCGCGACTAAATCCAGCTCCCTTCCAACCGGGTCCTGAGAAGGTTCGTGCGCGAAACCGGGTTTGAGTCGACGACGGCCCCGCTTGGCCGCTGTCTGGGCCAGGCGAGCTGCGTCAGCGGGTTCGCGTGAGATCTGTGCAGACGTCGAGGAGCCGCCGTCCGTGCGTGGCTCCTTTCAGCGGCGAGGCGTTGTCGGCAATATCCCTCGGCCTCTGCAGCTACTGCTTGCTCCGGAGCCGGCGGCCCGCTGGCGCGAGAGGGTTGAGCGGACCCGGAATCGTCTGCAAACCGGGTCGCGCGATCACCCGGAGCGCGAGTGCGATCACGCGACCGCACGCGCCGGTCCCAGACCGGCGCGTGCATAGGCAAAACAGCTCGCCCGCCGGTCTCGCCGCACCGCTCCTTCAGCGGCATTGCGGCCACGTTCGGACGCTGGCGACGACGACTGGTCTTCGTCGCTATAGGCTGCTCGCGGGCGTGGTCAGGAACCGCCGAGCAAAGCGCAGGCGCCGGGACTGATGCCTGCCGCGCAGCTTTGCCCCCTCGACAGTCGCGTCCCATTGCGGCGACCACTCCCACCTCGGCGATGGGGTGGCGGCAGTTGCTGCCCGTAGACGAAGTAATTCCGGGTCGCAGAGCGCCTGTCGGGCGCTCGTCGGCGCCTATTGCCGGTTCGCGCGTATGCTTGGCTGGACCCCAAAGAGAAGCGCACTCGGAGCACGGCGATGGTTGATCACGGGACCGACGACGAGGCCGACGTGGGGCGGCACGTCAGCGCACGCGCCGTCGACGTTTCTCGCGGCACCTCCGTCGAGGCGGTCGACGGAGCGTCAGGGGCGAGCCGCGCGGCGTCGGTGCTCAGGCTGCAAGCTACGGCGGGCAATCAGGCGACCGTTCGCTGGCTCGCGCGCGAGCGGCTTCTGCAGCGCGAGATTGGCTGGTGGGCCGAGAAGGTAGCGAGCGTTAGTTCAGCGGTTAGGCACGACAAGAACTTCGTCGGTTACCCGGATGGCGCTTTCTGGATCATCAACCCGCTCAACGACAACGATCGGGGCAAGATCATGACCCACCTCGACCACAGCGATCTCGATCAGCTGATCGATCGTGGTGGGGAGGCAGAGGCGGCCGGCGTACCCCACGCTAAGAACATCGTCGCGGAAGCGAAGCGCGCGCGGGACGCTTCTCGCCGATCGCAACTCGGGTGGTGGGAGGAGAAGGCCGCTGCTGTGCACGTCGCGATCCACCGCGCGGAGAACTTCGTCCGCTACCCCGAGGGCGCCTTTTGGATCATCAACGGGCTCAATGAGGACGACCGAGCCAAGATCATGACCCACATTGACCGCGGCGACCTCGAGCAAATCGTCGAGCATGCGGACGACGCCAAGACGAAGGGCGTACCCCACGCGAAGGACATCGTCGCGAAGGCGACAGCCGCGCGCGACGCCACGCGGCCGGCTAAGTCGACGTGGTGGGGCAAGAAGTCGGCGGCGATCAGCTCCGCGATCCGCGCGAAGGATCCGGACGGGTACGGGCACGGGTTCGTCGACTTCCCGGACGGCGCCTTTTGGATCATCAATGGGCTCAATGACGACGACCGCGCAGAGATCATGACCCACCTCGACCGTGAGGATCTCGATGCGTTGATCACCAACGGATTCCGTGCCTACTCTGTGAAGGTTCCGCACGCGACTGACATCGTCACGAAGGCCACCGAGGAGGTCCGCAGCCGGGGATTCACGCCGAGAGCGTTCAACGCGGAGGGGCAACAGGAGCCGCTACCCGAGACACCTGACCACGACTATCGTCGCGACCCGGAATACATCGACAACATCGTCGCTGCGGTTTACGACACACAATCCAAGACGTTCTGGGGCCGGTACGAGCACGGCCCGGACTTACAGTTCGACCTCTGGAAGATCCTCAAGGACTCGGACTGGACGCCTGACATATTCTCGGCTCATGGGGCGAGTCCGGCCCCGTGGCGACCTTTACCGTCCAATCTTATTACGTTCCATCGTGGCCGCGGGAGCAAGATCTGGCCGAGCGTCATCACGGCGTCGTCGATGCCCAACCTTGTCGACTGCGCACGGCAGACCAGGGAGGTGTTGCCGCGCGCCGAGGACATGCAGCGCGCCGGGCTTTCGATGCTAGAGATGCAGAAGACCTCGCTTGAGGCGGCAATTGCCGGGAAGGTCGTCGGCGGCGCAGGCGGCCGTTTCGTGGGTGCCTGGCGCGCGCCGACACGAGGCGCGGGCGCCCGCGCCGGCGCCGAAGGCGAACCCGCAGTGGCGGAGCTACAGGCGCCCGGCGGGAAGACGGAGACCCCTGGGGGGAAGACGGAGGCGCCCGGCGGCAAAACGACGAGTACGAAGTCGGAGTCTGGCACCACTACGAAGCTGGGCAACAATGAGAAGGCATTCGACAAAGCGACTGCCGCACGCGACCAGCAGGTCCAAACGGTCAAGGATTTGCCAAAGTCCAAGCGTCAAGAGATCGCCACGGTAACCGCCGGGACGAACGTCGAGACGGGAGAGACCGCGGCCGGGTGGAACCAAGGGGGACGGTGCGCCGAAGACGTCGTGGTCGGCAAGCTTGGCGGTGACGCGTCGAAGATCCGCTTCTCAAAGGCGATCCGTCCGCGCACCAACCAGGAGGTGCCCGTCTGCCAGCGTTGCCAGGGTAAGTACACTAAGGATCAGTTCCCAGATGGCACCAAATTCCAATAGGCACGCGGGCGACGGCCCCATTGGGCAGGTTTGGGACACCCTGGACTCCGTTCCGTGGGGAGACCTTCGTCAAGCTCACGGCACCGCCGAGCGGGTCCCTGAGGCAATCCGCGCGTTGGCCGTCGCCGAACCGGACGAAGTCGCGGATACCTACTGGCGGTTGGACAACGTCGTCACGCTCCAGGGCTCGGTCTACGAGTCCGCCTTCTACCTCATCCCGTACCTTCTCGCGATCGTCGACTCCGATCGGCCTCCGGAGAACCGGGCGGCAGCTTACGACCTGCTCGTGGAGATCGCGCGCGGAACGAGCGCTGCTCCGGACAGTACGGTCGTCGACGATGACGGGCAGGTCCGGCCGCTGCTGGACGCATCGATCGAACGCATCGTACGCGGACGCCGGCGTTACGAGGCCGACCTGCAACAGGGTGGTCCGCTCGTGCGGCGCAAGGCGCTCGATCTGCTCACGTCAGTGCGACTGATCGACGATCCTGCCCGCCTGCGCGCGATGCTCCGCGGGCTCGATGTCTCAGGCGACTCCGAGTTCAAAGAACGCGTGGAGGAGGAGGCCTCGGACCTCTAGCCTTGTCGCGAGCGCTATCGAGAACCTAACGGGAGTCGAAAGGCGTTTTTCCGCGGCGAGACGGTCGGGTCGCCGGGGGCATCGCAGCCCCCGGCTCCCACAGACTCCCGGCGTGACAGTCTCCCGTCACCGGGCTCTTCTCACCGGCCGTCAGAACGCGCGGACCCATCGCCAATGGGCGAATAGCCCGGGATCTCTTTCGAGCAGCCCGGCCCACCACCGCTTGAACCGGCTGTAGGTCCGTAGTCGCCGATACTTCTTCCCAGCCCAGCGCCTCAGGTAGGCACTGATGCGCAGCAGGAAGGGACTCATTGCCGACCGGTAGAACCGGCCGTAGTAGTTCATCCACCCGCGCACGATGGGGTTCAGCCATCGCGCGAGGTCGTCCAAGGACAGGTTGGTGCGCCGGTGGATCCGCATCGCGCGGAGATCCGCGCCTCTGGCTTTGAGCGCCTCGGTGCTGATCGCGGGCAGGAAGCCGGTGTAGTACCCGCCTCCCTGGTTCCGCGCCTTCCGTGCTCGGAAGGTGAATCCGAGGAAGGTAAACGAGGTGTGCTCGTGCTCGCCCCGGCGCTTGCCGTCCTTGCAGTAGACGATTCGCGTCTTGTCCGGGTGAAGCGCGAGGCCAACCTCGCTGATCCGTGTGGCGATCGCGGCGAGCACTGCTTCGGCCTGCCGCTTGCTCCCGCAATGCACGACGGCATCGTCGGCATAGCGCTCGAACGGGCAGCCCGGGAAGTTCCGGACCATCCACGCGTCGAACGCAACATGCATGAACAAGTTCGCCAGGACCGGCGAGACCGCCGATCCTTGCGGAGTACCCTTGTCTCGCTCTTCTAGCGTGCCATCCGGGTGCTGCACGGGGGCTGCAAGCCACCGCTTCACGTACAGCAGCACCCAGCGAGCGTCGGTGACCATCTCGACCGCCTTGACGACGAGATCCCACGGCACCGTATCGAAGAACTTCTGGACATCAAGATCGATAATCCAGCCGTACTTCCAGCACCGCGTCCGGCATACCCCGACCGCGTCCAGAGCCGACTTGCCCGGCCGGTAGCCGTAGGAGTCCGGGTGGAACCGAGGTTCCGCCCGCGCTCCCAGATGCATCGCTACCACCGTCTGGGCCACCCTGTCTGCGACCGTTGGCACGCCAAGCAAACGGACCCCGCCGCCATGCGGCTTGGGGATCTCCACCGCCCGTACCGGGGGCGGAAAGTAGGACCCTGAGCTCATCCGATTCCAAACGAGGTACAGGTTGTTCCTCAGATCAGCCTCGAACTCCTCCACGGCCTGCCCGTCCACGCCCGGGGCACCCTTGTTCGCCGCAACCCGCTTGTACGCTTCCCAGACCATCAGCTTGGGAACGTCGAACGGCTTGTCCTGCGGCTTTGGCATGTTCATCTTCGCTTCCTCCCAGGGCAACGGCCCCGGTTGATCGAAATGGACATTCCTGATGAGCCGGCCCCTTCGCTCCACGCCCACCCCAGCGAGCAGGCGCTTCACGGCTACTACGAGCCGGTCCGCCAGCGAACGCCGCATCGGTACTCAGTGCCTTCGGTTTCTGCCTCGGCACGCTCCCTCTCGCGACCCAAGAGCCAACGGCCCCCACATCGCCGTATCGGCGTTCGCCTTCTCACGTTCCGTGCAAGAGCCGCAGACCAGGATCACGCCGCCTCTACGCCGGGCACCGCTTGGCCAATACGCGGGCACCCGCCAAGCTCAATTCTCGAGGGAAGAACCAAGACCTCGATTTCGATGCCATCTAAGGTTTTCGACGCTTCAACGGCGACGCCCGCCCCGGACTTCCCAGGCCGAGCGCTTCTGGGACGTCTTCCCGATCCCCACCTGGCGCGATCAAAGCCGCGCCTTTTCCCTGTCGCTCACCACGACGGTCTTCAGCCAACGCAGCACAGGGTGGTTTGGCGCCTGCCCCCGCAGGCCGACGCCGGAGGGCCAACCGTCCTCCATCTCTTGCACAGCACCGCCTATGTAAAGGATCTCCTACAAGATGCCTCCTTCAGCGTTCGTGACGCACGGTTCCGACCACAAGTCTGCGAAATCCACCAGTTACCGTTAGTCGCCGGTTCCCCGTGCCGGAATGGAGCGCAGCCGCAACATGCCGATCCATGAGTAGCGCGGCGAACGATGGCGGTATGCAGGTATCTTCTTCTCTACGACTCTTTGGCCACGCTGCCCGCGTGGCAACGCTCGACGTTAGTCGCCGTCTTGTTTCTGTTCCGTTCCTGCCCGAACCCCGACAAGAGCTAAGCCGGCCAGACCAGCAGGTCGACGGTTGGATTGAAAGTCAGCCCGCCGCCAGCCCGAGGACCTGTCAGCCGGGTCGGACGTCACCGCCCAGCCCGGAAGACGATGACAGTGACGTTCGATTTGCCGCGGATGATGGCGCTACCCGGAGTGGACAGATCCCGGCGGCTCGGAGAGCGACTGGTACGCCAATTTGCTTGTCCGCGAGCGGCGCAAGCGCCTGCTGGTGACCCACGCCGGCGCTCTGTTCTCGGTGTTCGCCCCCGATGTGCGGGCCGCACAGCTGCGCCCGCTCGGCCCGTTCGTGGTGCCACAGATCGCAGCTCAACTGCACGCCGAGGGCCTCTCGGAGCGACCGCTCGGCGAGCTCGACCCCGCCCGCGTGACGATCGCTCAGACCACCGGCGGTCGATCTCATCACGCGCTCACCGCCGTCACCCTGGGTCTGTCCCCCGTAGAATTCGCCCGCTGGTGATTCGCGGATCGTGTAGACGCCGGCGTGCTCGAGGACACGGTTGCAGTCGTCGACGCGGTCGACAGTAAGGCCGGCGCGGTCGGCGACCTGGCCGCGCCTCACCTCGACGCCGAGGCCTCCGTGCTGGTTGCGCTGCTCGGCGCAGAACTCGCCCAGGACGACCACCACGCTGAGGTCGCGCAGCAGGTGAGCGCCTGATGTCGGCCGCGGGCAGGATCGCCAAAAGGGGCCCGGGTGTAGGACTTTTACTGGAGTGGGCGATCCAGGACTCGAACCTGGGACCTCTTCCTTATCAGAGAAGCGCTCTAACCGACTGAGCTAATCGCCCGGATACCGGCCCGGCAGTCTATCGCCCCGGCGCATCGCATCGGCGGGCGTCGATCGGCTTCAGGATCTGATCGGGCGAAGTCGCTCGACCAGCGCGAGGGCGTCCTCGACCGACTCGAGCTGGAACTCGGCGCGGTACGCCCCGGTTCGGGTCGCAACGACGCGGACGTCGGCCCCGAGTGCCGCTCCGAGCGCGTCGGCGATCGCTGCGCACGCCTCCTCCTGGTCCGGGTGGCGAGCGCGTGACGCCCGGACCTTGGCGCCAGGTCGCCCGTCCGGCGGAACGGCGCTGTTGGCCTCCCGCGCACGCTGCTCGAGCACCCGAACAGACCAGCCGTCGACCGCCGCCGCGTGGGCCAGCCCGCGGCGAGTCTCGTGGTCGCTCGCCAGCAGCAGGGCGCGGCCGTGACCCTCGCTCAGGGTGCCTTCCTCGAGCAGGGCGAGCGCCTCGTCGGGTAGATCGAGCAGACGCAGGAGATTCGAGACGGCGACTCGGCCGCGGCCAACCCGCAGGCCGACCTCCTCGCGCGTGAGCGACAGCTCCTCGACCAGCGCCGCGCACGCGCGGGCTTCCTCGATTGGATTGAGGTCCTCTCGGGCCATGTTCTCGATCAGGGCGACTTCGAGCGCCTCGGCATCGCCGCGCTGACGCACGAGGGCCGGAATGGCGGTCAGGCCCGCGAGCTTCGCCGCCCTCCAGCGCCGCTCGCCGGCGATCAGCTCGAAGCTGCCGCCGGGCCGCGGGCGGACGAGCACCGGCTGCAGCACGCCGCGGGCGCCGAGCGAAGCGGCGAGGCCGGCGAGCGACTGCTCGTCGAAACGGCGCCGCGGCTGGCGCGGGTTGGCGCTGATCAGCTCGACGGGAAGCTCGCGCAGTTCGTCCGGCTCGCCGTCGGCCGGCGCCGACACGGCAAGGATCGCCGCCAACCCCCGCCCGATGCCCCGCGAACCCCTCGCAGGAGCCGTCATCGCCGCTCCCCGCCGTTCGGCTTAGGCACGGGCGGCGACCTCCTTGGCGAGCGCGACGTAGGCGTCCGATCCGGCGCAGTGCGGATCGTGGACCGTCACGGGGACCCCGAAGCTCGGGGCCTCCCCGATCCGGACGTTGCGGGGGATCACAGTCTTGAACACGAGCTCCGGGAAATGCTCGCGCACCTCGCTCGCCACGTCGCGCGCCAGCCGTGTCCGGTTGTCGTGCATCGTCAGCAGCATCCCCGCAACCATCAAGCGCGGGTTGAGACTTCGCTGCACGAGGTCGACCGTGTCAAGCAGGGCCGCGAGGCCCTCCAGAGCGTAGTACTCAGTCTGGACAGGCACGATCAGGCGGTCCGCCGCGACGAGCGCATTCACCGTGAGGGGCCCGAGCGACGGTGGACAGTCGAGCAGGGCGAATGCGAATCGATCCATCAACGGCGCCAGCGCGTCCCGCAGCAGCGTCTCCGATCCGGCGACCCGCGGCAGCTCGACGTTAGCGCCGGCGAGACCCCGACCGGCCGGCATCAGGAACAGCCCGTCGACCGCCGTCGCGTGAATCGCCTCGGATGCCTCGCACGATCCGGCCAACACGTCGTAGACACTCGGACGCAGGTCCCGCGCTGCTCCGATCCCGACCGTCGCGTTCGCCTGCGGGTCGATGTCGATCAACAGCGTCGGATAGCCGGCCTCCGCGATACACGCCGCCACATTCACGGCCGTCGTCGTCTTGCCAACGCCGCCCTTCTGATTGGCGACCGCGAAGACTTTCATCCCCGCCGGCCGCTCGGCACCAGCCGACGCCGCCGCGACGGCGTGCGGCGACGCGTCCGCGGGCGGCGCAGGCGCGTGCGGCAATTTGACCGCCGGCGGCGAAGGCGCGTGCGGCAATCTGACCTCTGCAGTCGCTGTTCCCGTATCGAGCTCAGCCGGCGTGGCTACCGCGGGCACAACAGGAGGTTCGCGACCCACCGCGTCGGCGGTCGCGTGGCCATCGGGACCGCCTCCGGCCTCGGCATTAGCAGCGCGGCGAGCCCGGCGGCGGGCGAGCAGGTTCATCCTCATGCCAAGGCTCCGAGAGGTCTTTTGCTGGCAATTCCGGCGCGGCGGGGGAATCGATCGGGCGTCGGCATGACTTTCAAGTAGACGTGGAGGTGGTGGTCGACGCTGCCAGCATACGGCTCGCTGCGGACTGGATCGTGCGATTCCAGGCCCAGAGCCAGTGCCGCTCGCGTGGCAGCCGCCTCTTCGAGATGTTGGCGCCGGCCGCGCCAGGCGACCAGCGCGCCGCCGATTCGCAGGAGCGGTGCCGCGTACTCGCACAAGACGGCCAACGGGGCCACGGCCCGCGCCGTCACCAGATCCTGCGCGCCCAGACCGTCGACCCACTCCTCGACCCGAGCGGCGACCACCCTCGCGTTGTGAGCGCCCCCGGCGGACCGTGCCCGCTCGATAAATGCGCACTTGCGCGTCGCGCTCTCGACCAAGGCCACGCTGGCGCTGGGCAGAGCGACAGCGAGCGCCAGGCCCGGAAACCCCGCTCCCGATCCGATGTCGGCGATCGCGGTCGCCTCGCGAACAACCGCCAGATCCAGGGCGGCCAGGGAGTCGGCGAGGTGCACGTCGACCGCGTGGCGCGGGTTCGTGACCCCGGTCGGCGCGTGCGGATCACTCGCGAGCACCTCGAGCAGGCACCGCAGTTGCCCGCCTTGGGCGGCGCTCAGCCCGTGGCGTTCGCCGATCTCGGCCAGTCGTCGCGTCACCCCAGTCCCCTCGGCCTCCCTCACGCGCGCGCCCTCGCCCGCTCGATGAACTCGCCGTATCGGTCCCGCATCGCGTCGAGGCGCTCACGCGCATACGCGTCGAGATCCTCGCTCAGCCCCTCCTCGAGCACGGGGAGCACATCCTCGACGAGCGCCGCTCCGCGGGCCATCCACTGGTAGTAGCTCCGCCCATCGTGGCCGTATGGTCCATAGAGCCTGCTTCGTGGGAACCGAGCCATGAGCCAGTGGAAGAGCGCCTCGTGACGCACATGCATTCGCAGGGTGATCTGCGGCTGCTTCCCATCGCCACCGAAGGATCCCTCGCCGATCAGGATGCCGATGACGATTCCCTTCTCGATCGGCGTGAGCGCTGGCACGGCGCCGATTGTCGCAGCTGTCCCGGCACCTTGTTTCACCGTCATGAAAAACGTGAAACGTCGCGCGCCGCCGGCGACCGGCCGGCGGCCGCAGCCGGGTGGGCGCGACGAGGCCCCTTACAGGCGCGGCGGTGTGACGACTAGACGGCGCGCGGGCTCGTCGCCCTCGCTGTGGGTGTCCACGCCCCCACGCTCTCTCAGGTGCTCGTGGACAAACCGCCTGTCAGCCGCCGACATCGGCTCGAGCTCGACCGGCCGACCCCGCGCGAGCGCCTCGTCCGCCGCGGCGTCGGCCTGGGCACGCAGCGCCGCGCGGCGGCGCTCACGATATCCCGCGGCATCGACGACGACCTGCGGGCCGGCACCGCCCTTCAATACGATCCGTTGGGCCAGGTGCTGCACCGCCTCGATCGTCTGACCGTGGCGCCCGATGAATCGCCCCAGATCGGCGCCCGCGACTGTGCCCGTCAGCGCATCCTCGGTCTCCTCGATCACCACAACGCCCTGGAGGTCCATCGCTTCGAGCAACGTCTCCAGAAGATCGCGCAGCTCCTCCGCCGGCGTCAGCTCATCATCGCGCGGGACGTTCTCGGTCGCGGCCATCAGCGTCTTCTACCCGAGCGCTTCTTCTTCTTCCGCGGGGAGGGCGGCGGCGCGGTCGAACGCTGGCCCGCCGGAGCCGGCTCGGCGTTGGCGGGACTTGCCGCGCCGCCCTTCGCCGCTGGCCGCTTGACGGCCGGTTTGCCGGCGGCTGGCGGCTGGCGGCTCTTGGCCTGCGAGCTCGACGCCCCTCTGCCGCCCCTCTGCTGCTTGGCGGCAGAGTTCGTCGCCGCGCCAGAACTGGGCTTGGCGACGGCTTTTGCACCCCCGACGGCTTTCGCACCCCCGTCCGCGCCCGCACTCGCGTTCGTAGCTGCCTTCGGGCTGCCCTTCGACTGCCCCCGCGAAGCCCTGGTCGCGGCTGGTCGCGCTGCACCCGAGGACTTTGCGCCTGCTGCCGGCGGCTTGGCGTTATCCCGCTTGCCGCCGCCGAACAGGCTCGAAGCGCCCGTCCCCTTCTCACCGTCGCGCGAGAAGAGGCCCGCCAGCGACAGCTTGCCCGCCCCCTCGGGCATGTTTGGCGGCGGAAAATAGCGGCGCACGGTGAACTGCTGGCCGACCGTCCAGAGGTTCGTCGTGATCCAGTAGAGGATCAAGCCGGCCGGGAAGCTGATGATCACGAACGTGAAGACGAACGGCAGACCTAGGGCGATCAGCCGCTGATTTCGATCGACCGTAGCCGTCGTGATCAGGCTCGAGACCAACTGAGAGCCGACATAGAGCGTGATCAGCACCACCAGCACCAGTCCGTGAGCGCTCGCCGTGACATCCGGGATGAAGAGGAACTTGCCCGATCCCGGGTGGACCGTCTGACAATTCGTGTTCTCGATCGCCGACTCCGAGACCTTGCCCGCAGCCCGCAGCGCCGGACCGCAGATCTGCAGCTTGAGGTCGCTGCGCAACATGTAGAACAGCGAGATGAAGACCGGGAACTGCAGGATCAACGGCAGGCACGAGCCGAACGGGTTGACCTGGTTCTCCCGGTAGAACTTCATCATCTCTTCGTTCAGCTTCGGCTTGTCGTCCTTGTACTGGGCCTGGAGCGCCTTGATCTCCGGACCGAGCGCTTGAAGCTTGGCCATCGAGGAGAACTGCTTCACCGTCAGCGGGACCAGCACCGCCCGCACGACGATCGTCAGGCCGATGATCGCGAGCCCCCAGCTTCCGCCCGTCACGTTGTTGTGGAGGAAGACCATGATCACCTTGAAGACGCTGATCAACGGCGAGAAGGCGTCCTGGATGAAGTTGGTCGCGAGAATCGAAGGCATTCTGGTCACCTACTCTGCCCAGGTGCCGACGGGTCACTCGAGCGCCGGCGAAACAGGCCCTGGGCGGCGACCGGGTCAAACCCGCCGAGGCTGAAGGGGTTGCAGCGCAGCAGCCGCCAGCCGGCCAGCGCAAGCCCGCGAGCGAACCCGAACTCGCGCACCGCCTGGGTCGCGTAGCGCGAGCAGGTCGGTTCGTACTTGCACCGGCGGGGTAGTCCCGGCGAGATCACCCGGCGGTAGATCTCGATCGGCCCGAGCAGCAGCCAGCGCCCCCCGCTCATTGGGCTCGTGCCGCCGGGCGCATCCCAGCCTTGGACAGCAGCTCGCCCACGGCTTCGGAGATTCCGGGAAGGCCGCGCGTGTTGGCGAGCTCCCGCGCGTCGGGGCGGGCTACGACGACCAGGTCGACGCCAGGGGACAGATCGGGTCCGGCTGCCCCGAAGGCCTCACGCAGGAGCCGCTTGACGAGGTTGCGCTCTACCGCGCCACCTACCCGCCGGCCGACCGACAAGCCCAGGCGGGGACGCTCGTCGCCGCCCCGAGGGAACGAGTACAGCACGAGATATCGGTTCGCCACCGAACGGCCCTGGCGATAAACCCGGTCGAACTCGGCGCTTCTCGACAAGCGACCCGCGGTGCGCCGCCCATTGGAGCCCTCTCGGCGCTCCAACACACTCAGACCGTAAGGCGCTTGCGGCCCTTAGCGCGCCGCCGCTTGATCGTCATCTGTCCGGCGCGGGTCTGCATGCGCCCACGGAACCCGTGCGCACGTGCGCGTTTGCGTTTCTTGGGCTGATACGTCCGCTTCATCAGGCAGGCTCCCTTGCCGGCGGCCCATCAAGAACCGCTCCGAAGCAAGACAGTATAGGGACTTGCGATCGGCCGCCGACGTCCGGCCGCCCAGGCGATTTTCCCGCCAAATGCGGCCTCTGACAGTCTCGGCCTCGAGACCCGTTGCTATATTCGCCGCGCCGGGGCTCAGGCCCTTCTCACCACCAGGATCGACGTCTAGCCCGCAGGGGAGGCTCTCGCGCGAGTTGTCTACAGAGCTTGATCATGCATGGGCCGAAATCCGCAAAGCGCTCCACGCCGCCCTCGGGCCGCGGACCTACGGCCTCTGGCTCGAGCCCCTCGAGTGCGTCTGCTTCGCCGAGCGCGTACTCCACCTGACCGGCCCGCCCCAAGTCTGCGCCTGGGCCGCCGATCGGCTCGGCGACATCCTGGCGAGATCTGCCGCCGACGTTCTCGGTCCCGGCGTCACCGTCGAGCTCGGCGCCGTCGGCCCGCCAATCGTCGCCGATTGCCAGCCTCCTCGGACGGACGCAGGCGCCTTCAACCCCAAATACAACTTCGAGCAATTCGTCATCGGAGCGTCGAACCGCCTCGCCCACGCCGCCGCCCTCTCGGTGGCCGAGTCGCCAGCACAGGCCTACAACCCGCTTTTCCTCTACGGCCCCCCAGGGCTCGGAAAAACCCACCTCCTGCATTCGATTGGCAACTACGTGCAGGCGTTCGGTGGCGGTCTCCAAGTCCGTTACACAACCGTCGAGGCCTTTACGAACGAGTTCATCTCCTCGCTCGGCGGCGGACTCAGCGGCAAGGACGCCTTCAAGCAGCGCTTCCGCGGCGTCGACGTCCTGCTGATCGACGACATCCAGTTCCTCGAGCGCAAAGCCCACACCGAGCAGGAGCTCTTCCATACGTTCAACGCCCTGTACGAGACGGGGAGCCAGCTCGTGATCACATCAGACCGCACGCCGACGGATCTAGCTCAGCTCGAGGAGCGCCTGCTCGAACGCTTCCAGTCCGGGCTCGTGACCGACATCGGCCGCCCCGACTACGCGACGCGGCTCGCGATCCTGCACAAGCGCGCGCTGCACGACCACGTTCAGATCGTCGACGACAGAACACTCGCGCTGATCGCCACCAACGTCACCAACAACGTGCGCGCCCTCGAGGGCGCGCTGATCCGGGTCGTGGCCTATGCCTCCCTGACCGGCCAAGACATGACTCCCGACGTCGCCCAGCACGTGATTGAACGGCTTGGGCTGCGCAGCCAAGCAGCAGTCGCACCCACGATCAGCTCCATCCAGGACGCTGTCTGCAGCCATTTCTCGATCACCCGCGAGGATCTGCTCTCCCGCTCCCGAGCTCAGCGCCTTGCCTGGCCGCGCCACATGGCGATGTATCTCGCCAGGGAGTTGACAGACCATTCGCTGCCGGTGATCGGGCGGGAGTTCGGCGGCCGCGACCACTCTACGGTCCTCAACGCCTATCGGCGTGCCGGCGAGCGGCTCAGCGCCGATGCCAACGCATACAGTGCGCTCGAACAGTTGACAGCCGACCTCACAGCGCCGATTTGATCCCTCTTGACCCCGCTGCGCCGCGGCTGTCCACAGCGCTCGCCGACTCCAACGTCCTCACCCCCTGCCAAGATGAGCTTCCTATCACCATCTCCACAGCCCTTATGACTCCTATTTCATTCAGTCGCTCATCGTGAAGATCTCGCTTGCCAGCGCAGAGCTTCTGCGCCACCTTCAGACAGCTTCGCGGCTGGCCTCCACCCGCAGCGCGATTCAGGCCCTGGCAGGCGTGCGGATCGACGCGGGCGAGGACGTAATCGAGATGCTTGCGACCGACACTGACGTCGGCCTTCGTCTTCGCCTGGACGCCGAGCTCCAGCGCCCCGGCACCGTCGTTCTCCCCGCTCGCCTAATGCTCGACGTCGCTCGCGCGCTGTCCGGGCCCAACGTCAGCATCGAGTTGCGTGAGGCCGAGCACGATGTCGAAATCGTCTCCGGGCCGACTGTCTTCCATCTACGGACGTTACGGACCGATGACTTCCCCTTGCTGCCAAAGGCCGGGGACGCAGACGAAGCGCGGGTCAGCGTACCCGCCCAGGCGTTCATCGAGACCATCGGCAAGGTCGCCAGATCAGCTTCCCGCGACGAGACTCGACCTGTTCTCACCGGGATCCTCGTCTCAGCTTCCGGCTCGGAACTGCGCATGGTCGCGACAGATTCCTACCGATTGAGCGTCAAAGAGACGATTCTCGAGATCCCGCTGAGCCAACCGTTTGAAGCCAACGTCCCCGCTCGCGCGCTGCAGGAGCTAGCGCGAATCGTCGGTGCCACGCAGGCTGAGACGTTGACGGTCAGCCCGCGCCAGAACCAGATCGTCTTCGAGCTCGACGGCGTCGTGCTCTCGTCGCGTCTGATCGACGGCCAGTTCCCCAACTATCGGCAGTTACTCCCAGAGACCTCCGACCATGAGCTGCATGTCGCCCGCGAGGAGTTGGCCGACGTCGTGCGCCGGATCAGCCTGCTCGCCCAGAAGAACGCGCCGGTCCGGCTCGCGTTCACCGCCGGAGAGCTGACGGTCTCGGCGCGAACGCCCGACGTCGGCGAGGCCAGCGAGGCCCTGCCCGTGCCGTTCCAGGGCGATCCGTTCGAGATCGGCTTCAACGCGGAGTTTCTCCGCGACGGGCTCGAGAGCGTCGAATCCGACGAGCTCGTCCTGAAGCTGACCAGTCCTTTGCGCCCCGGCTTGATCGAGTCGGCCGACGGCAGCGGCTTCGTCTACCTGGTCATGCCAATCAGGCTGAACGTCTGAGCAGTGCTCGTCACGCGGCTGCGTCTGCGCGACTTCCGCTCCTACGAGACGGCCGACGTCCTGATCGGTCCCGGGCTGACGGTAATCCACGGCCCGAACGGTGCGGGCAAGACGAACCTGCTGGAGGCGCTCTACTTCGGGTGTACCGCCCGCTCCTGCCGCACGACGAATGAACGCGAAGTCGTGCGGTTCGGCGCTCGCGCGACGCGGGTCGTCGTCGACGGCGAGGACGCCGACGGCCAGCACGCGTTGGCCGTCGGCTTCCAGGCCGGCGAGGCGAAGCGGCTCACGGCTGACGGTGCGCCAGTCGAGCGGCTGCTCGACGCGCCCCATCGCCCGTGGATCTGCGTCTTCCTCCCTGATC
>JRHI01001423.1_pt1 | contig 20161 bp, 18 predicted proteins | sample 215371 | NCBI WGS metagenome assembly JRHI01 (sample SAMN02929681, study PRJNA255918) | sediment metagenome | biome: cave system; feature: Ice Cave; material: Sediment; isolation source: sediment from deep within a dark volcanic ice cave with no known source of... ...
GAGGTCTGTCGGAGCACGGTACCGTGCTCCGACAGACCTCTTTTTAGTCTTTGAGACTCTTAGTAAATCAGAATTTGTGTGTTGTAGTCGCTGTTAGCGTAAAGCCAGGCAGCATCTGCTGAGGGCATATTAACACAACCGTGGCTGCCATTGTTATTGGAGAAATCGGTACCGCCAGCATCAGTATGTGGAAACTGGGTGCCGGGACCAAAGGTTTGACGCCACCATGCATCGTGTAAGAAGTAGCCACCCCAGTGGTAAAGAATCCCATACTGGATAGGCGTATCAGGATACCAATAAGGAGAACCCTTTGGATCAGTTGATTTGAAGACGGTCGGTGATTTGCGATCCTGCACCGTCCAGTTGCCGGGCAGTGAAGGGCGCTCCACGCGTCCCGATGTAACATAGAGGGATCTCACCAGTTTGCCGTTTTGGTAGATGCGCATTGCCTGTTCAACCATTGAAACAACGACAACTTGCCCTGAAACGCGGTAGTGATTGATCATCTGGAAGTCCGTAGCATGAGGCTGGTTATATGGAGTCTTGTCTTGATAATCTGCCTCAAGCATGCGCAGGTTGAAGAATTCATTATTTACTTTATCTATGACGGCCTGGTAATCCTCCGGGGTAGTGGCCCAACTAAGGTCTCTGTTCAGCCAGTATCCAATGCCATTGAGCGTATAGCCAGAGTCGAGGATGTATTTTTTGCCATCGGTCTTATCATAGTAGAGGTTCGTCTGCCCCCATCTATTGGCTTCGCGATCAAGCGCTCCAATCAGGTATGGTGCTGCGCCCTGCACCAGGTCATTATGCATAGAAGCCATATCCGCATCGATGCGCGCAGAGAAGGCTAAAAAGTCTTGAATGGTCCTGGCCTTATTCATCTGCGTCTGGTCGGCATTGTACAGTTTTTGATAGGCGCTAGAATCCATGCCGTAGGTCTTCAGCAGGGTGATCTGCGATTTGAACTCGCTGAGTTTCGCTCCGCTGACATAAGGCAACGCCTCAATTGAGTTCACCACAGCCAACTGGTACTGTGCATCTATCATCGTATCAAGTTTGCGAAATTCACTCGACTTCGTCGCATTATTGAACTCTTGCATATCGCTCTGATATTGCGTAGCCATAGCGGTGACATCAATATGAGCCTGCTTCATCTGCTTAATTGTGTTATTAAATGTCGTGAGTTGGCTAAAGGTTGACCCCATCAAGCCTAATGCATCGATCGCTTTTTGAGCTTCCTGGCTGACGACTGCAAAATCTTTAGGGTACTTTGCTGACGATAACATCATTTGATCATTGTTATATGTATCGGAGAAAGGCTGCACATTACCTATATGTTGCGAACTTCTGCGCGTGAGAGCCTGCTGGAAGACCTGCATATCATTTTGGGCCTGCAGTTGGTACTGATCGGTTGTCGTCGTAATCAGTTGCTGTGCCTGTCCCACGAGCTTCGCGTATTGGTTTGCCTGATTTGTATAATAGTTATTAACTGGCTGATCATTAAATGGCGAAAAAGGTGCGCCAGTGCTACTCAATTGTTGTTCTTGTTTAAGAATAGGGCTAAGCAGTGTTGTTGGTACGCCGATCGCCTCTGCATGCTGAGTCAGTTGATCAAGTTGCGTCTTATCCTGGCTTACCTGCTGCTGTACCTGGGCATTACCTCCACATGCGCTCGTCAGGACAGTCAGCCCCAGTAAGAGTAATACCAGCATTGCCTGAGACATATGTCGCGGCATAATGACAGAACGTGTGCTGTGCATAAGAGGACTACCTCCTGCCACTTTTGGCTTTATGTTTTCGTTTTTCTTTGCGTGCGGCTTTGCCGGATTTCTTACCACCCCCACCAGGTGGTTTTGGCATAGCCGGCATAGCCGGCATTCCCGGGACACCCGCCCCGGCCTGCTGGCGTGCGAACTGTGCCCATTTGCCCTTGCCAGTGCTCATCTGGCGAATCATAGTGCGCATCTCGCCGAATTGTTCGAGCAGTTGGTTGATTTCCTGGGGGGTTGTACCACTGCCACGGGCGATACGTTTGCGCCTGCTCCCATTGATGATCTCAGGATTGCGCCTCTCCTCTTTGGTCATGGAAAGCACCATCGCTTCGATATGTTTCATCTGATCGCCTTCCAGCGCTTCTTCCACCTCTGGCATCGCTGCCATCTTGTTGAAGCCAGGCATCATTTCCATCACCTGCCGCAAGGGACCCATACGTTTGAGCTGGCGCATGGCGCTCAGAAAATCTTCCAGGTCAAACTTGCCCTGCTGTAATTTGGCCTGGGACTTCAGGGCTTCTTCCTCGTCGATGGTTTCCTGTGCCCGTTCGATCAACGAGAGCACATCGCCCATGCCAAGTATACGCGATGCCAGGCGATCAGGGTAGAATGGCTCCAGCGCATCAGTTTTTTCGCCAACAGCCATGAATTTGATCGGTACTCCCGTTACCGAGCGAATCGAGAGTGCCGCACCGCCCCTTGCATCGCCATCCATCTTGGTCAATATCATACCCGTCAGCGAGACAGCTTTATTGAAGTCATCGGCCACGCGGACCGCTTCCTGACCGGTCATAGCGTCAGCTATCAGCAAGACTTCGCGCGGTTGTACCCTTGCGCGTATGCTGATAACCTCTTGCATCATGCGCTCGTCGATGTTCAAACGGCCTGCCGTGTCTAGGATGACTACGGAAGCAGCCTGTTCGCGCGCATAATTGAGAGAATGAACACAGATATCAACAGGATTGGCTCCCGCTGGCTCCGCGTATACTGGAATAGAGAGTTGCTTACCAAGCGTCTGGAGCTGATGGACTGCCGCGGGACGATACATGTCAGCCGCCACCATCAGCGGTCGCTGGCCCTGCTTCCGCAGGTAGTTTGCAAGCTTGGCAGCGGTTGTCGTTTTACCAGAACCTTGCAAGCCAACCAGCATAATCACATTCGGAGGAACTCCACCTAGATCGAGCTTGTTCGGTCCATCGACGCCTCCCAGCATCTCAACCAATTCGTCATTGACGATTGCCAGTACCTGCTGTGCGGGAGAAAGGCTCCCCAGTACATCAGCTCCAACGGCCTTCGCTCTGACGCGCTCGACAAATTGGCGCACCACTTTAAGGTTTACATCTGCTTCGAGTAGTGCGAGGCGGACCTCACGCATTGCCTCATTGACATCAGCTTCAGTCAGTTTGCCTTTGCCACTAAGATTGGTAAATACCCCTTCAAGACGATTTGATAAGCTTTCAAACATTGCCATAATAGCGAACTGTCCTCTCTCCACCAGTCATTAATACAAGCCCCATTATATCACGGAAGGAGACTCTAGGCGAGAGGCAGCGAGGTAGCTTTACATGGTCTTGCCTGTGATTCATCACAATATCTTTAACATATTACGAAACCTTGTTCTTTTCGCCTTTAGTAGTATAACGTTTATCCTCGCTCACATGTTTCGGTAAATTGGCTCTGATTTCTGGACCATTTTGCTTGCCTTTCACGACCTTCCATTATTACATGATGGTAGTAAACCAATTGACTTTGTTTTCTTCGTTTATAGTTACGTTTGCCCTCGTGAATATACTTTTATGCGTGACGATAGTGTAAAATAGAACATGTATCCAATATGGTTCTTTGGAGGTGTAGGGGTGACAACAAACCCTGGGATCGTACAGCTACCACTCTACCCAGAAGATGCGCTACGAGGTCGTTCAATAATACCAAAGGCATCACCATTTATAAAATGGGCAGGCGGGAAGCGGAAACTGATAGATTATATTTTTGGTATTGCCCCTGACTCGTTTGATCGGTATTTAGAGCCATTTCTAGGTGGAGGAGCGGTAGGGCTTGCTCTCGGTTACCATACGATGCTGCTTAACGATGCCAATGTTGACCTTATAAAAACGTTCTGTATTGTTCGTGATAGCTTGGAAGCTTTGCTACCTTTGCTTGATGAGCATCAAAGAAAGCATTCTAAAGATTATTTCTACATGGTGAGGGCTCAAGACCCTACTACCTTAAATCCGCTAGAACAAGCTGCCCGTTTTATCTATCTGAACAAAACATGCTTTAACGGACTCTACAGAGTGAACAAGCTAGGGCAATTCAATGTTCCTTTTGGAAAATACAAAAATTCGACCTTATATAATCGAGAAGACATCCATGTAGCATCAAATGTGCTTCAAGGTGCAGAACTTTTTGCGCAAGACTATCAAACCTTTTTAAGGCAGCAAGCTCGCCCCGGTGACTTGATTTACCTCGATCCTCCATATGTTCCGGTCAGTCAGTTTTCAGACTTTAAACGCTACACAAAGGAACAATTCCGGGAAAATGACCAGTATGTGTTAGCACAGCTTTACAATGAACTTGTGGAATTGGGAGCTTATCCAGTATTGAGTAATTCATATTCCGAGCTTACACTTGATCTATATGCGCAGCACCAAATCTTGATAGTCTATGCTAGCCGGAATATTAATCATGAAGGAACGGGGCGAGACCCTATTCCTGAAATTCTTGTGAAACCGAGGTAGTACCTATGGCATTTACCCATCGTTTAGTTGCCAGACACGAGCAGGTGAATACTCAACTAGCACTATTTCCCAGTTCCCGCTACATGGGAAGCAAACATGCTATTTTGCCTTTCATCTACGAAGTGCTAAAAGATCTGGAATTTAGCACAGCATTAGATGCATGTAGCGGTAGCGGTGCAGTAAGCTATCTACTGAAATCAATGGATAAATCTGTTACAAGCAATGATTTTTTACGATTTTGTTACCATACTGCACAAGCCTGCGTAGCTAATAATTCAGAGCACTTGTCCAAAGAAGAAGTGGAACATTTATTATCTCCGCATCATTTTCCCCAGGATTTTATCGCCCGGACATTTCAAGGCCTATATTTTACCGACACTGAGAACCAACTTCTTGATAATCTCGTTTCTCACATCCTCGAAATGACCTCGCCCTTCAAACAGTCTATTGCTTTCGCAGCAATTATCCGTGCTTGCCTACGACGCCGACCTCGTGGTATTTTTACTTACACCGGTGTACGGTATGATGATGGGCGGCTAGATTTACAACTTTCACTAGAGCAGCACTTTCGAAATGCCGTTGCGTTGTTTAATGCTGCTGTTTTCGACAATGACCAATCTAATACCGCACAGAACTATGACATATTCTCTATTCCCCAGAATTTGAATTTTGACCTCGTATACATTGATCCTCCTTATGTCTCACCCCATAGTGATAATGACTACACACGCCGCTACCATTTTGTTGAGGGTTTAGCGCGCTACTGGCAAGGTCTAGAGCTTCTTGAAAAGACAACAACGAAAAAGTTTCGTCGTTTACCTAGCCCTTTTGATTCAAAAAAAACTGTCAACGAAGCATTCCATACGTTATTTGAGCGATTTAGGAACTCAATCATCGTTGTGTCATACTCATCCAACGGTATTCCGTCTAAGGATGAGCTGCTCTCTATGCTTTCAGCCTATAAGCGAGAAGTTGAGGTCTATGAGTGTGATCACCGCTATTCATTCGGTACTCATAACCACAAGGTGAAGGATAATCAGAACGAGGTCAAAGAGTTTCTCTTTGTTGGAAAGTAACAAAGAGACTCATTTTGTGAGTAGGTGGATCAGGAAGTAAAGCACTACTATGCAGATATGGAATATGGGAAATACAACAGCACGTAATCCTTTACGTCTCAGGGAGGCATTGCAACTCTTTATAGCCAGAATGAGCGAACGCCCATTCACCAGGCAAGAGCAACAGGAATTTCAAAATGCCATGATAGATGCAGGGTTAGTAGAGTCGGAGCGTCGTGTAGAAGGAGATGATGGTGGAAGAAAATTTGCAAGTGCCTTCAAACAGCTTGGATTTGTGCAAAACTGGTCACGCGCTAGAAGCTGGGATGTAACGCCTGTGGGAACGCTGCTTATTGAACATCCCGAACTTGAAGAAATGATTTTTCTACGACAGTTGCTGAAGTATCAAATCCAATCTCCTTTAGAGGGAGATTCGCGCACACGGGGATTTCATCTCCGTCCATTTCGTCTGCTTCTTCGCTTCTTGAGTAGAGCATACAATGAGAATCTGGTCGGTCTTACGAATGCAGAAATAGGTATCTACGTTATCAACATTCTTGATGAGGGCGATACTACTGCATTTGAGTCGGCTATAGCAGGAATCAAGTCGTATCGAGCTGAATACAACTCCCTTAAGGGGAAAGTTGCTAAAACCAATTTTGCGAAAGAGAGATTGCAAGCAGCAGCAGAAAGAGGAGGAGTCCTCTATGGTACTCTAAAAGACTATGCTGATAGCAATGGTAGATACGCACTTATGACTGGCTTGCTAACACTTCGGGGTAACAAGCTTGCTATCTCAGAGGCTCGGTTACCTTTTGTAGATGCTATTCTGACAGACAGTACAACACTGATCCCTGCTAGTGAGTACCTTGACCACTTCTACGATCCTGATTATCCAACGCTACCAACTGACGATCGAAATTTCATCAATAAAGAAATTGCTGCACTTGAAAAGCGATTTCAAGACATAGCAGCCTCGGTAGATATGCCCTCCACCCTTCCTTCCAGGTCAACCGGTGCAAGTCTTTCAGAACTTCAGGCATATGAGATTCGTTTGAGAGACAGGCTACGAGAAGTGCGCGAGCTTCAATTCTATCGCATGCAGCATCTGCCAGAGTCTCTTGATGAGATTGAAGATTTGTTGGGGAGTATTAGTGATGGTGGTTTTGCGTCTTACGCTCCTGCCTATCTGGAGTGGGCTATCTGGCGACTCTTTCTTGCGATAAATGACCTTGTCGGCTCAATAAGTGACACAAGAGGCTTCAAGATCGATCCAGATATGAACCCCATCCATCATGCACGTGGTGGTGCTGCCGATCTTACATTTACGTATGACACATTTAAAATAGTCTGCGAAATGACATTAACCACCGGTGGTCGTCAGTTTGCTGTGGAGGGTGAACCCGTCACCCGCCATGTCTTCAAGGCGATAGAAAATAGCGGGAATAAGCCTGTATATGGATTATTCGTTGCTAAGAAAGTTGATCCAAACACTTCTGACGCATTTCACAATGCTCGCTATTGGCGGGATCGGAGAGCATACGTTGCTACACCTGTCATTGCATTAGAAATTAAGCAGATAATAGCGTTAATACAGCGTATGAAACAACATCCAGTAACAGTAGCAGATATTCGTGAGATCTTTGAGAGTATCTTGCGCCTTCAAAAAAACCATGAAAGCGGTCCTTCATGGTTTGAAGCTTATTCTACTCTCTATGAGCAATGGCTTACTCAAAGCGAGAGATGATGATAATCTGAGTGTCACATGGGAACAAAAGAAGGCCATGATATTTAAACGCAAACGTCCACAAAAAGAAATCTTTAATTCATTTGGCTGGTGGGATAAGGGATGCTTTCTTGGCCAGATGACAGGAGATCGCTGCGATTATATCGAAGCGTGTATCACGAAGGTATTTGGTAAGGGAGCGCTCACCCAACAAGATATTTTGGAGGTTGGTTGTGGCGGCGGATTGATCTGCGAGGAATTGGCGCATCGTCAGGCCATCATGGTAGGCATTGATCCCTCTCAAGGTGCCCTGGAAACGGCACGCCTGCATATACAGAAGAGCGGGCTGGGCCACAACGTCTATTATCAACAGGGAATTGCCGAGGCGTTACCTTATGCCGACGGTAGTTTTTCAGTCATTGTTTGCCTCGATACGCTCGAACATGTGCAAGACCTGCCCGCGACGATCAAAGAGATTGCCCGCGTCCTCGCACCGGGTGGCGTCTTTGTCTTTGATACGATCAACCGCACGCTGCTCGCCCGCATCGTGCTCATCTGGTATGGCGAACATTTTCCCAGTGGCGGTCTGACACCGGGCCTGCACAACCACCATAGTTTTATCAAGCCAACTGAGCTACGAACGTTGCTAACAACAAGCGGCCTGCAGGTACACGAACTAACCGGTTTTATGCCTCGCGGCTTCCGCAATGGACGCGCGAAAATGGGTCCTGGCTGGTTTATGGGTCTCTCCTACGTTGGCTATGCCACTAAACAACACTGATAAATTGATTGGCACACAGGGAGAGCATGCAGCCCACCAACCTCTTATTCCTTTTCCAGCCAGTAGCGTTTTTCCTCTTTTGTCATGGTGCTTTTATCAATGGCCTCGGCAAAACTCTGTTTTTTGGGACTCTGCTGCTCGCTGCGCGCCGCGCTGCTGGTCTGGCGACGATTCATGGTCAGCGTTGGCTGGCTATTGTTCAATACGCTACCGAATTGCTCCACAGTAACCTGAAAGAATGTAGCCAGGCGTGCCAACTGTGACTCACCCAAGCTCGCCAGTTCGATAGCGCCTGATTCAAATTTTTTCCATACATCAACGCTAAGCCGCAGCCCTTTGGCCGCGTTAACCATAGTCAGACCGCGCTGCGCGCGCAACTGTTGCAGGCTGGCAGCCACTGTTTGCCTGTCAAAGACCCGCTCCAAAGCTACTTGACTGGCGCGCTGGGTCAGGGGTAAAAGTGCGTTCTCTTTCGCATCCGCATTATCTATCATTGTGGCATGGTAGGCAGCAATGAAATCGATCAACGCCGCCTGCGCCTCAGGATTATTTCGTAGCAAGGTTATCTGTGTCTCTGTATCGCCGCTCTCTTTGGCAGCGATCCATGCCATTTTTAATTGCTGTAATTCAGTAGTTTTCATACTCCTGGACCTTTCTCTTCCCAAATCTACGACTGCGCCCGTGTTCCATGTATATAGGTGATGCGCTCCCTGTCGATGCATTCGCGCAAGTAACTTCGCGACCGTTCGTAGCGTAGCCGGACAGTACGCTCAGTACGCTTGCAGGCAAGGGCGATATCATTCCATTTCATCCCTTCGATCGCGCGTAAAACCATGATCATGCGATCCAACGGATCGCTGAGATATGTGAGAATGCGCTGGCTTTCATCCACCGCGTGCAAGCGTTCAAATTGATCGTGTGGATCAGCTACATCCGCTGATAACGCACCTTCATCGTCTGGTGGCGTCGGGCGCAGCGGATCGATCAATGCGCGCGGTACATGTTGCGGGCGGCCCGAAGGGCGTCCCTCGCTGTCGCGCCGGTAGTGCAGCCCCTCCTGGCGCAGCACCCTGGTAAACTCATCAGCGCATAGACAGCGTAGATAATGAATAAAATTTTGCGTCATAAATATTTCTTTTGCATCCATCGCTTCGCGCAACAGGTGCTCATTCATATTGGCGATGGCCTCTTCGCGCAATTCGGGTCGGTGACGCAAACCGTAAGTCCGCAGTTGGAACTCGGAAGCACAGCGCTCCAATAGTACTTCGCACAGCTTGCGTACTCCGCCAGTGTTGCCTTCCGCTTGCCGCGCGCGAATATTCAGAACAAGCTCAATGTCGCTTATCTCGTATCGTCCCTCGGGTGTTCGGCGCCGTAGGCGCTCCTTCAGAGCGGGTTCATCCAGGTCAATCATCTTTTCACGCTCCCAATGCGTTATTTCGTCCTGTTCGTGGCTCCTACTCATTATATCTTTATCTAGGACAAAAAACGGAAATGCCGTGTATTCTTCCCAACTCAGCATAACAGAATGTAGCTGCTGTGAAAAGCAGGCATAAGTGCCGCTTTCATTTGTAAAAGGGGACGTACTATCATACAATGGTACCCCCGCTATGCTACTCTGTTGCAAGTAGCAGCCTCTCTCGTTTTATAAACTAGATATATTTTTTTAGGTAGTGTCCAAACGCCTAATCGGGAGAAAGAGAAACAACAAATATGCTCGAAGTTTTACCGAAAATTGCGAAATTGCAGGCATCGTATGCGCTTGGCAAACCACTTGCTCTTCCGATGAATCTCACAATCAGCGTGAGCTATCGCTGTAACTCTCGCTGCAAAACGTGTAATGTATGGCAACGTCCCAATGATGATTTTACGATAGAAGAGTACGACAAAACGTTCGCCTCTGTTGGCCGGGCAGCCTACTGGTTCACCTTTAGTGGTGGTGAGCCGACACTTCGCAAAGATTTGCCGGAGATGGTGGAGTCGGCTTATCGCCATTGCCGTCCAGGCATCATCAATATCCCCACCAACGGGATTCAAGACAAAATCATCCCAGCGCGCATTGAGCGCGTCCTGCAAGCTGCTCCTACCTCCGATGTCATCGTGAATCTCTCACTCGATGGCATTGGCGAAAAACACGATAGTGTGCGCGGCGTCAAAGGGAATTTTGAACGCGCCATGCGCACCTATGCTGGTCTGAAAGCACTCAAAGGCCGCTACAAAAACTTCACCCTTGGCGTCCACACGGTCATCTCCAACTTCAATGTAGACGAGTTTGAGAACATCTATCAATTCGTTCACAACGAAATGAAGCCCGACTCGTTCATCAGTGAAATTGCCGAAGAGCGCGTGGAGCTGGATACCGTGGGTATGGGCATTACTCCGCCTATTCAAAAGTATCAGCCAGTTATTGAACGCCTGCAGAACGACATTCGCAAGGCAAAGTTCAACGGCGTCTCCCGCATCACGCAGGCGTTCCGCGATCGTTACTACGATATTGTCAAGCGCACGCTTATAGAACAGCGGCAAATCATACCTTGTCTTGCTGGTGTCGCTTCCGCCCAGATTGCACCTAATGGCGATGTCTGGACCTGTTGCATCCGCGCCGAATCGGTTGGTAACCTTCGCGAGCACAACTATGATTTTGCCGCGACCTGGCGCACCACGAAAGCAGACGAGTTGCGCCGCAGCATCAAGGCTGGAGAATGTTACTGCCCGCTGGCCAATGCCTCATATACGAACATGCTCTGTCATACGCCAACACTGGCCAGTGTGGCCTTGGAAGTTGGCAAGGGCACCGCGCTCTCTATGTTTTCTTCTCCTCAGAACCAGGGCAAATCCGCTAAGTTACGCACCCTCCCTGTGATCAATGCCGCGGACGAGGCACAAATGGCAAAGGATCATAAGGAAGAGGTAGAATCGACCATATAATACTAGCACGTTAGGAGGGCTAACCTATGACAGAATGTCCACAGTGTGGCACCATGAATGATGACGACGCCAAAAACTGTCAGGGCTGTCGCGTAAATTTGTATTGGGCTTTTCAGCACTACGAAGAACTGGCCGCGCTGCGTCAGACCAACAACCTGACACCCAAACCTGCTTCGGCTCCGTTTCTGGTTGAAACCAGTAAAAAGATCGATGATGGCCCGGTCGTCGGCTGGCTGCGCAATACCATCAAGAAATATGGTTTCAAGGGAGCAGGAAAGAAAGTCTGTACCACGGCAGAATAGTAGCATAAAGGAGCAGCCCACCAGTTTTGGTGGGCTGTTCCTATTGCAATATTATTTCAACGCGCTGGCCACAGCAGCTTTTCGACTGGCCTCTGTTACGTCTGTTACGGACGGCTGATCCATACCACCCGCGTTAAACCATTCAGCCGCCAGCGCAATTCCCTCGCGCAGCTCCACTTTTGGCTCAAAACCCAACTCGCGACGCGCCTTCTCAATGCTATGGCGGTTGTCACTACCAAACATCATCGCGCCAAGCTGCGTCACTATAGGCTTTGTACGAGTGACGCGCGCAACTACCTTTTCCGCGACGATTGCCCCATAATAGATGGGAAGGTAGGGCAGGTGGCGCTTTGGGCGCACTCCTCCGACAGCATCCGCGATAGCATTGAACATTTCTAACTGCGTCAACGGGCGGTCATTGCTAATGTTGTAGACATTGCCCGGAGCATTTTCGTGGTAGGCGGCCAACAGGAACCCCTGTACCACATCGGTCACATAGCAGAAAGGCAGTGCGTTGTGCCCCCGACCAATAATCACGCCCTTGCCATCCTTCATCTTCTGAGCCATTCGCCCAAAGTGCAGGCGATCACCCGGGCCAAAGAAGGTACCAGGCCGCAGGATCACTGTTTCAACGTTGCTGGTCAGCATCATCCTGCGCATTAAACGATCACCTTCAGCTTTGGTAATACTATAGGCTTCTGGATCAGGTCTCAGTGGGTCGTTCTCATTCAAAAAACGACCATACCCGAGGCCATACACCGTATGAGAACTTGTATGCACATAGCGGCGCACTCCTGCTCTCTGGGCTGCTTTATAGAGGTTCTCAGACCCGGTAACATTAACCAGGCGATAATCCACCAGCGGACGCCACACTCCCATCATACCTGCCAGGTGAAAAACAAGGTCGACGTTCCGTACAGCATCACCCAGCGTGCCAGCATCGGTAATATCCCCCCGCACCACCTCTACCCCTTGCGTACGCAGGTGATCCGCGTTCTCTACAGGTAATACCAGGGCGCGAATCTCTTCTCCGCGCTGCTGTAATTCTTTAATCAGGTGCCCACCAAGCAAGCCTGTAGCACCAGTAATCAGTACTTTCATAAACCAACTTCCATATATTATTTTTCATGTTCATCACACTATAGCATAAGGCCATCTATACTTATTATCCAACGAGCGGTACTCATCTCCCGGAAATTTCCGGCCCTGAAGTACTACCGCAATCTGTTACGACATGTTTTTTCGTGATAAGATAAGGAGAGGAGGATATTTTTCATATGGAACCAGAAAACGAGCAGCAACCACGTCAAATACAGGTACAGCGAGATCTCCCACATTTCGACTGGCCAACATCGATACCAGGCCCACATGCCACGCAGCCACCTCCCGGCCAGAAGCCGATGCCGGGACGGACGGATCAGGTGGTCGAGATTGGTTACAACCAGGAAACTGGCACTCCTATTACCGACAGCCCATTACGCTCGATGCCTGATGAATCATTGAAAGGCAAAACGGCGTTTGATCAACTAGAGACCGCCCAGGAAGCTCTGAAGAAGCGCAAAAGAAAATAAGCCTGATAGCAACATATGCTGTTAGCATAGGACTAGCGCAGTCCTATGCTAACAGCATTCTTTTTCCCTTACATACTATGCTAATAGCACGTATCATCTACAAAGAAAGACCATAACACTCACTTCTAACTCTTTTATAGCCCTCTTGTAATGAAAGGAACAATCATGAAACTTTTGATTCTTGGCGGCACCGTCTTTTTAGGTCGCCATATTGTCGAGGCAGCATTGGCGCGCAGACACGAAGTCACCCTCTTTAATAGAGGCCAGCATAACCCCGATTTGTTTCCTGACGTTGAGAAGCTGCGGGGCGACCGTAACGGAGATATGTCTGCTTTAGCGGGTCGGCACTGGGATGCAGCTATTGATACTAGTGGCTTCATTCCTCGCGTTGTCAAAGCCTCGACCCAGGCGCTGGCAGAATCAATCAAGCATTATACATTTATTTCCAGCATCTCTGTCTTCGCTGATTTTACTAAGGAAGGTATTGACGAAAACTCGCCCTTAGCGAAATTGGCGGACGAGAGCGTGGAAGACGTCACTAATGAAACCTACGGCGCGTTAAAGGCTCTCTGTGAACAGGCTGCCGAAATGGGTATGCTCGGTCGCGTCCTCGTCGTTCGCCCCGGCCTCATCGTTGGTCCTGATGATCCGACCGATCGCTTCACCTACTGGCCGCACCGGGTATCCCAGGGAGGAGAAGTGCTGGCACCTGGAAGGCCAGATCAACAGATTCAGTTCATCGATGTGCGCGACCTGGCGCAATGGATTGTGCGCATGGTTGAAGCAGGCAAAACAGGTATCTATAACGCCACGGGACCGGATTACCAACTCACCATGGGAGAATTTCTTGAGGAGTGCAAAGTCACAACCGGCAGTGATGCCCGTTTCACCTGGGTTGGCGATACGTTTGTGCCCGAAGACGCGGCGAATTTTCAGCCCTGGGCGCCTGATGAATATATCGGCTACAGTACAGTCAACTGCCGCAAAGCCATTGCCGCTGCTCTGGCGTTCCATCCCCTGAGCGACACTATACGCGACACCATCGCGTGGAAAAATGCCAGCCTTGCAAGTAGCGAGATGCATTCAGGTCTGAAGCCTGAACAGGAAAAAGAACTGCTGACAAAATGGCACCATCCATCTTCGTGATGTTAGCAGAATAAGCTCAGTGAAGAAGAAACACGGCTTCTTCTCTGCTGAGCTTCCTTTCCCTATAACCTAACCAACTGTTCTCATTTCATCGCCACTCCCTGGCTCATCCACTCCCATTTCCAGATGGCTACGCCGCCGACTGTACAGGAAGTAAATTGCTAGACCGATTGCCAACCAGATGATGAAGCGAATGATGGTGACCAGCGGCAGGCTCACAATCAGTACGAACGAGGCGATTATAGAGAGAATTGGAATTACCGGTACGAACGGCACCCGATATCCACAGAAAAGGGCGATGCAGAGAGCGCCTTGGGAATGGTAATCCCTAAAGCACTTTTGAACAGATCGACGACATACCCCGACCAGCCAATACTGACCGCAGCTGCGCCCACTGCATACTCCAGAATTAAGTCCCAGCCAATAATCCAGGCAATGAGTTCGCCGAGTGTCGCATAGGAGTAGGTATAGGCGCTCTCTGCTATAGGGATAGTGCTGGCGAATTCAGCATAGCAGATGGCCGCCAGACCACTCACAATACCTGCCACTATGAACGAGATTATCAATCCAGGTCCGGCATATTTCGCAGCCGCCACGCCGGTTAACACGAAGATACCGGTGCCCACGATGGCACCAATCCCTAACAGTGTGATGCTGAACGCAGTCAATGTACGCTTAAGTCCATGCTCTGTTTCATCACTTTGTTTCATCGCTCTGTTTCATCACTTTGTTTCAGAATGAGGTCAATCGGTTTGATCCGCCAGAGGTCGCTCATCTGTCTGCTTGCCATATACAACTCCTTTTGTTCGTCCTTGTCTTCAGCTAAAGGGATAATATACGCTAGTATACGCGCCAATTTTCTTTGGAAGGATGTGCAAATAGAAAACGCTGATGCTATTTTGAACACGTCTGGCAAGCCACAATGGTTACAAATCTATTTGAACCCTAACCCATTAAGGATCATCGCCCCTGCCACCTTCCCGACCTCTGCTACGCCTTTTGTAAGGTGGAGGCAAAACCCCATCCTCAAACAATTAAAAACACCTGGCACACCTGTTACTCTTGTTACTCTTGTTACTCTGAGCCACCTCGACTCAAACACACCTGTACAAGTGCAACTCTTGTTACTCTTGTTACTCTTGTTACTCTTGTTACTCTTGTTACTCTGAGCCACCTCGACTCAAATATAGCTGTTACAAGTGCAACACCTGATACACTTGACACTCTGATACAGTAGAAGCACTTGGTCAAACACTCTCAACATCCTCTAGGAACCTCGCTACCATCACCAAAAAGATCCGTACCCTCTTTCCAGTATTCCCACGACACCCACTCCTTCCACTAACTCACTTTCGTTCGCATAATCGGTTGCCACATCTGCGACAGTTGGCTCGTCCGAGACGCCATCTTCAAACCTGAAATCGTCGCTCGTTAGATGTGGCTATTCCGTAAGATGTATCCCTTTTATCCCTTCGAGTAAGCCAGTACTTCCCAAGGCTAGCTTAAGGAATGTGGATAACTATGTGGACAAACGTTCTAATTGTGGATAACTTTCGACAACCTCTATCTTCCTCTTCATAAATCACGAGTCTGAGGTGATATGATTGAGTTGGAAAAACCGAACGATTACGCGCTACAAGAAAAGCCTACTTCGTTAGAAAGGGACGTGCAACATGCCTCAACCAGAACCACTTTTGCCTCCCGCAGCCAACTTCACGGACTATGTCTCTCTGCGCGTCAATGCCAGCATATGGCCCGTGGCGATGCAGACCATCTGCCACCGACATGGATTACCAACTGATCGGCTCGTGCGTTTCGGAGATGGTACAGACTCTGCCGACGGATCAAGTATTGTCTTCGCCGCTGGCGACCACCTTGTCATCAAGCTCTTCCCTCCCTATCAGAGCGGTTTATGTAAGGCAGACCTCACCGTTGCTGAGCATGTCTACGGAAAACTTAGCGTAACAACGCCCAGGATATACGTTCATGGGAACCTGGATGGATGGCCCTACTTCGTCATGGGCCGCGTTCCTGGCGTCTACCTCTCCAAGATATGGGACATGCTGGACCATAAGGATCAGCTACGTATCGTCACAGAACTCGCGGAGATCGTCGCGCAACTCCACGCCCTCCCTACCAATGATCTTCCGCTTCTTGATAACAACTGGCAAGAGTTTATTGCTACTCGTATCAAGCATTGTGTGCAGCGCCACCGCGAACAAGAGGTTCCCGACCACTGGCTGCAACAGATTCCCGGCTACCTTGCGTATGCCGCACCTCTCTATCCCTCCGATTTTAGACCTGCTATCGTCAGTGGTGACATCCACCAGTATCATCTACTCGTCACCGAGAAAGACGAGCGCTGGCGACTGACCGGGCTTTTTGATTTTGACGATGCCCTGGTCGGTTTCCAGGAATACGACCTCGCTGCTGCTGCAATCTTCATGATGGCCGGTAAACCTACGCTGCTGCGCAATTTCCTGTTGACGTATGGATATGTAAAAAGTGAGCTTAACGAACGCTTGAGCCACCGTTTTATGGCTTATACGCTGCTGCACCGCTACCGTCCCTTCAACTGGGTGCGAGAAGATTTCGCACAGGGAAGTTATAGTACTTTAGAAGAGGTTGCACGGGTTATTTACGCGCTTTGATGACGTAGAGGAAAGGTTGACGCTTGTGATAAAATTTGAGCAATGGGGCTGTAGCTCAGTGGATAGAGCAACGGTTTCCTAAACCGTGTGCCGGAGGTTCGAGTCCTCTCAGCCCCACTAACAATCCACCTATACCCGCTTCAGGTAGCAACTGTAGCACTATATCTTCGGGCTACAGTTGCTACCTCATCTCACAAAATTATACCTATCGCTTCCTTCCCGCGGAAGCTTCATCATCCTATCTATTCGTCAATATCGTCCCCTGTCACTTATTATGTGACCTGCAACGTACTTATATCAGTTACTAGTACAAATAAAAAAGGAAAACAGATGAAGATGATGACACCATATCAAGGCCAAAACATTCCAGTACTACAACAGCGCGGCTTCCCTCTGTTGCTGGGAGCAACCGCGGGCTTTCTGGGTACAATACCGATGACCATTTTTATGCTGGTCATGCATCGTTTTCTACCGAAGTGGCAGCAGTACGCCCTTCCTCCGGAAGAAATTACTGACGAGCTGGCCGACCGTGCCGACCTGAAGAAGCACATGGATAAGAAGGAGCGCCTTGGTGCTGCCCTCGTATCGCACTTTGGCTATGGCGCGGCTATGGGCGCAGCGTATAGCCTGATCAGCAAACGTATTCCTCTTCCCTACTTGCTCAAGGGGACACTCTTCGGACTCGTTGTCTGGGGAGGAAGTTACCTCGGTCTGCTGCCATCATTGGGAATTTCTCAATCGGCTGACGAGGAACCCGTACGGCGCAATCTACTCATGATTGCCGCTCACATCGTTTGGGGATCAACAACCGGAATCGTGACCGGCATCCTGGGGAAATAACCAGGCCTCAAGAAAAGAGAAGGGCTGCCACATAGCAGTCCTTCTCTTTTCTTGAGCCATTCTTCTCTAACTTACTACTCTCCTACGAAACGTCCGTATGCCAATAAACAAGAACACTACAAAAGTCGCACTCAAGCCAAGGATCACCCAGATCATAGCCAGTGTCGGCAAGGTATGTCCTTGCATGCTTGGTACCATTGCCGCACGCAGTCCTTCTGCGGCATACGTCAGCGGATTGAACAGCGTGACTATCTGAAACCACTTGATCGAGTCGAGCGTCCCCCACGGATAGTAAGTGCACCCGGTAAAGATCAACGGTGTGAAAATCAACGAGAACATCAAGCCGATCTGCTCCGGCTTGACCAGGGTTCCAATCGTGAGACCCAGGCTTGCTCCGGCGAAGGCTGTCAGGATCATGATGCCTATGATTGTACCAATAGCATCAGTACGAACGCTAAAATCATTGCCCAGTATCCAGTAGGCAAGCGGGAAGATGATCGCTCCCGCGACCAACCCGCGCATAGCCGCGAAGATGACCTTCTCGACTGCAACCATGCTCACCGGTAAAGGAGCAAGCAAGCGATCATCTATTTCATGCGCAAAGCCAAGATCGAGTACAAGTGGCAAAGTAACTCCCTGGAGCGCGGTCGTCACCACAGTAAGTGCAACGATACCCGGCAGGAGCACCGCGGCAAAGCCGGGGCGCGCAAAACCGATGCTGGGTAAAACCTTACCAAAAATGAAGAGAAAGAACAGGGGTTGTAACAATACCTGTACCAGGAACGCGATAAATTCACGCCCTGTAATCACGATATCGCGCTGCAGAATAGCCAGGAAAGCCTTGGATGCGATCGCCAGCCGGCTTCTCGAGCGCCTCACATTTGTGTTGGCTGGTAAAGTCTTTGAATTTGGCGTGGGTGTCGTCGTAGTTGTACTCATTACCGTAAGTTCCTCCCCGTCAGGTAGATGAAGACATCCTCCAGGCTCGGGCGCGCAATACGCATATCGCGCAGTTCCGCCCCTGTCTCTATAATAGCTTGTGTCGCGCCGACAACCAGCGCTCCCGCGTCCTCGGCGTAGACTCGGAAGACCTGCGTATTTTGCAAGCTCTCCTCATCTTCTGGCGCGGGAACCTCTTCCACTTTTGTAGCGCCTGGCAAAGCGCTTAGTGCGCTAAGGAGTGGAGATGGCGCTTGAGACTCGGCCTGTAAACTACCACTCGCAATACGTTGCGGTACCTGAACGCGCAGTTCCAACCGGGTACCTCCTGGAACAAGTTTCTTCAATTCTGCAGCCGTATCAAGTACGAGGATGCGCCCCTTATCCATAATCGCGATTCGCTCGCACAGTTGATCGGCCTCTTCCATATCATGTGTAGTGAGCAGGATAGTTGTGCCCTGCTCCTTAAGCAAACGTATGCGATCCCACAAGAAAAGTCGCGATTGGGGATCAAGGCTATTGGTCGGCTCGTCGAGAAAGAGCACATCGGGCGAGTGCATCAGTGCGCGGGCCAGCATCAGTCGCTGCGCCATTCCGCCCGAGTAGCGGCGCACCATTTCTTTGCCCCGATCGCCCAGACCCAGTTCATTGAGCAGTGCATCAGCGCGTGCCGCCCGTTCAGCGCGCGGCACACCGTGGTAACTGGCATGGAACGTGAGAATTTCACGCGCGCGCAGGCTACGATCAAGGTTGCTCTGTTGGGGCACGACCGCAATACGCTGTTTCACGCTCATGGGATCCACGGCTACATTGATACCGGTGATATGTGCGATGCCGCTTGTTGGTCGCACGCTAGTGGTCAGAACGCCGATAGTGGTAGTTTTGCCAGCCCCATTTGGCCCCAGTAGACCAAATATCTCACCACGTCTCACAGAGAAAGAGATGGTATCTACCGCGTTGACCTCCGACTTGGGATAGCGTTTGACGAGATTGCTCACTACGATTGCGGCATCCTGTTCGGCTATGACTTCCGTAACTTTCTCACTTGATGTTGAAATGCTCATGGTAACTTTTCCTTTATCCCAGGCTAGATGTCAAGGTATTCCACACCGTCTGGGTCACCTTTAAGCGCCTGGGCCACTGCCTGGTATAGCTCTAAGGGGACATTATCTTTCAGTTCATCCAGCGTCTCATATACCTCCAGGCGAAATTCGTAGTCTGTATTAGGCCATTGAGACCAGTCACGGTGAGACCAATTCTTGTAAGACCATGTTTTAGGATTCTCCCAGTCAGGGGCGCCTCTTACGTACAGCGCCAGTTTTTCTTTCGCCGTCTGATAGACATCGTATACCGTGCGCCTGGTCTCGTTCTGGTTGCGCACACGCCCTTTCGCTAGCAAGCGACCACGAAAACGTTTGTAAGAATGGGCAATTTTACCGACTTTTACCGTGATCTCTTCAAAGCCACTGGCCTTCGCCTCCTCGGTCTCAACAAAGCGCCTTAATGCCTGCGCAATAGTAGCCGAAAGATTTTCACCGGCCAGCTCTTGAGCTTTCTCAAAAATCGGTACGTCTGCATCTGCTACATAGATGGTTCTGTTTGGCATAGTAGGTATTTTACCTCTCATGAAACAAATTTTCAACAGCCAACGCCGCATACTACTAATATACGTATATGTATATGTATATGTATATGTATATGTATATGTA
>JRHI01001424.1_pt1 | contig 20150 bp, 16 predicted proteins | sample 215371 | NCBI WGS metagenome assembly JRHI01 (sample SAMN02929681, study PRJNA255918) | sediment metagenome | biome: cave system; feature: Ice Cave; material: Sediment; isolation source: sediment from deep within a dark volcanic ice cave with no known source of... ...
GGCCTTGTGACCCAGACAAGCCATGATTTACAATATCCTCAAGAGGATCAAAAGAAATGCCCAATACGTTTGCAGAACTCTACGCACCACTGCTCAAAAAGGATGTTTTCACTATTCAGGCCCAGGAAAACATTGCTCAGGGAGCAGACGGCCTTACCTGCGCCCTCGCCTATGCAGAACAGGGCAAACCTGAATTTACCCTGGCATATTTGCTTCTGATAGCTATCAGTGATAAAGAAAAACAAGAAATACTAGCAGTTTCATATGATCAGCGTGCGCACATTTCAGACGAAAAAGCGGAACAGTTCGACCAACAATTCCACAGACCTTTCCCTCTTATAAAGCTAGAAGCGCAAAAAGACCGACTGGCCGCTCAACAAGTACGACAGGGGAGACGCCTGCGACGAGATAGCGCAGCCAACAAAATAGTGCGTGTAGATTAAAAATTGTGAACTATTACCTATGTAATATCTCAATCTCATGATAAGCTTAGGAGAAGGGCAACCGTAATGGACGTTCCCCTATGGCTTATCGTGGGGTCTATCCTCCTAAAATCATCCCGTAATCAGTAGGGGTACCCCTTCCAGTTCATAAGGCAAAAATACAATTGATGGACCCGCCGCGCTGCGTTCTGGACATGCTATGGTGTGGGATGGACAGCATATGTTACTCATTGGCGGGAAGAACGCTAGTGGTCTATTGAAAGATTTCTGGTCGTACACTCTCGGACTAGGATGGCAGCAACTGGCCGACGCAGCCATGGGACCGCGCGCTTTCCAAACAATGATATGGGATACTACTGCAAGCCGTCTGTATGTCTTTGGTGGACTTGATGTCAATGGGCTGCAACAAGATGATTTCTGGATGTATAGCTCCAATAGCAACTGGGTTCGCGTAACGCCATCGAGTAGTGGCATTGGAACGGGCGAGCCAGCAGGCAGACAGGAAGCGTTCGGAGTTTGGGATAGTAAGGATAATCTGATGCTCCTTATGGGGGGTTGGGAAGCCGGTCAGGGTATACCCTACTATGGTGTATGGACCTACGATCCAAATCAGAACGCCTGGGGATTGGTGACGCCCGACTATCCTGGTAATAGTTCGAACCCTGGTCCTCATATCATACCTGGACGTACAGCTTCCGCTATAATCTGGGATGCCGCTCACCAGCGGGCGTACATCTATGCCGATAATAGTAGCTACCAATCACGTAACAACCTGAATGATCTATGGGTACTATACTAGCAAAGGAGTAGTGCAATTGTCAGAAGCAGAGAACAGAGCGCTGATCCAATGCGTTTACACGGAGGGTTTCAACCAGGGGATTCTGTCTGTAGTAGACGAGATGTTCGCGTCCCATTTTCTTGATCGCTCTACGCCCGACCAGCCGCCTGGTATTGAGGGGGTCAAAGCATATATCAGGTCTGTTCGCGCAGGTTTTCCCGATATTGCTGTTACTATCGAAGATCTGATCGCTACAGAAGAGCGGGTAGTGGTACGCACTACCTGGTGCGGTACCCATCTTGGTGCATATGAGAACCTTGCCCCGACTGGCAAGCAGGTGATAAGGACAATGATTCAGATCTTCCGTGTTGAAGATGGCAAGTTGTGTGAGGAGTGGTCTGAAGGAGGCGACCTGGGACAACAGATTGTAGCGTAAGCGAGAGATAGGCCGCACCCTCAGGAGTGCGGCCTATCTCTCGCTTACGCTACATGTTATTCCTCTTCCGCCGTGCTAGTATCATCAGAGACAACTTCTTCCGCCTCCATAGTATCTTGCGACATACCTTCTTCCCCTTCACTCCCTTCATCTTCCATCCCTTCATCGCTCTCATCCGGCACATCTATCTTCTTGCCATTCGTTGTCGCCACAGCTACAACAGTATCGCCATCGCCAAGATTCATCATGCGGCGTCCCTGGGTAGCGCGCCCCCCTCTGATGATAGTATCAACGTCCATACGAATGACCACACCACCAGCGGAAATGATCATCAGGTCATTATCTCGTTCGTAGATAACGCGCGCAGTAGCAACTTGTCCAGTCTTCTCCGTCACCTTCAAGGTGATAACGCCATTCCCGCCGCGACTCTGAGTAGGGTAATCGTCAATGGGAGTACACTTCCCATAACCTTTCTCTGTGACTACTAGCAGTTCGCTATCCTTCGGCGTAAGATTGAGCGAAACAACTTTATCAGTCTTTCCAGCAAGACGAATACCCCGCACGCCACCACTGGTGCGCGAGGCGGATCGCAATTCCGTCACGGTGAAGCGTATAGCCTTGCCCTGAGTTGTAATCATGAGTACATCATCGTCGACATGTGCAAGCTTCGCGCCAATTAGTTCGTCGTCCTCTTCCAGATCCATCGCAATCAAGCCGGAGCGGCGCACGACCTCGAATTCATCCATAGCCGTCTTCTTGACTTCGCCCTTTTTAGTAGCAACAATCATAAAGTCGCGACTGACACCCTTAGGAACGTAGACAATGGCGGTTACACGCTCACGCTGTTCTATCGCAATCAGGTTGATGAGGTGCTCACCCTTGGCTGTACGGCTTGTATCAGGCAACTCGTACACTTTGAGTTGGTAGACGCGGCCTCGATCAGTAAAAAAGAGCAGGCTATCGTGACTGTGCGCAACTAGCAACTGACGCACTGCATCATCTTCGCGAGTCGCCATACCTGTTATGCCTCTGCCCCCCCTGCGCTGCGCGCGATAGGTGTTGGAGGGTAGTCGCTTGATATAGCCTTTTTCAGTCAGTGTCACCACGACTTCTTCGTTAGGAATGAGGTCTTCGTCTCTAAATTCACCGGCTTCAGCTTCCCCAAGGTCGGTTCGGCGGCCATCGCCATATTTCTCTTTTAATTCCCGCAGGTCTTCCTTGATGATAGCGCGGATTTCCTGAATATCACCCAGTAACTTGTGATAGTAGTCGATATTCTTCATGACATCTTTTAGCTCTTCCTCAACCTTATTGCGTTCCAGGGCTGCCAGGCGAGCCAGGCGCATATCCAGGATGGCTCTGCCCTGCTCATCCGAGAAATTGAACTGTCGTTGCAGGTTGATCAGCGCATCCTCTGCCGCCTGAGATTGACGAATGGTGTTAATCACAGTATCCAGGTTATCGAGAGCAATTTTCAAGCCCTCCAGGATATGCCTGCGTGCCTCCGCTTTGGCAAGTTCATAACGGGTGCGGCGCGTGATAACAATTTCACGATGACTGATATGATGTTGTAGAAAAGCTTTCAGTGTCAGAGTGCGAGGTTGTTGTTCGACCAGTGCCAGCATATTGGCGTTAAAGGCGCTCTGCATAGCAGTATACTTGAATAAGGAGTTAAGAACGCTATCTGGATTGGCATCACGCTTAAGCTCAATGAGCATCCGCATACCGTTGCGATCGGATTCGTCACGAACTTCAGAGATACCCTCGATTTTCTTATCGCGGGCCAGCTCTGCGATCTTTTTTACCAGGTCGGCCTTATTGATCTGGTAGGGCAGTTCCGTGACGATGATACCCACACGCCCTCGTTCTGCTTCTTCAAAATGGGTACGAGCACGAACAACAATACGTCCTCGTCCATTGGCGTACATATTGCGGATACCCTCTCGTCCTTGAATGATCCCACCTGTTGGAAAGTCGGGGCCGTGCACAATACGGGAGAGTTCTTCAGTAGTAGCGTCAGGTTGATCAAGCAGGTAGATAATTCCATCACAGATCTCATGGAGATTATGGGGTGGAATATTTGTTGCCATACCCACGGCGATACCGGTGGAACCATTGAGGAGCAGATTGGGCAAACGGGCAGGCAAAACTGTAGGCTCTTTGGTCTGATTATCATAATTGGGGGCAAAATCAATCGTGTCTTTATCGATGTCGCGCAACAGTTCGTCAGCAATCGCCGCCATCTTTGCCTCGGTGTAACGCATCGCGGCTGGCGGATCGTCATCCTGTGAACCAAAGTTGCCCTGTCCTAATACCAGTGGATAGCGCATTGACCAGGGTTGGGCCATACGGACAAGCGAGTCATAGACAGCCACGTCACCGTGCGGATGGTAGCTCTTTAAGACCTCACCAACGGTACCAGCACACTTACGAAATTGTTTCGTTGACTGCAAACCCATCTGATCCATTGCATATAATACGCGACGATGCACCGGTTTCAGGCCATCTCGCACATCAGGTAGCGCCCGACTGACAATGACACTCATCGAGTAATCGAGATACGCGCCCGTCATTTGTTCTACAATACTAACCTGTATTACATTGCCCAGTTCCATTATGAGTCCTCACCAAAAAATTAGACATAGCCAGAAGGCGATATCGGTTGAAGTGCATAGATTTGTGGAGGGTCTAAGAGTAATTATATTGAGCCTACCACCTTGTATTATAGCATATTTGCGCTTTCGCAACAATAAGTCTTTTCTCGATCCAGAGCTGTTTTGCTTCAGAAATTTCGCTCATTAGCCAGCAAATTGCTTCATGATGTTTCGCGAAGTTATGACATCAAAAAGGCAGCTTTCACGATGAATATGGAGCTTAGCAATAAGAAATGCAACCATAGCATCTCTTGATCCGTAGAAAAGGTTTGAGAGGATTTGTTATTTCAAAAGGATGCATTTTAACGCTATCCGCGTTCTCGCCTACAAAAAGTGTTGTTGCCTCTAGGTTTTGGGGATTACCTGTGGTATTATTGAATACAAGTAGGGATTTCCAGGAGATTAATCTATCTGTTCAGAGCATCTAACTAAGACTACAGGGTGAGCGGCACCGCCCTTACCCATCCGAGTTGATTTTGATGCTGTAGAGGGGACAAAACGTATGACATGGCAACTCACACCGCTGCAGTGCTTCTTTATTGCCATCGTCGCATTTGGCGTGATTGGCTTTCAACGAGGGTGGCGTCGCGAGGCTATTTCGCTAGTTTTTACACTTACAGGCATTTTATTTCTGATCTTTGGCAGTGTGGGCCTGGCTGAATTCGTTTATTACAAACTCCCCCGTGCTATCACGTCTCTTACGACTGGCACACAGAATACCACACCAACTCCAACCATTACGACAGATGATCCGAAAATAGCTATTTCGACCAGTATTGCCTTCCTGACTTTTATTGCTTTAGGCTACCTTGTCAGTTCAAAGGTCATGCCCAAGGCAACTCTGGCACCGGATCGGCTATGGGGCATCATTCCTGGCATCATTTCGGGTTATGCCATACTCACCTTTTTCACCAACGCCTTGAGCAAGGCTTCATTGTTCCAGTTGAATGTCAATACCCCAAATCAAAGCCTTATCGGCAGCTATTTACTGGTAGTCTTCATCATTATCGTCGTGGTAGTGATCCTGGCACTTATTTCAGCAAGTGCCAAAAAAAGTGGTGGGGGCGCTCCTAAAAAGTAGTGGTAGGGATGTTCCTAAAAAGCCATACAATGATCTCTGTTGTTGCTGTGATAGATAAATCGAGGTGACACAATGAGCAGCAAAGCAAAAGGACAAGACAAAAAAGCTAGTACGCCCGAGATGCCACACGATGAGCGTTGGCGTTCGGGACGTTCTCGTTTTGGTGTGCAAAAGCTGCGTTTTGGCAAAGATAAGAGGTGGCATTTCTCGGGCCAGCAGCCCGATGAGGTTGTCACCAGGCTCGTGCGAGAACATTGGTGGTTTCTGGTGACATCCGCCTTGCCTCTATTTGGCGCGCTGATATTACTTATCTTGATATTATATGCCTCCGTGAAGATAGCTAGTCCAATATGGCCTTTTTTTGAGATCATTGCTGGAGTTGCAATTGTTGGCGCTTTGGCATTGTTTATTTGGAGAAACTTCATCGAATGGTATTTGAATACCTACATTATCACCAATAAACGTATTGTTCACTCTAAAGGTGTTTTGCAGCCTATTCGCGAGTCAATACCCCTTGAAAATGTGAAGCAGGTCGGTATCGACCTGGATTCATTCTGGGGCTTCCTACTCCGCTATGGAACAGTGCACGTTTACCTAATCGGCGGCGATTTCGTCATGGAGAAAATACCGGACCCAAGAAGTTTGAAGGAAGCCATAGATGGTATTAGCGAACGCATTAAGGCAAAGAAGCCCAAGGAGGTTAAGCCTCCCACGCCAGCTAACAACGAGGTTGCCGCAGTCATCGAAGGGTTGTCGAAGGCGAAAGAACCACCTCAGTTGGAGAACGCGGATGAGAAATATACGTTGCGCAATCCAGATGGACGCCTTGGTCCAAGACGCACCTTTGGTGGTATCTTGCGTATTCCCTGCGAAGTGCATTATAGTTCAGGCGAATATACGGTCAGATACATCCAACGCTCTCGTTATGTCTTATATCGCCAGCTCCTCCTACCAGTACTGGCCCTTTTCATAATGCTACCTCTCGCTATCTATATACCATCAACAGCGCTGCCACTGGTGGACTCAAACCTGACAATTTGGTGGTTTGTCATGGGACTCATTGTGATAGCGCTGGTGCTCAGCCTTGGCACAATTTACACGAATTACGCGGATGATGTATACATTCTGTCGAATAAGCGCATCATCGATATTCAGCGTCGCTTCATATTTTTCTTTGAGGACCGGAGAGAGCTTCAGTATAAAAATATTAAGGACCTCAAGGTCAAAGTCCCCAACGTACTACAGCGGCTGCTCGATATTGGCGATGTCTCTATTGAGGTAAGTGGCGCGCCCAGTATCATCTTGCCAACAGTAGATCACCCTTTCTTTGTGCTGGATAAGATAAACGAGATAAAAACGAACGCGGCAAAGATGGAGGCAGTAAAGAAGGAAAATGATGAGAAGAAAGAGCTGCATAACTGGTTTGGTAAGGTGGTAACAAGCCTGGTCGAAACGACGCAGGTCAGGGGCGCTCCAAACCTGGAAAACATGGATATAATAAATGCTATGGAGGTGGCGAGTGAGTTAGGCTTTCAGGTCGTGGTATATGGTGAAGAGCCTTCCCGACCAGACATACCTCCAGGACGAGTCGTACGTCAGAGCCCACCTTCGGGTACAGTGATTCTGCCGGGCGGCGAGATCCAGGTCGTTCTGAGTAGAAAAGCTACCACAGCTGACCTGATGGGGTACTATTAGTGAATAGGCATTGTAATAGCATCGCTGATTGATGTCTGCTCAGAAGAGGTCAGCGGTAATGTGAAGAGCAGACGCGCTCCTCTATTGGGAACATTCTCCGCCCAGATAGTTCCACCGTGCGCCTCAACAATGGCGCGCACAATCGCCAACCCCAAACCGCTGCCACCGGTCGTTGCCTGCCGAGAGGAATCAGCCCGGTAAAAGCGGTCAAAGACACGGGGCAAAGCAGCAGTTGGGATACCTTCGCCGCTATCAGTTACAGAAACGACGAGCTGGTGGTTCTCCTGTTGAAAGGCTTCGATAATCACAGTGCCCCCTGGCGGCGTATGACATAGAGCATTGTCACAAAGGTTGGAGAAGACTCGCGTCAACATATCCGGGTCTGCCTTGACAAGCGGTAGATTATAAGCAATGGTATTAAGAGGTTCTACATTAGCGCGCTCGAACTCGGTCGCCAGCACGGCCAGAACCTCATCGACCAGGGCGGCCAGGCGCACCAATTTCCATTGAGGTTGAATGCTTCTCATTCTCCCCGCCTCCACCTTTGCCATCAAATGCAGATCTTTGACCAGGCGGCGCAGGCGCAGCGTCTCGCGCACAATGATGCGACCCGTTGCCTCATAGTCTTCATGGCTCTGGTTCACGCCGTCCACTAATGATTCACCCAGACCCGCGATTGCCGTCAACGGCGTCGCTAAATCATGGGTAATATTCATAATAAGCTCGTGTCTCCACTGCTCTTGTTGACGAAGTTCATTGACGTCGTTCGCCAATTTCGCCGCCATTTCATTAAAGGTGTTCGCAAGCTCATCCAATTCACCGTGGGCTTTTGTGGTAACACGAACGTTATAATCACCTGAGCCAAGCACGCGAGCCGTCTTTGTCAGATTTGCCAACGGGCGTGTAATGGTGCGAGAGAAAAGGATTGCTGCCAATGCAGCCAGCACAACGACGATAGCAGAGGCAACCAAGACGGATTGACCAACAGCTGCTATGAAAGGAGGAACGCTATTCTCAGCGGCAGAAAGAGGAGTGACGACCAGAACGCCCACCATCGATCCGTTACCCTGTCCTCCCGCAAATATCGGCTGTACCACAAATGGACGTGGTAGCCAGAGAGGGCTACCGGACCCCAGTTGACCGGTAGATGTAACTCCCTGCTGGCTAGCTGCTATGGCACTTCGCAAACCCATAAAATCACTCTTGTGGAGTGTTGGGTCAGCGAGCGCAACGGCAAAGGCCGTGAGAGTATTCTGGCCCACCCCAAAACGTGGATAGACAGGCTGACTGCGACGATTGAGCACGACGAGCAAGTATTGCTCACCCTGATAGCTATGCTCTAAGGCATTGGGAAATGCACTGGCAGATGCACGCCCAAGGCTATAGCTTTGTAGGTAGCCCCCGCCAATACGCTGCGCACTATCGCCCGCGAAGCTGGTAAGCCGATTGTTCTGATCAAGGCTATAGTAGTGGACTATGGCAAAAATGACGGTCAGGGCTAGTAGGATTGTTGCGAGCATGACGACAAGCATTGAACCTAAAGCGAGCCGCCAACCTATGCTTTGCCACCAGCGTATTCGCATTCCCTTTCCTCTTTGATGATATGGTTTGGGTAGGAGCAAGCCCTGCCCGTACATTTATGAGACTGCTGAACGTGTTTTTACTTCAAAGCGGTAGCCCACACGCCAGACGGTAGTGATATAGCGCTGTTCAGAATTCGTTTCGAGCTTTTTGCGCAGTGAGCTGATATGGACATCAATGGTATGCCCGTCCCCCAGGTAATCGTAGCCCCATACTTTATTCATTAGGATTTCGCGCGTGAACACTCGTCCTGGTGATTTGGCGAGCAATACGAGTAGATCAAACTCTGTTGGCGTCAGTGCTATCTCGGTAGTATTGACCTCGACTCGGCGAGCGGGCAGGTCTATGGTCAACCCAGGAAAGCGCAATACTACGTCCGTTTCCGCAGCAGGGGAAGAGGAGGATGCCTCTCCTCCATCGGAATTGCCAACTCTCCTGAGGATTGCTCGTACTCTACTTACCAGTTCGCGCGGGCTAAATGGCTTGACGAGATAATCATCGGCACCTAAATCAAGCCCCTCGATACGGTCCTCCTCACTAACACGCGCTGTTAACATGAGGATGGGCGTTTTTGACCACGCGCGGATGCGTCGACAGACCTCGAAGCCATCTATAGCGGGCAACATAATATCCAGAATTACCAGGTCAGGATGTAAGCGCGCGTGCAGAGCAAGGCCATCCGCGCCATCTTTTGCGACAGCGATATCATAGCCGGCATCCTTCAAGTAGAGGCTGAGCAGGTGTACAATACCCTCTTCATCTTCAATAATCAGAATTTTTTTACTCATTTTTAGTGCCAACTCCACCCTATGCGCCATATTGTTTCATCGTATAGTATCATAACACGAGTGTTTGCGTTATGGTACCCGTGCGAAGCACCTCCACATCGCTATTGTTAAATCTTGAGCAAATCTTGAAGTTTATCGAACAAATTCTTTATCTTTGGAAAGTATGCTATAGATGTTACCAGAAACACTATAGACCCCTCCTTTCCTTCTTCTCTCTCGTGCTAACAGAAAGGGTAGGTACAAATGGATTTGTACCTACCCTTTCTGTTTGTTATGTTGTATAGAATCCCTACGACTTCTCCAGAAGTTCTAGGAGTACGCCATTGGTTCCTTTGGGGTGAAGAAAGATGGCTCGGCCCTCGGCGGCAATGCGCGGTTGTTTGTCTAGCACTAGCACCCCTTTTTCCCGCATGTCCGCCAGTTCAGCATCGATATTTTCCACTTCCAGGCAAATGTGATGTAGACCCTCTCCGCGTTTCTCTAAAAATTTTGCCAGACTCGAGTCGGGAGCGGTTGGCTCGATCAGCTCAATTTCACTCCCGCCAGGGCCGCCCATAGGGAGAAAGGCAATACGTACCTGCTCGGTAGGAACCTCTTTTATCTCGCCTGGTGCAATGCCCAGCGTATCGCGATAAAAGACCAATGCCTGCTCGATGTCCCGCACGATGATGGCGATGTGGTCAATGCGTTTTGGCATATGTTGCTCTCTCCACCTGGCTTCTTTGGGTGCTGCAAACCCCTTACGAAGCGCTTGGCGCTTCGTCCTTCTGGCACCCTGTCAGGTGAAAGCCCGTTTCGCGCAGCAGATGTGGAACGGTGGCAAAGATGCCCACACTCCGTTGAATAGAACTGGTAATGGTTCGCATTGCCATTAACGCGCTAATGCGTGTCTCTTCACTATAGTGGAGCAGATCTGCCATCTGCTCAAATTCGGCCTGGGTTAGCACCTCATATGTCAGATCCGGCTTGACCAGAATGCTCAAATCGAGATCAACGTAGGACAGGCGCTCGATTTCAATTGAGGCGGGCTGAATGATGGTCGCATACGTATATTTCAGTACACGGCCGTCATAAAAAGCGCTGAGTGTATACCAACGTTGTGGCCAGTAAAATTGTAAACAGTTGTAGCGTAGTGGACGTGTGTTTGTTGACCAGTGCATGAGTGTTCCGGCCGCCAGCCAGAGGCGTAGGCAGTCACTCGATACTTCTGCCAATAACTCATCACTCAGTTGCGTTCTCGTATGTAGACTGTAGGCTTGCCAGGACCCTCGCACCATCTGATCATAGCTGCGACTCTCCACCCGAAAGTCTGGTTGCATGATTGGTCTCCCTTCCGTCAGACCTCATAGTACGCAAATTCTTTGCTAACGTCAAGCCCGGAAACTATTAGTCCCGTCTGTCCCTATTTGCTTCTTTCCTCACCGCCTACGGCGCAGGGAAAAAAGTGGGATGCGTCTCACTTGCGCTGTCGTAGTGTTGTACAATAGAACCCAGGGTAAGGCCTATCCTTACCTATCTGTAATAGGTATACGAAAAGTACAGCCATATGGATACCTCTTATAGATGTACTGCTACGGGATAGCTGATAGAAAGAAGCCAGAAGCAGGGATATATGCGTTGTCCGAATTGTCAAACGATCAATCCACTAACAGCAAAGTTTTGCCTTGAATGTGGCAGGCGTTTTGGAGTCTGTCCAAATTGTGGCACCGTAAACCCACCGTCAGCTAAATTCTGTATCGAATGTGGCACAGCCCTATCATCAAGAGCAATAGGCGAACAGACTCAATTATCGCTGTCGCGAGCGAACGGACACACACAGCCACTCCCTGAAATTTCGCTGAACCCGTCAGAGGAACGACGTGTTGTTACCGTTATGTTCGCGGATATTACTGGCTCAACTCCATTGGCGGACCGCCTTGATCCCGAAGATATGCGAGCCATACTCAGTGGATACTTCAACCTGATGGCGGAACAGATTCGCAGACATGGTGGTACGGTTGAGAAATATATCGGCGATGCAGTCATGGCAGTGTTTGGCATACCTTTCGCACATGAGGATGATCCAGACCGGGCAATACGGGCGGCTCTTGATATGCAAGCGGCTCTTGCCCGCTTTAATGAGCAGCGACTAGCTCAAGATCCAGAAGCGACACGCCTCCAGATGCACATTGGTATTAACTCGGGAGAGGTCGCTGCTACCAGCGACACGGGGAACAACAGGCGTGATTTTCTTATCACAGGCGACGCGGTCAATGTCGCCTCGCGCCTACAATCAGTTGCCATGTTTGACACGATCCTTGTGGGAGAACGCACGTATCTCGCGGCAAGGAACGTTTTTGCTTTTCGTGCGCTAGCTCCCCTGCGGCTCAAGGGAAAAGCGGAGCCGATATCCGCGTGGGTCGTACTTGGGCTGCAAAATAATACATCAGCCATTACACAACACCCGCGTGGTATCGAAGGATTGGAAGCGCGCCTGGTAGGACGCACGCTTGAGCTTGCGCTGATGCACGCAACCTATGCGCGTGTCCAGGCGGAACGACGCCCGCATCTAATTACCCTGTTAGGCGCACCTGGTATCGGCAAATCACGATTGGTACGCGAATTTCTACAGAGCGAAGAGGAAACAGCCAGATGCACCACCTGTGAGGATACGCTGGCAGCTCCTCGCGTTTTGCAAGGACGCTGCCCACCTTATGGCGAGGGAGTGACGTACAGACCACTGGTTGAGATACTCAATTCCTTGCTCAATGTGCGCAATAATGAAACGTATGAGACCCAGACCCTCGAGGGCCGCTTTACCGATTTTGTACGCGAAACATTGATCAATGCCAAAAGCGCTGAAGATCCTGTCGAGGTAGCGTATGCCATCATCCGCAGCGTAGGTAGAAGGACCGGCAACACTGCTCTTGAACAGAATTACACAGATCAACTTGAGAGAGAACGCCCACCTGGAAGTACGCCTGGGAGTAGTGCGCTAAATAAGAATACAACAGAGCAGAGCGGCCAGAGTGGTCCGCATATGGCTCTTATGCGTGCCTGGCGTGTCTTCCTGGAGGCCTTGGCGCAGCAACAACCCCTGATGATCGTTATCGATGATCTCCAATGGGCAGATGAAGCGCTGCTCGACCTGCTGGAATACTTAACGGACCGCATCACCGATGTGCCTATTCTTTTCCTCTGTCCGGCTCGTCCAGATTTATTTGATCGGCGGCGTGACTGGGGAGGAGGACGACGCAACTTTACAACCATTGTCCTGGAATCGCTTTCCAAAGAGGAGACCAGTGACCTGGTAGATGCGCTCCTGAAGACAGAGGATATTCCAGGCGTACTGCGCTATACTATTCTCAATCGGGCCGAGGGCAATCCCTTCTTCGTTGAAGAAATTGTGCGCATGCTGATAGACCAGAAAGTGTTGATCAAGGAAGATGGGTACTGGCGCATAGGTACTCAGAACGAGAGTATCCTCAGCGAGTTAGCCAGTCCTGCCGCACCACCAGATGATTCGCTGATAGACCTGCACTATGTTTTTCCTCTTCCCCGTGTGCCCGACACAATACAAGGGGTACTGGCAGCTCGCATTGATTTGCTCAGTCCCATAGAGAAGCGTGTCCTTCAACATGCTTGTATTATAGGTCGAACCTTCTGGCTTTCGGCGCTTATTGAAATTGCCTCGGACCTTTCCACCAGTACCATCGCTGAAACGCTTGACTCATTAATACAACGCGACTTTATCGTCGTGGCTGAAAAACAGGCACGCAGTCCAGTAGAGAATGATCAAGTGTTTACTTTCAAGCACATATTGATCCGTGACGTGGTCTACAACAACATCCCGCGCATGCGCCGCTCGCAGGAACATGCGCAGTTGGCTCTCTGGCTGGAAGAAAAAATAAAAGGCAGTGCCGAGCCTTTTGCTGAGTTGCTTGCCTATCACTATCAACAGGCGTTATCCACCTGGTCGGTAAGTTTTGTGCCGGGTCCAGTGAGCGTTATTACTAACCATGACTCGCCGGAAACCTCCAGCAGTCCTGTACGCTTGACTCGGCCAGAGTTACGCCGCCGCGCGATTACCTATACTACGATGGCGGGCGACCAGGCCCTTCACAGCTATTTCACCATACGCGCGATCCAGGCATATAGTGAAGCACTAGAGTTACTGCTTGATAGTAACGCAGATTCCCAGGCCATTGCCGCGATGCATGAGAAGTTAGGTGGAGCCTATACTCAGCGCGGGAATCTGGATGAAGCCTGGCAGGAGTACCGGCGGGCTCTCCAACTGGTGACGACAGGACCAGAGACAGAAAGCGATCATCTGCTCCACCTGTACAATCATCTTGCAGAGTTGGGAACGCGCTGGCTCGGTTTATTCAATACCAGCCCTGATATACAAGAGACACGAATGTACATCGATGCAGGATTGAAGCTGTTAGAGGGAGAGTTGATCAGCGGCCAACATGCTGAATTCCTGACCTACCAGGCATTCTGGTACGTACGCAACCAGTGGGAATCCGCTGATACGCAGGAGAGAGGAAAATTTGCCAATTTAGCTCTACAAAGCGGTAACGAGGCACTGCGTATTGCCGAGGAACTGCACGATACCGAAGCGATCTGGCTGACGCTTGACGCGTTGGCTTATATCTATGGCAAGCAGCACAAATACCAGGATGCCCACAAGACACAACACTATCGTCAGAAATTCGCAGGCCAAATAAAGAGCCGCGTAGAACTCAATGATCTTTACTTTTCACTGGGGTGGGCACACGAAGCGGTGAGTGACTATCCTACGTCCCTGGAGTGGTTTGGATACTCATGGCGTGTCGCCCAGACGATGGAGAGCCCAACCATGCTCCTGAGTTGCTTGATTGGTCGCATGCTCGCCTGGCAACGCTGGAATCGCTGGGACGAGGCTCAGCAAGCAGCAAGCAGTATATTACAGATGGTCGAACAATATCAGCATAACGAACAGTGGCAAGTAGAAGCCCTGGAAACGCTGACGGTCATTGCTTATCTCACCGGGCAACAGGAAGAGGGTGATGGCTACCTTCGTCAGTACAAACGATTGCTGGAACGATACTGTACACGAGCCGATACCATCGCTACTATGCCCCTTATTCACCTGGCACGGGAAGACTGGGCGCGCGCGGCTGCCGAATATCGAGAGCTACTCGAACGCAGCGAACCATTCCCTTCACCTAATATGCTGGCCTTGTTGGCGGAACTTGTCGTTATAACAGGCGAAAGCGTCGAAGTACAAAAAGCGAGTTGCCAAAGAGCTGTAGCCGCCGCTGAACAATCCGGCACACGGAGAAGCATAGCTATTGCTTTGCGCGCCAGAGGCAGGATGAACCTGGAACAACATCGTTGGAAACAGGCTGAAGCAGATCTGAAACAGGCCCTCAAGTGGGCAAATGATCTCGATCTTCCCTGGGACAAGGGCAAAGCTTTGTATTGCCTTGGGCTGCTCTACCGACTTCGCGCTGATGTACGCGGTAAAAATAGACCAAACGAACGCAAGGCCGATCTTGGTCGCGCCCAATCTCACTTTGAGAAGGCTTTAGGCTTTTTCGAGTCGCTAAAAGCCGTACATGACGCCGAACGTGCTCGCTTAGCCCTGGCACAGGACCATTGGGCGCCGGTGTAGACTAGAGCCGAGACTGTCCCATTCTTCGGTCAGAGAGATGCGATTTGAGCCATTTATTCGGCACATGACACTTATGTGGTATACTCAACAGAGCAGTGGAAAGTTAGCGCAGAGCTTCCTCTCTTCTGTGATACAACAACCGTGTGTCCTTTTACTTTTCCTCTTTACTCGAGTTACTCCAAAAACCGTGCTCTTCATTCACAAAAGACAGGTTGATGGATGATGGTTGAAAGCACAGCAGAAAAAACTGTCCAGGCAAGAGGTGGAGTATGCATAAACTAACATGTTGAGAAAGGCAGATAGGGCTATGGAGACAAATTCAGACGGAACCTACTTTCGGGAAGGTGATCGCGTGCGCATTATAAGCACACAAGAGACAGGAAGAATCAATGCAGCTGATGGAGGAGTTGTGTATGTGCTCATGGACAAAACCAGCGAGACAAAACTCTTTTCAGCCTATGTTGATAAGGATGCGCGTATAGAACTTATCACTCAATAGGGTGCACTTCTTCAATGATCTAGCAAGCCATTGTCAGGGACCTTGAAGCTTCTTCAAAAAACGAATCGTTGCCCCTACGCGCTGAAAACCGAGCTTTGTGTTCAGCGCAAGCATTGCAGTGTTGACGGTCCAAATATCAGCACCTCAAGAAAAAGACTCACGCTTGCGATATCTGCACAAATGAACCATCCTGCGGCACGCTTCCCCGCGGGATACCCGGTGTCGAACCAACAATTGAGGAGACCAGGCGCGTATCGTCAGGAGACCAGGCTATTGCAAAGACTGGCAGGTCTACGTAAAAGGTGAAATTGCGCTCGGTAGACGCATCCCAGCCTAAGACAACTCCACAGGAATCGCCACAATAGACCTGCGTTACTGCCGCGATACGTTTCCCATTGTGTGACCAGGCAACAGCAAAGACGAGGTCAGGGAGTACCCCCTTGGCAGGGTTAGTTTGCGCCGCTTGCACATTGTACCCACGATAGATATAGACTACAGCGCCAGTCGCCGCGTCCCACACCTGCACCGTCTTGTCCCACGAACCGGAAACGATAAGCTTCCCATCAGGCGACCATGAAACCGAGCTTACCGTGTCGGTATGACCATGGTAGGTATAGATATGATTTCCGGTCGTGGCATCCAGGATCTGGACAGTCTTATCCGAAGCGCCGGAAGCGCTTCGCCGGCTATCAGGCGACCATACGATCGAGTTGACGCTCGCGCTATGGCCACGATAGACGTACTTCTGCTTGCCAGTTGTGGTATCCCATATATACACAGTGCCATCTGCCGAGCCTGAGGCAATAGAGTTGCCATCCGGTGACCACGCTACCGTCTTCACGATATCGCTATGCCCATGATAGATAGCGGCATGCGCTCCGCTAAGAGCATCCCACACCTGCACCGTTTTATCAATGGAACCCGAGGCAACGCGATTACTTTCTGGTGACCACGCTACTGCTTGCACCCCGGCAGTATGACCACGGTAAATAAAGGGCTGCAAATGATCGCCGGGATTGGCAGCCCATACCTGCACTGTCTGATCTAAAGACCCCGAAGCAATGTATTTGCTGTTGGGCGACCATGCTACTGCCGTTACACGATTGCTATGACCACGGTAGGTATAAAATACGCTTCCTCGCGGACGAGGGGTAGGAACAGGAACAGCAGGTGACGATGAGAAAAGAGACTGACCACACCCTTCGAGACTCATGGTTATCATGAATCCTGCCAGACCCCGCAGAACTTCACGGCGAGAGAGGCACTCCATGAATGTTCCTGTTTGTTTACGCACCATCGGTGAATCCCTTTCTTGCTGACAAGCACTGAGCAACAATGAGAGGATAGGGCTGGTATTGTAACGGTCAATGTTGCTTAATACAGTTATATTAAAAAGGATAACATGCTATCTATGTAACTGTCAATATTTTTTAGAAAGTTACGTTGGTCTTCTTACCATCTCAACCGTTGGATGAGATAGGAGACCTGAATGAGGCAGAGCCAATTCCTGTAGAACTCTGTGGGAGTGTAGAGAACAATGGATACGATATATCTTGATTTCATCAACAGTGAGTTTCGCGATTTCCGTGGTCGATGGGTTAGAGACGATCTCCAGCAGCCAGGCTGGTTAGCACAGTTTCTCGTTAAATGGGGACTACAGGTTGATCGCCCACCCGATGCAGCCACACTAACTACTCTTGTTGCACTACGTGCCCTTCTGCGTTCTATCATAGAGACACTGACTGCGGAAAAGATCGCAGACCATGATCAGGCAGCACTCAATGCTGTTCTGCTTAAGATGCCCTTGAATCGTCGTCTGGTGAAAGACACAGCAGGATATCGATTGGAAATGGTGCCACTGAAGAAAGATTGGGACTGGGTGCAGGCAGAGATCGCGGCTTCATTCGCTCATTTGCTGGCTCACCAGGATTCCAGACGTCTCAAAATATGTGCAAATACCAACTGCCGAGGGGTCTTTTATGATGAGAGCAAGAGTCGTACCAGGCTGTACTGCACATCCGATAAATGTGCTAACCTTTTGAAGGCACGCCGTTTCCGCGCGAGCCATAAAAACAATAGTTGATAATAGCTCACTTTGAGCACAATTTCAGTGCTGCATCTCCCACAAAGACGGTTCATGCCACAACTGCGCAGAGTCCCACACGTGGCCCATCCCTGAAGGAGAAACACTGACATGTATTTGGGCAAGGTTGGCTCCTGCCTTTTCCAGGCGTCTGATCATACTCTGTAAAGCGATTTTGGGGGTATTGTTCGTGCGGCTCAGGTGGGAGAGCCAGAGCCAGCGCACACTATCGGTCCGCCAGGTTTGCAGTACTGCATCTGCCGCTTGATCGTTAGAAAGGTGTCCTGTGGGGCCGAGAATGCGCTGCTTGAGGGCGTAGGGATAGGGTCCGCGTATCAGTCGCTCGCGATCATGGTTGGACTCCAAAATAAGGAGATCAGCGTGATGCATCGCTTCGAGCATGGTAGGAGTTACTTCGCCGCTATCGATAGCGATACAGATTCGACAGCCACCCGCGGTGATGAGATAGCCGCATGGGGCAACGGCATCATGAGAGACCGGAAATGAAACGACTTCGATATCACCAATCAGGCGGCGAGAGCCAGGCTGCATAGCAATAGTAGATACAACGGGCTTACCTTTCCCAGGGAGGAGAATACCACTTTCCGATGATACTTCAGGCAAGGCGATGTTTTGATCGATGCCTGGTAGAGACACCTCTTCATTCTCGGATGAATCCAGGTTTGTGATAAGCGGCACAATTGCAGCGGTAGTTACCAGAGACCCCTGGTCTACAGGCCAGGTACCAGAAGCAAAACTTTGTTGGAAGGCAGCAAGCGTAGCTGGAGCGGTAATGGCCGGGATGCCGTAGCGCTTCATCAGCACCGGTAACCCGATAACGTGGTCTATATGCTCGTGAGTAACCAGAACGCCTTGAAGCTGCTTTGGATGAGTACCCGCTTGTTGGAGACGTTCGATCAGAATGCGGCCGGATAAACCCGCATCTACCAGTATTCTAGTGCGTCCGCGCGGCCCAGCTTCTACCAGCAATGCATTGCCGCTGCTACCACTACCCAATGAGGTCACTCGCATAAATGTATCGGATCCCGTTATCTAGTTGTTACAAACCAAGCAAGCTTTGTGCATTGCGACCCAACACCCTCTCTACGTCTTCAGTATCCAGGCCAGACTGTGCTACATAGTCCATAATGCGTTGTTGACGCAAGAGGCCGTAGTCACTGGCAAAAAGAATGCGTTCTACGCCAACCAGTTGTGCTACTACAGGCAGAATGGTATTGCGGTAGAGATAAGCGGTCGCGGCAGTATCATACCACACATTGGCCGTGATGCGTTGGATCTCCGGCATGAGGCAGTAAAAAGGTAATCCGCCTCCCCAATGGGCCGCTACAAAGCGCACATCAGGAAAAGCTGTCAGAAAAGTTACGATGTCTTGTAGAGTTACATCCCCTTTGCCGGGATAAATATGACCGATTGGTTCGCTACAATGTGAAAGCACGATTAATTGATGCTGGCGCACAACATCTATAAGTGGGGTGAGCAGAGGAATATCGCTCAGTTTATAGCCTTGACCATGTGGCATCAATTCACCCAGACCAATCATCCCGGCCCGCGCACAGCGATCTAGCTCTCGCACTGCATGAGTGCCAGCTGCTGGTTGCAACACCGCCATACCATAGATGCGCCCTGGATAGCGCCGCATGGCATCGATAACGTAATTATTCGTTTCTTCGATCAAGCCCGTATCGGTCCAGCCAAAGGAAAATGTGACCGAGACATCGACGGTAGATTCAGCCATTTCGGCGATCAAATCTTCCGCGGTAGCGATACGCGCGCGCGGGTTACTGTACAGTTTATCGAACCAGGGGTCGCGCGCGCAATAGCGCTCACGATGTTGCTGTATATCTGGCGGAAAGATATGCGTATGAAAATCGATAAGCATAGTTACCTCTTTTCAATCATAGCGAATTGCGCCAAAAAACACAAAGGACGCAACAAATTGCGTCCTTTATGACCAATACCGAAAGGATTACCTCAATTTTGCCGAGACCAAGAGCGAGAAGCCGCGGACACTTCTATCACTCACCTCTCCACGCATCCCTGCTCACTCCACTGCCGACGCTTGCGCATCAGAGCACAGAGCACGAACGCAGATGGTCTGGGACAATTAGGCCAAGAAAGAAAACTAAGAGACAAGCCGTACGATCATTAGGGCCACTTCGCTGCACCTGTTACCAGGCGTCCACGTGTGGTCTATCTACCAGGTCCTCTTCCTGGGATCTTGACTGCCTCCTACAAGACAGTGGGAAGACTCATCTCGGGGGCGGCTTCGCGCTTAGATGCATTCAGCGCTTATCCCTTCTCGACGTAGCTATCCAGCTCTGGCCCAGGCAGGCCAACTGGCACACCAGCGGTCGAGCCATCTCGGTCCTCTCGTACTGGAGATGACGCCCCTCAATCTTCCTACGCCCACGACGGATAGAGACCGAACTGTCTCGCGACGTTCTGAACCCAGC
>JRHI01001425.1_pt1 | contig 20141 bp, 13 predicted proteins | sample 215371 | NCBI WGS metagenome assembly JRHI01 (sample SAMN02929681, study PRJNA255918) | sediment metagenome | biome: cave system; feature: Ice Cave; material: Sediment; isolation source: sediment from deep within a dark volcanic ice cave with no known source of... ...
GCGTACATATCCCGGCCAGCGCAAGTTCGTCCAGACTTCCCGCGAACGCCGCGGCGATCGCGTCGACCTCGGCTTCGCCATGCGCGGTCGTCAAGAAGCATGGGAAGCCTTCTTGAACGTAGATACCGCGGTCGCGCAAATGGTAATACAAAAGCCCGGCGAGCCGTTCTTCCGGCGCGAGATTGAAGAAAAATAAACTCCCGTACGTTTCGATGCGGCTTGCGAGACCGCGCGTTTGCAGATCCGCGTTCAGGCGCATCACGAGATCGGCAGTGCGCGCGGTCAGCGCCTCCTGCAGCTCGGGACCCTGCGCTTCGAGATGACGCAGGACGGCGAGCACCGCTTCGAGCACGAGCGGATGACGCACGAACGTCCCGGCGAAGAACGTGGGTGGCACTTCGGGCGCCGAATCGTCGCCGTAACGCCACATGCCGCCGTCGAGTGCGTCCATGAAACGCGCCGTGCCGGCGAGGATACCGATCGGCAGGCCGCCGCCGACGACTTTGCCGTAGGTCGCAAGATCGGCGCGCACGTCGAACGCCGCCTGCATTCCCGCGGGGTGCATACGAAAGCCGGTCACGACCTCGTCGAATACCAGCGCCGTACCGGCGGCTGCGGTAATCGCGCGCAGTTCCTGCAAGAAGGCTTTGGGCTGCAGCGAGGGATGGCGGCTCTGCACGGGTTCGACCACGACCGCCGCGAGTTCGCCGGGATGCTCGCGCACCCACGCGAGACTCTCCGCGCTCGCATATTTTAGTACCGTAATATTTTCAACCGACGCAGCCGGAATTCCGGGCGCGATCGGAATCGAGCGCGCGGACGTCCGCGCGCCCTTGACCAGCACTTCGTCGAACTGCCCGTGGTAGGCGCCCCCGAATACGACGACGCGGTCGCGTCCGGTGACGGTACGCGCTACCCGCAGCGCCGCCATGACCGCTTCGGACCCGGTGTTGCAGAACGTCATCCGCTCGTTGCCGGTCATCGCGCAAAAGAGTTCGGCAATTTCGCCGGCAGCGTCGGCTTGCGGGCCGATCGCGAAACCGCGTTCCAAGCGTGCGCGAACCGCGTCGACGACGAAATCCGGCGCGTGTCCGAAGGCGGTTTGCCCGAATCCGTTGAGGATATCGATGTATTCGTTCCCGTCGAGATCCCACAGCCGCGCGCCCGCCGCGCGGTCGCAGACGATCGGGTAGACCATCTCCTTCCACTCGGCACGGAAGCCCGCCGCGACCCGCGGATCGGCGAGCACGGCGCGATAGCGCTGCGTGTACGCTTTCGATTTCGGCGTTCTCGCCGTTACCCGCGCGACGAGAGCGTCGACGTGCGCACGCTGCGCGGCGGTCAGGTCGTTCGACGCCGCAGGGGGGACGCGGGGAACTTCAAAGCGTGAGGCGCTTGCGTCGATCGCCGCAGGCACCTTTGCGTCGACCGCGGCAGGAACGATCGCGCCGTTCGTAACGAAGCCGCGTACATCGCCCGACGTCGAATTCGCGGCAACCGGAAGTGGCGCGGGAGCGTGAAGCGACGCGACGACCGTCGCGCGTGCGGGAGCGGACGCCACGAGGTGACGTGCGAGAGCTGCGAGCGACGGCAGATCGCCCAGTAATTGGCGGAACGTCACCGAGACAGCAAAACGGGCCGCGATGGCTTGAACGAAGCGCCCCAAGAACAGCGAATCGAAGCCCAGTTCGAGAAAGCTCGCCGCGTACGCATCGGACTCGACGCGTTCGCCGGAAAGTTGTTCGAGGAGCTCGGCGAGTTCGCAGGCCGTGTCGCGCTCGCCGCCGGCTTGCTCTTCGTCAGCGTGAGCAGCGTTGACGGCTGCCGCGGACGCGACATCCCCGGCGTGGGCCGGCGCGACATTTGCGGCTTCCGCCGGCGCGCCTGCGTTAACGGCACCGTTTACCGCGAAGGTTCCCGATCCGGCGCTCCTTACCATATCTTCGGGTGCGCGCGCGTCGAGCCAGTAACGCGCACGCTCGAAGGCGTACGTCGGTAGCGAAATGTGACGCGCGGTTTGCTCGCCGCGCAGCGCTGCAAAATCGGGTCGGGCGCCCGCGACAAAGAGGCGTCCGAGTGCGTCGTAGACGCTCTGGACGTCGCCCCGTTCGCGCGCCGCACCCGCCAGCGACGCAACGAGTGCATGCGTCGCGTCGCGCCCGAAAACCTGACGCGCGTTCGCACAAAGCGCGGAACCCGCACCGACTTCGAGAAACGTCGTTACCCCCGCCTCCGCGAGCGTCGCGAGCGCATCGCCAAAGCGCACCGTCCGGCGCGCGTGATCGGCCCAATACTGCGGCGAGATCGCATCCGCTGCGTCGACCCAGCTCCCCGTCACCGTCGATACGTAAGGCTGCGTCGGCGGCGATAAGCGCAAGGTCGCAACGAACTCTGCGAGCGGCGCGCGGATCGGATCCATGTGCGGTGAATGGAATGCGTGCGAGGTCGTGACGCGTTTGCACGGCACGCCGCGCTCGTCAAGCGTCGTTTCGAGCGCGGCGACCGCATCGAAACTTCCCGCGACCACGGATTGCGTCCCGGAGTTGAGCGCCGCGATGTCGAGATCGCGCGGAAGCAGCGGCCGCAGGTCCGCTTCGGCGAGTCGCACCGCAAGCATCGCTCCCGGCGGCATCGCCTGCATCAAGCGACCGCGTTCGGCGACGAGCCGGAGCCCATCTTCGAGCGAGAAAACGCCGGCGAGCGTAGCCGCGACAAATTCTCCGACGCTATGACCCGCCATCGCCACCGGCGCGATGCCCCAAGCCGTCCACATGCGCGCGAGCGCATACGAGACCGCGAAAATCGCAGGTTGCGCGACGGACGTCGCCGTCAACGCGTCGCGCGCTGCATCGTCGTCACGAACGGGATAGAGCAACGTGCGCAGATCCCGCGCCAGCACCGGTCGTAGCAATTCCGCGCAGCGATCGATCGCAGCGCGGAACACGGGTTGGGTCGCATAGAGATCGCGGCCCATACCGACCACTTGCGATCCCTGGCCGGGAAAGAGGAACGCGATCGCGGGCGCGGCGGCGATGCGACGGTCGCTCGGCGGCGGCGCGGCGCCGGTCGCCTCGAGCTGCGTCGCGGTCTCCGCAACGGAAGACGCCGTCAACGCGTAGCGACGGGCGAATGCGCGCCGGCCGCTTTGAAGCGTGTACGCGACGTCGGCGAGCGCGATCTCGGGAAACGCCCGCAGATGCGCGGCCAAACGCGCGCGCGCCGCGACGAGTGACGTCTCGCTGCGCGCCGACAGCAGCAAGAGCTCCGGGGCGCCGGCGGATGCGGAACCGGTCGCGCGCTCGGGTTCCGATTCGAGCACCAGGTGCACGTTGGTTCCGCCGACGCCAAACGCACTGACGCCCGCGCGCCGAGAAGCGCCCGCGCCGGGCCAATCGGCGAGGGTTGCGTTCACGTAAAACGGCGTCGCCGCGAAGTCGATGCGCGGATTGGGCGCGTTAAAGTGCAGCGTCGCCGGAAGTCGTCCCTCACGCAGCGCGAGTGCGGTCTTCACCAATCCTGCCATCCCTGCCGCAACGTCGAGGTGTCCGACGTTGGGCTTAACCGAGCCCAGAACGACGCGTTTCCCCGTCGCCGCGACGCCCGTAAACGCTTTGCCGAGCGCCGCTACTTCGATCGGATCGCCGAGCGGCGTCGCGGTGCCGTGGCACTCGACATAGTCGATTGTTTCGGGCGCGAAGCCGGCCATCCGCTGAGCGGCGAGGACCGCGCCGAGTTGGCCCGACACGCTCGGCGCGCTATAGCCGACCTTCGCCGATCCGTCGTTGTTGATGCCGACGCCGCGGATAACGGCATAGATTGCGTCGCCATCCGCGCGCGCGTCGGCCAGACGTTTGAGGACGACTGCACCCGCGCCCGCGCCGAATACGGTACCGCTCGCGTCGGCATCAAAGGTTCGGCAATGACCGTCGCGAGAGACCATCCCGCCGTCTTGATAGCGATAGCCGCGGGCTTGCGGGAATGTGATCGAGACGGCTCCGGCAAGCATGAGATCGGCGTGCTCGCCCCACAGCGTCTCGCACGCCTGCGCGACCGCGAGCAAAGATGTCGAACACGCCGATTGCACCGTCATCGCCGGCCCGCGCAAGTTGAGCTTGTAAGCGATGCGCGTGGCCAGAAAATCGTGGCCGCTGCCGACGAGTTCGGGAAAACTTCCGACCTGATAGTCGCTTGCGAACGTTTCGATCGCGCTGCCGTCACGCAGCACGTGTCGTAAGAAGTACGTCGAGACGCTACAGCCGGCGTAAACGCCGATGGTTTTCTGCGTCGCGAGGGGATCGCAGCCGGCGTCTTCGAGGGCGTCCCAACACGTTTCGAGCAACACGCGATGCTGCGGATCGGTAAGTTCGGCTTCGCGCGCGTGCATCCCGAAGAAGCCGGCGTCGAATCGGTCGGCGTCGGCGAGTATCCCGCGCGCTTTTACGTAGTTTTCCGATGCCCGCGTCGCCGCATCGAAAGAGTCTTCGAGCGACGCATCGTCGAGCGCGACGATGCTTTCGACGCCGTCGCACAGATTGCGCCAAAACGTGGCGACATCGGGCGCGCCTGGAAAGCGCCCTGCTACCCCCACGATCGCGATGCCGTCGCGCGCGCTCGAAGCTCGCGCCGAATTCACGTCGCGAACCCCACAACCGGGCGCTGGGCCACGTCATGGTTCACGGTACACCGGGCGCCGTCGGGTCGTGTCATCGTCCCATGCTAGACCGCGTACGTTCGAGCGCCTAGTCCTCGAAATGGGGGTAATCGCGGCCCATGACGCGCCGCACGTGCGCCGATGTCTCGACCCGCGCCGTGCGTGAGCCGATATCTCGTCGCAGCGAAATCGTTGTGCGCGCATCGCAGCGCCGGCACGATCGCTCAACGGAATCGTCAGTCGCAGCGAAGTCGTTGTGATGCGCATCACAGCGGCGGCTTCCTAAAACCGGCTAAGATAAAATGCGCAGCGTCGCGGCGCGCGCAGGCTGCGCGGCACGCGTACACACGGCGCGCGCTGCCCGGCACGCGACACACGGCGCGCGCTGCCCGGCGCGCGACACACGGCGTGCGCTGCCCGGCGGCCTAGCGCCCTTGGGCCCAATTGCCCTTGTCGCGGCCGAGTTGGGTCCGTATGCTCAATAAGCATTCTAGCAAGCCCCCTGCTTGTTGATGAAATAAAGACCAACCGTTATCTTAAATTGCTTTGCTTTCCAACCGTCCTATGACGAATGGTGTGTTTACTTGTTGTCTTCTCCGCTGCTCCAGATGTCGGCATTGACAAAAAGGGAAGCCTCGTACGACCGCCCGAGCACCTATGTCGCGCTCGTCATCGTCGATGCGCAAGCACGCATTAAATTTAGTTATTGGAGCGGACTGGAAGGAAACGAAGTGCGGACGCAGCTCTGCGAAGACGATACGCGTTTCCGCGCAGAATACGAGTCGTTGGTCCGCGGACTCGTGAGCGAAGTCGGCAAACACGATGTTTCGTTTCGCGTGAACCTGCGCGACTGCGGCAAGTCGCTGCGCTTGGCACCGCTCGCCGGGCTCGAAGGCACCCTCTTTGCGCTCGTGATGGAAGCCGATCGCGACGACGGCGCAATGACGCGCGCGGCGAGTCGCTATCAACTCACCAAACGGCAGACCGAAGTCCTCGCGCTGATCCTCGGCGGCGCGAGCGCGAGCGACGTTGCGCGCACGTTGATCATTTCGGAATACACCGCGCAAGGCTACGTCAAATGCTTGCTCGCGAAAACGAACTYGCGCAATCGCGCGGCGATGGTGGCAAAAGTGCTCGATTGGAAACAACCGCGCGCGGCGCAGTTCGACAGAGCGGTGTCGCTTCGCTGACACAGCGAAACGCCTAGATCTCGCCGCTCGAAGGCCCCGTACCCCCGTGCGACGAATTTCGCGAACCGCGTGAGCCAACAACCGTCGCTGCAATGGGGCGGACGCTTCGCATCGGCGCCCGACGCGGCGTTGCTGGCGTTCGGATCGTCGCTCGAAGAAGATCTCGTGCTCGCGCCGTTCGACGTGGTATGTTCGCTCGCGCACGTAACCGCACTCGAAGGCGGCGGCATCATCGCGAATGCGATCGCGGACGAATTGCGTCGGGCGCTCCTCACCGTCGCGGCGGAAGTCCGCGATGGTTCCTTCGCAGCGCAAGCGCGCGCAACGAACGCCGAAGACGTCCACGGCGCGATCGACGCGCGCGTTCGCGCTCTCGCGGGAGACGCCGGGCTCTCGCTACATGCGGGCCGCAGCCGCAACGATCAAGTCGCGACGACCCTGGCACTTTACGTTCGGGCTCGCGCCGAGCAGGCCGCCGCGATCGCCGCAAAGAGCGCCTCGCTCGCGCTCATGCAAGCGCGCGCCGCGCTCCACGCCCAAACCCTTCTCGCGGCGACGACGCACTGGCAACCCGCACAACCGGTTTTGCTTGCGTTCTGGCTTGCGGCCGTGGCCGAGAGTTTTGCCCGCGCCGTATCGCGTTTCGATCGCGTCGCAAGCGACGCGCGCGCATCCTGTCCGCTCGGCTCGGGCGCCTGCAGCGGTTCGAGCTTGCCGCTGGATCGCGCGGCGGCCGCCCGCGAACTCGGCTTCGTTGCGCCGTCGCGCAACGCGCTCGATGCAATCGGCAACCGCGACCTCGCACTCGATCTGCTGCACGCCGTCGCTCGCGCGCTCGGCGCGGCTTCGCGCGCGAGCGAAGAGATCGTTCTCTGGTGTACGCCCGCTTTCAACTACGCGCGACTCGACGATGCGGCCTCGACGGGCTCGAGTCTCATGCCGCAAAAGCGTAATCCCGATCCCTTCGAACTCGTGCGCGCGCACGCGGCTTCCGCGAACGGGGCGCTCGTCGCCGCCCTCGGCACGACGACCGGCATCGCACTCTCGTACCATCGCGATCTCCAGGAAACCAAAGCCATCGCGCTCGGGGCGATCGAACGCGGCCTCGGCGCTCTCGAAGCATTCGTAACGGCTTTTGCCTACATCCACTACAACGATGACGTCATGTCGGCGCACGCGGGCGACGGGTACACGGTCGCAACCGATATCGCCGACGCCCTCATCGCGCGCGGCGTCCCGGCGCGGCGTGCCCATTCGCTCGTCGGCGCGATGCTCGGCGGCGCGGAAATAGCGGCCCGCACGCTCGAAACCTCCGACCTCGACGGGCTCGCCGATGCCGCCGGGCTCGGCAAGCCGCTCGTGGCGCCCCTCGACGCGCGTGCGTCCGTCCTCGCGAAGCGCACCCCTGGTTCCACGCATCCCGAGGCCGTCGCGCGTGCGCTTTCGGAACTCGAAACGGTCCTTGCCGCTCGCGAACGGAACGTAGCACTATGACCCGGGTTCACGTCGTCGGCGCGGCCGGTTACGGTGCCGCCGAATTTATCCGCCTCGCGGCAAATCATCCGCAGCTTAGACTCGGCGCGCTCGAAAGCGTGTCGCACGCCGGGCTCCCGATCGCGGCTGTGGTCCCGGCACTGCGCCGCTTCGAACGCAGCTTCGACGCGCCGGGGACGCTCGCAGGCACGCTCGCGGCGGGCGATGCGGTCATCTTCGCCGGTGGTGCCGAGCTCGCGCGCGTTCAAGCGCCGGCGCTCGTCGCGCGCGGAGCGCGGGTCGTCGATCTCTCCGATGCGTTCCGTCTGCACGCGCATGCCGGGAGCGCCGTGTACGGACTTCCCGAACGCTATCGCGCAGCGCTCCGCAACGCGAAGCTCGTCGCGAACCCCGGCTGCTATCCAACGGCAGCGCTGCTTGGGCTCTTACCGCTCGCCGAATTCGCGCGCGACATCGTGCAGATCGTCGTCGATGCGAAGAGTGGCGTCACCGGTGCCGGCCGCACGCCCGTCACTTCCAATCTCTTCGGAGAAGTCGATGGAGACGTTCGTGCGTACGGCCTGGGCGGGCACCGCCACGAACCCGAGATGCTGCAAGAACTCGCCGCTGCGGGTATCGTCGCACCCTTCACGTTCACGCCGCACGTCGTGCCGCTGCGGCGCGGTATGCTCTCCAATGGCTACGTCTTCTTAGCGCGCGAAATCGACGACGACGCACTCCACGCCGCGTTTGCACGCGCTTACGACGCGAACCCGTTCGTGCACGTGTTATCGCCCGAGTGTGCCCCGAGTGTCGCCGGCGTCGCGGGAACGAACGATGCGGAACTCCACGTGAGCCGCAAGGGGCGCGTCGTGCGCGTTATCTGCGCGCTCGACAATCTAGGAAAAGGCGCCGCGGGCCAAGCGATGCAGAACCTCAACCTCATGCTGGGCCTGCCCGAGGAATCTTCACTGCATGATCGCGCCGCCCGGGTCTGATAAACGAGGGGCCGCGAACAACGGCTCGCAAACGCGTCTCATCGGGTTGCGCGGGGGCCTCGGCGCGGTTCCGGGCGTCAAGCTTGCGGGCGTGCACGCGGGTATCAAAAAACGCAAACCGGATCTCGCCGTCGTGACGTTCGCGGAGCCGATGGTCTGCGCTTCCGTCGTAACGACGAACGAAATCAAAGCCGCACCGCTCCTGGTCAGCGAAGGCCACATCGATAAGAGCGGCATGACGATGCGCGCGATCGTCTGCAACGCGGGCTGCGCGAATGCGTGTACCGGCGAACGCGGCGAACGCGACGCGCGGGCGACCGCACGTCAAGCCGCAGCTTTGCTCGGTATCGAGCAGAGCGAAGTGATCGTCGCATCGACCGGTGTCATCGGCGTCTATTTGCCGATGGATCGCGTGCACAAAGGCCTCGAGCGAGCGGTCAAAGAGCTTGAAGAAGGCATGGACGCCGCCTACGACGCCGCGGAAGCCATCATGACGACCGACAACGAACCGAAGCTCGCAGCGTACGCCTTCTATGCGGGCGAGCGACGCTACGTCGTGGGCGGGATTGCCAAAGGCTCGGGTATGATCGCGCCCAATATGGCGACGATGCTCGCGTTCATCGCTACCAACGCTCCGATGACGCGCGAAGCACTGCGCGACGAACTGCGCCTCGCGAACGACACCAGCTTCAATATGATCTCCGTCGACGGCGACATGTCTACCAACGACTCGTGCTACGCGTTCGCGCCGCCGGGCAAGGGCCCCGCGCCCGACGGCTTTGCCGACGCCCTACGCGCCGTCACCCGGCAACTGGCAATCGCCATGGTTACCGACGGCGAAGGCGCGACAAAAACTCTGACGGTCGATATAACCGGCGCTCGCGACGAAGCCCAAGCGCGCGCGGTTGCGAAGGCGATCGTCAATTCAAACCTCGTGAAGACTGCGCTCTACGGCGAAGATCCGAACTGGGGCCGTATCATCGCGGCGGCCGGCAGCGTTCGGGCCGGTATCGATCCCGAGCTTTGGTCGCTGTACTTGGGCGAGCAATTGTGGGTGGATCGGGGCGCAATCGAGATCCTCTCCGAAGCCGAGGGCCATCGCGAACTCGAAAATACGCTCGTGCGCGTGCGGCTGGATTTGGGCATCGGGGATGCGGGCGCGACCGCCTGGGGTTGCGATCTTTCGCGCGATTACGTTCGCATAAACGCACACTACAGGACGTAAGCATATGTTCCGTGCCCAAGCCGCGATCGTCGCCCCCGCGCCGGGAGCCGTCGATGAAAAATCAATCGAACATCCGCACCTGCTGCAGAATTACGCACGCGCTCCGATTACGATCGCACGCGGCGAAGGCTGCGAACTCATCGATACGAACGGCGTGCGTTATCTCGATACGGTCGCGGGTATCGCCGTGTGTGCGCTCGGCCATGCGCATCCCGCAATCACCGAAGCGATCGCAAAGCAGGCCGCCACCCTCGTCCAGGCGAGCAATCTTTTTTACCACGAGCCGTCGGGTACGCTCGCTAGCGAACTCGCTTTGCGTTCCGGTCTCGAACGCGTCTTCTTCTGCAATTCCGGTGCCGAAGCAAATGAAGCGGCACTCAAACTCGCGCGCAAGCTCGCCTACCGCAACGGCGACGCGCAGCGTCGCACGATCCTTTCCTGCGAAGGCTCCTTCCATGGACGTACGATGGGGGCGCTCGCCGCGACTGCAAACACGCACTATCACGAGGGCTTCGAACCGCTCCCCGGCGGTTTCGCTTTCACGCCTTTCAACGATAGCACCGCCCTCGAAACCACCATCGACGATACCGTCGCAGCCTTTTTCGTCGAGCCGATTCAAGGCGAGAGCGGCGTAAACCCGGCGACCCCCGAGTTTCTCGCGACGGCACGCCGGCTGTGCGACGCGCACGGAGCGTTATTGATATTCGACGAAATTCAATGCGGCATGGGACGGCTCGGCACGCTTTTCGCGTTTGCGACCTTCGGCGTGCGACCCGATATCGTGACGCTGGCGAAGGCACTCTCGAACGGCCTACCGATCGGTGCCGTGCTCGTCGATGCGAAGGCGGCCGGCGGCCTCAAACCCGGCGACCACGGCACGACGTTCGGCGGTTCGCCGATTCCGTGCGCGGCGGCGCTGGCGCACTTACGCGTCCGCGACGAATCCAATCTCGACGCACACACACTCGCGGTCGGCGCGCAACTGCGCGCCGGACTCGAACGCATTGCAAGCGATTATCCCGAGATATTCGGAACCCCGCGCGGTTGCGGCCTCATGCTCGGTCTGCCGCTGAACGCGACGCACAGCGCGAAATCCTTCGTCGACGCCGCTCGAACGCACGAGCGGTTGCTCCTCAATGCGGCGGGCGATAACACGTTGCGCTTCGTGCCGCCGCTGATCATCGACGAGCATCAAGTCGCGGACGTCCTCGCGCGCCTCGAGCGTACCGTACTGCTCTTAAGCGGATGAGTCGGCTCGCTGCGCCTTCCGCGACGGGGAGGTGCTCTAGTGCTCTAGTGCTCTACTCGTTCCAACATCGAGGCGTACTGTCGAGCTGACGGCTCGACAACGCACGCGCGGAGCCGTTTCCACTTCGCTCGACACCAAGCTCTTGCGCTCCCGCTCAGGCCGAACGTGCGGGTAAAACAACCGGTGCGCCGGCCTGCTCCAACGCGTCCATCTCATGACAATCGTCTGGGTCATCCGGGGCAAAGACGCGCAGCATCTCTTCGACCTGCGGCGGCGCGACGGCCGGCGCGTACAGAAAGCCTTGCGCGGCATCACATCCCAGCTTCGCGAGCGCGACGCGCTGCATTTCGGTCTCCACACCCTCGGCGATTGCGGCGATGCCGAGTTTGTGCGCGAGCGACACGATGGTATCCACGATTTCCGGATCGCCGAGTTCTCCATCTTCTCCCGAGACGAAGGCCCGATCGATTTTGAGCCGATCGATCGGCAGTTGACGCAAATAGTTCAGCGAAGAATATCCCGTCCCAAAATAGTCCATGTTGATTTTGACACCGAGTGCGCGCAATCGTTCGAGCACGTCGGCAGCCAGCGTGAAGTCTTCCATGATGACGCTCTCGGTGAGTTCGATCGTAAAGGTCCCGGGCACGATCTCGGACATTTTCATCACGCGGTCGACGTGATCGACGAGATCGGGTGAGCCGAGCTGCAAGGCGGAAAGATTGACGCTCATCGTCAGCGCGCGCGCTTCGTCGCTCGTATGTTGCCAGTAGTAGAGTTGCCGGCAAGCTTCGGTGATGATCCACTCGCCGAGGGACACGATCATCCCGATTTCTTCCACTGCCGGGATGAAATCGGCGGGCGCGACGATGCCGCGCGTTGGATGCCGCCAGCGCAAGAGCGCTTCGAATCCGACCAGATCGCTCGTTTCCAACGACACGATCGGCTGATACGCAAGAAAGAATTGGCGGTGTTCCCACGCCACGCGCAGATCCGATTCGAGCGTCGCGATCGCGACATCGCGTTCGCGCATGTATGGCTGGAAGAGCGCGACGCGATTGCGCCCCAGTTCCTTTGCTTGGTACATTGCGATATCGGCTTCGCTCAACACCTCGCTCATCGATGTCGTGTCCGCATGGATGAACGCGATGCCGATGCTGACCGTTACGAAGGTTTCCAAGCGCTGCAATTGGTAGGGTTCGGCGAGATTCGTTGCGATACGTTTCGCGAGTTCGGTCGCCTCATCGATTTCACCGACGCCTTCGAGTAGGATCATGAACTCGTCGCCCCCGATACGCGCGACGGTATCGCCCGGACGCACGCTGAGTTCGAGCCGGCGCGCGACGAGGGTGAGCAGCAAATCCCCGGTGAGATGTCCGAGCCGATCGTTCACACGTTTGAAGCGATCGAGATCGATGAAGAGCACCGTCGCGCGCCGCGCGGGATCTTGCCCTACGTTCGCGATCGCGGCCTCCAGCCGGCGCTCCAGGTACGCGCGGTTTCCCAGACGCGTGAGTTCGTCGTGAAAGGCCGCAAACGTAAGCCGTTCTTCGGCGATCTTGCGGCGTTCGACCTCGGCTTCCAGCGCGAGGACGCGCCGCCGCTCGTGGGCGCCGGCAATTGCCGCATCGCTCCCTTTCACGATGCGCTCGAGGGTGCGCAAGCGACGCAATTCGAGTACGTTGACCGTCTGCCGCGCGAGCCGCTGCAAGGCCAAAACGGCTTCGTCGCCGAGCGCGCGCGGCACGCTGTCTAAAACGCTCAGTGTCCCAAGCGCGTTGCCGTCCGCATCGAGCAGCGGCACGCCCGCGTACGCGCGAATGCGCGGCGCTTCCTGCACGAAGTGATCGCTCGAGAAACGCGGATCGCGCAGGGTATCGGGCACGACCAGGGGAGCGTTCCCGAGTGCGAGCACGTGCCGGCAAAACGCCTGCTCGCGTGGGGCTTGGTTCCAAGCGCTGCCGTGTTTCGATTTCACCCACTGGCGCTCGCTATCGAAAAACGAGAGCAGGGCAATGGGCATGTGGCACACGGCCGCCGCAAGCGACGTAAGCTCGTCGAATTCGGCCTCTGCCACCGTATCGAGGACGTCGTATTGGGCGAGCACGGCCAGCGTCCGCGCTTCCTGGTCTGCATCCCAGGCCAACTCGTGCTACCCCTTCCTCAACTCGCCTCGCGCGCGACACGAGTTCCCTGCCCGTCGTTTTAGGTATGGCACACTCGGTCGGCGTTCAAACGCTAGCGAGATCACACTTTTACTATCGGCGCAGCTTAGTGCGGCTGAAGCGCAATCTGCGCGAGACGTCGGCTGAGTCATGAACGTAACGGCTCGCGTTTTCATTCCCGCGCGGCCGCAAGCGCTGCGCCCGGCTGGATGGCTCCTTTCCCTTAGCTTACAAGCGTTATACCCGTAAGCGCCCGGTCCGACCGTGCCCCCTCGCGGCGACTAAGGCGAGTGCATCTAGTGACGCCCGGTTCATGCTCGTTACGCTACAAACGTTCGGCAAGATACGTTCGCAACCGCGCCGCATCGACCCGATCTTGGCGCATCGAATCCCGGTCGCGCACCGTCACCGTGCCGTCTTGTAGCGATTCGTAGTCGACCATGATACACTTCGGCGTGCCGATCTCGTCCTGGCGACGATACAGCTGACCGACGTTGCCTTCGTCGTATTGCGTCCGGAAGTGCGGCCGTAAGCCGCGCTCGATCTGTCGCGCACGTTCTACGAGCTCGGGCTTATTGCGCGCGAGCGGAAAGATGCCGACCTGTACGGGCGCGATTTTCGGATGAAAACGGAGCACGACGCGCGTCGTTTCTTTGCCGGACGCTTCGCCCGCTATGGTTTCGCTTTGGTAGGCATCCACGAGCATCGTAAGCGCCGTGCGATCCATGCCCGCCGAACTCTCGATGAGGATCGGCGTGTATTTCGATTTGCTCGCTTCGTCGAAATAGGTGAGATCTTTACCCGAGAGCTGCATGTGTGCGTCGAGGTCGTAGGTGCCGCGGTGCGCGATCGATTCGAGTTCGCCCCAGCCCCACGGAAAGAGATACTCGACATCGGTTCCGACTTTGGCATAGTGCGGCCGTTCTTGCGACGTGAGTTCGTGGAACCGCAAGCGGTCCTGCCGAACGCCGTAGTCGCCGTACCATTTTTTTCGCGCATGTACCCACTGCTCGTACCAGGCCAGGTCGTTGCCGTCGTCCGGCACGAAAAACTCGAGCTCCGCCTGCTCGAATTCACGAACGCGAAAAGTGAAATTTCCCGGCGTGATCTCGTTGCGGAACGATTTGCCGATCTGCGCGATACCGAAGGGCGGCTTCTTGCGGGCGCTCTGATAGATGTTTTTGAAATTCACAAACATGCCTTGAGCGGTTTCGGGACGCAGGTATGCGCGCGAAGCTGAGTCTTCCATCGGACCGACATTGGTCTGCATCATGAGATTAAAATTGCGGGGCTCGGTAAGCGCGTCGCGCATGCCGCAATCCGGACAGCGCTCGAGTGAGGGCAGATGGTCCGCGCGGAAGCGATGCTTGCAGTTCTTACAATCGACGTATTTGTCCGAGAAATTTGCGACGTGGCCGGAAGCGATCCAGGTACTCGGATGCATGATGATCGACGAATCGAAACCGACGACATCGTCGCGCAGTTCCACGATCTCGCGCCACCACGCGTCCTTGACGTTGCGCTTCAAGATCGATCCGAGCGGACCGTAATCGAAGAAACCGCCGATACCGCCGTAGATTTCGCTAGACTGGAAGATGAAGCCGCGCCGCTTGGCGAGCGCGGTAATTTCGTCCATGGTCACGCGAGGTGTCTGGTCGGTCGACATTTTAGCCAATTTAGGTTCGGCCGCGCAGCGTGCCTCCGCATGGTTCTCGATTGCAAGCGCGGCACGCAACGCCGAAAGCTTTTGCCGGATTTAGGGATCTGTAAAGTGATACGTACGGCCGCGCCATTGCACGCCGCGACCGCCCAGGACCCGCACGGTCGAGTTCGCGACGATCGCAGCGAAGAGCGCGGTCCCGACCGGTTGCAAGAACGCGAGGCGACGCGGGAATGCCGCGCGGCCCATGCCCCACGAAGCGGTCGTGATGCTCGCCAGCATGCACGCGATGGCTTCCAGAGCCTCGGGATAGCGACGTTTCCCAGAATCGACGGCAGCGCCGCGCGCTCCCAAAACGTGCCCAGTTCTTGCCGCGTCGCGATCGAAACCGCATCGATGCGGGCGCGCGTGGCGAGCCAGAGCAGCGACGCAGCACCACGCGGCTGGTGCAGCGAATCGGCATCGGTAAAGAGCAGCCACTCACCGCTCGCACGGCGTTCGCCTTGCGCGAGCGCCCAGGGTTTTCCGATCCATCCGGCCGGCATTTCTTCGCCGGAAACGACGCGCAAACGCGCGTCTTCGCGCGCGAGCCGGGCCAGGATCTGCGGCGTGGCGTCGGTCGATCGGTCGTCGACTACGATCACTTCGAAATCGACCCACTCCGCGGCGAGGAGCGACCGCACGCAACGTTCGATAGAAACGTTCTTCGTCGCGGGCGGGCACGACGATCGAGAGCGACGGCAGCGGCTGGTCGGGCGGCCGCGGCAAGAGCGGAGCATCGATCCACGATGCCGCAAAGGACGCCCCGCGCGCTGCATAAAAAAGCGCGCTCCCCGCGCACGCGTGGATTAGGGCCCGATCGAGGTCGATACTCGCTAGCTCGCCCGTGCGCGCGGTTGCGTTTGCGCCCGCAACTGTCCGCAGGCGGCGGCGATATCGCGACCCATCGGCGTGCGCACGGTCGTCGGGACGCCGGCGTCGTCGAGAATTTTCTGGAAGGCACGGATGCGCTCTTCCGGCGTACCGCGTAGCGGCGCGTCGGGTGTCGCATTGTACGGGATAAGATTCACGTGATAGAGATGGCCCCGCATCAGCGCCGCAAGCGCCGTCGCCGATGCGTCGTCATCGTTGTGGCCGTCGAGCATCACGTATTCGAAAAAGATCTTGCGGCGCGTTTTCTCGACGTACGACGCACAAGCGCGCATCAGGTCGGCGACGGGGTAGCGGCGATTGACCGGCATGATCGATGAACGCGCTTCGTCAGTCGGTGCGTGCAGCGAGATTGCGAGGTTGACTTGCACGCCTTCGTCGGCGAAGCGTTCGATCTGCGGGACCAAACCCACCGTCGAAATCGTGATGTGCCGGTGCCCGAGGCCAAAACCGTTCGGGTCGTTGAGCAGCCGGACCGCATCCAGTACGGCATCCATGTTCGCGAACGGCTCGCCTTGGCCCATGAAGACGACGTTCGTAATTTTCTTATTGCGTGTTTTTAATTCGCGTGCGAAGAAGCGTGCTTGATCGAAAATCTCTACGGCACTCAAGTTTCGTGTATAGCCGGCCTGGCCCGTCGAACAGAACGCGCATGCATACGCGCACCCGGCTTGACTCGAAATACAGACGGTGGTGCGTTCACTCCAGTGCTCCATGAGAACGGCTTCGACTTCATTGCCATCGTGCAAGCGAAAGAGGCCTTTTGAGGTCTGGCCGTCGTTCGAACGTTGAACCGTAACGGGCGCGACCGATTCCAATTCGAAATTTTCCGCTCGTAGGGCGGCGCGCAACTCGCGCGATAAGACGCTAACCGCCTCGATATCGCTTGCGAGCTCCCGCGTCGCTGCACGGTAGAGCTGCGCGAGGCGGTACGGTTTGAGCGCGTGCGCCAGCGCAAATGCATCCGCACCGTCGTAACCTGCACGGCGCGCCTTGAGGTCGATCCAAAGGTCTTGCGCTGGGTTCTTCACAAGACGCTAGTATAACACGGCTGTCGCTTCCACCGCCTCCGCCCGCTCCGCCCCGCTCCGACTCCGGCTCTCCCGCCTGCTCCGACTCTCCCGACCGCTCCGACTCTCCCGACCGCTCCGACTCTTCCGACCGCTCCGACCTCCGCCCGCGCCGACCGACCCGGCGCGTTGCGGTCAACTACGTTTCGAAAAGACTCGGCTGCGCCGGTGCCGGACCGCCGGAGTCAGCCCCTGCCGTATCGCTCTGCGGCGGCGTCTCGAGCGCGTCGAGTTTCGCACGGACACGCTTGAGATCGCCCCAAACGAGCCGCTTTGTGGCCTCGAGTTCCCCTCCCGTGGTGCGCAGGATGTACGCCGGATGGAAGGTCGCAATGACCGCGATGCCGGCCGGGCCCTCGAACCACTGGCCGCGCTGCTTGGTGATCGAAAATTTAGGCCCCATGAACGACTTCGCCGCCGGCGCGCCAAGACACAAGATCGCGCGCGGCCGGATGATTTCGATTTGATCGTCCAAGTACGGGCGGCAATTCGCCATCTCCTCGGGCGCCGGGGGCCGGTTGCGCAAACGCACGCCGTCGTCGAAGGTCGGACGGCATTTCACACTATTGCAGATGAAAACGTCGCCACGCGGCAGACCGATTGCGCCGAGCATCTTCTCGAGTAACAGACCCGCGCGACCGACGAACGGACGCCCGAGCTCGTCCTCGGTTTCGCCCGGACCTTCGCCCACGACCATCAACGCGGCGCACGGATCGCCCTCGCCGTAGACCGCGTTTTTTCGAATCGAACCGATCTCACATTTGCGGCAGCGCTCGACGAGCGCCGCCGCATTGGCGAGCCTTTGTTCGCGCGCAGCACGTTCCGCCACGCTCATCGCTGGAACATTCCATCGGCGTAACCCGGCGGCGGATCGAGCAGCATCGCTTCGCCGTAGGCGCGCACGCACGTCGATCCGTCGCTCTGTTCGCTTGCGTCGAAACGCAAGCGCACGATACCGTTCGCGCCCATCGCCTTCGCGTTCCCCAAGAGCGCAGCCAGAGCGTCGCTACGCGCACGCTCCGCGTCGGTGAGATATTCCAAGGAGCCCAGACCGATGAAGCTGCCGAGCGTGCGGAACGTCGCGCGTAAGAAGTTGCGGGGCACGACGGCTTCGCCGCGTACGTCACCGAAAGAGCGTAGGACGTGAAATCCATCGAGCCGATCGAAAGTGACGACGGCTTCGGGGGCGATTGGAGCCGGACTATCGCCGCGCAAAAGCCCGCCTCACTAGCGCCATGCTTGCGGCGAGAGCGCCTGCATATAAAATGTAACGCCCGATGAGCGCGGCGATCAGCGCCGCGTACCATACGGGGCCATGGTGCTTGAGCCAATATTTGCGTCGCGACGTTTGCTTGCGGCTTTCGACGCTGTACGCCCCGCGCGCGCTTCCCATGCCTTCGTGCACCGCTTCGCTCGCCGGCACGTACCACGTTTCCCAACCGGCGTCCGCCGCGCGCTTGGCGTAGTCGACTTCCTCGTGATAGAGGAAAAAGCGCTCGTCGAACGCACCGATCTCCTCGATGAGCTGCCGGCGAATGCAGAGCGCAGCTCCGATTACGATATCGACGCGCCGTTCGCGTGCGTGACCCCATTCGCGCAGGCCCGCGCCGTTGGCATAGTTGCGCAGATACGGCCATTCACCCCAGGCGCTCGAACGCAGAAACGCACCGGTCCACGTATCGAATTCACCGCACGATTCCGCAATGCTGCCATCGCTGTTGTATATCCGCGAGCCCGCGATCCCGCAGCGCGGGTGGGCGTGCATGAACGCGACGATCGCGGCCAGGGCGCCGATCTTGAGTTCCGCATCGGGGTTCAGCAGAAAAACGAGCGGCGACGAGGTCGCTGCAAACGCGCGATTGCAAGCCGCACCGAACCCGAGGTTCGCCCCATTTTCGACGATGCGCACGCGCTCGCCGTAGCGCTCGCGCAGATATGCGCGACTGCCGTCCGTCGAACCGTTGTCGGAGACGACGACGCTTGCGAAGCCGGCGTCTGTGCGCACTTCGTCGAGAGCGAAAAGCGAGTCGAGTGCCGTCGCGATCTTATCCTTATCGTTCCAGCACACGACGACGACATCGAGCGTGGCCATCTATGCGGCTCCGCTATCGAGGCGGCGCCGTTGCATGAGATACGGCCAGACGAACGTATCGATCTCGCCGTCGAGCACGGCAGAGGTGTTGCCCGTTTCGACGTCCGTCCGATGATCCTTAACGAGGGTGTAGGGCTGCAAAAAGTACGAGCGAATCTGCGAACCCCACTCGTTTGCGCGACGGTCGCCGCGCAGTTCATCGAGCTTCGCTTCGCGTTCTTCGATCTCGCGCTGCACGAGCTGCGAGCGTAACATCGTCATCGCAACTTCCCGGTTCTGAATTTGGGAACGCTCTTGTTGCGACGCGACGATCGTGCCCGTCGGCAGATGGGTGATGCGGATTGCGGATTCCGTCTTGTTGACGTACTGACCGCCCGCACCGCCGGCCTTATATGTCTCGACTTTGAGGTCTTCCGGCCTGATTTCGATGGAAATTTTTTCGTCGGCCGCGATCTCAGGCACGATGTCGACCGACGCAAACGACGTCTGCCGCCGATGTTGTTGATCGAACGGCGACATACGCACGAGCCGGTGAACGCCGCGCTCGCTTTCCAGCATCCCATACGCGTTCTTACCGCGCACGAAGAACGAGACGGACTTGAGCCCGGCTTCTTCCGCCGGCGACTCCTCGGAAACGCTTGCCGAGAAATTCTTGCGCTCGGCCCAGCGCAGATACATGCGCGCGAGCATCTGGGTCCAATCGGCCGCATCGATACCGCCGGCACCTGCGTGGATGGAGACGATCGCGCCGTGATCGTCGTACTCGCGATCGAAATTCGCCGCCATCTCCAAAGCGGAGATGCGCTCTTCGGCCGATGCGACGAGCGCATCGATTTCGGCGTCGGCGCCTTCCTCGTCGCCCAGAATTTCGACGGTCTCACGCGCATCCAGAAGCTGCTTCGTAACGACGTCGATTTCGTCGATTTCGCCGCGTAGATCGGCGAGTTGCTTCATGGCTTTCTGCGCCGCCCCCGGCTCGTTCCAAAATGCTTCGGCGCGCGTGCGGTTATCGAGTTCCGCTACCGCGCGCCCCTTGCGGTCGTAGTCAAAGACGCACCCGCAGAGAACCCAGACGTTCTTCGAGGCGGGCAATCGCGGTCAGGTGAGTGTCGCTCATAGTCGTGACTTTCTACAATCGCAAGAGGGCGGTCTCGCTGGTTCCGCCGCGCCTCAGTCGTGCGCGTTATACCGTAACGCCGTGGCAGCGCTTGAATTTTTTTCCCGAACCGCACGGACAGAGTTCATTACGCCCCGTTTTGGCTTCGGCTTTGGCCGGCTTGCGGGGTTCTTCGCCGCCGAGGTTCGTGTGCAACTGACGTTTTTGGTCGGCGCCCGGGATCGGACCCAGCAGACTCTGGGCGTAGGCGGGATCGAGCCGCGCCGCTTGCAGCGGCTCGCCGACGGGCGGCGCAAGCGACCCTCCGGGCAGCGGCTCGAAGGC
>JRHI01001426.1_pt1 | contig 20122 bp, 17 predicted proteins | sample 215371 | NCBI WGS metagenome assembly JRHI01 (sample SAMN02929681, study PRJNA255918) | sediment metagenome | biome: cave system; feature: Ice Cave; material: Sediment; isolation source: sediment from deep within a dark volcanic ice cave with no known source of... ...
CCCGCGGACTGCATGCGCAGTCCGCGGGCCATTCTCCTAAATCACCTTGCGGGAAGGTACAGGGCACATGCCTGAAGCACCAGCGAAGGAAGTAGCGTCCCTCGCTGGCGCGTCCGGCTTGTGTGTTGCCGAATCGTACCTGGTGATTTAGATCGTCAACGACCACGGCTTGCGCGGTTCTCGCAGCAAGTACGCATTCGCCTCCATGTCCTCATGCGCGAACTGCTTCGTGGCCGGATCGTAGCTGCGGTAGCAGCGCTCATTCACCGGGTCCCACCAGATGCGCCGCTTGACCTTGTACGAGATGTTGGCCAGGTGGCAGGTCGTCGTCGCCCGGTGCATATCCTCGATGTCCGATGCTGTTTTCTCGCTACGATTGCGTACGCAGTGCAGGAAGTTCTGTACGTGGGCGAAGTGCTGCTCCGAGCCGCCGTGCGTCTCGTCCTTCATCCGCTCGCCCTCGGCTCGCACCACCCAGCCGCCGCGGTCCAGTGTCAGCACGCCCTTGCTGCCATGGAATTCCATGCCGTGGCCCTGCTTGTTGAAGCCATAGTTGAAATGGCTGCGGCGCACCGTGTAGATGTGCGTGAAATTCGGATACTCGAAGTGGATGTCGAGCGTGTCCGGCGTGTCGGTGTTGTCCTTCATGTCGAACTTGCCGCCGCAGGCATAAACGGCCAGCGGCGCCTGCACCTTCATTGCCCACAGGATGATGTCATTGAGGTGGACGCCCCAGTCGTTGCACAGGCCGTTGCCGTAGTCCCACCACCAGCGGAACTGGTAGTGGAAGCGGTTCTTGTTGAACGGCCGTTTCGGCGCCGGGCCCTGCCAGAGGTCGTAATCGACAGTGGCCGGCGGCTCGCTGTCAGCGGGATTGCCGAGTTCCTCGGGTCGCTGGTTGTTCGTGATCCACGTCCGGCACAACGACACGTCGCCAAGCTTGCCCGACTGGACGTAGTGGACGGCGTCCTTGAAGTGCTGGCCGCTGCGCTGCTGCGTGCCGATCTGGACGATGCGCTTGTTCTTGTGGGCGGCCGTCACCATGGCCCGTCCCTCGACGATGTTGTGCGACAGCGGCTTCTCGCAATAGACGTCCTTGCCGGCGGCGCAGGCCGCGATCAAGACATAAGCATGCCAGTGGTCCGGTGTGCCGCAGATAACGCAGTCCACGTCCTTGCGATCGAGAACCTTGCGGAAATCCTTCTCGGTTTGCACCTTCTCGACCGGCCGCCTGGCATTCTTGATGTCCTGCAAGGCGTCCTTGATATGCGCTTCGTCGGGGTCGCAAACGGCGACGACTTCGAAGTCGGGGAGTCTCATGAAATCGTGCAGATCGCCGCGGCCCATGCCGCCGCAGCCGATCAGGGCGACGTTGAGCTTGTCGTTGGCGCTGACCTTCTTTTCCTCATCGGCCAGGACCAGGGGAGCGGCCAGGCCGGCGGCGGCAACCGCGGCGGATGTGCCAAGGAACTGCCGGCGAGTCACGTCACTCATGCGGATACCTCCTCAGGGGTGTGCAGTCAGGCGGAGCACGGTCCCGCGACGCGGGACGGCAACGTGGCTGTATCTTGCCACGATTTCGGCCGGACGCAAGGGGCAGCTGCGCGGATTCCGTGGCACTTCTGCTGACCCTGTCTCGGCAGGCGGCCCTCGGGTAGCCTCTGTCGCGGTGGCGTCAGTTATCCTTGTGGGAGGAACGCACGTGTTCATCCGAACGAGCGAGACTACCATGAAGGGTATCATGAACACGATTCAGGACCTGGCCCCGCCATGCACGGAACACCTCTGAAGGACACGATTCATGCCTGCGGAGACACCCAGCGCCGATCGTTTCGCAGCCCGTGGGGCCGAGTTGCGTGAGGAGTTCTTCGCGCGACTCTTCCTCCTGGGCGGCTGGCCGGGCGGCACCGACACCTACAAGCGCACCATGTGGGCGGCGGTCCCGGACATGGCGATCGCGCGGGCCGGCTATGCGCTGACCATGCGCAAGGGCCTGCCGGAGCCCGGCGCCGACAATCAACTCATCATGGCCGGCCACGAGGCCATGCTCGCGCAATGGTTCCACCGTCCCCTTCGCCGCAGCGACGTGGAATTGGCCGGCGCCTGGTACAGCGAACACGCCCACACGCGGGCCTTCCCCCATGCCATGTGGGCAGCCATCTTGCGCGACCGGCCCGGCGAGGACATCTCTCTGCCGGTGGACGTTTGGGGCTTTCCCGGCGGCCAGACGTTCCTGCCGGGCGTGCCGTGTCTGTTCTTCGAGGGGATGGGTGGCGCGGTCTCGTACCTGGAGCCGGCGATGTGCCGCTACTTCGCACCCATCCTTCAGGCGACGAAGGCCCGCCTCATGAAGCTGGCTACACCGCAGGATGCGGAGTTCGGCCTGCGCGCCGCGCCGAACGAGTTGGCCAACCTCGTACTCCTGCTAGCCCGCTACGTCGGCGGTCGCGGCCGGCTCACTTCCAACGACACTGCCGAGTTTATGTATCCGGAATTGTTCCGCTCCATCGGCACCATCGGCCACGAGATGATCTGCGCCGGGCAGTCGTTCGACCGCTCGCTGGGCGAGGCCGAGTACGACATGATGGACCGCTTCGTCACGGCCATGGGCCAAGCCTCGCTCCTGTGCGACCTCGTGGACGCCGAGACGGTTGGCCTGGAGAACGCCCTGCGCATCATGCAGCACCACCCCGAAGTCGAGCGTGTCGGCATCCGGGTCGATTCGGGAAATCTCGCCGAGCAGTGCGTCCTGTACTTCCGCAAGATGCGCGCGGCGGGCCTGACGCCGCGGCTGATCGTCTTCGAGGACGAGGTATCGCCGGAGATGATTCGGCAAGTGTACGAACATTTCCGCCGCGCGACGGGGGAGGAGCCGACCATGCTTTTCCCCGGAGCCGGCGGCTACTGGTGGCGGCTTGTCCACCGCGACACTGTGGCGGCGGCCTTCAAGCGCAGCGCCACCGGCGACCATCCGAACGTCAAGTTCTCGAACTCGCCCGGCAAAGAATCGCTCGGCGGTTACCTGCGGGTGTACGGCCAGGAGGACGCCTTGGTGGTGGCCGACGTCACGGAGCCACCGCAAGGAGTGCCGTTGTTCGTCAAACTGGTCGAGATGGGCAAGATCGTCTACCGCGAGAGTTTCGACGAGCAGGCCGATCGCGCCGACCGGACCTGGGGGCGGTACAAACGCTGGGTCCTGTCGGAGAAACTGCGCGGTTACCAGGAACGATTTCGCTCGATGCGCCAGCGCGAGGTACTGGCGGCGCGGAAGCGCCTGGCCGGAAGCGATTGACGACGGCCATCCGCCAGGAGTAGACTGATCCCTGTTCACTTCACGATCAAGCGTCGCTTCGCCTGGTGCCTGGATCCGCCCGAAATGCCGATCGCGCGCCGGCGGGGAGGTAGCCATGGTTCTGCTCGCCTCCGACAAGACGAGTCGCTCGTTGCAGGAAGTGCTGTTCCGCTATTTGCAGGTCGCCAGGCTCTGCAGCTGGCCTGGTGCAGACGGCTTGACCGTACAAGACGTGCTGGTCAGCTATCCTCAGGCCATGGCCGCCGGTCGAGTCCCCGATTGGCGCGAGTTGCAACGGCGTCATCCCGATCTCGCCGTGGAGTTGGCAGCAGTCTTCGGTGATTCTACGCCCGGCGCCTCGCCGTTTCACCAGTTGTAGCTAAGCGCACTGGTGAAGAGCTTATCCAGCTATGCGGCTACCGACGGATTGGCAGGATTGGGAAGACTAGGTGTCTGACGCGGCTGTCAACGCAGCACCTCTCGGTGGCGCGCCACCGGCGGAGGGCGTCACGCCAGGGCAAGCCTATCTCAAGGCCCACCTGTTGCGTTTTGGATCGAGTCGGCGTCGTTCTGGAGCACGCCGCTGGTAATGCTCCTCAGGTGCTGCACTCCCAGGATCAACGCCACGAGGATAAACGTGGCAAGTGCCACGTATTCAATGGAGGTAGCGGCGCGGCGCTTGGGCCGGGACCGTTTGGGGCCCGGGTTTGTTGGGGCCGCTTCGCAAGGACTCACCACGACGGGAAACAACATGCCTTCACCTGAAAATGTGCGAAGAAGTAGATGTTCGCCTCACTCACCCCCGCTGCCGCTGCTGTTCCTCGCTGAGCGGGTCGGCCGGCTTGAGCACCGGCACTCCTTGCCGCTGTAAAGTTTCGAGCATCTGGTTGAATTCGTCACGCATTTCCGTGAGCAGATCGTCGTCGCGGAGCTTGATGGGACGGACCGCCTCGCCGGAGGCCATGGCCTGAAGCGCCTTGCGGAAACGGAAAATCGGCCCGACGACCTTGTGGGCATACCTCACCGTGTCCCGCGCCAGAAACGGCAGGAGGATGAGACAGCCAACGATTGCAGGGGCGTAGTCGCAGAGGAAGCGGTAGTACTGCTCGATGGGATTGCCCGCCCCTTCCCGGAGCAACCGCCAAACGAAGACCAGGTTCCACAGCGCGACCTGGTAGAAGAGCCAGTACATCCACATCCGGAGAAAGAGCTTGGTTTGAATGGAATCAATCCAGACCTTTTTGCGCTCGTTTTCCATCGCGGCTGCTCCGTTCGAGTGATGACGCCAAGGCTAATAAAGGGGCGCAAGGACGCGGTCGGCGTTTGCCCAAATATAGGTGACAGATGCGCGGGGAGCAAATAAAGCCGCGCACCGGCCAAAGTCTTGGTGAATTGGAGTCACCATACCTATCAGGTCGCTGTGAGCAACCGCTGCCTGCGGCCGGTCCCTGGTGGGCAGGTGACGTTTACCCATGGGCACCGCAGGCACCACAGCCGACAGAAAGCGTTGACCGTGTCGGCGGTGGGCTTGGTCCGCCAGTGCTTGCTGCAGGTGACGCCCTCGGGGTTGTGTCGGAAGGGGCACTACGGTTTCTTGAGCAACCGACTCAAGGAACAGCAACTGCCGCGGTGCCGCGCGCTGCTGGGCCAGGTGGAGTCGCTGCCCCCGGGGGCACTGGCCGGCGGAGGAGGGTCGGAAGGGGCGCTCCGGGTGCGCGCTGCCTGCGCGGCGCACCGGCCAGGAGCCCTATGGGGGTCGGCGGCTACTCGCATCGTCCTCGCTGCCTCCCGCCGCCGACTGCTTCTGCTGAAAGAACGCGATGCATTGCCTCATTCCCGGATTCACCGAACTGAAATGGTCGCCGGGCACACTCACCGCCTCGACGTCCAGATTGGCGGCCTTGGCCAATTTCGCAGTCTTCTGACTGCTGCCTGCAAACAAGATTTCCTGGCTACCGTAGTACATCCGTACCGGACACTTGAAGCTGCGCGGGAATGCCAGGGGCGAGCGCATTTGAAACTCACATTTGTCGGTGGCAGTGCAAGGAACCAACTCTGCTTGCCCCCGGGCCCATGCCACTTGATCCGGCGAACCCGAAAATGAGGCCGCCGCACGAAATCGGTCGGAAGTCATGGCGGCCAGAAGGGTCAAGGTGCCACCCACGCTATGTCCTGCGACAAAGATTCGCTTACCGTCCACATAGGGCAAGCCGGCGAGTGCATCGGCGGCAGCGATCACATCCTCGACTTCGTCGTAGAACATGCTATAGGAACCAGCGAGTCCGTTCTCCCCGCGCAACATCGGGGTCATGACGACAAATCCAGCGTCCCGGAATGGGCGGGCCTGTTCCCAGTCGTCCGGGCCGAACGCGAAGCCACCATGGAGAAAGAGTACGGCGGGTTGGCGCATGGCATCGCCTGCCGGCGCATTCACCCACGCCTTTTGGCTGAGGTTGCCTGACCGGTAGGTTACCTCACTCACTCCACCGGGCGGAACCGCCGGCTGCCACTGTTGCGGCGCGGGTCCCCGTCGGACAAGGTGGGTTTGGAACCCTTTCCGTGCCTGAGCGTAACTTTCGGTTTCCTCGGGAAACGAGGTGGGGGACATCGACGACCAGATGAGCAGGCCGATGCCAGCGCAGAGAAGCACGAGGAGTCCGACACCGACGAATCCGGCGATAAGGCCCCCAACGAGTAACCTTGAGTGCTTGCCTTTCTTGCCCATGCTGACCGCCTCCAGCCGGCAAACGACCAGACTTACTTACAGCCGCGGCCGGTGAGATGTTGAACGCTGAAAACACTAATCGCCGCCGCGGTCGGCTGCTGCGGGCTCAGGCCCCCGCCGGTACCTCGGGAGTTTGCCCAGCACTTCTACACCCAACAGCCGCGATTCTACTGCGGCGTCGATCTGCACGCCAGGACCACGTATCGGTGTATCTGCGCATTCTCGACGCCGCCGGCCAGGTCATCCACGACTAGAACCCCGGCGCCGACCCCGGCGGCACCCCGCCGCAAGCTAATGTCTATCCAGCCGGCATGCGGGCCACCCGCGACTTGCTGCGGCGGCACATGGATCTGATCCACGCAGGGCATCGTGATCCGTGTCTCCGGCCGGCATGAGCCGGGTATCCCCGGATAGGCGCAATCCGACGCAGCGGCAGCATCGTTGCAATGCCGCAGCCCCGGCGACACTGCAAAGAAAATCCTCGAAATGCAGCGCCCGATTCGTTAGAACAGCGGTAAAGGTCCTGCCCGCACAGGCACACACGCCATCCCTCAGGATTCTGTCACTCGAGGAAACCCCCATCATGAAATGCTCCGTTGGCGCTGCGTTTTTTCTCATTACTTCGGTCACCCTGCTGTCCGTTGGCAGTCCGGTCCACGCCGAGAACTGGCCCCAGTGGCGCGGTCCGAGCCTGGACGGAGTCAGCCGCGAAACCCACCTGCCCGCGCAATGGACCGCGACGAAGAACATCGCCTGGAAATTGCCGCTGCCAGGTATGGGCAGCGCGACGCCCGTGGTCTGGGGCGATCGCATTTTTCTAACCAGCGAAGAGGGCACAGACCTGGTCCTCCTGTGCATCGGCACCAGCGGCAAGGAGATATGGAAACGCCGGCTCGGCACGGGAAAACAGAGATTCCGGAGCGATGAAGGCAACAACGCGTCCGCGTCGCCGAGCACCGACGGCACGCACGTTTGGGCCTTCGACGGCACCGGCGATTTTGCCTGCTGGGACTTCGACGGCAAGGAGGTCTGGCGTTTCAACGTCCAGGAACGCTACGGCAAGTTCCAGATCCAGCACGGCATGCACACCACGCCGTTGCTGTATGGCGACCGGCTCTACTTGCAACTCCTCCACGCCAAGGCCAATGTGGTCCTTGCCCTCGACAAGGCCACCGGCAAGGAAGTGTGGCAGGTCGAGCGCAAGAGCGACGGCTGGGGCGAGTGCAAGGAGTCCTATGCCACGCCCTGCATCGGTCGCAATGGCAAGGAAGAGTATCTCATCACCCACGGCAATGATTACACCATCGCGCACCGTCTCCAGGACGGCAGCGAGATCTGGCGTCTCGGCGACCTCAATCCGAAGAAGAAGTACAATGCCGCCTTCCGTTTCGTCGCCTCGCCCGTGGCGACGCCGGACCTGATCGTCGTGCCGACCGCAAAGCATGGCGCGGTCGTGGGCGTCAAGTCGGGCGCCACCGGCACGATCGAGGCTGGCAGCCCCTACGAGCAATGGCGCCGGCCGAGTGGCACGCCAGACGTGCCGTCGCCACTCGTCCACGACGGGCTGGTTTACCTTTGCGGGGAGATGGGGATTCTGACGTGCCTGGAGGCGAAGACCGGCAAGGAACTCTACTCGCAGCGCCTGCACACCCAGCGCTATCGCGCTTCGCCGGTGTATGCCGATGGCAAGGTTTACTTCACCGCGCGCGATGGTGTCGTCACAGTCGTCCGGGCAGGGCCGAAGTTCGAGGTCGTGGCGACGAACGAACTGCAGGATGAAACCACTGCGTCCCCGGCCATTTCCGACGGACGCATCTACATTCGTGGATTCAATGCCCTTTATGCTATCGGTGCGGTGAGCAAATAAAAGAGCACGTGGGCCAGGGGAGAGACCGTTGGCGGTCTGGCGGATAGATTTCCAGGCCGCCAACGGCCCGTTCTCAACCGAACCACGCCGGCATCTCACCGGCGGGCGGCAACTTGACGACACTCATGCTGCTGATTTGTGGGTGCTGGCGCACTTCCTTGATCGCGTCCTCCGGAGGCTGCGCATCCAAATTGAGCACGGCAATCGCCTCGCCGCCCGGCGCCTGCCTGCCGACGGTCATCTGTGCGATGTTCACGTGATGCTTGCCGAAGATGGTGCCAATGAAGCCGATCAAACCCGGCACGTCGCGGTGGGTGAAGATCAACATGACGCCATCCATGAACGTGTCGAGATGATAAGGCCCCAGCTGGACGAGGCGCAGGTACTGGTTGCCGAACAGCGTGCCCGCCGCCTGGTAGGTCTTCTTGTCGGTGCTGACCTCGGCGCGGATGAGGGTGCCGAAGTCGCCCTTGCGCGGGCTGGTCCGCTCGACGATCTGGATGCCGCGTTCGCGGGCCAGCAGCTCGGCATTGACGATATTGACGCTCTCGGCCAGGCGTGATTCCAGCAAGCCGGCGGTGAACGCCGCCGTGATGAGCTTCGTGCTGCGCCGGGCAACTTCGCCGTGATACTGCAGCTCGGCGCGCTGGATCGCGCCATGGCACATCTGGGCGTGCATCAGGCCGAGGCGGCGGGCCATGTCCACATAGAGGCGCAGCTCTTCCAGTTCCGTGCGATCCACTGCTGCCATGTTGACTGCGAACTGCACGACGCCGCGGGTGAGGAAGTCGATGAGCAGCTGCGCCGCCTCCCGGGCCACGGACGCCTGGGCCTCGACGGTCGAGGCGCCGAGGTGCGGCGTGGCGACCACGTTGGGCAGTTTCAGCAGCGGATGATCCGCCGGAGGAGGCTCCTGCACGAAGACGTCGAGAGCAGCGCCGCCAAGATGCCCGGAACGCAGCGCCTCGACGAGAGCGTCCTCGTTGACGATGCCGCCGCGAGCGCAGTTAAGGACGCAGGCGCCCTTCGGCAGCACGGCCAGTTGGGGTGCGCCGATCAGGTCGCGGGTCTCGTCGGTGAGCGGAGTGTGGACGGTGATGAAGTCGCAGCGTGGCAGGAGCAGCTCGAGACCGGAAGCGGCCTCGATGCCGAGTTGCGCGGCGCGATCGGGAGCGAGGAAGGGATCGAAGCCGACGACTTTCATGTCGAGGCCGGCGGCGCGGCGAGCGACTTCACGGCCGATGCGGCCGAGCCCGATCACGCCGAGCGTCTTGCCGGCCAGTTGGGTGCCAACGAACTTGCTGCGTTCCCACTTGCCCTGGTGCATGCTCGCATCGGCGGCCGGGACATTGCGCGCCAGAGACATGAGCAAAGTGATGGTATGCTCGGCGGTGCTGATCGTGTTGCCGCCGGGCGTGTTCATGACGACGATACCGCGGCGCGTGGCGGCGGCAACGTCGATGTTATCGACGCCGACGCCGGCGCGAACGACCGCCCGCAGTTTGCCGGAGTCTTCAAGGAGTTCGGCGGTGACACGGGTGTCGCTGCGGACAATGACGCCGTCGGCTGCGCGGAGCGCCTCCTGAAGAGCCGCGCCCTTGAGACCGTGGCGCTCGTCGAGCTCCATGCCCGCCTGACGGAGCAGGTCAACGCCCTGGGAACCGAGCTTGTCACTGATCAGGACGCGAGGCATGAGTAGAGGTCTCTTCTCGTAAGGATTTGTCCTAGGCTAGTCCGCCCGGTCGGATCGCTTGCGCCCACACCTGCTGCGCTGCCGCAATGCCGCGGCCAGGCTCCACGGGATACCCCATCTCCTTCAGCACCAATTCTACACCTGCCAGCGCCGCCAGCACATCGAACTGGTCGATGTATCCCATGTGTGCCAGCCGGATGATCTTTCCCTTCAGTTCATCCTGTCCCCCGGCCAGTTTCAAACCGTACTTTTTTTCCAGCCTGGTCAGCAACGCCTGCCCGTCGAGGCCCGCCGGCACGCTTGCCACGGTCAGGCCAGTGGCCGGCTGCAGGGGGAACAGCGCCAGCCCCATCGCCTGGAAGCCTGCCCGCGCCGCCGCGCCATTCCGCATCTGCTCCGCCCAGATGTTTTCGATGCCCTCGGCGCGGATGCGCTTCAAGCTGACGCGCAGTGCCTTGATGAGCGTGTGCGCCGGCGTGTACGGCGTATCCGGCGTGGCCGCCTTGGCCAGGGCCTTCTTCAAATCGAAGTAGAACGTTTTCGGTGCCGGGTTTTGCTCGATCAGCTTCCTGGCCTTGTCGCTGATCGACACAAATGCCAGACCGGGCGGCAGCATCAGCGCCTTTTGCGATCCGGCCACACAGATATCGACGTGCCATTCATCGGTGCGGCACTCCATCACGCCCAGGCCGCTGATCGCATCGACCATCAACAGGGCGGGCGTCTTCGCTACCAGTCGGCCGAATCCCGCGATATCATGGCCGGCACCAGTGGAAGTCTCGCTTAGCGTGGTGCAGACTGCCTTCGCGTCGGCATGTTCGGCCAACACGCGCGCCAGCTGTTCCGGCTGCACCGACTGGCCGAGCGGCACGGTGGCGCAGACGGCCTCGATGCCGAAGACCTTGCACAGGTTTCGCCAGCGTTCGCCGAAGCGGCCGGCGATGAGGACAATGGCCTTGCTGCCGGGCGGCAAACAGTTGACGATGGCCGCTTCCAGGCCGCCCGTACCGGAACTGGTCAGTGGCACGACCGGGTTGCTGGTGCGGAAGACGTATTTCAAGTCTTCCAGCACGTCGGCCAGGACCTGTCGGAACTCGGCCGTGCGGTGGTGCGGCACTGGTCTGGCCAGTTCGAGGAGGGTGTCTTCGGGCACCGGGGAGGGGCCGGGAGTGAGCAGACGCTGCTTCATTACTGGGGTCCTTCTCAGGGTAGCTCATGCCTCGCTGCCATTCTAAGGATTCGAACGCTGAGGGTCTGCGCAAACATCGGGCGGCCGAGCGCCGCTTGTCCTCGTACGTGGCTTCCTCTTAAATGGAGGGAGGAACCGATTCACTCAGGCCCGGCGCCCGGGGCCTTTTGCGAGTTTGTGATATGACCCACGGCACTTTTGCCACCCGATGGAACCTGGATGCCATCGAGGCCGCCTACCAGCGCTGGCAGCAGGATCCGAACTCAGTGGACGCCAGCTGGCAGCTTTTCTTCGAGGGCTTCGAGCTGGGCGCGGCGCGGACAGCCGTCCCTGCCGCCGACACGCGCCCCCAGCTCGGCATCTTCCGCCTCATTTACGCCTACCGCAGCCTTGGCCATTTCCTTGCCCGACTCGATCCGCTGAGCGATGCCCGCACAAGCCATCCGCTCCTCGACCTGGCCGAGTTCCATCTCGAAGAAGCGGATCTCGATCGCACCTTTGACACGAGCATGCTCTATGGCCTGCCCCGCGCCACGCTGCGCCAGCTCCTCGCCGTCCTGCACGAGACCTACTGCCGAACCATCGGCGTGGAGTACATGCACATCCAGGACACGCGGATGCGCCGCTGGCTGGCGGAACGCATGGAGCCGCGGCGCAACCAGCCCAACTTCGATCGTGCCCGGAAGCTCCGCATCCTGAAGAGCCTTTACTATGCGGAGATCTTCGAGCGCTTCCTGCACACGCGCTACCTGGGCCAGAAACGCTTCTCGCTCGAAGGAGCCGAGACAATCATTCCGGTCCTGGAGGCCATCGTCGAGAAGGCGCCCGAGACCGGCGTGCGCGAACTGGTCATGGGCATGACGCACCGCGGCCGGCTCAACGTCCTGGCCAATATTCTTCGCAAGCCGTATCAGGAAGTCTTCAGCGAATTCGAGGACAACTTCCTTCCCGAATCGCGCGACGGCGACGGCGACGTGAAGTATCACAAGGGCTTTTCCAGCGACCGCACCACCGCGAGCGGCATGCCGATCCACCTGTCGCTCACGCCAAATCCAAGCCACCTGGAGGCGGTCGATCCGGTCGTCGAGGGCCGCACCCGCGCGAAGCAGCAGCACTCCGGCGACCGCGATCGCAAGATGGGCGTACCGTTGCTGTTGCACGGCGACGCCGCCTTCGCAGGCCAGGGACTGGTCGCCGAGACGCTGAACCTGTCGAACCTGGCCGGCTACACCACCGGCGGCACGATCCACCTTATCATCAATAACCAAATCGGTTTCACGACGGCACCCGCCGACGCGCGCTCGACCGTCTACTGCACCGACGTGGCGAAGATGATCCAGGTGCCGATCTTCCACGTCAACGGCGAAGACCCCGAGGCGTGCGTCTATGTCGCCGAGTTGGCCCTCGACTTCCGGCAATCATTCAACCGCGACGTGGTCATCGACCTTTTCTGCTATCGCCGGCACGGTCACAACGAGGCGGACGAGCCGGCCTACACCCAGCCTCTGATGTACCGCAAGATCCGCGAACGGCCGACGCTGACGGAGGTCCACACCGAGCAGCTGATCCTGAATGGCGACCTGACCGTGGCAGAGACGGAGGCGCTGGCGGCCAAGTTCCAGGCAAAGCTGAACGAGGCCCAGGAAGAGGTCCGCACCAAGACCCCATCCGCCGACGGACACGATGGCTTCGAGCGGCTTTGGAAGGGACTGACGCCGCACTACTCGCATGCGCCGGTGAACACGGCCGTGCCGCTCGAACGACTCGAGGCGATCACGGAGGCGCTGACGATGGTGCCGGAACACTTCACGCTACATCCGAAGATTGAGCGCCAGCTGCAAGATCGCCATCAGGAGATGCTGCAGCGTAAGCCCATCGACTGGGGTTTCGCCGAGTCGCTGGCGTTCGGTTCGCTGCTGCTGGAAGGCATCCCGGTGCGCCTTAGCGGTCAGGACAGCCGGCGTGGAACATTTAGCCAGCGGCATGCTGTGGTTTACGACGCGGTCACCGGAGAACCGTACTACCTGCTCAGCCTGCTGTCGAAAGAGAGGGTAACGTATCAGGTCTATGACAGCTTGCTGTCGGAGAGCGCCGTCCTCGGCTTCGAGTTCGGCTACTCACTCGATGCGCCGAACACCTTGGTCCTGTGGGAGGCGCAGTTCGGTGACTTCGCCAACGGCGCCCAGGTCCTGATCGACCAGTTCATCGTCTGCAGCCTGTCAAAGTGGCAGCGCGATTGCGGCCTGGTCCTGCTGCTGCCGCACGGATACGAGGGACAGGGGCCGGAACACTCGAGCGCCCGCCTGGAGCGCTACCTGCAACTGTGCGCCGAGGACAACATCCAGGTATGCTATCCGTCCACGCCGGCGCAGTATTTCCACGTACTCCGGCGGCAGATGAAGCGGAACTTTCGCAAGCCGCTCGTCCTGATGACGCCCAAGAGCCTGCTGCGCCTCAAGGCGGCCACGTCGTCGGTGACGGAGTTCACCCAAGGCCGCTTTTGCGAGATCATCGACGACGCCGCAGCCGATCCGTCGCGGGTGCGGCGCGTGCTCCTGTGCAGCGGCAAGGTTTACTATGAGTTGATCGAGCGTCGCGCCCAGGAGGAAACCGGTGGCGAGGTCGCCATTGTGCGCATCGAGCAGTTCTATCCGCTGCAGGAAGAAATGCTGCGGCGGACGCTGACCCGCTATCGCAAGGCGAATGAGTGGGTCTGGGTCCAGGAAGAGTCGCAGAACATGGGTGGCTGGACGTTCATGGAGCCGCGACTGCGTGCGCTGGGTTACGCGGTAGAGTACGTCGGCCGCGACGCCAGCGCCAGCCCCGCAACCGGCTCACGGCAGATCCACCTGCGCGAACAGAAGGAACTGGTGGAGGCAGCCATCGCCGGAGCGGTGCCCTACGCCGTGCGGGCGCCGGCGGCGGGTCAGCCGAAGTCCCGCGAACAGGCGCTGCAAACGCGCGAAGAGAAGGCGGCCCGTTCGCTGAACAGTTGAGACAAGCCGCTCGTTGCTTGGCGGAAAGAGACCGCCAAGTAGCGTGCGGTCCACGGATTCATCGAGGTATCGCCATGGCCGTGCCGATCAAGGTGCCGTCGGTCGGAGAGTCGATCACGGAAGGGACCATCGCCCGTTGGCTGAAGAAGGACGGCGAATCCGTGCAGGTCGACGAGCCGCTCTTCGAGTTGGAGACGGAAAAGGCCACCGCCGAGGTGCCGGCTCCGGTCAGCGGCACGCTGCACATCACGGTGCCCGAAGGCCAGCGCATCGACATAGGGGCCGTCGTCGGCCAGATCCAGGAAGGCGTGGTGGCGCGCCATCCCGCGCCGCCATCCCCGTCGCCCCCGGCAGGTGCGGCAGCCAAGTCGGCCCCTGCGTCAGAGGAAGCGCCGGTGTCCCTCTCGCCCGCCGCGCGGCAACTTGCAGCCGACAAGGGCATTGACCTTCATCAGCTCGTCGGTACCGGTCGCGGCGGGCGTATCACGAAGGAGGACGTTGTCTCCTATCTGGAGCGCCATCCGCCTGTTCCAGTGGAAGGCGCTCCGACAACGCCGCCTGCCGAACCGCTTCCTGCCGCAAAACCGGCGGCTCCTTCGTCGAACGACCGAACCGAGACGCGCCAGCGCATGAGCAGTATCCGCCAGCGCATCGCCGAACGCCTCGTGGCGGCCCAGAACACGGCCGCCATTCTGACAACGTTCAGCGAAGCTGATCTGTCGGCAGTCGTCGCCCTGCGCACACGCTACAAGGAAACCTTTCTGAAGAAGCACGGCGTGGGCCTCGGTTTCATGTCGTTCTTTGTCAAGGCGACGGTCGAGGCATTGCGTGCTTTCCCGCTGGTCAACTCGCGCATCGACGGCAACGACGTGCTTACGCCGAGTTACTGTGACGTGGGCGTGGCCGTCAGCACGGAACGGGGACTGATGGTACCGGTGCTGCGCGGCGCGGAACGGTTGAGCTTCGCCGAGGTCGAGAAGGGCATCGCTGAGCTAGCGGAGAAGGCGCGGGCAGGTAAAATCAGCGTGGCCGACCTTCAGGGCGGCACCTTCACGATCACCAACGGCGGCGTTTTTGGATCGCTCTTATCGACGCCGTTGCTGAATCCACCGCAGAGCGCCATTCTGGGTATGCACGCGATCCAGAAGCGGCCGGTGGCTGTGGACGATCAGATCGTATTACGACCCATGATGTACCTGGCGCTGTCCTACGATCATCGCCTGATCGACGGCCGCGAGGCGGTCCAATTCCTGGTGCGTATCAAGGATTGCGTCGAAAATCCGGAGCGACTCCTGCTGGAAGTGTGAACGCGAAACTCGTGAAGCCGCGACACGCAGCGGAGCGAGGGCTACGCGTCACGGCGACATGCCATAAAAGATCTTCGAGGTGATGGATGGCCGAGCGGTACGACCTGGTGGTGATCGGTGCGGGCCCCGGTGGTTACGTAGCCGCCATCCGCGCGGCGCAGCTTGGTCTGCGCGTCGCCTGCGTCGACAAACGCGCCACGCTCGGCGGCACCTGCCTCAACGTTGGCTGCATTCCAAGCAAGGCGCTCCTCGACTCCAGCGAGTATTACGCCCTGGCGCGCAACCAATTTGCCCATCATGGCATCCAGTTCGCCGACCTGCGGCTTGACCTGGCGGCGCTGCTTGCGCGCAAGGACAAGGTCGTCAAGAGCCTGACCGACGGCATCGCTTTTCTCTTCAAGAAACACGGCATCGTTTTCGTGCAGGGGGCCGCACGCCTGGCCGGCTCGGGTAAAGTCCTGGTCCGCGGGACCGCTGAGAAGAGCGTGCTCCTTGAAGCGAAGACGGTCCTGCTGGCGACCGGCAGCGAGCCAGCCAGACTGCCGGCGCTGCCATTCGACGGCGCTGCCATCGTCAGCTCGACCGAGGCGCTCGCCTTCGACAAGGTGCCGGCACACCTGATCGTCGTCGGCGGCGGTTACATCGGTCTCGAACTCGGCTCGGTGTGGGCACGGCTCGGAGCCAAGGTGAGTGTGGTCGAGTTCCTGCCCCGTCTCCTGCCGCATGCCGACGCCGAGATTGCCGAAACGCTGAGGAAATCGCTGATGCGTCAGGGTTTGGTCTTCCACCTTGACACGAAGGTTCTCAGCGCCGCCACTCAGGGCGGGCGCGTCATCGTCAATGCGACAAGTAAGGAAAAAGACGTCCTTTTTCAGGGCGACAAGGTACTGGTTGCTGTTGGCCGAAAGCCATTCACGAACGGCCTTGGCCTGGAGGAAGCCGGTGTGACGTGCGACGGGCGCACCGGCCGTATCGTGGTCGATGAGCAGTATCAAACCAACGTGCGGGGCGTCCGCGCCATCGGCGATGCGATTGCCGGACCAATGCTGGCGCACAAGGCCGAGGAGGAGGGCATTGCCGTTGCCGAGCACCTGGCAGGGTACAAGACGCACGTCAACTATGCCACCCTCCCCAGCGTCATCTATACAGCGCCGGAGGTAGCCAGCGTCGGCCTCACCGAGGAGCAGGCCCGCGAGCGGGGCGAGTGTCGGGTGGGCAAGTTTCCGTTTTTGGCCAATGGCCGGGCACACTGCCTCGAGGAGACGGAGGGAATGGTAAAGATTGTCGCCGACGGCCGTACGGACCGCATCCTTGGTGTTCACATCATCGGTCCCCGTGCCTCGGAATTGATCGCCGAGTCGGTCGCGGTGATGGAGTTTGGCGGTTGTGCCGAGGATATCGCGCGGATCTGTCATGCTCACCCGACGCTGTCCGAAGCGGTCCACGAGGCAGCCCTGGCAGTCGACCGCCGCGCCCTGCATGCCTGAGCAGTTCACTTGGACGTCGGAAAAACGGCAGAAGCCATCCGGCCCCACCCAACTTCGTCCGCGCGGCACCGCGGAGGACGCGATGGTCCATTTCCTTGGCTGACTGGCTCCGGCACAATGGAAGATGGATTCAAGAGGCCCACCTCCCGGCAGCGTGTCGAGAAGGCCCATCTTCAGAGAACCTATCATGACCGCGGCAGCATGGGATACGCCGAAGCCGCCCGCCTCGTCGGCGCTCTTCCTGCGCACGGCCCGGGTGGTGGCGCTGGCGAGCCTGATCGTCGGGCCGGTCGCCGTGCTTCGTGCCGAGCCGCCAAACGTACCGCGGGCGGAGGTGATTGGCCGCGATACCCGGTTCACCGTGGCTGCGCGCCGCGAGCTGGCGCAGGATCCAGAACTTGCACCGCTGAATATCGGCGTTAGTGTGCGACAGGGAATGGCCACGCTCTGGGGGGCCGTACCCACGACCGACCTGGCGCAACGTGCCGTCACGAGGGTCCGGCGCGTGCCGGGACTTGCGGCAGTGCGGAACGAACTGTCGATTGTGCCGCGAGATTTCGATGTGCCGGTCTTGACGCGAACCGAGCCACTCGCCATCGAGCCGAGCGATCGCGCGCGATTGCAGCCTGCCGCTGGCGCACTGGCGGCGCGACCGACTGAGCACGTACCGCCCGCCGCTCAACCTTCCTCCACCTCCTCGGTGCCCGTCGCTTCACCGCCACCTTTGAGCACGGAGGTCGGTCTGGGAACGCCGATCGCAAGGCCCAACCCCGTACAGCAGCCGCTGGCCGTGTTGTTGCCTCCTGTGGCCCTGCCCGCTGGGGCGCCGCCACCGGCTGCGGCCGGCGTTGCGAGAACCGAGTCGCCAGGAGACCTCGCCGGGGCAATTGATCGGGTCCGCCGTAGCGATGAGCGTTTTCGCCGCGTGCAGCCGGAGGTACGCGGCGGTGTGGTGATCCTGCGCGGCAGCGTCCGTCGGGGCGAGGACCTAATGGCGTTGGCCCAGGCCTTGGCCCGGGTCTCCGGGGTCGAGCGCGTGGTGCTTCAGCAGGTGCGCGTCGAGCCCTAGCAACTCGATTGACCGCATTTCTTGGTGACCCCTCCCCTTGTGCTGCAACGATGGGCGTCCTATGCTCTAGCCACGCCGGCAGTTCGCGGTTGTGCCCACTTCGTTCTTGCGGAGGAATCCATGACAGTGCGTGGCGTGATTCTGGCAGGCGGCAAGGGGACGCGGCTGGGCGAGCTGACGAAGATCACGAACAAGCACCTGCTGCCGGTGGGGCCGCTGCCCATGATCTACTACCCGCTGAAGAAGCTGGTGGGCGGCGGCATCCGCAACGTGCTGCTCGTCTCCGGCACGGAACACATGGGCGATTTCGTGGAGCTGCTCGGTTCCGGCCGCGACCACGAGTGCCACCTGACTTATCGCGTGCAGGACGAGGCCGGCGGCATCGCCCAGGCGCTCGGTCTGGCGGAACTCTTCTGCACCGGCGCCCGCGTGGTCGTCATTCTCGGCGACAACATCTTCGTCGATCCGCTAGGTCCGTTGCTGTCCGAGGCGAACAAGGAGCCCGAGTGCGCCTGGGTGGCGCTCAAGCAGGTGCCGGACCCGAAGCGCTACGGCGTGGCCGAGCTTCGAGGCGACCGCATCGCCAGTATCGAGGAAAAGCCGCAGCAGCCCAGGAGCGACTACGCGGTGGCCGGCATTTACATCTACCCGGCGGACGTATTCGAGATCGTCAAGACGCTGCGGCCGAGCGCTCGCGGCGAGCTTGAGATCACCGACGTCAATCGGCACTATCTGGAACAGGGACGGCTCGGGTGGAGCCTGCTGTCCGGTTACTGGACGGACGCCGGCACGCTGGAGTCGCTGGCGCTGGCGAATGAACTGGTGCGCCAGACGCCACCGCAGTTTTGAAGTGCGCAAGTTGTCAGGGCCCGGAGTATCGACGACGGGTCGGGGTCTCCCCATCGCTGACGCTCCGGGCTCTGACAATCGAGTCGCTCATCCCTTCCACTTCGCAACCTGGCCGCTGCGGAACGCCTGATTGCCGAGATGCGCTGCGGAAGCGGCGCCGACGCCGGCCTCGACGGGAGCGTTCGGCCGCTTTCGACTTCGGATGCACTCCACCCAGTTGGTCAGGTGTAGTAATTCGCCATCCGGCTTGTCGTAAAAATCCCGACCGCGGTTACCCGCGCCCAGTACCATTTCCTCGTACGGACGCCGGCCTCGCTCCGGATGAATCTCGAAGCGGCCGCGGTCGATGTAGAGCGTCGCATCGGTGCCCATGAACTCGATCATGGCGCCGTTGCGGGCGTTGCAGAACGTCCCCTCGAAGTACACCTGCAATTCGTTCGGATACGTCAGCAAGGTCTGGATCGTGTCCGGCGTCTCCCAAACGCCCTTGCTGGTGTAGTTGTCGCCGAGGGTCGTCGCCTGCAGCGGATGATCGAGGTCGAGGATCCAGTGGGCGACGTCGATCCAGTGGACCATCAGGTCGGTGAGGATACCGCCGCCGAAGTCCCAGAACCAGCGCCACGAGCCGACGAGCTTGTACGGATCGAACGGCTGGTCGGGCGCATTGCCGAGGAATGCCTTCCAGTCCACCTTTTTCGGATCGATTTGGGACACCCCCTTGTTGACTCGGTCGGTGTTGCGGTTCCAGGTGAGATGGACCTTGTGGACCTTCCCGATGCCGCCGGCACGGACAATCTCGTTGGCCTTCTGGATGTGCGGCATGCTGCGCTGCTGTGTGCCGACCTGGACGATACGGTTGTGCTTCTTCGCCGCCTCGATCACCGGCTGTCCCTCGGCCAGGTTGTGCGTCAGCGGCTTTTCGACATAGACGTCCTTGCCGGCGGTGCAGGCAGCGATGGTCATGGGGACGTGCCAGTGATCCGGCGCGCCAATGACCACGGCGTCAATATCCTTGCGGTCGAGCAGTTCCTTGTAATGGCGCGTGGCGAACGCCTTCGGATCGGCGAGTTGCCGGCCGCGCTCGAAGTGAACGTCGTAGATGTCGCAGACCGCGGCGAGTCGCACATTGGGAACCTTCGCCAGACTGCGCATCAGACCCTGACAACGACCGCCGGTGCCGATGGCACCGACGTTGAGTGTCTCGTTGGCGCCGAGGACCTTGACGGCCGGAACGCCAAAGGCAGCTGCACCGGCGGCGACGGCCGCGGAGGTCTTGAGGAAGGATCGCCGGGAGAGAGGAAGTTGCGGGGCCATGGTGAGTCTCCTTGGTTACGGGGTGATGGATCGAGGGTAAACGCCCGCGCGGCTTCCCGTCAAGCAGCAAGTAGTCAGTCGCCGGTCACGTAGCCGATCTGCCCGCGCGGCGACACCGCGCCGGCGAGGACGCCGTTCTTGCGATCCAGATGCACCGCCATCACCTTGCCGTTGCTCCAGTCGCCGCTCACCTGCACTTTGTGGCCGCGCGCCTCGAGTTCCTTGCGCGTCGCCTCGGGGATGCGCCCTTCCACCACGAGCACACCCGGCTTGGCGTCGTGCGGATAGTTCTACTGTAACCGTTTTTCCAATTCACGCCCGCGCGGCGGCGGGA
>JRHI01001427.1_pt1 | contig 20100 bp, 24 predicted proteins | sample 215371 | NCBI WGS metagenome assembly JRHI01 (sample SAMN02929681, study PRJNA255918) | sediment metagenome | biome: cave system; feature: Ice Cave; material: Sediment; isolation source: sediment from deep within a dark volcanic ice cave with no known source of... ...
GATACCGCGCCGGGAAGCTTAAGTGAAGAGTATTGGAGTTAAGCCCCAACTTTTTCGAGGCTTTTCGGGTTGTCGTCTCACGCGCACTGACGCCACAATCGCTCATGGCTGCAATGGGTTTTCCGGTGAGACTTGCGCTCACCACCTCTCCCTCCGGGAGAAGTCCCGCGTCGCAAGATGCGGCGTCAGCGTACGAAATCGCCCCAGGAGTTACATTCGAGAGTTCGCTCTTGAATGTCGTCACGCGAGTGACGTGAGTATCGCGTTCAACCGCAAGGTTGAGCGAGAGTGAGACCCATACCGCGGTAACCGCGTATTGGCCCTTCGCTTCCTTAGGACGGGCTGGCCGCGGGTGCTGCGCAGTCTCAAGTGCCCGCACGTGCCGTCGATGCCTCACGCATCGATGAGCCGTGCGGCGGCAAGGAGCCGGGCCTTCAGTTCGCTTTCGGGCTGAAGGCCCTTTTCTTTCTACCCCCGCGGGGAACACGCTTCCCCGCCCGGGGCGTGGTGTTCCCTTTTTTCTTGAAAGGTGAACGCCATGGAAGAAGGAGACGCCTCCGTCTTTCGTCCTGCCATCCCGTGCGCGCTGCTCTCTGGCCGCACCGCCGGCAGGGTGAGGGTCTGGGGCCTTTGGAGCAGGCTGCGCTGGTATCTCCTGGGCTAGGAGGCTTCGATGAAGTCCTCCTTCCAGGAACTGATGGAGCTGGTAGCCAGGGACATCGAGTCGAAAGACGAGGCGGCCTTGATTGCGCTACTGGAGAAGCTTATGGGACTGCGTGAGTCCTTTAAGCGAGATCGCGATCTGCTGGAAGCGGTGATACGCCGCGTTGAACGCCAGCTGCGCGGTCGGAGCTAGGTCTATGGCCACACGGCATTGAGGATTTCTTCAAGCTCCGTGTGGCCCTTGACCATCTGCCGTAGATCCTCGAGGAAAACGGATTCGCTGCGGATGCAGGCCGCGCGCAAGTCTTCGCGGCTGCGGATGCGCGTGATGTCGATCCCGGCGCGAGCGAACTGCGAGCGGTAGGCCGCGAGTCCCTTCGCGGTAAAGCGGATCTGTCCCGTGACGGGCTCCTCGACGAAGCATTCGTGAAAGTCCTTCGCCGATTCCGGCGAGAGGTTCGCGAGCAGGCCTTCGGTCGGGATTGTCATGATTTACCAAGTTTACACCGGGCGCTCAGTGGAGCAACCCCGCAGCCGCTGCGTTCGCGGAGCGGATTCGCACGGCGCCCAATCAAACTTCGAATCGAAAGGAATGCTGATGAAATCGTCCCACCAGATCCATTTGGAAATGATCGAGCACTCGCTGCAGCCAGCGTCTTGCTTCCAGCTGCAGGCAGCGAAGCACAAGGCACTCGTCATCCGTGACGCACTGGCTGATGACAAAGAGTATTGCGAGGCGCTGCTGCTGAAGATCGATCACCTCCTCGGCCAAGATACCGTTCCGGCGGCAAACCGTTCCACAAGTGATACGGTCGCATCCGCAGCTGGCGCAGAAAGCCTTCGCAGCGCAGCCTAGTAGTGCTCAAAGCGATGACCTACGTTGGCAGATCGTGCGATCGGCAGAGGTAAAGCTCGATTGACCCTTAAACGACTCGAGGCGTCTGACCCCAGGCGCCTCGAGTCGCAAGGGAAAGGGCTGGCGGCAGGTAGCACGCGCTGGCTAATATGCAGGGGCTGGGGTCTCCCCGGCCGTACGGGATGTGGTATGAAAACGCTATTTCTCATCCGCCACGCCAAGTCGAGTTGGGGTGACACTGCGTTGCCCGACCAAGACCGGCCATTGGACGATCGCGGCAAGCGCGACGCGCCGGAGATGGGCAAGCGCTTAGCGAAGCGCGGTGTGAAGCCCGATTTGATCCTGTCGAGTCCGGCGATGCGCGCGCTCACGACGGCGGAGATCATCGCCAAGAAGCTCGATTACAAGCTCAAGGATATCGTGGTGGATGATCGGCTGTATGGCGGTGAGGTGGATGACCTGCTCAACGTCATTCACAAGCTTGGCGACAAGCCGAAGCGCGTGATGCTTTTTGGCCATAACCCCGAGTTGACCGAGATCGCGCATCGCCTCTCAAGCGAGATCACCGACATGCCGACGTGCGCCGTCGCCGAGTTCACGTTCGCTACGAGGTCGTGGTCAAACATCGGCAAGGCCAAGCTCGCAAAAGTGGCGCTCGACTATCCAAAGAAATCGTAGGGCAGAGCATTGCGGCGATGATGAAGGCGCCCGGAAGTTCCTTGAGCGGAACGGGTGAAGTTCACTCAATCGGGCGGCTGCGTATACAGTGCGACGATGACCGCCGACACCTACTACCAACCCGACCTCGCGTGGGTGCACCACACCGGCTACTCGCACCACGTCGAGCGAACCTGCGCCGGCATTGTGCAGCTGCTACACGACGGCGGGCTGTCGGCTGGCGCTCGCGTGCTCGACGTTGGCTGCGGCAGTGGTTTGCTGGCCCGCGAGTTACTCACCGCGGGTTTTGCGGTGCACGGCGTCGATGCTTCTCCGGCGATGATCGAGCTGGCCCGTGACTATGCACGAGGTGCCGATCTCCATGTGGTGCGACTGCCAACCCGTTTGCCGCCAGGTGCCCACGGTGCACTGCCGCAAGCCGATGCCGTTGTATCGACAGGACACGTGCTCAACTATCTGGACACGCGCGACGATATCGTTCAGGCGCTGGTCGAGCTGGCGCGCGCGCTGCGGCCAGCGGGAGTGCTCGCCATTGATCTGATGACCGAGCACTATCGCGAACGGCGCGACGTCGGCGAGGTACACGCCAAGGTGGAGGATGATTGGGCGATCGTCACACGCTTCTCCCGCCCCGAACCCCATCGTTTTGATCGCATGATCACGGTGTTCCGGCGCGTCGGCGACAATTGGCGGCGCAGCGACGAACACCACCGCAATGTGACCTTCGATGTAGACGCAGCGCTGAGTGTATTGCGTGACAACGGCATCGACGCTCATCGTCGCGCCGCATTCGGCGACGAGAAGCTCCCCAAGGGTTTGGTCGTGCTGACAGGTGTTCGAAGGTAGCAGTCGCACTCCTGGAACGCGTCCTGTCCGATCGCGTGTGTCGGCACCTGTCCCGCAATGACAATCATCGGAATGGAATTCATGTATGCCGTCGCGATGCCGGTCACCGCGTTGGTCACACCCGGCCCGACTGATTAGGCGTCCGCCGATCGTGTGGCTTGAGCGCGAATAGCCGTGCTCTCTTCACGAACTTGGCGATGTAATCTGCTAAGCTCACCTGCTCATGCCTCTGCGGCACGACCTCGTTCTCTTTGATCTCGATGGCACGCTTAGTGATCCACTGGTCGGCATTGGCCGCTCGATCAACTACGCGTTGGTGTACTTCGGTCACGCGCCACTTGAACTGTCGGAGCTTGCAACCTATGTCGGCCCTCCGCTTGACGAAACCTTCAAGTCCATCACGGGAATCACCGCTGCGGATCAAGTGAACGCTCTGGTTGCCAAGTACCGCGAGCGCTATGCTGAAGTGGGCTACTCCGAAAACGTCCTCTACCCCGGTGTGCCAGAGGCGATTGCGCGTCTCACGGAAGCAAACATCCCTCTTGCCGTTTGTACGTCGAAGCGCGTGGACTTTGCCGAACAAATACTTGAGATGTTCGGGCTTCGGTCGCACTTCAGATTCGTGAACGGTGGAGAAATCGGCATCCACAAGTGGCAGCAGATCGAAGCTTTGCTAACCGACGGTCTTGTGAGCAGTGCAACCGTGATGGCTGGTGATCGCGCAGTCGACATGGTGGCGGCACATCGCAATGGTCTTTATGCCGCAGGTGTTCTATGGGGTTACGGATCACATGCCGAGCTAGCGGGCGAAAGCCCGAAGTATCTCTTTGGTTCGCCGCCTGAGCTGTCGGGGTTATTGGGGGCTAACCCATCGATGTCAAACGTTGGCTCTCTTCGTGGAGTAAAGCGGTGACAATCGAAGCCATTCGGATGGACTACGCCCGGTCTGTTGCCGAGACTGCGAAACTTCGATCGAAGGCTTTACGCGAGGCATTCGCAACCGTACCGCGGGAAGCATTCCTTGGGCCTGGCCCCTGGTCCATAATGAATTGGCAATCGGGCTCCGCCATTCCTAGCTACACGCCGACTCCGAATGCTGACCTGGAGCACCTGTATCGCGATGTCTTGGTCGCCATTGACCCTTCTCGGCAGCTCAACAACGGACAGCCGAGCTTCCTCGCGTTTTGCCTGGATTCTCTTGATATCAAAACTGGAGAATGCGTCGTGCACATCGGATGCGGTGTGGGGTACTACACCGCAATCATCGCAGACGTTGTCGGTCCGACTGGCCGCGTCCTTGGCGTCGAAATTGATCCGCTGCTCGCCGTCCGTGCGCGTGAGAATCTTGCCTACCTGAGACAAGTCGACGTTGTGCACACCGACGGGGCCAGTCTTGGGCTTACGAAAGCTGACGCCATTTTTGTCAACGCCGGTGTGACTGACATTAAGCGCAGTTGGTTGGATTCTCTTGCCGCAAAGGGTCGAATGTTGGTTCCCATCACAACACAGCTCGCCACAGCCCAAGATGTCGATATTGGGCTAGGAAAACTCCTTAAGGTGATCAGGGATCCAACCGGGTTTTCGGCAGAATTCATTTCCTCCGTCGGTATCTTCCATTGCGTGGGTGCTCGCGATCCGATAAATGCCGAGACGCTGAAAGAAAGCTTCGCGCGCGGTGCCACTGAAAGAGTCCGCTCGTTGCGAATTGATGAACATGACGCAAATGGGACCTGCTGGTTCCACACCAATACGATGTGCCTTTCGACTTTAGGACCGGGTCGCATTGAGGGGAAGAAGAGTTAGCCCGGCGCGCAACTCGGGTGCCCCTGGAGCAGCGCTCGCGCCGGTTCGCGGATCGACGGTTAACTTGTTTCGTTTAGGCCATTCGGGTAATTTCATGCAGATTCGGCGTGCTGAAACCGCTGACGAGGAAGTGCTGGGAAGCATACGGCGAAGTTCCATTCTCGGGCTGGCCGCTCCAGCGATTTCGGTGGGCTGAGGAGTGGGCGACGGGAGCGGCAGCGGACCGGATTGCTCGAGCGATTCGGGAACATAACGTGTGGGTGGCTGTGGAAGAGGTGGCGATCGGCTGGGTAGAGATCGACCAAGACCGCGTAGCGGCGCTTTATGTATCGCCGCCTTTCTCCCGCCGAGGAGTCGGCTCGAACCTTCTTCTTCTGGCCGAAACGGTCATCCATAGCGCCGGCTACGCGACCGCGCGTCTCGAAGCCAGCCAGAACGCGCTTGGCTTCTACCTCCGTAAAGGCTACCTCCGATCTGGCCCACAAGTGTCCGATGGATCATGTCCGTTGACTAAGGATCTGGCGGCTTTGGCCGCAAAAGCAAGGAGTCTCATATGAGCAAACTCGCATTCAAAGATTTGCCGCTAATCGTCAAGGTTGCTGTGTTCGTCTCCTTCTTCAACGCATGGGTGCTATTCGAGGAACTTGTCATTGATCGTCACGGCCTGTGGCGTTATCTGCCGTTTTACAAGGTCGGCCTCTTTTGCGTCTGGGACGTTCTCGCGCTGGTAGCCATCGGCTCCGGCTTGGCTTGGTTGTCCTACTCACGGTCTGAGCGTAGCGCTTGCGTAATTCGTCGCTCCCTGCGCTGGTGTCCCGGTTGCGCATAAAGGGCCGTGTTGCAGCCCAACAAGGCGCTGCAGCAGACCCCGCGCCGTAGAAGCGGAGGCGTGGGGGTCAGCTGGAACTTGAGCGTGTTAGCCCGCATCTTAGAGAGGCGATGCCTTCATCCGAGTTCTACGACAAGCTCGCCCGGTTCTACCATCTCATCTTCGAGAACTGGGACGACAGCATTGAGCGTCAAGCCACTGCGCTCGATTCGATCATCCGCGGGACGGCGCTCAAGACAGCAACTTGGCATGTGAAAGAATGCCTGTTATGAATTCCGCCTTTCGGGCAGTGTATAGGTCGCGGTCCGTCGGGCAGGCCTGCGCGAGGTCACGCTTTAGCACCTCATAACTCCGCGCGGCGCCCGCATTTTTGCGAAGCAAGTCGCGGAAGAGTATTTCGTCTGTTGCGTCGGCGGCAACCCGGACGTGAAGGTGATGGGACCGCCTTGTTCCGTACGGTGGCATGCCCCGGACGAAGAACATTCGGTCCTTGCGCGGGTTTTCGGCCCAATAGATATAACCCAGAGCTTCAAGCGGCGAAACAAGCCGCGGCCAACGAGACAAGTCCGAGTCGATCAGTATCATGTCGATGATAGGCTTAGCGGCTAGGCCGGGAATAGCTGTGCTGCCGAAGTGTTCGAGCCTGGGGTCGGACAACCAAGGCAGGGCCCTGCGAATTTGCACCGCTTCGGCGTCGAACATTGCAGGCCAATCCGGGTTGTATTCGACGATTTCAACTCGGTCGGTTGCGGCGTTACTCCATCGATCCCCGTCGTGTGAGACAGTTTCCATTATGGGTCACTCCAACTGATGTCGAATCCCATGGGTAAGCAAAGGCTCGTTGGACCAGCCAATACATAATTATCAAACGATTCTATCCCGGCCATGTAACACTCGCCCGATGATCACACCACCCACCTTTGGCTCGATTCAGGAGCACGTTTCGCGCGTCGGTGACGTCGACTTCTGGTGGCCGTACGTCGTCGAGATCCTGGAACGCCACGACTTGTTCGGTACCGGACGGGAGCCGGTAGCCGGTTTCAACGTGACGTACCCGACGTTCCTCTACGGTGATGTCGTGGTCAAGCTCTTCGGCTACTCCCGAGCGTGGCGTGCGAGTCACGCTGCCGAAGGCGCTGCACACGGTTTGGTCGCCGCCGACCCGCAGATCGCGGCGCCCAGACTCCTGGGCGCGGGTGAGCTATTTCCTAATGTCGGCACCTCATGGCCATACCTGATTACCACCCGGATGCGCGGCGTTGCCTCGTGGCGCGCCGAACTGTCAGCCGAACAGCGGCTTTCTCTCGCGGCTGAGCTGGGAAGGCAGGTACGTTGCGTGCACGCGCTACATCGATCGGGCGTTGCGACGGACGCGGACTGGCCGGCCCTGGACGTGGCCAAGGCTGCGGCGCAAAGTTCATTGCCGCCACATCTGGTTACTCAGATCGACGACTACCTCGCTCGGCTCGGGTCGTTCGACTGCGTCTTCGTCCACGGCGACCTGGTCGCGAACCACGTGTTCGTCGAAAACGGTCGCCTCAGCGGAATCATCGATTGGGGCGATGCGATGGCGACCGATCGGCACTATGAGCTCATCCAGCTCTACCGCGACATGTTCGCTTGCGACAAGGCGCTGTTTCGGGTGTTCCTGGAGGCCAGCGATTGGCCGGTTGGCAAGGACTTTCCTCGCCAAGCACTGGGCCTCGCACTGCGCCGCCAGGCAATCGGTCTCGCCCAGCACAACACGATGGACGTCTTTGAACCTATCGCGGCTCTGCTTCCGCTGCGTGACATCGACACTCTGGACGAACTCGCCACCCAACTCTTCGCCGTTTAGGCATCAAAGTACTGCATCGCACTATGACACGACATCCGATAGAACTTCTGATCGAAAAGGCCGATGCCGCAATCATTGAGGAAGATTTTGACACGTTACTCGACATCTACTCAGATGATGCTGTTCTGGTAGTGAAGCCTGGCATGAATGCATCAGGGAAGGTTCAGATTAGAAAAGCATTTGAAGCAATTGCGGCGCACTTTAATCACACTCTGCATGTCCACCAAGCTGGAATGAAAATACTGGAGGCAGGTGATACCGCGTTAGTCATAGCTAAAACAGTAGTTTCGGCATCCAATATGTCGGCGACCGATAGGAACGCTACTTATGTTTTCGAAAAAAACTCACGTGCTGAGTGGCGCTGCGTAATTGATAACTCGTATGGGCATGAATTGCTGCTGCACGAAGATGCCTAACACTTTGTTCCAAAGGGACGCGCCACCGTTGGGTGCCACATTTCGCCGAACGGACTATTGGGAACCACCGGGGGGCGGGTCGGCTCTGATGCATCAGTTTGCCTGGAATTCGCCAGGGGTGATTCAACTTGCCGGTGCCCTCCGCCCTTCGGGTTCCGGCGGCCCCTGAACTCAAACGTTTAGGCTGCATGTCATCCGCAGTGGCTAACGTCCAGCTCTCCGTGCGTGATTACTGCGTAGAAGATCGCGCGGCCTGTCTTAGCCTCTTCGACAGCAATACGCCCGAGTTCTTTGCACCTGAGGAACGCGACGAATACGGACAGTTTCTCGACCACTTGCCTTGCCCCTATCTCGTCCTCTCGTCACCCGACGCGGGCGTGGTTGCGCCCGGCGGGTATTACCTGCGAGAACCGCCCAGCCTCGGTGGGCTCGCTTGGGGCTTGGTTGCTCGTGCTTGGCAGCGGCGCGGTATTGGTCACGAGTTGCTGCAGCTGCGGCTATCGCATCTTCGCGCAAGTCACGTGCAAAATGTGCGCGTTCGCAGCAGCCAAAGGAGTCTTGGTTTCTTTGAGCGCGCGGGATTCCGTTAGTGCGCGTAATGCCACAAGGGTCCGCGGCAAAGGTTGATCTGGTTGAGCTTTCGTTGGCACTCCATGCAGCCCCAACCACTCCTTGAACCCGGATGCGCGCCGGCGGCAATGCGCCGTCCGCTCGACGCCGGTTAACAGTTCGTTGAAAAATGAAATGCGGTGGGCGAGACACGCTGTTTTGGGAGTGCTTCGACCCCTCCGAGTGTTAAAAGAATCGCTTGTAGCGCGTTCTGCAAGGTCCCGATATTGGTGCCCGCCCAGAATGAGTCGAATTTCAACAAACTGTTAGTAACTTAGTTCGTGAGCTTCCACGCTGCAACGCCGTTGAGCGCGTAGAGCACATGCCACCCGTTGTTGATCAATTCATATCAAATGGCGATGTCCACTTGCACGTCGTCGGGGCCGTCGACCCCAACGGCCCCCTTACCGTTGCTATCGTTCCGGGGCTGTCCGAGTCCGCAGAGGATTGGCAGTTTCTCGTGGGAGCTCTGGCGCCACGCTCCGCGGCGGCGATCAGCCTTCGCGGCAGAGGACGGAGTTCCTGCCCTTCGGCTGGGTACTCCCTGGAGGACCACACTGCTGACATCGCCACGTTCGTGGGACGTCTCGCCGCCCCTCGTGTCATCCTGGTCGCCTTCTCACGTAGCGTGAGCTACGCGCTTGAGTACGCATTCGGTCGCCCACCAAAACTCGCTGGGTTGGTATTGCTTGACTATCCGCCGACGCATGGCGCCCTTCGGGCAGGCTGGGCCGAAGCTTTCGGTCAATCGACTTGGCGCAATCGGCGCGTGTGCGATATCGTGAGCCCCGACGTGTTGAAGGCAATTGAAGCTGAGGCAGTGGCTAGGGACTTATCGGAACGGCTGAACTCTGTAGAAGTCCCCACACTCGTAATTCGTGGTGGCGCTACCGGCGCAGTTCTATCGCCTGAGGACGCCTCGCTTTATCGGGCAAGAATTAGCCGATGCTCCGTGCTTGAATTCAGCGAAAGCGGTCATGCCCTTTGGGAGCCGGTTCCATCCAAGCTGTCAACTGCGATTGCTGAGTTCTACGATGAGCTGCTGCTTGAGAATGGAAGCTAACCCTTCGCGAGGTTTACGCCGTGACCCAAGAGATCCGTGAATTCTTCGAGCAATATCGCGACGCTTTTGACCGGCTCGATGGCGAAGCTGTCGCGGGCCTCTATCACGTCCCATCAGGCATCGTCTCCAATCGTGGCTGCACCCATTGGAATACTTACGAGCCAATTCGTCAGAACATGGTCGCTCTCTGCGAGCTATATCGAAACAACGGGTATCGCGCTGCGACATTCGAACCCAGCGCGTTCATCTCGCAGGGCTCAGACCATGCGATTGCGGATATTGCGTGGAGAATTGACCGCAGCGATGGGCAGGTGCCTTGGTGCTTTCACACGACCTACAACTTACGCCGAACTGCGCAGGGCTGGCGCGTTCTCCTATGTACCGCTTATGAGGAGAAGCAGCTAAATGCCTAAACTCTCGTGCGACCCGGACGCGCTGCACTCGGTCGACAGCGGTGGTTGGCGAATGGCAATTCGCGGCCAGGAGCGGCCTTAACGACCTGCGCTCCGATACCGGACATTTACACCGCCCAAGGATAGGTCAGACCAGCCGGCACCGAGCTACGCGTTCGACTGGTGCATCGGAAATGATTGCCATCGGTGTGACGAACGCGGGCGCAACGGCAGCATGTGCGCGGCGCAACGGGAGTGACGATCCTAAGTCGCCACCTCGTCGACAATGCCCTTGTCACTAAGGTGAATGTGCGCGAATTGCGCGTAGGTTTCTTTGAGGTCGAGCTTGATCGTGCCGCTCGCCTGCGTGCGACCACTTCCGATTTCGGCGATCCGGTACTCGAAGCCACTTGGGAGATCGATCCGCACGCGATGCTCCGCGCCGCTCACCGTTGGTGTTCCTGTCCCGATCCTAGCGGAATGGCCGCGCGGGCGCGTTGGCGATGGGCTTTGGGCACGGAATCTTCTGTACCGACTGCTGCTGATTCTTGATGGTGATGCTATTCGTCGTCGGCGTCATGAACCCGCCCTGGATCGCCGCGATCACCGCCTTCGTGCTCGCAGAAAAGGTTTTGCCGAGAGGGCAATGGCTCGCCCGGGCCGGTGGGCTCGCGCGGATCGCTTCGGGTGCATGGATGATTCACACCGCACTATAGTAGGACGAATTACGTGGTCCCCGCAGTCCGTCTGTCGCGCTGTTAGTCCAGGGCAGGCTATCCGTCTGGCCGCGGGGGCAGACACCACACGCCACCATGACCGCACCGGTAGGACCTCCAGTAACTACGCCGGCTGCGTTCTTCCCGTCAGTCGCATCGCATCGGATACTAACGAATCCTATTGTGCCTCTTCCTACTGATCGCGGCCGCGCCGGCCTGCGCTCTCGACTACACCGGCACCTCGTACCTAGTGCCGGAGAGCGGCTGGAGGTGAACGTCGCGCAGAACACCAGCGTGGGCGCGCGCCCGGTCGAAGCACCGTGTCTGAACAATCCGGCCGACGAACTCGGTGGAGGCCTCAAACGTGGCCTGCCCATTGCTCCGCAAGGTATATCTGGCTGTCCCTCCTCTTCGGCCAGATCCTAGCCCCGAGCACTCACCAATGGTGCCCGGGGGTTTTTCAATGCGGTGACGATTTGCGGCTTCGTGTGACCTGCTTGGCGGCCGAGGAGCCGCGTTCGAAGCGCCCAACACCGCTGCGAGAGGGTGATGCTAGCCACGTATTGTCCGGGGGGCTACGTCCTGGGTGCACCAATGCAGTGACTGCATGATCTAGACGCTTTCACTACGGGGGGAGCGATCGAGCGGGGTCCTGCGCTCCACAGCCGCCTCTGATGTCGATACATGGTTAATGCACATGCGGCGCCTCGCCATGCGCCTCTACGCTGCCCTGCGGCGCATGCGGATGGCCTTGCGGGCGCGCCCCTTCCACGGCTGCTCTCGGATGAGGATGCGTGGCATGCATCGGTGTGTTGACGTTCGCGGTCGCGACGTTTGCGGTCGACTTCACAGTCTGCGGGTGAACGGCGCCGCCTGCCTGCGTATTGCGTGCACTCGACGCGACCACGCCGGGATGATCGAAAGCTCCCGGCTGTGGCGTCGCTGCAATCGACGGCCGGCCATGGTTGACCGATGCTAACAACGCCCGGTTGCTGGCTGCTGCCTGCTCGTGTTGCAGTTGCGCGCCGATTGCCGGCGTATGCTGCTCGGCCGCGGCGGCATTCTCCGCCGCAGTGGGTTGAGCCATCGTTCCGCCCGTACCACCGTTGTAGCTGACGCGCCGCATGCCAGTGTTGTTGACGACGGTCGTGTTGTACGTGTTCTGGATGTTCGTGACGTTGACGTTGTTCACCGCACGATTGTAGTAAAAGGCTCCGCTGTTCCAATACCCGCCCTGATAGCCGACACCCATGTAGCCGAAGCCGTAATTGACTCCGCCATAGAAGCCGACGCGGGGGCCCCAGTATCCGGCACGCCAGATATACAGGCTGTTGTTCCACGCCCAATATCCCGGAGTCCACAGCGCGCCCTGGAATGGCGCGATTACCCAGGTGCCCGGCACCCAGAAATAACCGTCAACGCCATAAGCCCAGTAGCCCGGCGTCCAGATGTACCCGGGTCCGGGGGCGACGGGCTGCGTGTAGACGGGCAGCAGCGGCGGAGCGATCGCAACGGAGACGAAGATGGCGGCAAGTGATTCTGTCGCAAGGCTTACGAGCAGCGTCGCGATCAGAATCCACGGCGCGCGTCCTTTGATGGTTAGCATTGTCTTGCTTTCTGTGCGGGCCTGATGTGCACGCCTACCCCAGTAACGCAACGACGGCTGGTCGCGTTGACGGTCCCGGCTGGCCCGATGTGCGCGCGTGCATCGACCCGTTGCGCGTCGCCTAGGATTGCGCCATGAATCCCAAATCTGACTTTGGAAACGCTGCAAGATTGGGGAACACGCTTGCCACCGCCGCGCCACCCACGCCGAACCACTTGGCCAGTGTTGCGCCGTATTGATCGACCGAAGTCGTGGGTAGCCAGCGCCCCTCTTTCTCCGCGTCACTCGGGCCGCCGAGGATCAGTTGCGGATATTGGCCATACATCGTCCCGCCGTTGACCGCGTCGCCGATGATGAAGTGATGGTTGCCCCACGCGTGGTCTGTGCCGCCTCCCGATGCCGGCTGGAACGTACGGCTGAAGTCGGACAGCGTGAAGGTCGTAACCTGGCTCCCGGCTCCGACGGCGACCGTGGCGTCGTGGAAAGCCTTCAGCGCCGGAGACAGATCGGCGAATAGCGTCTGCTGTCGGTTAAGCTGGTCATTGTGCGTGTCGAAACTACCGAGCTGGACGAAGAAGATCTGCCGTACTGCGCCTGTAGCCGCGCGTGCCGCGATCAATTTGGCGACCTGATGGAACTGATTCGAGATATTGCTGCTGAGGGGAGCAAAGATCGGGTCGAGGATCGGCGAACTCGCTGTCAGTATCGGGTTGACCGCCGTGGACAGGCTCAGCGCCTGGTTGCCGATGCCGTTCAGCGCAGTGACGAAGTCGTTGCCTGACCTCTGTCCAAGGAGCTGATTGACCGCGGAAAGACGGGAATTGGCGAGAGGCGAACCGTTGTAACCTTCCAGCGCGAATGAGCCTGCGACCGGTATCGACAGTGGCAGCGCGTTGGCCCCGGTCGTGAACAGCAGCGTGCCATCCAGCGAGGTCACCACGGGAAATCCGGTGCTCGCGTTGAACGTGGCGACCTGATCGGCGATACGCCCGCCCCATCCGGTCGAAGACGGCGCGGTCGACAGCGAGCTCTGCCATTGTGCCTGCTGGTCGGCATGCGAATACAGCGACAGCGGTTGAATGCCGGCGTTGTACTGCGCCTGCGTCGTCGGCTGGGTCAGCGTTCCGACGTTGGCGAGGATGGCCAGCTTGCGCTGGTTGAACAATGTCTGCAATTCACTTAGCGCCGGATGGAGGCCGTAAGGCGTGCCCGAATGCGCAGGCTGGATCGGCAGCAGCGACGACTGGGTAAGCTGGATGCCGGATGCCGCGGTGCGTACGGCTGAATAGCTGGCGTAGCCGGCCGAGTCGATTGGAATGATGGTGTTGTTGCCGTCGTTGCCGCCGAACATGAACACGCACACCAATGCCTTGTAGCCCGATCCGGCGGCTGCCTGAGCCTGCGCGGAAGCCACGAGGTTGACGAGATCGAGGCGCGCGGCCAGCCCGAGCGAGGACAACGCAAGAGCGTTGCGCATGAAGGCGCGACGCGAGAGCTTTGTGGGTTGGGTCATGTCAGCGCTCCACTTGGTATTGGGGTGAGGTAATCGTCAGGTAGAAAGCGGTCTTGGCGCGGGTGAGTGGGTCGCCGCCCGACACTGCGCCGATCGCCGTCAGCAGCGTCGCCTGCATCGCCGACGGCATCGTTCCGTGCATGAGCAGCGAGTTCAATTCGCCAACCAGTGCAGTCGGATTCGCAGCTCGCGCTTGCAGCGCCGACCAGTTTGGCTGCGTGCCGATTGCGCCGGGCAGCGTGGACAGTGGAGGGATGACACCGAAGGAGAAGGCGTTGGCGAAGTTGTAGCGGTTAATGGCGGTGCTCGCATTCTGGAGCGCAAATTCCGGGCCCAGCACGCTCGTTCCGGGAAGCACGTAGGTGGGCGGGTAGTAGTTGAAAACGGAGGGTGGGTTAAACAGATCCTGACCCAATGCCTTGGCTTGTTGCGTGAAATACACGCCATCGGAGGTCGTGCCCACAGCCCTGGCGGCGGCGGTCAGGTACAGCACCGGTTCGCGCAGCTTGCCGTAGGCTGGATCGACCTTGCTGTCGCCGCGCGCCTCGCGGTCGGTCAGAATTGCGGTAATGACCGCCTTCATGTCGCCGCGCACTCCGGCCCCGTTGTTGTCGAAAACCGCGCCGACGCGGGCGATGTACGGTGGTGACGGGTTGCCTGTGACCAGTTTCTGTATCAGCTGCTTGCCGATAAACGGGCCGACGTTCGCATGCGAAAATATGTTCTGGATGGCGAAGGCCAGATCGGCGGACATCGAGCTGCCGGCGGGGTCGACGGCACCCGACAGCAGAGTCTCCGCGCTGGTATCGTGCTCAGCCGGAACGGCGACCATGTCACCCAGAAAGTTCTTCGGATTGTGATTTTTCTGGGTCGTTCCAGGCAGCAGTGGATACGTCCAGCCGGTGAAGACGTGCGCGAAGCCCTCGATCGTGTCCTGGGTGTATGTGGGCATCGAGTTGCCGTTGCCATCGAGCATATGGCTGCCGTCGGGGTTGAGGTTCCACACGCCGATGGAGAAAAGCTGCATCAGCTCGCGAGCATAGTTCTCATTCGGGCTGACTCCACCGATTTGCTTGTCGTTGTTCACCATATTGAGGTAATCACCCATCGCCGACGAGAGCGTCACCTTGGTCATAAGGTCCTGGTAGTTTCCGAAAGCGTTGTCCAGAAAAATCTGCTGGTACTTCGCCATCCCATACGGGACGGTCACGACCACCCCTGATGTCACGAAAATCTGCGATAGGGCGAAGGCCACGCGCTGGCGCAGCTGATCGGACCCCGTGAGGGCGTTCCGGAAGAACGCGTTCTGCAACAGGAACAACGAGTAGTTGTCGCGCAGGCAATTGGGATTCGTGCTGGTTGCGCAGTACGCCATCGCGCCAGTCGGAACGTAGGCAAACGCCGGGTACTGCGAAGCTGGCGTCGCAAACTGCTCGTTCAGCCAACCCTGGACGCCGACGCTTTGCACGTGTGCCACAAGGGCGTCGGTCGGACCGAATGTCGTCTGCTCCAGTAGGCGCGTGGCGTCGGCCTGACTTATCGGTTGCGCTGAGGCGCATGACAGCACTGACGCGAACGCGAGTGCCCCTATCGTCGCGGTAATCGCGTTGGTGGTCCTGGAAACATGCATGATGAGCCTCGTCGTATTTGATATGGAATCGGCGCGCCGCCAACGACCGCGGTGTACCTAAATGCTAACAACGGCACATCATCAAGCGCCGATGACAATGAGGCTGCAAAAAGGTGTAACAGGTAGTTGCAAAACGAAGGTCGCTGTAGCGCACACATTGATTGCGTCGCAAGCGGCGCCGTGCGCAGGTGTCTGCTTGCAAGCATGCGAATCGTCCTGCCCGTCGCGAGCCAGAATATTCGGAATCATTGCAACGGCTTGGGGATTCAGCGTGGCGCTTCGAATCTAGCGCACCATGCTACCCACTACTTGTGCACAACCTCACCGCAACGTCCGCTTCGGGGAAATATTTGGGGCAGCTATGGGTCGCGTGGAGTCAGTCGCTCGCGTCGCTCAGTTTGGCAAAATTGAGACCGTCGCACGACAGACTCGATTCGGCCACAACCGGTCTTAGTGATTTGCGCTCGATAGCTGTCGTTCAAATGCATTGCCGAAATGAGATATTTTCCGGGGCGAAGTGTGTCGCGCTGGCTATTCGCGCTCCGGCGCCGCGGGCGGACTTTCAGCCGCGCACACCTGATCTCTTCCCGCCTGCTTTGCGCGGTAGAGAGCACGGTCGGCAGCCTTCAGGAGGTCCGCCATGTTCGCTCCATGCAGGGGATAGGCTGCAACGCCGAACGAAGCGGCTGGAGCCGGAAGCGACTGACCGCGGTGCCTTAGTTTCGTTTGCCGGATCGCGAGCCGCAACTCTTCCGCGCGCTCCAATGCCTGCTCCAGGTTCGCGTCGACCAGCACGATCGCCAGTTCTTCGCCGCCGTAGCGACAAGCCATGTCCGAGAGTCGAATGTGGTTGGGGATCTCGCGAGCGAGTGAGCTGAGCACGAAGTCGCCGGCGTCATGGCCGAAGGTATCATTGAAGCGCTTGAAGTGGTCGATGTCGATCATGATGATCGAGACCGGTCTGCCGCTGCTTTCGCTGCGATGCAGCTCCCGATTCAGGGCATCCTCCATGTAGCGTCGGTTGTACAGTCCGGTGAGGCCGTCGCGCAGCGCGAGCACACGCAGCGCATCGCGCAGCTTGAGATTTGCCAGCGCCGGCCCGACTCTGTCCGTCAGCGCCCGCAGACGCCTTTCCGTCGTTTCTTTCGGGCGCTCCGTGCGGCTGTCAACGTCGAGCGCAAGATGCAGCAGTCCAAGGACATGGGCTTGGCCTTGTATTGGCATGCAGATATAGCTCTGCCCGGCCTTCTGCGCATGCAAGCAGCGAACGGTGCTGTGACGGTGTACGAAATGCGGGCAACCGAGCCGCAGTGCCCAGCAGTCCTCGGCGCCGAGAACCGGTGCCGGCGGCTTACCCCCGCCCCATGAGGCGACATGCTCGAGCACGTCGCGCGACTCACGGTAGATGTAGAGCATCCCGGCAACACCGGGGAACAGGCGAGAGACGGTCTCGCGCACAATGGTGTAGGCCTCATCGCGCTGTGCACAGGACTGCAGCAGCTCGGCCATGTGCGAAAGCACCTCGCCGTCGCGATGAAACGATTTTAGCTGCCGCACGGTCGCAGCGAGCGCCTGGTTGGCGATGCGCTGCGCGGCCTCGATCTTGCGGCGACCAGTGACCTCTCGCACCAGGTTTCTGTGCGATTCGCGCACCGCGGTCAGCCTCGCCTCGAGCGTCGCCTGCGCGCCCCGCAGCGCCTCCTCGGTGCTGAGGAGCTGAGTCACGTCACGCGCGACCGTGATCTCACCAATGAGCCGCCCCTGGGTATCAACGAGCGGCGTCGTCCTGATGGCCACACGCACCCTCTCGCCGTTCCTCTTGCGCCGCTCGGTGGTGGATGATGTGGGCTTACCGGCGCGGACGCGCGCAAGGATGCGGGCATAATCCGCCTCGGAGAGATCTGCGGCGTGCAGGTTCCTGAGCGGTTGGCCAACTGCTTCCTCGGGGGAGTATCCGTACAGGGACATGGCTTCGCGATTCCAATAAGTGACAATCGCATCCAGATCCTTGACGATGACAGCCTCGCCCACCTGCTGTAGCACCTGCTCGAGCTGGGGTGCGCGTACCTTCGCCTCCGAGGGCGGGCTTTGGGCGCGACGAAACAGCTCAGTCTTGACGGTACCCATGGGGCATCCATTCAACGAGGAAGGGCAGAAATGCCTCCACCGCGGCAGAACCGCAACGAATTTGCCATTCTGGGGGCATCGTAGGACATTCCCGCAAACCCCGTGCCATAGCTCTATATTCGTTCGGGTTACGGAGCTCGCGAACGACCGCTTCGAGCATTGGCGAAGGTCCGCAACGGGTCTATTCTGTTGAAAAACCTCCTTGAAAGTAGCGGCTTGTTGTCTATGCTCAAGCCAAGGTGTTCACGAGGGAGACGCGAGAATGATGGGACGACAGCCTGGCGGACAGAAGCAGCTGTTCTACTCTTTCAATCTCGATGATCACGTTCCACCCGATCACCTTCTACGCGGAATCGACCAGTTTCTTGATCTGGGTGATTTGCACCAGCACCTTGCCCCGTTCTACAGCCATACCGGGCGCCCCTCAATCGATCCCCAGCTGCTGATTCGCATGCTGATCGTGGGCTACTGCTTTGGCATCCGGTCCGAGCGGCGGCTGTGCGAGGAAGTCCACTTGAACCTGGCGTATCGCTGGTTCTGCCGACTCGGATTGGAAGACCAAGTGCCCGACCACTCGACGCTCTCCAAGAACCGACATGGGCGTTTCCGTGACAGCGACACGTTGCGTTTCGTGTTCGAGCAGGTCCTGGAGCGCTGCGTGCGGGAAGGGCTAGTGGCTGGTGAAGGGTTTGCCATCGATGCCAGCTTGGTGAAGGCCGATGCCAACCGTCAGCGTGGCGTGCCCGGCACTGAGGCCGACCGCTCGGATCGGCGATCGATCAGCCGCCCGGTGCGCGAATATCTGGCGGCCTTGGATCAGGCTGAGGTGGAGAAGAACACACCCAAGAACATCTCGCTGACCGATCCGGCAGCACAGTGGAGTGCCGCAGGTGGCCCGGCGTTCTACGCCTATTCGGCGAACTATCTGGTGACACCGCAGCGGGAATTGTGGTCGACGTTGAGGCGACACCTGCCCATAAGATCGATGAGATCAACGCTACCAAGACGATGATCGAGCGGGTTGAGACGCGGTTTGATCTCAAGCCGCAGCGGCTGATCGGCGACACCAATTACGGCACGGCAGAGATTCTGGGGTGGATGGTCAACGAGAAAGCGATCGAACCGCATGTGCCGGTGTGGGACAAGACACAACGCAACGACGAAACGCTATCCAGCAGCGACTTCCAATGGGACGAACAGGCCGACGAATACCGCTGCCCGCAGGGCCAGGTGCTGTGCCGCCAATGGCGCGCGTTCAAGATCCTGCGTACCCACGTCACCAAGGCCGACACCATCATCTATCGATCCAGCCAATCCGATTGCGCGACATGCCCGATGAAGGTTCGCTGCTGTCCGAACACACCGATTCGGAAGATCGCTCGCAGCGTCCATGAATCGGCACGCGATGTCGCTCGCGACATTGCGAAGACTAGTGGGTACAAGCAATCGCGCAAGGATCGCAAGAAGGTCGAGATGCTCTTTGCTCACCTTAAGCGAATCCTGAAGCTTGATCGACTGCGATTGCGTGGGCCGAATGGTGCTCACGACGAGTTTCTTCTCGCAGCAACCGCGCAGAATTTACGACGAATGGCGAAATGGTTAGTGCCGATAGCAGAAGAAGGGGAAATAGCGCCTGCTTGAAGCGTGTGCGCGCCACTGACTCGACGAAACATCGCCAAACAACCGCTCAAGAACGCAACTTGAAAAGCTACCGACAGAGAAAAGCCATTTCAACATCGAGTTCTTCAACAGAATAGACCCGTTGCTGACATTCGCGGCGTTCGAAAGCGGTCGTAGATCCCGATTTTCTCAGTAATTCATTGTTCCTTTATTGTCGAATGCAGAGCGACCAGTTGCCAGCGTCCCGCCTCGCGCACATGAACACTGGTGAACTGAACGCTATGAGACATCGATTGCCCCTTGTATCTGGCGCGGACCATGAACTGACCATTGGAAACCGCTGTGATCTCATAGCCTCTAACCTTGATCTCGGCGACCTCATGCTGCTCGTACACGAATATCTCGGATTTCGTTACGGCAAGCATTTCGTTCTTGCCGCTCACCATGGCATCGGGCTGTGTAAATGTGAAATCGTCTGCAACAAGGCGATCAATTGCTGCCGCATCTCGCTGCACAACAGCTTGACCCAAGGCATTGAGCTCTTGCCGAATGTCCTGTTCAAGGTTGGTGGGCTGCTTGGGATGTTGAGCGCATGAGGTCGCAAAAAGGGCAATGAGTGTGATGAAGCCAAATCGGTTCATGACCATCCCCTATAATGAGTCGCGCCGTCTAGCGGTAGCACCACGCCGATCAGCATGAGCTTGCCCACCGCCTTGCGCAATGGCAGTGCCAAATCGGAAGATCGAGGGATTTGCAGCGTAAGACGCCAGTGGCGTCGCGAGCGACGGGTGATCTAGGCCAACAACATTCAGTTGCGCGAAGCGGAGTTTTGAATCGGGTATCTTGGTCACCCGCTGGTTTCACCGAGTGCGTTGCGGATGTGAACAATAGAAGGG